>ERZ791884.9-NODE-9-length-345942-cov-42.597178_pt1 | contig 345942 bp, 304 predicted proteins | sample MGYA00509941_ERZ791884 | MGnify/ENA primary metagenome ERZ791884 (study PRJEB30046, sample SAMN00792095) | human gut metagenome | study: EMG produced TPA metagenomics assembly of the A metagenome-wide association study of gut microbiota in type 2... | reverse complement strand
GAGACTCTCCTGATCTTTTCATAAACTTGAGTGATAATCATGTATTATCAGTCAAGTTTATTATACAACAAATACTTACATATTTCACCAACTACATCCTTTTATGTATTATCTTTTCAGCCTCTACAAATCTACCACTCCTCTTCCTCCCAATCAAACATAACTCCTTTGTCACCAATTAATGACACCATCTCTTCTCTTTCACGTTTGTCTTCAACAAATTCTTCATACATAAAATCAACTTCATCAATCAAATCTACCGATACCGTTTTATTGCATAAATCTGCGACATATTCTTGTATTAATGCTATATCAAACGGTAAAGATTCTATTTGATCCATATGTTCAATGAATTTGTTCATTTCTTGAGGACTTCTTAAATAAAGTAACAATTCTTTTATTGCCCGCTTTTCTTTGTCAATTTTCTTTTGATATGATCCTTTATCCTCGTTTCCACAAAATACTCGTTCAGCTGCTGAATTGTATCTTAATTCGTAGCAATAAATATTTCTATTTCTAGACTCTTCTTCTATCAATTTATAATATTTTTGACACAATCTTCCTATTACTCTTCCGAAAAACTCCTTTACCTCATCCGTATTTAGTGGTGTTTTTTTGCATAAAGAATAATCAAAACTAATATTTTTACAATATTTTTGTACATATTCTGTCAGCAAATCTCTATCTTTAAAATTATACGAAAAGAAATTAAATCGAGCATATCTTTCCGCATTGTAAAATTCAGACAACAAATTCAATAAATCATTTTGTTCCTTTGAAAACGAAATATTCACTTTTTCTTTTATCTTACCGTGTAACATCATGTGATTATGGCTCTTGATTTTCTCCAGAAAATCCTCTATTTCATCTCTTTCGACATCATTAATTATTACCAGTAAAATTTTTTGCACACGTTCAATACCAACTGCTAAGTGATACAAAAAAAAGAAATTATCTCCTACTTGGTCAAAATTATTCATTTTATTAAATTTATCAATTGCCGCATAAATAAACTCACCCGCAACATCCAATTCATTTGCCATTACAACACTTTCTTTAAGAAGTTCATTTCCTCTGTCCATTACTTTTTTCCTCTCAAAATCATTTCAATTATCAAGAATCATACGGACAATAATGCTCTACCTTCGACTGAAACTCCTTCAAATCGCAAATCTTTATATCCGCATCAAACTCTGCAATGGTAACACCATCAAAACCATCCACATTGCCCTTGTAGTTGCACTTAAAATACCATTCCACAACAGCTGTATTACCAGAAACAACCACACGTTTTATATCCCACTGCAAAACAGTACCTTTCTGATTCCAATCCTCAAACCATCTGATTATCTGTCCAATTCCTTTATACACCGGGCCATAACACTCGCTGTAAATAATATCGTCGCTGAAAATCTCTTTTACAGCATCAATATCTTTATCCAGCCAGCATTGAAAATATTTTCTAATAACTTCTTCCATTCTGCACTTACCCCTTCATCCTCTCAATAGTCTCATCCACAGAAATACACTCCGCATATCTGCTCTTCCACATAAACTCGTTATAATACTGACCCTACCGCACATGTTTCGTTTTCACTACTGTACTACTCCGGTATCCGTTTTGGAGAATTCCTCGCCAAAGGATAAAACAAGCCCACAGCAAGTCCACGAAGATGACTTAAGCCCATGCGTCGGCTTCAACCGACGCACGTAAAAAGGCTCACCCCCTTGTAAACAAAGGGCTGAGCCAATAAAGTCATTTAATACTCAAACAGTATTTAATTACTCGATGATAGTAGCAACACTACTATGATAACTGCATTTGTAATAATTATATATAACTACTTATTCTGTTCCTCTAACAGCTTCTTTAGTCTGGCTATTTCCGCATCCTTTTCTTCTAACTGTGAGTCTTTCTTTTCTAGCTGTGTGTCTTTCACTTCCAACTGCGTCCTATTTTTTTCTAACTGCGCCTTATTTTCTTCTGCCTGCGCCTTTAACTCATCAATCTCATCCTTCATCCTGTCAACCATCAGCTCTGCTGTATTCCTGTCTAATATCCTCAACGCCTCAGAAAACATATTGAGCACCTCCTTTGGTCTCTCCAAATACTCATTAATATCAAGGCGTACTGATTCCAAATCAGGAAATATCCTAATCAACTGTTCTATCTCCTCCGGTGTCTCGGCTACGAATAACGACAGGTACTTTAAGCGGTCAAGCTTCATCTTCTCAGTCACCTGCTTTTCACTGTACTGCGTTCTGTCATAGTCGTATTCCGTCACCTCGGTACGCCCTTTCCTGATATCAGAATATCTGTATTTCTTAAATGTGTCAAGGCTTACCAGCACATAATCCTGCAAAAGATTTATCTTAATTCCAGTATTAAACTTTGTTTTTCCGACATGAAAATATAATGCCTCATCAACCTCGCTGATAAGGCTGCTGCTACTGTTCTCAAACAGAATAATAGTATGAACTGGTCGCATATCCTTATATGAAGGTTTTGACGTACCATTCATATACCCCCTAAGCCCACCAGCATCTCCTATCTCACGGTTTCCAGTAATCATCTTATACTGGCGCAGCACAAGGTCTGCCGAGTAACATGATATTCTCTCTGCCTGAAAATCATAAGAAATCTTCTGAATCTCAATGTTTGCAATGCTTCCATCAGACATCATCACAACCATATCCATAATAATCATCACGCCAAGGAACTGTGAATCCTCATTCGGAAACACTTCAAGAACCGTAACCTTCTGCCCCAGCAGACAACTTACCAATTCGGAAAGCCTGTCCCTTCTCTCAACCGGATTAAATATCTTCTTAAAGAACGGATCATACAACAGCGGCAGTGATTTCCTTCCCTTTAGAAAATCCTCATACCTCCCAATCCATTCTGCATTATTCTTAAGATATTCATATGCACTTAAGCATAATGAGTCCCCATTAATCTGACGCATGGCCGCGTCATAATAATTTTTCTTCTCTTTATCCTCCATAAAATATACGACACCAGTGTTTCTTCCTCCTCTGAATTAATAAACATGCATATTTATATATGCATAGTATCATAGATATATTGTATTGTAAATATACTTGTCGTATTCTGTCGGTTTTCTGTCGTTATTGGTTTCTTTCGTCATATTTGACATCTGCACTATCAGCACTATTGCCCTTCCATGGTCTGGAGCTTTCAAAACCTACCAACTCAACAAATTCTGTGAACTTTTAGTAGGCTTCGACTCCAGCTCATATTACCTACATTAAAAAATGCAGCTATCACTCCAAATGTGCTCTTGACAAGTACAAAAACTAACGAAAATTAACATAGCGCAAGCAAAGAACCGGACCATAAGCAAATCCCATCATAGACTTGACTTATGGCCCGGTTCTCTGGCTTGTTTATAGTTTTATTATGATTGTAAGCATATCAGTTATCTGATGTCTTTAATTCTGCGTCTTGATACAACTGCTGTACCTGATGTTAAAGCAAGTGCTGCTGCTACGATGTAAGCCATCATGTTGTTAGAATCACCAGTCTTAACATCTGATACAGATGTATCTGATGTACCTGCATCAGTTGTGTTGCCAGACTCTTCTGAACCAGAAGGTGTACCTGCATCAACCTTTACTAATGCATTGATTGCTGCTGTAAGATGCTCTGTTGCCTCATCAACATCTGCCTGATATTCTGCAACTGCAAGTGCATCGACTGCTTCCTCATACTCAAGCTTCATAGCTGCCCAAGACTCGGCTGTGTAATCAGCTTCGTTAAGTGCATCTGCTGCTGCAATAGCTGCTGAAAGCTTTGATGTATCACTTACAGGTGCTTTAATCTTAACGATATTAGCATCAGTTGCTTCAAAATCAATTGTAGTATCAGTATATCCTAATGCATATACAGTAAGTGACCAGTAACCTGTTCCATCATATCCTGCTGGTAACTGGCAGCGTGCTGAATCTGTAAGTCCAAGCTGGATTCCCATTACTTTGTGCATCCAGTTATCTGCTGCGAATTTAGTACCATATGTAGCAACAGCATTTGTTCTTGTTGCATCATTTCCATAATATGTCCACTTAACAGCCTGCATCATAGCACCTAATGCGCCATAACCATCACCATTAATATCAACTCTTAAGAATTCACCGTATGAACCTGTAGCATCTTTTACTGTAGATGTAATGTTAGCAGCCACACTTATATCCTGCTCTGCAAATGACTTTCCACTTCCAGTCTGTCTTGCAGAGAATGAATATGTTCCATCTGCATTCTTAACTGCTGTCTTAATTCCGTTAGTATCTGCATTAACTGCTGCTGTATACTCATATGAGCTAAGCTTGTTCTCGCCGAATCCACCGTATAACTTCTCGCCATTCTTGACAACTCTGTAATGCTGCTCAAAATCAGCAAGATCAGATGTCTTAACCTTAACCGGAACATACTTAATACCAGTTACATCATAAGAAGAAACTTTAGATGTTGAACCATCTGCATTAGTAATTGTGCCTCTGTTGTATGAAAGCTGTGTACCATCTGTAAGTATCATCTGCTTTCCATCACTGCTCCAGCCGGCAAGCTCATACTTCTTACCATCTTCTGTATCAATTGTTGCCATGCACTGGTAGCTTCCTCTGTGAAGACCATGATTGGTTGTAGCTCTTGTTACTGTATCAAAACCGCCTTTATCGTACTCACCATGTGTATCCTTCTCATTAGATGATGTTACATCTCCTGCGTTATATACGCCCTCGTTAGCCCAGTATTCCTGCCATGTAAGCCCAGCATATACATATGAATACTCATCATCTGCTGCATGTGTATCAGACACAAGAGCTGGAAGTGCTGTAACTGCAAGAACAGTAGCGGCTGCAACAGCAGCAATCTTAGTAAAAATGTTCTTCCTCATAATTCCTCCTTGTTTTGCGAAGCAAAATCCGAACCCATTGGTGAGGAGAGGAATTTTGCCTCCTTATAATTTTTTCTATTACAAATCTGCTCTACTTCTTAGCCGATTTATAAGCATAGTAAAATGCCTTCTTGATGGCATTGCTCGATTTAGTAGCCCCAGAAACACTGTCAACGCCTGATGTACTCTGGTTTGCAAGAAGCTGTGCAGGAACCTTTGCATTTGCCATATTAAAATACTGCACATCCTGCGCACCCGCTTCTGATTCAGCAGTAACCGATGTAATCGTATCTCCCGATATGACTATTGTAACCGTTACATTATAGTTATAAGTCTCACACACAGCGAAACCTGTATAAGTTCCATCTGCTTTAAATTTTGTATTAGCCGGTGCGTCACTGCCTGAACCGCCGCTCAGCTCTCCACTATTGTCAGAACCATTATCCGGCTTGGCTGACTGATTACCACTGTCAGAACTATTACCTGATGAATTACCAGAAACATTATCCGAACCGGAATTATTGCTATTTCCCGACACTTCATTTCCTACACCACCAGCCTGTGAGTCTGACTGTCCATCTGATGAAACTGATTCTTCCAGACTCTCTTGTGTTGTTCCTTCGGCATCTGTCTTAGCCGTACTGCTCTCAATCTCTTTGACCATTGCTGCAACTGTCTCTTCGTTAAAGAAATCGTTCCATTCCTCATTGTCTTCCGATGCCGACACTGTCTGTCTTCCTGCAAAGCACGACACCGTCATCACTGCACATATAACCAATGCCAGTCCATACAGAACCGTCTCTGGTTTCTTACCGTATGCCTTTCCAGCTCTTGCTGCCTTTACTGATACAGCCTTTGCTATTCTCATAGCTGCATAGCCTAGGAAAACTATGCTGTAGATAACTACATTTGCAATATACATGCCAAGTCCAAGTCTCGCATAAGGTATGTTAATGAGCATAATGTGAACATACATAAGACCATAAAACACATATGCTGTGCGCTGTAACTGCTTCCACTTCTTAGCCTGCATCTTCTTTCTTACAGATGGAAAAGATGTAACTGTAAGCACAAGCATTATAGCTATAAGCACAAGACTTATTACCGCAGCTGCAAGCTGTGTGGCTGATAACAGGCTTGTCTTAGTAAATAACATTCTGAAATATGTCATTCCATATGTGAAATTATGACACAGGACAAGTATTGCCGCTGTAATTGACAATTCACCTCTTATCTTCATAAGCGGTGCAATCAGCTTGTTGCCCTTAGGTAATGCGCCAGTGTACATTACCACAACAAACATTGCCGTTCCAAGAGAGCCTTTTGCAAATATCCCCAATATATTATTCTTTAAGAATAAAGGCATTGGCAGAAATCCAATCAGAAATACTGCAATAGAGATTACCACTGCCCCTATATAGTAGATACCCGCGTGTTTTTTTAGTGAACCTTTAAGAAAATATATGAATAAAGCTACGATTATAAGTGATATTATTAATAACATGTCTGCTCCTTCTAGTCTTTATATCAACAGTTAGTTTTCATAAACAAAAGTAATTTCATCTATCTTTAATTAGTTTTTTCTAACTGTTCTATAGAATATATTTTAGTCCCTGCATTTGTCAATACAGACTGTTAATAATAATTCTCATTAAGGCTGTCTGGTAATTATTTCCGTGTTCATATTTGTTGAAAAACTGTCAGCTATTCCCTCTGACACATATACTTTGATTCCATCATAAAGTATCATCTCAAAATCAAGCGAGCCACTTCTATACAACTCTTTCGCACCATCAAACCCCATTACAAAAAGCGCCGTTGACAATGCATCTGCTGTAGTTCCATCTGAACACACAATTGTAACAGAAGTCAGGTCGCTCTCTGATGGATAACCTGTCTGCGGGTCTATAATATGATGGTATACATGTCCGTCCTGCTCAAAATATCTCTCATATCCACCTGATGTTATAACTGCCTTATCAGCAGTGCTTAATACACCAAGATAACTGCTTTCACTGTCAGGATTCTGTATGGCAACCCTCCAGTCTGAGCCATCAGTCTTAGTTCCAAGCACCTGCACATTGCCTCCAAGATTAATGATTGCGTGCTCTATGCCGCAGTCCTTCATAATCTGAATCACCCTTGAAGAAGTATAACCTTTGGCAATTCCACCAAGGTCAATGCTTGCACCATCTGACAATGTCACCTGCTGCCCGTTAACCTCCACATTTGTATAAGAAACATGCTTAAGTACATCCGCAATCTCGCTGCTTTCAGGCACTCTGTAATTCTTGGTGGTAAATCCCCACAGCTCCATAACCGGGTATATCGTAATATCGAAAGCACCTTTAGTTTCTTTAGATACCTGCATTGCCCTGTTCATTATAAATGCGGTTTCTTCCGATACTTCACCGCTTCCATTTTCATTTATCTTAGTAACATCACTGTCCTCATTTCCTACCGAAAACATTGCATCAAGCCGGTTAATCTCCTGAACTGCTTTACTTACTGCTTCCTCTGAATTGCTGCCATATGCAGTAAGCGACATATATGTATCCATTGCAAATATTTCCTGTGTACTCTGGGCCGGCTGTTCCTTCGCAGCCTTTTCTTTATTACCGCATGATGAGAGCACTGTCATAGCAGTGATTCCTATCATAACTGTTAAAATGTATTTTCTAATTTTCACAATTATTTCCACCTTACATAAGTTAGTTCTTTGAAACTTTAAACTATATTGTGGAAATTGTCAATTGTTCGCGCGAAAAAGGGCACCTGCTTAATGCAGATGCCCTCTTATAAAGAAGTTATTTATGAAATTAGATATCTTTTCTTCTTCTCGTGTATACTGCTGCCATTCCAAGTAAGCCACTAAGTCCTGCTGCCATTAATGCTGCATACATTCCTGTATGACTCATATCACCAGTCTTGACTGTTGTGTCTGCTCCTGTTGATGTTCCTGTTGAATCATCAGGTGTCTCGGCAGGATTCTCGTTATCTGATGGATTTCCTTCAACATATTCAGGGTTCTGGTTATTCTCACCTTCCCATGTAACATTTAAGTTATGTAGCATTGTTGTGTTCTGCCATCCGCCTGCGCCAAGTGTTCCTGCATGCTGGATTGCAACTCCGCCAAAGCTGTTAGCTTCAATATCTGCTGTAAGGTCAACCACATGTGGATATCCCTTAGCTGCCTGGTCTGCAAGCTGTTCTGTTGGTGTCTCAACATGTGCTGTGAGCTTATTGCCTTCAGCCTTTAAGCTGATTGTACAGCCTGTTGCATAGCAGCTTGCGATAACTTCATCAGAAATCTCTGTTACTGTTCCGTTGTCGTATTTTACAAGTACAAATGTTACGGCATTAGATGAAGCCTTTGTTCTTACTATTCTTAATCCGTATCCTGTAAGTGTAGATGTATCGAACTTAAGAAGTACATCCATATACTGTCCTGCACTACCAAATCCCTGACCTGCTGTCTTGGCTGGGTCAACTACAAGCTTAAGTGACATGTCACCATATGTTCCTTCAACTGGTGTATACATAAGTCTTGCGCCCTGTGTACCTTCATATAATCCAGCGCCTACACAGCCGTTACCTGTTGTTCCATATTTCCAAGGTTCTTCTGTATCAGCTCCCTGCCAGCTTCCAAAACTTTCTGTATCTGCCGGACGGTTATAATCTACAGTCCAGAAGCCAGCTTTGATTTCTGACTGCTTTACATTAGGGAAGTTAGAGAAATCTGTAGCAAAGTTCTTGCTTCTTACATCTTTCACTCCGATTGCCTTGTCATATACTGTATTTTCCGGTGTTCCATAATCACTTCTGATGTTCTTAGATTCTACCTTAGCCATGATGTAATATCCTACATCACCTGCTGTTAACTTATATGTATACTCTGGTGAATCATTTCTTGTTACTGCTACAAGTATAGGATTGCTGCCCTCTGCATCTGTACATCTGTACCATGAGATTGCAGACATGTCTTCTCTGCTTCCTAAATCAAGTGAGTAATCTACTTTAAGACTTCCCTGTCCGTCATTAGTAATAACTGGTGCCTTTGTAAATGCTGGTGCTTCTATCTTGCTTGGCTTTACAGTAATTCCAACTGCTGCTTCAAGACCTGACTCTGTAGATGCATTTATAATGACCTTCCTAGCTGCATCATCATTATTAGTACCTTCTACTTTGCATGTTCCGTCACCATTATCTGTTAACTTAACATATGCCTTATCTTCGTCTGATACGCTGTATGTTATCTTCTGTGTTGTATCATTAGTTCCATAGAAATAGTTAACTGTTCCTCCTATTGAAGCTGTTTCCTTTCCAGATTCAATCTCTGTGACATCTGATGTTATTGAAAGCTGTGTTGCAACTGTGTCCTGTCCGGCTGCTTTAATTACATCCTTAACTCCTAATGGATCCCAGTCGTCACTGCCCTTTAAAAGATTGTATGTGTTGTAATATGTCTTACCACCTGACACAACCTTGTAGGCATCAAGTACTGACTTGCCTGTCATATCAACGGTTTCTTTAGCACCCTCGCCACCGATTGTAATGCTCTGTCCATTATGAATTATGTTGCTCTGATAACACTTTAATGAAGTTGATGGTGTTTTAGTCCATCCAATTGATATAGGTACACTTAAATTACTGTTATATACACAGTCTACTGCGGTAATTGTGCCGCCTTCCTTAGTAAAGAACTGTGTAGGTTCGGCTTCAACATTTAATATCTTACAATTAAATGTACAACCTAAAAATGTTGAACCTGTACCATATGATGAATATAATGGTCTGTTTCCGTAGAAATCAAAATCGCATCCTACATATACAGCATTTGCATTAAGGGCATCATCTGTACTTTCAAAATGACAGTTGTTATAAAGACTTCTTGATGCTCCATTTATTGGGTCAAGATTAAGTCTGCTTATAAAGTTACAGTTATCTGCAAACATCTTGTCTCCAGAAACATCAGCAAGCTGTGCCTGTGTGATTGTCTCTGTTCTCTTTGCCTGATTAAGCTCACTCATAAGCGGATAATCAAGGTCAACGCTGCAATAGTTACCTATTGTTATGTTCTTAACTGTAAGTGCACCGCTGCAGTTGAATCTGAACATAGTATAGTTACCGTTAGAGGCATGTGACTGTCCTCTGTTTCCGGCTAGCACAACATTATCAGGATTTCCTGTAAGACCTTTGATAGTAAGATAATCTGAATTAACAACCATTCCATAAGGTACTGAATATCCCTCGGTCTTCTGTACTGTATCTGTTGCTGCCGGATCATCAATCCAGTATACATATGGTGCAACATATACTGTCATTGGTTTGTCTGCTGTTCCATTCTTTAATGCATCTGCTGACAATGCCTTAGTAATATCGTTATATACATATGGGTACTGGGCAGCAAGCTCGTCTGATAACGAACCATCAACATATATGGCTGTCTCCGACAACTGGATTGTCTCGCCCTGATACTTAATGTAAGTTCCACCGAATTCAACCGGATCAGAACTGTCCATTGGTGTGTAACCTTCTAATGTTTTGTTAATGTCTTTTACTGCTGAATACCTTGCAGTTTTTACTCCTGTTTCCTGTGCAAATGCATAGTATCCCTGTAATGGAGCTAAGTTGCCTGCAACAAGAACGCCTGTCATGACACTTACGGCAACAGAAGCAATAATTTTGTTTCTTCGTATCATATTATTCCTCCTTAATATTAAATTGTTTCTGCTTCTTAAGATGCTTTTATTATATTCACATTGTTTTTTTATAGATACAAAAAAACAGCACGAAATCTTTCAAAATCAAAAAAATATGTAAAAAATCAGTAACAGTTTCTCTATAAACGACCTATAATCAGTATATGATTTTGCTTCGTAAGATATTATTCATATACCAAGGAGACGGCAATGTACCATTTTATTAATGACAATTTCCACACGGATATTGCTACTGTGCCTCCATCTTATAAGATGAAACATTTTCATGAACATAACAGATGGGAGCTGATGTTTATATATTCTGGTTCCTGCACCCTTTATGTAGGTGATGAAATATATATGTTAAATACAGGCGGACTTGCTCTTATCCCGCCGTATACAGCACACATGACCACTTACCTTGCAGGAAGTGACCACTCAAGATATTTATTATATTTTGATACTGAAGAATTAGACTTTATTGCTGCGGATTCATCTCTGGATATAGAAAGCATTTTTCATAAACATCCTGTTATCCATATACCAGAAAGACGACTTGATTATATAACATCAGTTATCCAGAAGATTTCTTATGAACACAATGGTGTCGATAGTCTGTCTTTATCTTTCGTACATTCTTATTTTCATGAACTTATACTTTTTATTCTGCGCTGTCAGATGTATGAAGATAATGTTATTACGAAAATGGATACAGGTAATGAACTTATCCAGAAGGTTATTGAATATATTATCGAGAATTATCACAATGACATAACTATGGCTGCTACTGCAGAACTATTTAATATGAGTGAATCGAGCCTTTCCAAGAAATTTAAGGCTTTTACAGGCTTCAGATTCAGAGAGTATCTTATTAATGTAAGAACGCACGCAGCAGCAGACCTTTTAGTCAACACCAGCCTCTCTATTACTGAGATTGCTGACAAATGTGGTTTCGCCGACAGTAATACTATGGGCGGCACATTTAAAAAAATCATGGGCGAAGCGCCCGGAAGCTACAGAAAGAACCATTAATTATATTTTTTTAGAACGGAGGTTATTATGGCAGATTTTATTTTACTTAATGAAGATTTCTCTGATTTCCCTATTGGTGAATTTCCTTATGATAAGAATCATTCGGCAATGGGTGAGTATCATTTTATCCATTATCCTGGATATTATGGTAAATGGTATGACCCGGTATGCAACCACGTTTATAACGGTCAGGGGGCTTCCTGGATTATTTCTGAATATAATGGAAAACATTTTATGGAGCAGATGCGTATCCGCAATGACAAGCCACACCGCACATTTCCTATGCTCACAAGCGGTGACAGATTCTGGCGCGATTATACTATAACTGCAAGTGTGCGTATGTTTACTACCAAATGGGGCAATGCCGGCATTGGTTTTTGTTGTCAGAACTCTGCTAATCTTCTTGTCCTTGTTTTTGAAGAGCATGAGTTAAGACTTGAGTATCGTCATAAGGAGGAGGTTACTGTACTCGATTCTGTACCTTTTGATTACAACTGTGATGATACTTATGTACTTAAGGCTGAGATTAAAGGCAGCCATGTTATATGCAGTGTTGATGATAAGGTTTATTTTGACCTTGACACTGAATATGCAAGACAGGGTGGCAAGGTTGCCATTACTGCAACTATCCCAACACAGTTCGGTTTTGTAAATGTTACTACTTCTGAAAGTACTGCTGCTTCTATTGATGCTGCAAGAAATGCTTATAAAGCTGAATGTGAAGATGCACAAGCACATTATCCTAAGATGAAGCTTCTTAAGAAAATTGACCTCAAAGGCTGCGGCACCGGAAGACAGCTTCGTTTCGGTCATCTTCTTGGCAATGGCGAGTATCAGATGGTTATGGCTCAGTGCCAGAAAAGAGTAAACCGTGATGCTTATGGAACAATCAGCTGTCTCACCGCATTTGACCTTGATGGCAATATATTATGGCAGCATGGTGAACCTACTGATAATCACGACATTGGAACTATATCAGCAGATATGCCTATGCAGATATATGATATTGACGGTGATGGCTTTGATGAGGTTATTACAGCCAAGAATTTTGAAGTGCTGATTCTTGATGGCAAAACAGGTGAAGTGAAGAAACGTGCCAAAACACCTTTCTCTACACCAGAAGAGGACGGAACTATTATCGGTGTTCCTGATAAAATCTACGCATTTGACAGAATTAATCCTGATGGTATGCGTATATGTAATTTCCGTGGTCTTGACAAGCCACGCGATATTCTCATTAAGGACCGTTATTGCAGAGTATATGCACTTAACGATGACCTTGAGGTTATGTGGCATTTCCAGAGTGATAAGAATACCGGACATTTTCCTTTTGCAATTGATATTAACGGAGATGGACATGATGAACTTTTAGTTGGTTATAACATGCTTGACTGCCACGGTAATAAAATGTGGACTATGCCTGTTAATGAAGACCATATTGATGAGATTGTTCCAGGCAGATTTGAGTCAGGACCACACAAAGGTACTAAATTCTTTGCCTGTGTTGCAGGAAAGGAAGGCTTCCTGATATCTGATTTTAACGGAAAGCTTCTTAAAAAGGATGGCATAGGCCATGCACAGCGTGTCAGTCTTGCTAATTATCTTCCTAACCGCCCGGGCTATGAAATGGTTGTTGTTAATTTCTGGGGACACCAGGGAATTATATATTTCTATGACAGCGAGGGTAATCAGTTATGGGAAATGGAGAACGAGCTTAATGGCAATCTCTTAACTCCTGTAAACTGGACTGGCGACGGGCAGGACTTCATCCTTCTTAATGCTGATATAGAACGCGGTGGAATGATTGATGGCAATGGTATCCAGGTCGTTAAATTCCCTGATGATGGACATCCTACCATGTGTGCTGAAGCTGTAAACCTCTACGGCGATGCCCGTGATGAAATTGTCACATGGGATTATGATTCTATGTACATATATACACAGGATGATGCACCTAAGGATGATGTATATTCACCTTTCAAGTATCCTGATTATAATGCTTCTAATTACCGCGGAGAGTATTCTTACCGTGAGAAGTGGTGGTAAAATTAAGACTATAAATGACCAGCAGGGTTGCAGAGTATATAACACTCTGCAACCCTGCTGTATAATTAGTCCATCAGCATTTAATGAGTTTTTTCTCCAGACAGTAATGATATACTCCGTCTTCTTCAACTGATTTACATATGACATCCGCTCTTGCTTTGACTTCATCAATGGCATTCCCCATTGCCACTCCTGTACCAACAGCTTCTAGCATTTCAATATCATTTCTACCATCACCAAAAGCAATCGCCTCATCTTTCGATAATCCATAATAATTAAGCACTGCATTTACAGCATTTCCCTTACCACAATTCAATGGAATTATATCTGCTGCTTTATCCCACCATGCAGTTATCTGGGTATTTTCAGTTCCCTGGAGTATCTGGGCATATTCTTCTTTTCTGCACGCACACATAATCTGGTAAATATCTTCTTTACATAACTCATCAAAATTATCTGCAATTGTCAATGTTTCATTTCCAAATTTAAAGTACTCTTCCAGATGCTCATCTGTGCCATTCGTAACAATAAAATGCTCATTACTAATTGCAGCTGCTCTGTTCATTTTATTAAGATTTTGAATTATTTGATGTTTATCATTATTATTCAAGGGATTCCTGAAAATAATCTTTTCTCCAGCCATTACATACGAACCATTAAATGTGAGCAGCACATCAAATGTAATATCTTTGAATTCAGGAATTGAAAGATAGCCTCTGCCAGTTGCCATACAAAGCAATATTCCATTCTGGCGAAGAGAATTTAACGCTTTAACTGTTTTATCTGTCGGTTCTTTATTTCCCATTTTCAACAATGTTCCATCTATATCGAAAAATGCTATTTTAATCATATATGGCTCTCCTGTACTGTATAATATAATACATTATTAAAACGTTCTCTTATCAAATCTCATATTTCTTGTTTTACCTTTTGAAAAATCATTACATTATAATAATACCATAGTTCACAAACTAAAAAAACACCCCAGAACCGAAATTCCGAGGTGTAATATACTTTTCTGGAACGTCGTAAGACGCACTGGATTGTTGAAATCTTATCTCTTTGAAAGTGTTTGTAGAGCGTGAAGAGCCCATAGATTGGGAATTTGTGTCTGGTAGTGTTACATATCTGTTATGTGCGTAGCACTACCCACACATTCCCAGAACTGCTCATTACTTTGTTGAAGAAAGAATATTATTCCATCTCAATGCCAATGTTATTAAATGTGTCGACTTCTAAATCCGCAAGTATCATATTAACTCTAATATATCAACCATCCGCAACAAATGCTTACACCGCCGTAATACTAGCATTTTTAATTTTAGTCCCTGATAGGTTTTCATTCCACCTGACTGTACATTCTGTTTCATAATGATATTTTATAAAATCAATTTGAGCTTTGACCCTCACTTTTGCCCCTTCCTTATTAAGGCTTAGAATCTCAGATGATATCCATTTAAACTTTGCCTCTTCATCAGATGGCCACTCAACATTGAGAGGCGGTTCTTGTTTATAATTATTTTCTACTGCTGCTTGACTTTCTAATGGAAGACGATTGGACTTTTTAGTGGTGTGAGAACCGCTGGAAGTCCAATCGAAGAAAGTTAAATTTTTCCAATCACTCTCTAGTTGAAAACATAGCGTAAATAACTGGCAGAAATATAATTATGAGTTGTAATGGTGAATCTTTCATTATAATTCCATATGCAAATATAATAACCAGACAGGCAATACTTACATATATTCCAATCTTACTCTTGTATATGTATACAATCAATGAAACTGCTGACATAACCAGTAATAACACAAATACAATTCCATATAATGTAACACTTACTGAATGAACATTTCTTTTAACAATCAGGCTTCTTATGGTCAACCCACTCATAGCCAGCGATAAAATCACAGCTATATAGACACTTATCCTCGTGCTCAGCTTATATTTTTTCATCTGTTAAATCTCCCTTTATATTTCTACACTGTAAACGATATCCATGAATCCTGACAATACTTACTATAAGCAGTGACAATACTACAATATAAATAATCAGGCTCATCATTACCGTGTCAGGAACTTTAAAATTAACAAATGCTATAATCAAGGCAAACACAATGTCGGCAGCAGCTATAAAATACCATTTATGTATATTCCGTTTATAATCTTTAATAAGTTCATTACTATTCATTCCCTTATCATTATAACCAGCATCAAGTTTATAAATGTTAATTGGCATTCTCTCATCATTCATTACTAATCCCTCCGCAAAAAAACAACTGCTTAGTTACATATGTATTATACATTATTAATTTGTCGCTTTCTTTATAAAAAATATCACTTTACAATTAGAATTTAAGATATTATGCTATTTTTATATTTAATATCATTAGAAGGAAGTAAAATACATGCCAAGACCTATAAAAGACGGTAATAATTTTGAAATAAACAGAAGTATCGTTTATAACGGAAAAGATATTAATTTTCATATGCCATCAATGAGTGCATGTATAAAACATTATGAGATTGGTTTTGAGATATCTGGCAGTCATCATGTATACTCAACTGATGGAGAGTGGGATATTCTCAGAGGATATGTTGGAACAATGCCTCTTGGATTACATCACCAGACCTTTTATACCAGCAATGAAACGCATAACAGCATACTTATTAAATATTCATTTGATATAGCTGATTATATAAAGTCAGAAATATCTGCTGTTGCATTTAACAGATTCTACGCTGAAAAATACCACATTCTGAATCAGGAAGACCAGCAAGTTGTCCGGAATATTTTTGAAAAGATGCTGACTGAGTATAATATTAATTCACCATACTCAGATTCTAAATTAAAGGCATTGCTTACATACTTAATTATATTTATTATTGAGCATGAGTTATCTCATGATATAAACGGCAGCCAGGGCAAGAAAATAAACAAAAATATCAATGATGTTATGAGATATATAGACTCTAATTATATGACTGATATAAATGTGGATAATATTTGTAAATTATTTAGCTTTTCCAGCTCTCATTTTTCAAGGCTATTCAAACAGAATACAGGAGAAGCTTTTTCAAGATATTTATCCAAGGTAAGATTAGAACATGCTATAGTTTTACTGTCAAATACTGACAAACCAATAGATCAAATTGCATATGAATGCGGATTTAAAAGTACCAGCTACTTTAGTTATGCATTTAAAAAGGAGTTTCTTGTTTCGCCACTTAAGTATAGGATGCAGATGAAGGGTTAATGTAATTAATGTCAAAAAACACCCCAGAACCGAAATTCTGGGGTGTAACATACTTTTCTGAAACGCCATAAGACGCTTTGGATTGTAAATATTATCTCTTTGAGAACTGTGGAGCACGACGTGCAGCCTTGAGACCGTATTTCTTTCTTTCCTTCATTCTTGGATCTCTTGTTAAGAAACCAGCCTTCTTAAGTGATGGACGGTACTCGTCTGAATCAACCTGAAGAAGTGCTCTTGAGATACCATGTCTGATAGCACCAGCCTGACCTGTGTATCCGCCACCGTGTACGTTAACGATTACATCGAACTTGTCAGCTGTCTCTGTGAGAGCTAATGGCTGCTTTACAACAACCTTAAGTGTCTCAAGACCGAAATACTCATCAAGTGATCTCTTATTTATTGTGATATTACCTGTACCTGGTACTAAATATACTCTAGCAATACTGCTTTTTCTTCTACCTGTTCCGTAGAACTTTCCGTTTGCTTTCTTAGCCACTGTTAATTCCTCCTTATATGTGTCCTTATATTAAAACTTTAATACTTCTGGCTTCTGAGCTGCCTGCTCATGATCTGGACCAGCATAAACATGAAGCTTTGTGAACATCTGACGTCCTAAAGGTCCCTTTGGAAGCATTCCCTTAACAGCAAGCTCGATAACCTTCTCAGGCTTCTTTTCCATCATTTCCTTAAGTGTTGTTTCCTTTAAACCACCAACATAGTCTGAGTGGCTGTAGTAAACTTTCTGGTCAAGCTTCTTTCCTGTGAACTTAACCTTATCAGCGTTAATTACGATAACATTGTCACCACAGTCAAGGAATGGTGTGTAAGTTGGCTTATTCTTTCCTCTTAACACAGCAGCAACCTGTGATGCTAAACGACCTAATGTATAATCTGCAGCATCTACTACATACCATTTTCTTTCGATTGTAGATGCACTAGCCATATAAGTTTTCATTAGTTTTCCTCCTGAAATATTGCTATAATGCTTAATTATTAATGTATATAAATGTCTCTCCGGGGCATTGGTGAAACACTTAAAACCTTAATTATGGGCGCACTTATCACGCCACATTTCTGAATTATATAACACATAACCACGTGTGTCAATATACTTTTGCAAATGTTTTATCCAAAAAAGTTATCCACATCAGACAACCCTTGCGTCATCATTATCCACATATTCAATGCCAACAAGTGTAAGTCCCTGTGGAGGAGCAGTCTGCCCTGCAACAGTCCTGTCCTTTTCCTCTAACATCTGCTTCACATATTCAGGCTTGAATCTTCCTTTTCCTACCTGAATAAGCGTGCCTGTAATAATTCTTACCATGTTGTATAAGAATCCATTTCCTTTAATACGGATTATTATCTCACTGCCTTCCTGCAGAACCTCAAGTGAATATATAGTCCTGACAGTCGATTCTGCCTGAGTTCTCACACAGCAGAAGCTTTTGAAGTCATGTTCACCAACAATATATGCTGCAGCTTCTTTCATCTTTTCAATATCAATACTGCCTGCAACATGCCATGTGAAATTGCGCTTCTGAGGCAACAGAACAGCAGTATTAAGTATGCGGTATTCGTAAGTCTTTCTTGTGTTACAGTGCCTTGGGTGAAAATCAGAAGACACTTCCCATGAATCCTGAATAACAATTGAATCCGGCAGGAATCTGTTTAGTGCAAATGTGAATCTGTCTCCAGGTATTGTCGATTCCGTATCAAATACAGCTACATTTCCATATGCATGCACACCTGCGTCTGTACGGCTTGCTCCGGTCACATGCACATTTTCACCTGTAAGCTCGCGAATTGCCTTGTCAAGATACATTTCTATAGTTGGTGCTTCCGGCTGAATCTGCCAGCCGGAATATTCTGTTCCATCATAAGCTACGATAAGCTTTATTCTTCGCATGGCGTTCCTCCTTAAAAGCCAGAATCAAACTATTATAAATGTCATATCTGTATACACACTGATTATATTAACTTAAGCGTAACCTTAACCACAATAATGCATACAAGATACAATGCGATAATAAGATATGCATTAATATCTCTTCTGGAGTATTTCAGCGGCTTCATCTTAGTTCTTCCTTCAGAACCGTGATAACATCTCGCCTCCATAGCCATTGCAAGTTCATTAGCCCTTCTGAACGCTGATATGAATAAAGGCACAAGAATAGGTATCATGGCTTTTGCCTTCTTAATAATATTACCTGACTCAAAGTCTGCACCTCGCGCCATCTGTGCCTTCATTATCTTATCTGTTTCCTCAATAAGAATCGGGATAAACCTCAATGCAATTGACATCATCATTGCAATTTCATGAACCGGAACTTTAATGTACTTAAGGAATCCAAGTCCCTTTTCAAGCCCGTCTGTAAGGTTATTAGGCGTTGTTGTAAGTGTCATAAGGGATGAACCCATAATAAGAAAAATAAGCCTTATAACCATGAATACAGCCGTATTAAGGCCTTCATGCGTTATCGTCAGCTTCCATATCTTAATAAGAGGCGTTCCTGGTGTCAGAAACAGATTAAATGCCGCACTGATTACAATTAATATTACAATTGCCTTAAGACCTTTAAGAATGAATTTAAGAGGTATCTTTGACAGTGCAATTACAATCGCCAAAAATGCTGCTACAACCAGATACAGCCATATATTACTTCCCAGAAACAGGGATATTACGAATATTAAGGTACCCATAAGCTTAACTCTCGGGTCCAGTCTGTGTATTACCGAATCTGCCTGATAATACTGTCCTATTGTTATATCTCGAATCATATTACTTCCTTTATCCCAGTGCTGACAAAATGCTTTCCTTCGCTTCATCTATTGTGATAGCATCTGTATTAACATCAAAGCCTGCCTGTTTTAAATCATTCATCAAATAAGTTACCTGTGGTGCTGCTAGTCCTATTGCCTCCAGCTCCTTATAATGCCTGAATACATTTCTTGGAGTGTCATCATATGTCAGCACACCATCATTCATTACCATAATTCTGCTCACATAGTTAGCAACATCATCCATGCTGTGTGACACAAGAATAATAGTCATTCCTGTCTCTTCCCTTAAATACTTAAGACAATTAAGAATATCATCTCTTCCCTTAGGGTCAAGACCAGCCGTTGGTTCATCCAGAATAAGAACATCAGGTTTCATCGCAAGTACACCTGCAATAGCAACCCTTCTCTTCTGTCCACCTGACAAATCAAATGGCGACTGGTAAAACATATTATCATCTATTCCAACCAGTCTTAACGACTCAAATGCTCTGATTTCAACCTCCTTCTGTGAAAGGCCAAGGTTCTTAGGACCAAAACATACATCTTTGAATATCTCAGTCTCAAAAAGCTGGTGTTCCGGATACTGAAAAACCAGACCCACCCTGCTTCTTAATTCTTTCATATTAAAACCCTGTTCATATATATCTTTGCCATTGTAATATATATGGCCTTCAGTCGGTTTAACAAGGCCATTAAGATGTTGTATAAATGTAGATTTACCCGAACCTGTATGACCAATAAGTCCGATAAATTCTCCATCTTCTATTGCACAGCTCACATTTTTCAAAGCCTGCCTCTCAAAGCCAGTGCCTTTTTCATATATGTAGCTGATATTATCTACTATTATTGACATTGAAACCCTCATTTCTAACTCTAATGAGTTCCTCTGTAAATTCTTCTGAAGTCAATATTCCATTCTTTAATGGAACGCCTTCCTTCTGAAGTTCATAGGCTAATTCTGTAACATGTGGCACATCAAGTCTCAATTCCTTTAATTTCTCCACCTGTGAGAATATTTCTCTTGGTGTTCCTGACATTACCAGCTTTCCATCATCCATTACATAAAGCTTGTCTATATCAATTACTTCTTCCATATAATGAGTGATAAGTATAACCGTTACATTTTCCTGCCTGTTCAATTCATGAAGCACATTAAGTACATCCTTTCGTCCCAACGGATCAAGCATTGCTGTTGGTTCATCTAAGACAATACATTTTGGCTTCATTGCTACAATTCCAGCAATCGCTACCCTCTGCTTCTGTCCTCCAGATAGCTTGTTTGGCGACTGGTTTCTGAAAGCATACATTCCTACTGCTTTCAGGCTTTTTTCAACTCGTTCCCATATTTCTTCCGTTGGAACACCAATATTCTCTGGTCCGAATCCAACCTCTTCATCAACAAGAGTTCCAACTATCTGGTTATCAGGGTTCTGAAATACCATTCCGGCAGTCTGTCTTACCTTTAAAGTATTCTCCTCTTCCCTTGTGTCCATACCATCAACCCACACAGTTCCCTCTGTCGGCATAACGAGCGCATTCAGATGTTTTGCAAATGTTGATTTACCAGAGCCGTTATGACCTAACACGGCAACAAAATCGCCCTGCTTAATGTCAATACTCACATTATCAACAGCTTTAGTTATTCCCTCAACATTACCATCTTCATCTCGTCTTATATATTCAAATGTGAGGTTTTTTGCTTTAACTATTCCCATATGACCTCCTGCCCTTTTAAGTCTTACCGCAGATTCCAAAAAAAGCGGATAAGTTTCCTTACCCGCTTAAATTGCAATTGAAATTAAACTAATTCAAGAAGAACTTCCATTGCTGCATCACCTTTTCTTAAACCGATCTTAACGATTCTTGTATAACCGCCCTGACGACCAGCATACTTAGGTGCGATCTCATCAAATAACTTGTTTGTAAGATCAACAGTCTTAGTATTCTTCTTCTTTCCAGCAGCTGCTGTAGGAACTTCTGTAACTGTGTAAAGAACCTTATCCATCTGCTTTCTAGCATGAAGTCTTGAAGGAAGATCCTTCTTGATTTCCTTCTCTACTGTCTCATATACAGTAACCTTCTTGCCATCAACAACTTCCTTAACTCTCTTGCCTTCAGCATCCTTCTTAGGAACCTTTGCTGAAACCTTAACTGTCTCGAAGTTGTCTTTCTCTTTAACTGCAAGTGTGATGAGCTTTTCAGCCATCTTCTTTACTTCCTTGGCTCTTGCCTCTGTAGTAACAATCTTGCCATTCTCGATTAATGCTGTTACCTGACTTCTTAATAAAGCCTTTCTCTGGCTAGATGTTCTGCCGAGCTTTCTATATTTTGCCATGATTTACCTCCATTTGTAACAGCTACACATGCGCTTATGGACTTACTGTATAGCCGCCGTATCTACAAATTAATCTTCGTTAGGTCTAAGATGTAAGCCCATTTCCTTAAGCTTAAGGAGAACTTCATCTAAAGACTTCTTACCTAAGTTTCTTACCTTCATCATATCATCTGATGTCTTGTTGCAAAGCTCTTCAACTGTGTTGATACCAGCTCTTCTAAGACAATTAGATGAACGAACAGATAATTCAAGATCTTCAATGCTCATTGAAAGGACCTTAGTAGTCTCATCCTCTTCCTGCTCAACCATGATTTCCACTTTCTGAGCGTTCTCTGAAAGATTGATGAATCCCTTTAAATGTTCACTTAAAACCTTAGCTGCGAGACTTAAAGCCTCATCTGGTTCTATTGTTCCATTAGTGAAAATATCAAGTGTAAGCTTATCAAAATCTGTATCCTGACCTACACGAGTATTCTGAACTGCCATATTAACTCTCTCTACTGGTGTGTAGATTGAATCAATAGCGATAACGCCTGCTGGCTGATCATCTCTCTTATTCTTCTCAGAGCTTACATAACCACGACCATTAGTGATTGTAAGTTCCATTGTGAGCTTGCTGTCTGCACCATTAAGATGTGCAATAACAAGATCCGGATTGATTATTTCAATATCAGGATCAACCTGAATATCTGATGCTCTAACTACACCTTCGCCTACGAAGTCAATATGTGCTTCTTTAGGCTCAACAGAATTTCCGTTGTTCTTGATTGATAACTGCTTGATGTTCATGACGATCTCAGTAACATCTTCCTTAACACCTGGAATTGAGCTGAATTCATGAAGTACACCTTCAATCTTGATACTGCTTACAGCTGTACCAACTAATGAAGAGAGCATAATTCTTCTTAAAGAATTACCTAATGTTAAACCATATCCTCTTTCGAGTGGCTCAACAACAAATTTTCCATACTTGCCATCTTCTGATTTTTCTGTCATCTCAATCTTTGGCATCTTGAAATTAAAATCTGCATCAACCATGTATAGTCCCTCCTTTTTATGGGTTTTATAAGTTTTATTCTATATTTCCGGTACGGATTACTTAGAATATAACTCGACGATAAGCATCTCGTTTACAGGAACGTCAATAACTTCTCTTGTAGGGATTGACTTAACTGATCCCTTAAGAGCGTCTGCATCTGCCTCTAACCACTCTGGAACAAGTCTTCCGTTAGTAGACTCAAGGATTTCCTTGTATCTTGCTGATGACTTAGACTTCTCTCTGATTTCGATAACATCTCCAGCCTTTACAAGGTATGAAGGGATGTTTACGCACTTACCATTAACTAATACATGCTTGTGATCAACGATCTGTCTTGCTTCTTTTCTTGTTCTAGCGAATCCTAATCTGAAAAGAACATTGTCAAGTCTGAGCTCGAGCATGATCATAAGGTTCTCACCAGTCATACCCTTCTGTCTCTCAGCCTTCTTATAGTAATTTCTGAAAGGCTTCTCTAATACACCGTAGATGAACTTAGCCTTCTGCTTCTCACGAAGCTGCATTCCATACTCGCTAACCTTTCTACCAGCGTTCTTTGCCTTTCTTCTAGATTTCTTATCTATTCCTAAATATACAGGATCCATTTCAAGAGATCTACATCTCTTGAGGACAGGTGTTCTATTAACTGCCATTGTAATCTTACCTCCCTAAATTAAACTCTTCTACGCTTTGGTGGACGGCATCCATTATGTGGAACTGGAGTAACATCCTTGATACTTGTAACTTCAAGACCAGCTGCTGAAAGTGCTCTGATAGCTGCTTCTCTACCTGAACCTGGTCCCTTAACCATAACGTCTACAGACTTTAATCCATGGATTAATGCAGCCTTTGTTGCTGTCTCAGCTGCCATCTGTGCTGCATAAGGAGTAGACTTCTTAGATCCTCTGAATCCGAGTCCACCTGCAGATGCCCATGATAAAGCATTTCCTTCTGCATCTGTTAATGTAACTATTGTATTATTGAAAGATGACTGAATATGTGCCTGTCCTCTTTCAACGTTCTTCTTAACACGCTTCTTTGTCACTTTTTTTGTAACTTTCTGAGCCATGATAACTAACCTCCTGTGAGTTTAACAATTCAATTATTTCTTCTTATTAGCTACAGTCTTCTTAGGACCCTTACATGTTCTTGCATTAGTCTTTGTCTTCTGGCCTCTGCATGGAAGTCCCTTTCTATGACGGATTCCTCTGTAGCATCCGATTTCCTTTAATCTCTTAATGTTCATGGCAACTTCTCTTCTTAAGTCACCTTCTACTAAATGTTCTGGATCAGCATCGATAACCTTAGCAATCTTTGCAACTTCTTCATCTGTAAGATCCTTAACACGTGTATCTGGATTAACGCCAGCCTCTTCAAGAATCTTAGATGCTCTTACTCGGCCAATACCGTAAACATAAGTAAGTCCTATTTCAATACGCTTTTCTCTTGGTAAGTCTACACCTGAAATACGAGCCATGTGTTCTTTAACCTCCGTTTGATCAATTAAATTAATATTAATAATAAAGATAGAAAAATGTAGTCCGATTCCTACGCAGCTCGTTCTAAGCTCTATCCCCCGCTTTGAACGCCTGAAATGTGTGCGTCACCTTCAGTCTACTATATTTGATAGCAATGAACACCGTCAACTTATCCGGATGTGTCATCGCTGCAGCCGCAAAACTGTTCTCTGTCCATTATATTAAAGACAGAATTAGTTATAATACCAACTAGTGACATTGATACTATAACGCAGAAATATGAGAAGTACTTCTACTTCTCTGCTTCAGGGTAATTAGCCCTGTCTCTGCTTGTGCTTAGGGTTTTCACAGATAATTCTGATGCTGCCCTTTCTTTTAATGACTTTGCATTTTTCACAAATTGGTTTAACTGATGATCTAACCTTCACTGCAAAAGCCTCCTTTCAGACAAGTTCGGTTGCTATTATAGCACAACCTTTTCTATCAACGCAAGGAAAATTTTACAAAATTTATAAAGAATATTTTGTACATATATTCCTATTGTTTTTATTTATCTCTCCAAATGATTCTTCCCTTTGTTAAATCGTATGGTGATAACTCAATTGTTACCTTATCACCAGGAAGAATTCTGATGAAGTTCATTCTTAACTTACCACTGATTGTAGCAAGTATCTGATGTCCATTCTCAAGTTCTACTTTAAAAAATGCATTAGGTAATTTCTCAACTACCTTTCCTTCAATTTCAATTACATCTGCCTTTGACATATAAGTTTACCTCCTATTATTTGGCACTGGTTTTAATCTGCTTAATCGCATATTTTATTTCTTCATTACTTATAAACAGGTTTTTCTCTATCTTTTCTGCAAGATCACTATCTTTTTGTTTTATGAGCTGAACATGTTTCAGCTTTTTCTTTTTAAGTTTATCTGTCGGTCTTAATTTACCGTCCGACAGATAAACATATACATCATCAGATTCGAGAATCATATACACAGTACCTTTGTCATGGCCTGCTTTAGAACTTGCAAAATATCCCTTTATATCACTCATAGATGATTAACCTAAGATCTTAACTATTGCAGCAAATACATCATCCATAGGCTGTGTACCATCAACTTCCTTAAGTACACCCTTTCCTGAATAGTATTCAATCAATGGCTGTGTCTGCTCATGATATACTGAAAGTCTGTTCTTTACTGTCTCTGGCTTATCGTCATCTCTTAAGATAAGCTTCTCGCCACATGCATCACATATTCCTTCAACCTTTGTTGGATTGAACTGGATATGGTATGTTGCTCCACAACCTACACATGCTCTTCTTCCAGACATTCTGTTTATTATATTTTCATCAGGAACTTCGACATTGACTGCATAGTCAACTGACTCTCCATTAGCACTAAGAGCCTTATCAAGTGCCTCTGCCTGAGGAATTGTTCTTGGGAATCCATCAAGTACATATCCGTTAGCACAATCTGCTTCCTTGAATCTGTCCATGATAAGATCTACTACTAATTCATCAGGTACGAGCTCTCCCTTATCCATGTATGTCTTTGCCTTCTGTCCAAGCTCTGTATTGTTCTTAATATTAGCTCTGAAAATATCTCCTGTAGAGATATGTGGTATAGCATATTTTGCTGCTATCTTCTTAGCCTGTGTACCTTTACCTGCTCCTGGAGCACCTAACATAATTATCTTCATAATATTTTCTCCATTCCAAAATCATAAATATTCGTAATAAATCATAATACACAAAGGACTTACCCGGCATAAACCGGGCAAGTCAATATTTTATACTAATATCATCCGTGATATAAAGAATTACTCACTGAGGAATCCCTTATAGTAACGATTGCACATCTGAGACTCAATCTGCTTTAATGTCTCAAGTACTACACCAACAATAATGATAATTGATGTTCCACCGAATGAAACAGAAGCATTAAAGAATCCTGTACACATTATTGGAATGAGGGCAATTATTAAAAGTCCGACAGCTCCAATAAATACGATATAATTAAGTATTTTGTTAAGATATTCGCTTGTAGACTTACCAGGTGTTATTCCTGGGATAACTCCACCAGCCTTCTTTAAGTTATCAGCTACCTCAATTGGGTTAAATGTTATGGATGTATAGAAGTATGCGAATATTATAAGCAGTACTATGTATACTAATAAACCAATTGAATACTTTGGAGCTTCAACTCTGCACCAGTATGATGAGCTGAGATATCTGGTCCACTCATATGATTTACCAAATAACTGTGCAATTATAACTGGAAACTGCATAAGTGATGATGCGAAAATAATTGGCATAACACCTGCAGTATTAACCTTTAATGGAATGTTTGTTGACTGTCCGCCAACTGTTCTTCTACCGCTGACCTTCTGAGAGTACTGAACAGGAATTCTTCTCTCTCCATCCTGAAGGAAGCATACAAGAACTACCATAACAATAAGAATTGCTAATATTATTACTGCTGCTAAAACACCCTTTGCAGGTGTCTTTGGTGCAACAAATGTGCTATATAATGTAGCAAAATCACTAGGCATACCTGATATGATATTAATTAAAAGTACAATTGAAATACCATTTCCAACACCCTTTTCAGTGATTCGCTCACCAAGCCACATTAATACTGCTGAACCAGCTGTAAGTGCAGCTATAACTACGATTATACATACTACATAATGCAATGTGCTAAGCTGTGCTGAATCTTTGATAAGACCTGATCTACCAAATCCAACCGCCATAGCGATACTTTCTATTAAAGAAAGACCAATTGTTACGTATCTTGTAATCGATGCAATCTTCTTTCTACCATCTTCTCCCTCTTTCTGCATTTCCTCTAATTTAGGAATTGCAATTGTGAGAAGCTGCATAATGATTGAAGATGTGATATATGGTGTTATGCTCAGCGCAAAGAGGGACATTCTTTCGAATGAACCTCCTGTGAAAGCACTGAGATAACTTAAATCACCAGTATTAATTCCACTAAGTAAGCTACTAAAATAATTGGTGTCTACACCAGGGATTGGAAGTAAACTTCCAACTCTGACAACAACAAGAATTAATAATGTATATATTATCTTTTTTCTTATATCTTTGTTCTTAAAAGCGCCTACAAGTGTTTTAAACATATTAGATCACCTCGCAGGTTCCGCCGAGAGCCTCGATCTTCTCCTTAGCTGCAGCACTGAATGCGTTAGCCTTAACAGTAAGCTTCTTTGTAAGCTCGCCGTTTGCAAGAATCTTGATTCCGTCCTTAGGATCTTTAACGATTCCTGACTCGATTAATGTATCAACAGTAACCTCTGCACCGTTATCAAAACGATCTAATACATTAACATTAATAGCAACGAATTCCTTACGGTTTCTGTTAGTGAATCCTCTCTTAGGAATTCTTCTATATAATGGCATCTGGCCACCTTCAAAACCTGGTCTTGGTGCTCCTGAACGAGCTTTCTGTCCTTTATGACCCTTACCAGCTGTCTTGCCGTTACCTGAGCCATGTCCACGACCTCTTCTGAAATTATCGCTTAATACTGAACCTTCTGCAGGTCTCAAATTAGATAAATCCATCATTGCACCTCCTTATCTGTAATTAGATTTCTTCTACCTTTAACATATAACCAATCTGCTGAATCTGTCCTCTTGTAGCAGCATTATCTGGAAGTTCAACTGTCTTATGCATCTTTGTAAGACCCATAGCTTCAACAGTTTTTCTATGCTTAGGAACAGCGCCGATTGGAGACTTAACTAAAGTTATTCTTAACTTCTCAGCCATTTTAACCTCCATCTCCTGCTTAGCAGGAATCACAATTTAATTAACCAAGGATCTCGCTAACTGACTTTCCACGAAGTCTTGCAACTTCTTCTGGAGTCTTCATAGACTTAAGTCCTTCGATTGTTGCTAATACAACATTCTGCTTGTTGTTTGATCCAAGTGACTTTGTACGGATATTCTTGATACCTGCAAGCTCAAGGATTGAACGTGCTGGACCACCAGCGATGATACCAGTACCTTCTGGAGCTCTCTTTAATAATACTGTAGCTCCTCCGAACTTTCCAAGAAAATCATGTGGAACTGAACCGTTCTCATCGATTGGAACTTCTACTAAATGTTTGATAGCATCTTCTTTTCCCTTGCGGATAGCTTCTGGAATTTCAGCTGCCTTACCAACACCTGCACCTACGTGTCCGTTGCCGTCACCAACAACTACTAATGCTGCAAAACGCATGTTACGTCCGCCCTTTACAACCTTTGTTACACGCTTGATTGATACTACATTATCATTTAATTCTAACTGACTAGCATCAATTATTGTACGTTTCATACTGTAATCTCCCTTCCGCTTAGAATTCAAGGCCAGCTTCACGAGCTGCCTCTGCTAATGCCTTAATTTTACCTGCATAAATGAAACCGCCTCTGTCATAAACAACAGTCTTGATTCCCTTTTCTAATGCTCTCTTTGCTACGACTGTACCAACAGCAGCTGCTGCTTCAACATTATTTGTCTTCTCAAGCTCTGCCTTAACTTCCTTATCAAGAGTTGATGCTGATACAAGTGTCTTTCCAACTGTGTCGTCAATAATCTGAGCATACATATGATTATTGCTTCTGAACACAGCTAAACGTGGTCTTTCTGCAGTACCACTGAAACGATTACGTAATCTTCTATGCTTCTGTTCGCGAACTACTGTTCTTGATTTCTTACTAACCATTATGTTTTCTCCTTTAATTATTTCTTACCAGTCTTACCAACTTTACGTCTGATAACTTCATCAGCATACTTGATACCCTTGCCCTTATATGGCTCTGGAGCTCTCTTTGCTCTGATTTCAGCTGCGTACTGGCCAACTGCTTCTTTACTGATACCTTTAACAATGATGATGTTTGTTCCATCAAGAACTGTTTCAATTCCTTCTGGATCTTCCATCTCAACTGGATGAGAGTAGCCTAATGAAAGAACTAACTTCTTACCCTGCTTCTGTGCTCTATAACCAACACCGTTAACTTCAAGCTTCTTCTCATAGCCTTCTGTAACACCAATAATCATGTTATGAATAAGTGTTCTTGTAAGTCCATGTAATGACTTCATCTTCTTTAAGTCATTTGGTCTTGAAACAACGATTTCAGAACCTTCCTGCTTAATGTCCATCTCTGCTGGTAAAACTCTCTCAAGAGTTCCCTTTGGACCCTTTACAGTCACTTTATTATTTTCTGCAATCTCAACAGTAACTCCTGCTGGGATAGCGATAGGCATTCTTCCTATACGTGACATGCCGTGCACCTCCTAATTATAATGAGGGAAACATTCATATACGCTGAACTACGATGGGATAGGATTCCCGTTTCCCTGTGTGTAAGTGTTCAATAATTACCAAACGAAGCAAAGAACTTCTCCACCAACGCCGAGCTTTCTAGCTTCCTTGTCAGTGATAACGCCCTTGTTTGTAGATATAATAGCTACACCAAGACCACCGAGAACCTTTGGAAGTTCTTCCTTGTTTGCATATACTCTAAGACCTGGCTTAGAGATTCTCTGAAGACCTGAAATGATCTTCTCATTCTTAGAAGCACCGTACTTTAATGTAATACGGATATCGTTGAACTTACCGTTCTCAACGAGCTCATAAGACTTAATATAACCCTCGTCTAAAAGAATCTTAGCGATTGCAAGCTTCATCTTAGATGATGGAACATCAACTGTGTCGTGCTTTGCTGTATTTGCATTACGAATTCTTGTAAGCATATCTGCAATTGGATCTGTCATTGAAATTTTCCTCCTTATTTTAACTGGTTTCCTGTTACCAGGACTACGTTAATTGATTTTACCAAGATGCTTTCTTAACTCCAGGAATCTGTCCCTTGTAAGCTAATTCACGGAAGCAAATTCTGCAGATTCCGTATTTTCTTAAAACAGAATGTGGACGACCACATATTGTACAACGTGTATACGCTCTTGTAGAGAACTTAGGTGCTCTCTGCTGCTTAACCTTCATAGAAGTCTTAGCCATTGAATTTCCCTCCTTAATTATTTCTTAAATGGCATGTTGAATAATCTTAATAACTCACGAGCTTCCTCATCAGTCTTAGCTGTAGTTGTAATGATTACATCCATACCTCTAACCTTATCAATCTTGTCATATTCGATTTCTGGGAAGATAATCTGCTCTTTGATACCTAAAGCATAGTTACCTCTTCCATCGAATGAATCAGCGCTAACGCCACGGAAGTCACGTACACGTGGTAATGCAAGGTTTACTAATCTGTCAAGGAACTCATACATCTTCTCTCCTCTTAATGTAACCTTACAACCAATTGCCTGACCCTCTCTTAACTTGAAGTTAGCAATTGAATTCTTAGCTCTTGTAAGAACTGCCTTCTGACCAGCAATTGTTTCCATTTCTTTAACAGCTATGTCAAGAAGCTTTGAATTTTCCTTAGCTTCGCCAACGCCCATGTTAATTACGATCTTGTCGATCTTTGGAACCATCATTGGGTTCTTGTAACCGAATTTCTCAGTCATCTTCTTAGTAATTTCATTATCGTATAATTCTCTAAGTCTACTCAAAATTATTGCCTCCTTCCTTTATTAATCGATAACTTCGCCAGTTGCCTTAGCAACACGAACTTTCTTACCGTCCTTGAAGTCATAACCAATCTTTGTTTCCTTACCCTTTAATGAGTAAGCGATATTTGAGATATCGATTGGTGCTTCCTGGTGGAGAATTCCACCCTGCTGATTAGCTGCGCTTGGCTTAGCATGCTTTGTAACCATGTTAACACCCTCAACTAATGCTGTATGATTCTTAGCATTTACAGACAATACCTTGCCCTCTTTGCCTTTGTCTTTTCCTGCGATAACCTTAACAGTATCACCCTTTTTAATTCTAACAGCTGACATTGTGGTACCTCCTATAATACTTCTGGAGCAAGAGATACAATTTTCATGAACTTCTTATCTCTTAACTCTCTGGCTACTGGACCAAAGATACGAGTTCCCTTAGGAGTCTGATCATCTTTAATTATAACAGCAGCATTCTCATCAAATTTAATATATGAACCGTCCTTACGACGTGCGCCCTTTACTGAACGTACGACAACGGCCTTAACAACGTCACCCTTTTTAACAACGCCGCCTGGTGTTGCTTCTTTAACAGTAGCGACAATTACATCACCGATATTTGCATATCTTCTTGTAGATCCGCCCATAACTCTGATACAAAGAATTTCCTTAGCACCAGTATTATCAGCAACCTTAAGTCTGGTTTCCTGTTGTACCATAATACTACTCCTTTCAGTAATATCACAAATAAATTCTTATTATTTTGCTCTACTGATAATCTCAACTAATCTCCATCTCTTATCCTTAGATAAAGGTCTAGTCTCCATTACCTTAACAACATCTCCGATTAAACATTCATTGTTCTCATCGTGTGCCTTTAACTTGTAAGTTCTTTTAACGATCTTATTGTAAAGAGGATGCTTAACGTTGTCCTGTACTGCAACAACGATTGTCTTATCCATCTTATTGCTTATAACCTTACCTGTACGAGTTTTTCTTAAATTTCTCTCTTCCACAGTTATTCTCCTTTCTTAGGATATCTAAGTCTACATGCCTTAATTAAGCATTCTTCTGTGCAATTACAGTCTGGATTCTAGCGATGTTCTTACGAACTTCTTTAATTCTGCTTGTGTTGTCCAGCTGATTTGTTGCGTTCTGGAATCTTAAATTGAAAAGTTCCTTCTTAGCAGCTACTAATTCTTCATTTAACTCTGCAGCTGATTTTGCCTTTAAATCTTCTACATACTTATTAATTTTCACTGTTATCACCGCCTTCTAAGTCTGCACGTGAAACAATCTTGCACTTGCAAGGAAGCTTATGTGTTGCGAGACGTAAAGCTTCTCTTGCTGTTTCTTCAGCAACGCCTGAAATCTCGAACATTACACGTCCAGGTTTAACTACTGCTACCCAGCACTCCAAGTTACCTTTACCTTTACCCATACGAACACCGATAGGCTTACCTGTTACCGGCTTATCTGGGAAAATCTTTATAAATACTTTACCACCACGCTTAATATATCTTGTCATAGCGACACGGGCAGCTTCTATCTGATTTGATTTGATCCAACAAGGTTCTGTTGCAACAATACCGAATTCACCATTAGTGATCTTATTGCCTCTTGTAGCCTTACCAGCCATAGAACCACGGAACTGTCTACGATGTTTAACTCTCTTAGGTAGTAACATTACTTATCGCTCCCTTCCTTTTCTACGTTAGCGTTGGCATTATTCTTTGTAGGAAGAACCTCACCTTCGTAGATCCAAACCTTAACACCAACCTTGCCATAAGTTGTATCTGCTTCTGCAAATCCATAGTCGATATCTGCACGAAGTGTCTGAAGAGGAATTGTACCCTCGCTATAGAACTCTGTACGAGCCATATCAGCTCCACCGAGACGTCCTGAGCAAGATGTCTTGATACCCTTAGCTCCCTGCTTCATTGTTCTGCCCATGCAAGACTTCATAGCTCTTCTGAAAGAGATACGGTTCTCTAACTGCTGAGCGATGTTCTCTGCAACAAGCTGAGCATCCTTATCTGGTCTCTTAACTTCCTTGATATCAATGCTTAACTTCTTAGCAGATGTTAACTTCTCTACCTGCTTCTTTAAGTTCTCAATTTCAGCACCGCCCTTACCGATTACGATACCAGGCTTAGCTGTATGAATAACGATCTTTAATCTGTCTGAAGCTCTCTCTGTTTCAATCTTTGAAATTCCTGCAGCATATAACTTATTCTTGAGGAATTTTCTAATGTTATAATCTTCTACAAGGTTATCAGCGAAATCGTCTTCTGCATACCACTTTGCATCCCAGTCTTTGATTACGCCGACTCTTAAACCATGAGGATTAACTTTCTGTCCCATAAAGACTCCTTTCTATCTCTTAGAAAATAATTATCTTTCATTTAAAACAACAGTGATGTGGCTCATTCTCTTTTCGATTCTGTAAGCTCTACCCTGTGCTCTTGGATGTACTCTCTTCATTGTTGGTCCCTTGTTAGCGTAGCACTCTTCTACATATAACTTACTTGGGTCCATACCGTTATTGTTCTCAGCATTAGCTGCTGCTGACTTTAATAACTTCTCTATAATAGATGATGCATATCTTGGATTGTACATAACAATTGCAAGTGCTTCATCAAGGCTCTTGCCTCTGATAGCATCTAATACGAAACAAGCCTTCTGAACAGATACTCTAGCGTAAGATAACTTTGCGCTTGGTCTTGTATCCTTAACAGCGTTTCTTTCACGTTTAATCTGGGATCTATGTCCGTTAGCCATGGATTAAACCTCCTTTCAAAAATTCAAATTATCTACTCTTCTTTTCGTCTTTGCCGTGTCCTCTGTAAGTTCTTGTTGCAACGAACTCACCGAGCTTATGACCAACCATATCCTCTGTAACATATACAGGCACATGCTTTCTACCATCATGAACAGCGATTGTATGACCTACAAACTGAGGATAAATTGTTGAACGACGAGACCAAGTCTTAATAACCTGTTTGTCGTTTGCAGCATTTAAAGCATCAACTTTCTTAAGTAAGCTCTCGTCTGCAAATGCTCCCTTTTTAAGTGATCGAGCCATAGGTTGAAACCTCCTTATAATCTTCGTGAATAATAATAGTTACGATTGTAGGCTAATTACTTAATAGCCTTTCCGTTTCTTCTTCTTACGATAAGCTTGTTTGAAGCCTTCTTAGCCTTACGAGTCTTAAGACCCATAGCTGGCTTGCCCCAAGGTGTCATTGGGCTTGGACGACCAACTGGTGCTCTACCTTCACCACCACCATGTGGATGGTCATTAGGGTTCATAACAGAACCACGAACTGTAGGTCTGATACCCATATGTCTCTTACGTCCAGCCTTACCAAGATTAATAAGGTTGTGATCTCCATTACCTACAACACCGATTGTTGCGCGGCAGATAATTGGAACCATTCTCATCTCGCCTGATGGTAATCTAAGTGTTGCATACTTGCCTTCCTTAGCCATAAGCTGAGCTGAGTTTCCAGCAGAACGAACAAGCTGTCCACCCTTACCTGGATATAATTCAATGTTGTGTACCTGAGTACCAACTGGAATCTCTGAAAGTGGTAAGCAGTTACCTACTCTTACTTCTGCACCAGCACCATTCTGTACTGTCATGCCATCTGTTAATCCCTGAGGAGCAAGGATATATGCCTTCTCGCCATCTGCGTAACAGATAAGAGCGATGTTAGCTGTTCTGTTTGGATCGTACTCAATTCCGATAACCTGTGCTGGAACGCCTTCCTTGTTTCTCTTGAAATCAATCATTCTATACTTCTGTCTGTTTCCACCACCGTGGTGTCTTACAGTAATCTTACCCTGGTTGTTACGACCAGCATTCTTGCTCTTCTTAGCAAGTAATGACTTCTCTGGAGTACTCTTTGTAATCTCTGAGAAATCAGATCCAGTCATATTTCTTCTGGAAGGTGTATATGGGTTATATGTCTTAATTCCCATTATTTCTCTCCTTTCGAGTCTGTGTAATATTGTTTTCTACACTTTAAAGCTACTAATTAAAGGCCTTCAAAGATTTCAATTTCCTTGCTGTCAGCTGTTAACTGTACAATTGCCTTCTTAGTCTTAGAAGTTGTACCAGCTGTTCTGCCTCTTCTCTTCTTCTTGCCATCAAGATTCATTGTGTTAACTGAAGCAACCTTAGTTCCTTCGAACATCTTCTCAACAGCATCCTTAATCATTGTCTTGTTAGCATCTGTATGAACTAAGAATGTATACTTCTTATCTGCCATATCAGCCATAGACTTCTCTGTGATTACAGGCTTGAGGATTACATCATAATACTGTACGTTTGCCATTATGCATACACCTCCTCTAATTTTTCAACAGCAGCCTTAGTAACTACTAATGTTTCATACTTTAATACATCGTATGTGTTGATTTCGTTAGTAGCTGAAACCTTAACTGTAGGAATGTTTCTTCCTGAAAGAACTACGTTCTTGTTCTCACCTTCAATAACTACTAAAGCCTTATCAACCTTTAAGTTGCTCATAACTTCTGCGAACTTCTTTGTCTTAACTTCGTCAAGGTTAAATGCATCAAGAACTACGATCTTGTTGTCAGCAACCTTTGATGATAATGCAGAAAGAAGAGCAATTCTCTTTTCCTTCTTATTCATCTTGAATGAATAATCTCTTGGCTTTGGTGCAAATACAACACCACCGCCTGTCCACTGTGGAGATCTTGTAGAACCCTGTCTTGCATGACCAGTTCCTTTCTGTCTCCAAGGTTTTCTTCCGCCACCAGAAACTTCTGAACGTGTCTTTGCGCTCTGTGTTCCCTGACGATTATTTGCAAGCTGGTTAACTACTGCCATGTGTACGAGATGTTCGTTAACTTCTACACCAAATACAGCATCATTTAATTCGATTGAACCAACTTCTTTGCCTTCAATATTGTAAACAGATACGTTTGCCATCTGTGTGGTCCTCCTTCCTTAGCAAAAACTACTTAGCAGCTTTTACTGTTTCTTTCAGTGTTACTAATGATTTCTTAGGTCCAGGTACTGCACCCTTAACTAAGATTACGTTGTTTTCAACATCAACTCTTACTACTTCAAGATTCTGGATTGTGATTCTCTTAGAACCCATATGTCCAGGCATTCCTTTTCCCTTGAATACTCTACCAGGTGTTGTTGCTGATCCGTTTGAACCCTGATGTCTGTGGAACTTAGAACCATGAGCCATAGGTCCTCTTGACTGGCCTAATCTCTTGATTGCGCCCTGGAAACCTTTACCCTTTGAAATAGCAGTTGCATCAACCTTATCGCCTGCAGCGAAGATATCAGCCTTGATTTCGTCCTTTACAGAGTACTCTGAAGCATTCTCAAACTTGAACTCTCTTAAGAATCTCTTGTAAGGAACCTCTGCCTTATCAAAATGTCCTTTAACAGGCTTGTTTACTAACTTTTCTCTAATGTCAGCAAAACCAACCTGAACTGCATCGTAACCGTCGTTTTCTACTGTCTTAACTTGTGTAACAACACAAGGACCAGCCTGAAGAACAGTTACAGGTGTTAAAACACCGTCTTCGTTGAAGATTTGAGTCATTCCGACTTTTGTAGCTAAAATTGCCTTCTTCATTGATTTTCCTCCTGTTTAATCTACAGCGGACAAGATGATGTGTGATACACAGCGCATCCTGTCATCCTAGAACAGCTAATATAAGTGGAACCCGCACCACTGCTTGTTACTTCTATATTAAACCCTTAGGATTATTGCTTTAATAATGAAAAATTCCAGATAATGATTAGTTCATTACCTTAAGGTTGATGAATACACCAGCTGGCATCTCTAACTTAGATAATGCATCTACAGTCTTCTGAGATGGTGATAATACATCGATAAGTCTCTTATGAGTTCTCTGCTCGAACTGCTCTCTTGAATCCTTGTACTTGTGAACAGCTCTAAGAATAGTAACAACTTCCTTCTTTGTTGGAAGAGGTACCGGACCACTCACCTGTGCTCCTGTCTTCTTAGCAGTTTCGATGATTTTCTTAGCTGACTGATCAATCAACTGATGATCGTAAGCCTTCAGAGTAATTCTGATTACCTGATTTGCCATAAAAAAAGTCGCCTCCTTCGCACTTTATTGTTTAAGTACGACAAGCGGTGACTGTACACACTCCCACGCGTATCATATAGTCTCATTCATAATTCGACCCACGCGCGTCATTTCTGCGGATTGCAGATGATTTTGGTACAGTGACTTGTCGCCAGTTTCTTCGCCGGAGATATTCTCCAGCATTGACATTCGCTCCACGGAAAACCTGCTTTATTAAAGCAGCAACCTCACGCTTCACAGCTATCAATGTCACAGCAAGTATTAATATACACTACTCTCTATATAAAATCAACAGAAAAAATTGTATTTTTTTCAGTACAATGCAGAACAAATTTGACCGGAACATAAGTCCCGGTCAAAACAGTATTTTAATAAAATCCAAATCCAAGATACATAGAATTAATCTTCCACTTACCATCTTCATATTTATAATATATGTAAGCTGAATTATTGTTATTATTCTTGTCGTTAGCTTTATCACTTCCTGAGTACTGTATCTTGTATGTATATCCTAATTTAATTGAAACTTTAATCACCGGGCATCCATCATCTGAATCCACTCTGAAAGATGTATCCGCGATAGAAGCTGTGAATTTGGAAATCTTCAAATTGGATACAGTTTTGTATTTGTCATTGTAGCTGTCGTAAATATTCTTATAAGCTGACTCTATGTTCTTCTTTTCTTCTTTACACACCCTGTCGGCTATAGCTGAATAATCTTTCTTTGCCTGTACAGCATTAATTATTGCATCCACATCCGTTCTTGCCTGTGTCTTAAGTTCTTCAAGCTTCGAATTAACATATTTTGCATTGTATGTTCCAACAGTAAATGTATCTTCATCATGTGCTGCATAAAGCTGTGTTGTGTAGTCCTCTATAAATTCTCCAGTTACCTTAATATTATTCTTTCCATTGAACAGATATGGTATAACATATTCATCAGAAGAGCCGTTTCCATTCTTAGATGCATCCGACTTATATCCATCGCCAACAATAACATCATTAATATATAACGTAAGTCCCTTTGGAACCTTTATTGTAACATCCTTTACTACAAGATTCTCAGCGCTGACTTTATACTTCTTAAAGAAAAGCATATAGTGCTTATTGGCTACTGTTAGATACACATCATTATACTGCATTCCCGAATCTGTTATATATCCGACCTTAACAGCCTTGTTACCAGGCATCTTGCTATATGTTGAGACAATGTCATCTGCTGCCATCTTTTCAACTTTCTCACCAGTCGCATCTGCATGAACATTAATAAATGCTTCCTTAGTAAGGAACTCCCCATCTGGTAGATTAATAAGACTATACGCATCATTCCATTCGCACTCTGCAACCGCCTTAACATACTGCTTGGCAGTTTTCTTATAATCTGTCACATTGTTTCCCACACATACAAATATAATTATGGCAGCTATCACAGCAACTCCCGCAGCTACAATTGCAATTATACCCTTAGGGAATCTGGCAGGCTTATTATTGGCAGGCTGCTGACCAGAATTCTGACCTGTAAACTGTGTAGGCTGTACAGGCTGTTGGCCAAAAGCCTGCTGTGGCTGAACTGGAACACTTTGCTGTACCGGTGTTACTTCCGGCTCTGCTTTCACACTCTCCTGTACTGGTGTTTCCTCCGACCCTGCTGGCACATTCTCCTGTACCGGTGTTACCTCTGGCTCTTCTTCCACACTTTCCTGCACCGGTGTCTCCTGAGGCACATCTATCACTAGACGTGTTCCACAGTTTCCACAGAATAGTGCATCGTCCTCGTTCTTTGTTCCGCAATTTGGACAAAACATAATTTTCCCTCCCTCATATGATTAATATAGTAAATCATATATCATCATACCATGAATATATGATTTGCTCAACCAAATAATCTGTTCTGATGTCACTTGTTTTGTTAATATTTACTACTGTTTCTGTTTCTCTATTTTTTCTGCAAGATCATTAAGATATTCCCATCGCTCCATCTTTTCTTCAAGCTGCCTTTCCACATCTTCCTTTTCCTTAGTAAGTTCTGCAAGCTTAGAATAAGAAGTTGCATTCTTTGCAATCTCGTCATCAAGTTCTGAAACTTTAGTTTCAAGCTCCTCTATATCATCATCTATAGTCTCATATTCCTTCTGCTCCATATATGTGAACTTAATCTTATTCTCATGGCTGTTATATGCTTTCTTCACCTGACCTGCTGCCTTTGATTTTGGCGCATCAGATGTTCCATTTGATTCCACATTATATATAGAAGAAACACATTTATCCCTGTAGTCCGTATAACCACCTTCATACTGTGTAAGGTGGCCTCCTGCCTCAAATGCAAATATCCTGTCAACAACTCTGTCAAGGAAATATCTGTCATGTGAAACTGTGATTACAATACCTGCAAATCCATCAAGATACTCCTCAAGAATCTCAAGAGTCTCAATATCAAGGTCGTTGGTAGGCTCATCGAGAATAAGTACATTTGGCGCACTCATAAGAACACTTAACAGATAAAGTCTTCTCTTCTCACCACCTGACAGCTTGCTTATAGGCGTCCACTGCTGCTTCGGTGTAAAAAGAAACTTCTCACACATCTGTGACGCTGTTGCCTTTCCATCTGCCGTCGTAACATATTCGCCTATGCTTCTTACGAACTCTAGCACAGTAAGGCTGTCGTCAAGTGGTTCGTTCTCCTGCATGAAATATCCAATTCTTACAGTCTCTCCAACCTCAACACTACCACTGTCCGGTTCAAGCTGGCCTGCTATAATCTTCATAAGCGTAGACTTGCCGCATCCGTTATCACCGACAATACCTATTCTGTCATCTCTTAGAAAAATGTAGGTAAAATCGTCAATTATTGTCCTCTCTCCAAAGCTTTTGCAAATGTTGTGGAGTTCAACAGTCTTTCTTCCAAGCCTGCTGCTGACTGAATTCATATCCATAAGCTGCTTGTCAAATCTTGCTCTCGCCTGCTTTGAAGCCTCCTTCATATCCTCGAATCTGTCAATTCGTGCCTGCTGCTTGGTAGATCGAGCCTGGCATCCTCTTCTTATCCACGCGAGTTCCTTCCTTAATATATTCTGTCTCTTAGCCTCAGTTGCCCTCTCCATCTCCTCACGCTGGGTCTTCAGTTCAAGAAAGCCTGAATAATTCGTATCGTAGCTATAAAGGGAAGCTTTATCAAGCTCTACAATCCTGTTAGTTACATTATCAAGGAAATACCTGTCATGAGTAACCATGATAAGTTCTCCCTTGAAATTCTTAATAAACTGTTCCAGCCAGAGTACCATGTCATTATCAAGATGGTTCGTAGGTTCATCAAGAATAAGAAGTCTTGCCGGCTCAACTAAAGTTCTCGCAAGTGCCGCTCTCTTTTTCTGACCACCTGATAAAATATTCATCATTGCAGCGTGATTTGTTATTCCAAGCTTGTTAAGAATCTCTTTTGCTTTTGGCTGGCTGTCTGCATGCTTCCCACGCATAACATATTCCAGTACATTTTCATTATCATAATACAGAGGCGTCTGTGCAAGATATGCAAGCTCAATCCCCTTACCCTTTACAACCTGTCCTTCATCCGGCTCTTCAATGCCTGCAATAATCTTTAAAAGTGTAGACTTTCCGGTTCCGTTCACCCCTATAAGTCCAATCTTATCTCCACTGTTAATTCCCAGACTTATATTATTAAAAAGTTCCTTTTCTCCATAGGTCTTGCTGACCTTTTCAACATTTAATATATTCACAATTATCTCCGTTATATAAATTATTTGTCGTCATCTGAAAGATTATAGAAATTCTTAAGCTTCTGTGCAAGCTCCGGATCTTTCTTCTTCAGATGTTCATAATGCTTCCTCTTCTGCTCCATCATATGCTCATATACATACGGATTGTGAAGCTTTAATCTGTCAAGCATTTCCTTTCTGTGTTCCTTAAGCATCTGAATTGCATCAGGATTAATCTGTGCCAGCTTCTTCTCAACAACCACGCGGCGTTCATCAATTCTTTTCTCAATATCATCAATATCAAGATTCGGATATTTTTTATCGTCAAACAAATGCATTTCAAGCCGCTCAAGCAGGTCATTCTCATCAAAGAGTCCGATTCTTCCCCATGCAGCATGCTTTTCAGCATCAACAATAACATTCTTCTCATCTTTCTTGACACTGCCAATCTCATCAGCCATCTCTGCTGCCATCTTCTCAAGCCATTCATCTGCATCTGCACCAAAAGCCCACTCAATTTCTGCAAGTCTTTCGTTGTCCTCATGTACCTCGCCAGAAACAGCCTGCTCTTCTTCCTCCTCGACAGGATAAGGTCTGTCAAGACCTGCATCTCTTAGGGCAAGCGGAATAGTTCTTCTTACAACACCTTTTTCAACAAACTCGCCTGCACCAAGCTCTCTTAACTGGTCATTAAGCGTGTGTTCATGCTCTGTAATATAGAATCTGATACTTTTCTTTTCAAGCACCTTATATAAAGTCATAAGCCTGTCAACTGCCGTCACATCAATAGATCCAACGCCTCCGGCGTCTACAATTACCCATTTAGTATTATCATCAAGATTCTTTTCTATATCATCAACAAATGTATTAATATTCGCAAAGAAAAGCGCACCGTTAAATCTGTATATAACCACACCTTTTATCTTCTTTACATTGCGGTATCTGTTAAGACTATAGAAGCCCTCCTGTCCCGGTATCACCCCGAGAAATGCCCTTGGCGGCTCAACAGCTTTGACAATAACTGCAATGAATGAAAGTATTACACCGATTACAACTCCGTATATCGTTCCAAATAACAGAACACCTAAGAAAGCACCTACAAATATTGCAAACTCCGTATGGTCTGTTTTCCATAATTTAACTGCAAGCCCGAATTCAGTAATTCCAATCAGCGCCGCAACAACAATTCCTGTAAGTATTGGTACAGGAAGATACTCAAGCACCGGCGTACCAAAAAGCACTATAAGAAGCATTGTCAGAGAAGCTGTTATTGACATAACCTGTGATTTACAACCAAACTGGTCTGCAATTCCTGTTCTTGACACACTTCCATTCAAAGGGCATCCGCCAATTACAGCAGAAGCCGCATTTGCAGCAGCATAAGACAGAATTTCTCTGTTATTGCTTACTTTATAGCCATATTTGTTGGCATAATTATTAGTTGCAAGCAATGTCTGCGCCATGACAACACCTGCCACTGAAAGTCCAAGAAGTATTATATCTGACGGATTCTTAAACACAACTGACATATCAGGAAGTGAGAATCCAGGCAGCCCCTTATCAACATGTGGAAGAAGCTTAACACCGAATCTGTCAATATGAAAAATTGCGGTTGCAAGTGCACCAAGTACCATAAGAAGTACTGACATCGGAAACTTTGGAATGAACTTCTTCGCAACAAGAATAATCACAACTGTTCCGACTCCAAGCATTGCCGAGAGCAGATTAAACGAATCAAACTCGCCAGCTATATGCATAACAAGCTGTATCGCTTCGCCAGTCCCAGCATTACCGCCAAAAAGCTTTGCTGCCTGCATAAGAATTATTGTCACGCCAATACCGCTTATAAATCCACCCATTACAGGTGTAGATATATAATTGACAATACGCCCTGCTTTAATAAAGAAGAAGAGCAACAGCCACAATGCTGCAACCAAAGTTATCGCCGGAACTACTGCCTTTGCCTCCTCAGATCCTGACACTATTCCAAGCGTTGCAAGTGTTCCACCAACAAGTGCCGCCGGAGTTGCGTCCACTCCGAACACAAACTGCGGTGAGGATGTAACAAATCCATATATAAGCACTGGCAGAATAGAGCAGTACAGACCATACACCGCTGGCAGTCCCGCAATCTGTGAATATCCCATTGATATAGGAATTGACACAAGAGCAACAATTATTCCTGATACAATATCCTTCTGTATATTCTTTAAACTAACATTTTTCAATATGCATCGCCCCTTAATTAGATTTCGATAGAAATATATTAACATAAAACAAGCCTGTTCAAAACATTTTTGCACGATTGCAGTTATTAATATTTTCGTATATAATTATTTAATAACAAATGCGGTACCAAACCGCAACATATTTTAATATAGAAAAGGATACTTAATTATGTTTATAGCTGACAACTGGAAAGATTATGAAGTAATAGATACCTCTAAAGGTGAAAAGCTTGAGCGCTGGGGCAAGTACATTCTTGTACGTCCGGACCCACAGGTAATATGGGACACTCCTAAGAAAGAGCGTGGCTGGAAGAATATGAACGGTCACTACCACAGAAGCTCTAAGGGTGGAGGTGAATGGGAGTTCTTTGACCTTCCACAGCAGTGGCAGATTCACTACAACAGTCCTTCATTTGAACAGGAGCTGACATTCAACTTAAAGCCATTCAGCTTCAAGCACACAGGAATATTCCCTGAGCAGGCTGCTAACTGGGACTGGTTTGGAAAGATAATCTCTGATGCCAGGAAAAAGCGTGGCAGTGAACCTGTAAAGGTTCTTAACCTGTTTGCTTATACTGGTGGAGCAACACTTGCATGTGCAGCCGCAGGTGCTAATGTTACGCATGTAGATGCTTCTAAGGGTATAGTCGCATGGGCTAAAGAAAATGCACAGTCTTCAGGACTTATTGACAAGCCTATCCGCTGGATAGTTGATGACTGTGTAAAGTTTGTAGAAAGAGAGATAAGAAGAGGCAACCATTACGACGCAATCATCATGGATCCACCTTCATATGGACGTGGTCCTAAAGGAGAAATCTGGAAAATAGAAGAAGCCATACACCCGCTTGTTAAGCTTTGTGCACAGCTTCTTTCTGATGAACCATTATTTTTCCTTATTAATTCATACACTACAGGTCTTCAGCCAGCCGTTCTTACTTATATGTTAAGCACAGAACTTAAGAGCTTTGGCGGACACTGTGATTCACAGGAAGTAGGTCTTCCTGTTTCAAGTAACGGACTTGTACTTCCATGTGGTGCTTCTGGCCGCTGGATGAAATGATTAATACACAACACCATCGAGTGACGGCGATTCTTCGCCGTCATTCACAATTCTGATAACAAGATGATTTGGCAGACATGTGATTGGCATTAAAGGTTCAGATATATATCCCATATTTACACACAGCTTATCCGGACAGCTTGCATCAGCAATCTTAATCTTTCCATTCTCGACAAGAATATCATTATACTCTCCATCCCCATATTCAATCCTGAATGTGTACGGATTCTTAACGTCATCTAACGAAACAGTTCTTAACAATTCGTTATCTCTGTATATATAAGCGGTCTTTCTGCCGTTATTCTTTCCTGATTTCATATATATAATAGAAGCCACACTTGCCACAACAAGCAGAACAATCACGGCCACCACTGTAATAACTCTTTTTTTCACAATCTCCTCCATCTGCTACATAGTATATTTTTTAGGAATATATCTGTCTGCAAAGAAGCACACAAGGCCCGTAAACAGACCTGTTATAACACCGCTTATCACAAGGAACGGCATGTACGCAAATATACCTGACAATCTGAGTATGAAAAATGCAGCAAGAATCTGGCCTGCATTGTGCGACACCGCGCCAAGTATACCTGTAAGGAATATATACTGTCCCCTAAGCAATTTATTAACAGCTGCCATCACAATAAGACATAAGAATCCACCACTTACACTATATATAAATGATACTGCCTGCCCTGTAAATATTGTAGCCAGTATAATTCTCATAGCTAACACAATCGCTGCATCACTGAATTTATACCTTTTCAATACAAAAAGTGTGACTATATTGGCAAGTCCTAATTTAACTCCTGGTATTGGAACAAGCGTAGGTATCGCTGATTCCACAACAAATATTGTCAGTGCAATTGTTGTAAGTAATGCCAGCGTTGTAAGTCTCTTAACATCAAAAGTTTTCTTCATATCTGCCTCCGCATATATATTACCTATGCATTTTAACAGACATTTCATATTAAGACAATAATTCGTTAAATTAATTCAAATTCGTGCAAAATCAGTTTGACAGTTTGTAAAAATATAGTATAATCATTTGGCTTTATAAATATACGAAAGTGAGGAAATCCTATGGTAAAAGACATGACAAACGGTTCGCCTTCCAAGCATATTCTTGGATTTGCAGTTCCAATGCTGTTCGGAATGCTGTTTCAGCAGTTCTACAACCTTGTTGACACAATAATCGTTGGTAAAACTCTCGGTGTTGAAGCTCTTGCCGGAGTTGGAGCAACAGGTTCTATTAACTTCATGATAATCGGTTTCTGTATGGGAGTCTGTAACGGATTCGTGATTCCGGTTGCCCAATGCTTTGGTGCAAAGAAACCTGCTGACCTTAGAAAATATGTATTTAACGGATATATCTGCAGTATTGTGTTTGCCATAGTGCTTACGCTTGCATCCGTAATATTCTGCCGCAGGATACTTATTATCATGAATACACCGGCAGATATTATTGACCATGCCTATAATTACATAGTAGTAATATTCATAGGAATCCCAACTGTATTCCTGTACAACATGGTGTCTGGTGTTATCCGTTCGCTTGGCGATAGTAAGACACCTGTAGTTTTCCTTGTGCTTTCTTCAATAATAAATGTAGTACTTGATTTCTTTCTTATTCTTGTATGTAAGATGGGTGTTGCCGGAGCTGGCTGGGCAACTGTAACATCACAGTTAATTTCGGGACTTACCTGCCTTATATATATGTATAAGAAATATGACATCTTAAAAGGTGACAAATCAGAAAGGGTACTTGATAGAAGATTCATCACCAACCTGTGTATGAACGGTGTTCCTATGGGACTCCAGTATTCAATAACAGCCATCGGAAGTACAATCCTTCAGGCTGCTGTCAATACACTTGGTTCAACATATGTAGCCGCAATGACTGCCGGTTCTAAGATGTTCAACTTTACCTGTTGTCCATTTGATGCACTCGGCTCAACCATGGCAACCTATGCCGGACAGAATGTTGGAGCTGCCAAGATTAAAAGACTTGGTCAGGGCGTACGCTCCGCTATGATAATCGGTTCAGTATACAGTGTTCTTTCTCTTATTGCACTGTATTTCACTACAGATTATATTGCATTATTATTCGTTAATGCATCAGAGACAACCATAATTGCTCTTACAAGACAGTTCATCCTTGCATCTGCATGCTTCTACATTCCACTTACAGGTGTTAACGTGGTCCGCTTCTGCATACAGGGTATGGGTTTCTCAGTATTTGCAATATCAGCAGGTATCTTAGAGATGATTGGCCGTGCATTTGCAGCCATCATACTCATTCCAAGTATTGGATTCATGGGTGCATGCCTCGCCTCACCAATCGCATGGATTGCTGCTGACGCATTTTTGTTCCCTGCATTCATACATTGTGCCAAAAAGCTTAATGCAAGGCACAATATTAAATCAAACTAATAACATGACTAAAGGGAGGACAATATTGCCCTCCCTTAATTATTCTATAATATAGACAGCCTGGCTGTGCATCGCTTCATATCTTGATTGAAATGTCTCAAGATTCCTTGTTACATTACCTTCCATAGGATCCATTATATAAACAATATTCTTATTAAGATCATATCCTGTAATTACAACACAATGTTCTGGAGACATCCATGTGTATTCTTTCCCATTAAATACAAATGTCTTAGATTCATATGGCTGTCTCATATCTATTGTATTCCATATTACTATCGGGTCACCCTGAGCAACCATACCAAGAATCTCTTTAAAATCTGTTCCGCTTATATTCTTTGCAACTGCTGACATATTATTAACCTTGAAATATTTATTAGCTGCATTAACAATTGGCTGTGACATGCATCCATAACTTGTGTTATCCCTTGGATTACCAAGAAACATTTCGTAGAAGTTGCCATTGCCTTTCTTAAGATATTCATCTGCCATAGTTGTTTTATCAACATTACATCCATAATAATTCAGTACGGAGGTTAACGATGTAATCTCGCATCCTGTTGGCAGCTCCGGATTCTGATTAAGTGATTCATAGCATTCTATTCTGTATACATCTGGTAAATCATTTACAATCTCTTCACTTACAGAAAGCTGTTCCTCCGTCACATTACCATCGCTCTTAATTGCTGTATATTCTGCACCTACTGCTACACCTTTGCTGACATTCTGATTATTCATCTTGACTGTTAATACAATTGCTACCGTACATGCCAGTATAGTCATCATTACAAGGAATATTTGATTCTTCCTTTTTCCTATTCTTTTGTTTTTTCTCCTGCCATCTCTCCTACTCATCCCAATCACCATCCTAACCTTCCGTTGTAAGTCAAAGTCTCATTTATTAACTTCTATACTTATATACGAAACCTAGCATGATTTGGTCTGAATAAATCGTAAAATTGTGTTTTATAATATTATATAAGCCTTACTACCTGACAATTATCAGTCATTCCATCCCAGAATTTATCCAGTGGTGTTCCTCTGAATTTTGCTATAATACTGCAGTTCATGGCACCATGACCAACAATCAGTATATCTTTGCCACTATTTACCTGTGGCATAACTACATTGTCTATAAACTCCCCTGTTCTTGCAAAAAGCTGTTCAAAACTTTCCCCGCCTTCAACCGTCACATAATCCTCTGGATTTTTAAAAAGAGAATTAATTGGGCAATCCTTTATTGCAAATGAATTCTCTATTCCCTCATATATTCCAAATCCCATCTCAACAAGTCTGTCATCTGTATATACAGGTACTCCTCTTCCTTTGAGAAAAATCTCGGCTGTCTCTTTTGCTCTTGCCAAAGGTGATGAATAACACTCATCAAAATGTATATCTGCATACTTTTCCCCAGCCTCTGCCGCCATCATTCTTCCCTCATCATTAAGAGGTATATCAGTTCTGCCCTGTAATTTATGACATGCATTCCAGTCCGTTTTTCCATGTCGCATTATGTATAGCATGTTGTACTCCTCTTTTTATCATATTCTAGCTCATTACTTCGCGAGCACGACTGCGAACTGCCCATAACTTCTCAAGGAGCTGCTCGCGCAAAAAAGGGTTTCCGATAACCTCGGAAACCCTTGAAAGAACTGTATTAATAACAATTACTCAATGATTGTAGCAACAGCACCAGAACCAACTGTTCTACCACCCTCACGGATAGCGAAACGAAGACCCTGCTCCATAGCTACGTTGTGGATAAGTTCAACTGTCATCTCTACGTTATCACCAGGCATGCACATTTCTGTACCAGCTGGAAGCTCACAAACACCAGTTACATCAGTTGTTCTGAAGTAGAACTGTGGTCTGTAGTTGTTGAAGAATGGAGTATGACGTCCACCCTCGTCCTTTGTTAATACGTAAACCTGAGCTGTAAACTTGTGGTGTGGTGTGATTGAACCTGGCTTGCAGAGAACCTGTCCTCTCTGGATTTCGTCTCTCTGAACACCTCTAAGAAGTGCACCAATGTTATCACCTGGCTGAGCCTCATCAAGAAGCTTTCTGAACATCTCGATACCAGTTACAACTACCTTACGGATATCTTCGTGGATACCAACGATTTCAACTTCCTCATTAACGTGGAGAACACCTCTCTCTACTCTACCAGTAGCAACAGTACCACGTCCTGTGATAGAGAATACGTCCTCTACAGGCATAAGGAATGGCTTATCTGTATCTCTTTCTGGATCTGGAACATACTCATCAATAGTATGCATAAGCTCAAGGATCTTATCTCCCCATTCGCTGTTAGGATCTTCAAGAGCCTTAAGAGCTGAACCCTGGATGATTGGAGTATCATCTCCTGGGAATCCGTACTCGTTAAGAAGTTCTCTGATTTCCATATCTACTAATTCAAGAAGTTCTGGATCATCAACCATATCACACTTGTTCATGAATACAACGATGTAAGGAACACCAACCTGACGAGCAAGAAGGATATGCTCTCTTGTCTGAGCCATAACACCATCAGTAGCAGCAACAACAAGGATACCTGCATCCATCTGAGCAGCACCTGTGATCATGTTCTTTACATAATCAGCATGTCCTGGACAGTCAACGTGTGCATAGTGTCTCTTCTCTGTCTCATACTCAACGTGAGCTGTAGAGATAGTGATACCTCTTTCTCTTTCCTCTGGTGCCTTATCAATATTCTCGAATGCAACAGCCTCACCTGTACCAAGTCTCTCATGAAGAGTCTTTGTGATAGCAGCTGTTAATGTAGTCTTACCGTGATCTACGTGTCCGATTGTACCAATGTTACAATGTGGTTTTGTTCTCTCAAATTTAGCCTTTGCCATTGTTTAAAATCCTCCTAAAAATATTTAGATTGCCCTGAGGGGTATCCCCCTCGGGCTTTGTCATAGCTGATATTTATTATATTTCATTTAGTGAAATATTTCAACTATATTTTTATAGTTATTACTTATTTCTATCAGAAATAACCTTATCCTGAACAGACTTTGGAGCCTGCTCATACTTATCGAAGAACATAGAGTAGTTACCACGACCCTGTGTCTTAGAACGAAGGTCAGTAGCATATCCGAACATCTCAGCAAGTGGAACGAATGCTTTAATCATCTTACCACCTGAGATATCTTCCATACCCTCAATACGTCCTCTACGTGAGTTGATATCACCAATTACATCACCCATGTATTCTTCTGGCATAGTAACCTCAACCTTCATGATAGGCTCAAGAAGGGCAGGTGCTGCCTTAGCCATAGCATCCTTGAATGCCATAGAACCAGCAATGTGGAATGCCATTTCTGAAGAATCGACTTCATGGTATGAACCATCGTAAATATCTGCTCTAAGTCCGAGAACTGGGAATCCAGCTAAGATACCTGAATTAGCAGCTTCTCTGATACCGTCAGCAACTGAAGGGATATATTCCTTAGGAATAGCACCACCAACTACTGAAGACTCACAGAAGAGTACTGGAGGTTCGTTAATTAATACTGTGTTCTTTGTCTCAACATCAAACTTATCAACGTTAGCTTCAAGTGGTGAGAAACGTACTTTACAGTGACCATACTGACCACGTCCACCTGACTGCTTAGCATACTTACTATCAACATCAACTGCCTTAGTAAAGCACTCTCTGTAAGCAACCTGAGGTGCACCAACGTTAGCCTCTACCTTGAACTCGCGAAGAAGTCTGTCAACGATGATATCAAGGTGAAGCTCACCCATACCAGCGATGATTGTCTGACCTGTTTCCTGATCTGTATGAGCACGGAATGTAGGATCTTCTTCAGCAAGCTTTGCTAAAGCTTCACCCATCTTACCCTGGTCATTCTTAGTCTTTGGCTCGATAGCAAGCTCGATAACTGGCTCTGGGAATTCCATAGACTCTAAGATAACTGGATGTGCTTCATCACAGATAGTATCACCTGTTACTGTAACCTTAAGACCTACTGCAGCAGCGATATCTCCTGAGTAAACCTTATCAATTTCTTTTCTCTGGTTAGCGTGCATCTGAAGGATACGGCCAACTCTTTCTTTCTTATTCTTATTAGAGTTAAGTACATATGAACCACCGTTTAATGTACCTGAGTAAACTCTGAAGAATGCTAACTTACCAACGAATGGATCAGTCATAATCTTGAATGCAAGAGCTGCAAATGGCTCTTCATCAGATGACTTTCTTGTTACTTCGTTACCGTCTTCGTCAACACCTGTGATATCTGGGATATCTGTAGGAGCTGGCATGTACTCGATAACAGCATCAAGAAGCTTCTGAACGCCCTTGTTCTTATAAGCTGTACCGCAAAGACAAGGAATAGCTGTACCTTCAATAGTACCCTTTCTTAAAGCAGCCTTTAACTCTGGAACTGAAATTTCCTCATCGTTAAAGAACTTCTCCATAAGGTCTTCATCAAGTTCAGCACACTGCTCAACAAGCTTGTCATGGTATTCCTGAGCCTGATCAGCTAAATCAGCAGGAATATCGCCAACAACGATATCATCACCCTTATCACCATTGAAGACATATGCCTTCATCTCGAATAAGTCGATAATTCCCTTGAAGTCATCTTCCTTACCGATAGGAATCTGTACAAGTACAGGATTCTTTCCAAGCTTTGTAATAAGCTGGTTGCATGATCCGAAGAAATCAGCACCCATCTTATCCATCTTGTTCATGAAAGCCATACGAGGTACATTGTACTTATCAGCCTGACGCCATACATTCTCTGACTGTGGCTCAACACCGTTCTGTGCATCGAATACACCTACGGCACCATCAAGTACTCTAAGTGAACGCTCAACCTCTACTGTGAAGTCAACGTGTCCTGGAGTATCGATAATGTTAATACGGTATTCTGGCTGTGTCTTATCTGGCTTACCCTCTTTCTCAGGTGTCCAGTGACATGTTGTAGCAGCTGAAGTGATTGTGATACCTCTCTCCTGCTCCTGGGCCATCCAGTCCATAGTAGCAGTACCTTCATGAGTATCACCAATCTTGTGATTAACACCAGTATAATAAAGGATACGCTCTGTTAATGTTGTCTTACCAGCATCAATATGAGCCATAATTCCGATATTTCTGGTTCTCTCCAATGGATATTCTCTTCCAGCCATGGATAAAACCTCCTATAATTATAATTAGAATCTGTAATGAGCAAAAGCCTTGTTTGCTTCTGCCATCTTGTGCATATCTTCTTTTCTCTTTACTGATGCACCTGTGTTGTTAGCTGCATCAAGAATTTCGTTAGCGAGTCTTTCTTCCATAGTCTTCTCGCCTCTTGCTCTAGAGAATGTAGTCATCCAACGAAGAGCTAAAGCCTGTCTTCTGTCTGGCTTAACTTCGATAGGTACCTGGTAAGTAGCTCCACCGATACGTCTAGCCTTAACTTCAAGAACTGGCATAATATTGTTCATAGCTTCTTCAAATACTTCGATAGCTGGTCTCTCAGTCTTAGCTGCAACTCTATCAAAAGCACCATAAACAATCTTCTGAGCTACTCCTCTCTTACCATCAAGCATAATGTTGTTGATAAGCTTAGTAACTACCTTATTGTTGTAAATAGGATCTGCTAATACATCTCTTTTCTGTGTATGTCCTTTACGTGGCACGGTTCTTCCCTCCTTAATAAATTTATTAAATCATAGGTACTCACAAATAAAAAATGTGTTCGCGCCGTATATATTAACCTGCAACCTCTTGATTAATCTAATTCCGGCACAATTCAAAATTTAATTTGTTCGTAAAAATCAGATTCTTACGAATCCGACTCTTGCAAATTGTAAAACTTGCATGCATTCATATAAATGCGTGTCTTAATTCAGGCTTAATTACTTAGCGTCCTTAGGTCTCTTAGCACCGTACTTAGAACGAGCCTGTCTTCTCTTTGCAACACCTGCTGTATCAAGTGTTCCTCTGATGATGTGGTATCTTGTACCTGGTAAATCCTTTACTCTTCCACCTCTTATAAGAACAACACTGTGTTCCTGAAGATTGTGTCCCTCACCTGGGATGTAAGATGTTACCTCGATACCATTAGAAAGACGTACTCTGGCGATCTTTCTAAGAGCTGAGTTAGGCTTCTTAGGTGTAGCAGTCTTAACAGCTGTACAAACACCTCTCTTCTGTGGAGAAGAGATATCTGTTGCCTTCTTCTGAAGTGAGTTGTAACCCTTCTGAAGAGCTGGTGCTGTAGACTTCTTTACTGCAGTCTTTCTTCCCTGTTTTACTAACTGGTTAAATGTTGGCATTCCGTTTTCACCTCCCGAAATTAGAATAATGAATGGTTGCATCTTAGTATCAACTAAGAAAATGTTTTGTCACCAAAACAGCGCAAAAATAGTACTTGCCTATTCGCACGCTTTATTAGTATATATATTTGCAAATTCAGTGTCAAGCATTTTTTCAAAAAAAGACAAAAGCGTGCCAGATTTTATCAATCTGACACGCCATAAGTTTCTATAAAGAATTAATTTTCCTGTGTGAAAACAAGTTCGTCTTCACCAGACTCATCTTCATCTTCTTCAATGTAGTTATCTGTAGAACTGATCTTGATATCCTGATAACGCTTCATACCTGTACCGGCAGGGATAAGCTTACCAATAATAACATTCTCTTTAAGACCAATAAGTGGATCAATCTTTCCGTTAATAGCTGCATCTGTAAGAACCTTAGTTGTCTCCTGGAATGAGGCAGCTGACATAAATGATGTAGAAGCAAGTGAAGCCTTAGTAATACCAAGGATAATCGGAGTACCTGTAGCAGGTGTCTTTCCTTCTTCCTCAAGTCTCTCATTAACTTCCTGGAACTCAATTGTATCAACCTGTGATCCTGGAAGGAACTTAGAATCTCCAGCTTCATCAACAACTATCTTCTTAAGCATCTGACGAACGATAAGCTCAATATGCTTATCATTGATATCAACACCCTGGATACGGTAAACCTTCTGAACTTCACGAAGGAGATAATCCTGAACAGCTCTTACACCAAGAATTCTTACGATATCATGTGGATTCTCAGAACCCTCTGTGATTTCCTCACCCTTAGCAACAACCTGTCCTTCAACAACCTTTTCTCTTGTATCCTTAGATAATGGATAAGCCTTTGAATTACCTTCATCATCAGTTATAACGATTTCAGTCTTCTTCTCAGTCTTAACAATACTTACAGTTCCGCCAAACTCAGCAAGTACAGCAAGCATCTTAGGCTTTCTTGCCTCGAAAAGCTCTTCTACTCTAGGAAGACCCTGAGTAATGTTATCACCGGCAACACCACCTGTATGGAATGTTCTCATAGTAAGCTGTGTACCAGGCTCACCGATTGACTGGGCTGCGATAATACCAACAGCTTCACCAACCTGTACAGTCTGACCAGTAGCCATGTTAGTTCCATAACATTTAGCACATACACCGATGTGTGAACGGCAAGTAAGGATTGTTCTGATCTTAACCTTATCAACACCAGTCTTAATAATAGCTTCTGCTCTCTTAGGAGTTACAAGATGGTTAGCTTCAACAATAACCTCACCTGTAGCTGGGTCTACAATATCCTCAGCTAAGTATCTTCCTGTAATACGCTCCTGTAATGGCTCAAGGATATCTTCCTTGGCATCACTTGAGTTAGTAGCTCTGTTATTAACAAATGAGTAAACATACATACCAGGTATCTGCTTACCTGCGCTACAATCTGTCTCTCTGATAATAAGATCCTGAGAAACATCAACAAGTCTTCTTGTAAGGTATCCTGAATCGGCTGTACGAAGGGCTGTATCTGAAAGTCCTTTACGGGCACCGTGAGCTGAAATAAAGTATTCCAGAACATCAAGACCTTCACGGAAGTTTGACTTGATAGGAAGTTCGATAGTGTTACCTGATGTATCAGCCATCAAACCACGCATACCTGCTAACTGCTTAATCTGCTGGTTAGAACCACGGGCACCTGAGTCAGCCATCATGAAGATGTTGTTATATTTATCAAGACCCTGAAGAAGGGCATCCTTAATCTTATCATCAGTCTCCTGCCATACGCGGATAACATTCTTATGTCTTTCCTCGTCAGTAGCCTGACCTCTATTATATTTAACAGTAATCTGTTCAACTTTCTTTTCTGCCTCAGCAAGAAGCTGCTTCTTAACTGGTGGCACTGTCATCTCAGAAATAGAAACAGTCATGGCAGCTCTGGTAGAGTACTTATAACCCATAGCCTTGATATCATCAAGAACCTCTGCAGTTGTTGTAGTACCATGAGTATTGATAACATGCTGTAAGATATCCTTAAGCTGCTTCTTTCCTACATGGAAATCAACTTCTGGAAGTAATAAATTCTCTTCCTTGCTTCTGTCAACATATCCTAAATCCTGAGGGAGAATCTCATTAAATATAAGTCTTCCAAGTGTAGACTCAATATTACCTGAAAGCTCTTCTCCGTTAACATTCTTAGTTACATGAACCATAATCTTGGCATGTAATGTAATTATACCATTCTCATAAGCAAGAACTGCTTCATTAATGCTCTTGAAAATCTTGCCCTCACCCTTTGCACCTGGTCTTTCCTGTGTAAGGTAGTAAATACCAAGTACCATATCCTGTGAAGGAACGGCAACAGGACCACCATCAGATGGCTTAAGAAGGTTGTTAGGTGAAAGAAGCATAAATCTACACTCAGCCTGAGCCTCAACAGAAAGCGGAAGATGGACAGCCATCTGGTCACCATCGAAATCGGCATTGAACGCTGTACATACAAGTGGATGAAGCTTAATAGCCTTACCTTCTACAAGGATTGGCTCAAAAGCCTGAATACCAAGTCTGTGAAGTGTAGGAGCACGGTTAAGCATAACTGGATGCTCTTTAATAACATCTTCAAGTACATCCCATACTTCTGGTTCAAGATGTTCTACGCTCTTCTTAGCTTTCTTAATATTATCTGCAAGATTACGTCTTACAAGCTCTCTCATAACAAATGGCTTGAACAACTCAATAGCCATTTCTTTAGGAAGACCGCACTGGTAAATCTTAAGCTCTGGTCCTACTACGATAACTGAACGTCCTGAGTAGTCAACTCGCTTACCAAGAAGGTTCTGTCTGAAACGTCCCTGCTTACCCTTTAATAAATCTGATAAAGACTTAAGGGCTCTGTTACCAGGGCCTGTTACAGGACGGCCATTTCTACGTCCGTTATCGATAAGAGCATCAACAGCTTCCTGAAGCATTCTCTTCTCGTTACGGACAATGATTTCAGGAGCGCCAAGCTCAAGAAGTCTTGCAAGTCTGTTATTTCTGTTAATAATTCTTCTGTAAAGATCATTAAGATCTGAAGTTGCAAAACGTCCACCATCAAGCTGGACCATAGGTCTTAAATCTGGTGGAATTACAGGAATTTCTGTAAGAATCATCCACTCAGGCTTAGTTCCTGAATTCTTAAATGCTTCAACAACTTCAATTCTCTTTATAAGTCTGGCAGCCTTCTGGGAAGTAGTATTAGCAAGTTCTTCTTTAAGTCTTACTTCTTCCTCCTCAAGGTTAACCATCTGGAGAAGTTCAAGGATTGCCTCAGCTCCCATACCAACACGGAAAGCCTTGCTTCCGTACTGCTCGCAAAGCTCTCTGTATTCAGTCTCTGAAAGAATCTTCTTGAAAGGAATATCTGTTTCACCTGGATCAATTACAATATATGAAGCAAAATATAATACCTTTTCAAGGTTCTTAGGACCAATATCAAGAATGAGATCCATGCGGCTAGGAATACCCTTGAAGTACCAGATGTGAGATACTGGTGCAGCAAGATGGATATGACCCATACGGTCTCTTCTTACGCTGGCCTTAGTAACCTCAACACCACATTTATCGCAGACAATACCCTTGTCCTTAATCTTCTTATACTTACCGCAGTGGCACTCCCAGTCCTTGCTAGGACCAAATATTCTTTCGCAGAAAAGTCCGTCCTTTTCTGGCTTAAGTGTTCTATAGTTAATTGTTTCAGGTTTGGTAACCTCACCATGAGACCACTCCAAAATATTCTCAGGAGAAGCAAGCTTAATCTGAATCTTATCAAATTTCATTGACTTATTTGATTTAATTTCTTCTGCCATTATAGTGCTCCCTTCTAATTAATATTCATCTGAATTGCCATCGCCGTAATCGTCATCAAAATCATCGGCCATATCAAAATCAGCACCATCATCTGAATCTACAGCATCTTCTGTTCCATCTTCATTAAGAGTAACTGTTGACATACCGCCAGCCTTGTACTCTGCCTCTTCCTCTCTGCTGTTTCTTCTGTATCCATTACCTTCATCAAGAACCTTCTTGAAATCAGTAACTTCATATTCAGAACTCTCAAGAAGTCTGACTTCATTGTTGTCCTGATCAAGAACTCTAACATCAAGTGCGAGTGACTGAAGTTCCTTAAGAAGAACCTTGAATGATTCTGGAACTCCTGGTTCAGGAATATTCTCACCCTTAATAATAGCTTCGTAAGTCTTAACTCGTCCTACAACATCATCAGACTTAACAGTAAGGATTTCCTGAAGAGTATAAGCAGCACCATAAGCCTCAAGTGCCCAAACTTCCATCTCTCCGAATCTCTGTCCACCGAACTGAGCCTTACCACCAAGTGGCTGCTGAGTTACAAGTGAGTAAGGACCAGTTGAACGTGCATGAATCTTATCATCAACAAGATGATGAAGCTTTAAGTAATGCATGAATCCGATAGTTACAGGGCTGTCGAAGTACTCACCTGTTCTACCATCTCTAAGTCTTACTTTACCATCACGGCCGATTGGAACACCCTTCCACTCAGCTCTGTGATCTCTGTGTTCTGAAAGGTAATCAAATACCTCTTTATTAAGAACATCTTTATACTGTGCTGTAAATGTAACCATATCCTCAGGATATTCTTCGCCATTCTTCTCAGCCTCAGCCTTCTGGGTTGCAAGCTCTTCATCATCGAATGGATGGTTAGCATAAGCATTTGCCATATCAAGAGTATCCATAATATCATTCTCATCTGCACCATCGAATACTGGTGTAGAAATGTTAAATCCAAGTACCTTGGCAGCAAGACTTAAATGAATCTCAAGGACCTGTCCAATGTTCATTCGTGAAGGAACGCCCAGTGGGTTAAGTACGATATCAAGAGGACGGCCATTAGGAAGGAATGGCATATCTTCAACAGGAAGTACTCTTGAAACGACACCCTTGTTACCATGACGACCAGCCATCTTATCACCAACGCCAATCTTTCTCTTCTGTGCAATATATATACGAACAGATTTGTTAACTCCTGGTGAGAGTTCATCTCCGTTCTCTCTTGTAAATGTCTTAACAGCAACGACGATACCATAAGCACCATGAGGTACCTTAAGTGAAGTATCTCTTACTTCTCTTGCTTTCTCACCAAAGATAGCTCTAAGAAGTCTCTCTTCAGCAGTAAGCTCTGTCTCTCCCTTAGGAGTAACCTTTCCAACAAGAATATCTCCGGCTCTTACCTCAGCACCAACGCGGATAATACCGTTCTCATCAAGATCCTTTACAGCGTCTGAACCTGTTGAAGGAAGATCTCTTGTAATCTCTTCAGGTCCTAACTTAGTATCTCTTGCTTCTGTCTCATATTCTTCAATATGAATAGATGTATACACATCATCTCTTACGAGACGCTCACTAAGAAGTACAGCATCCTCGTAGTTATAACCTTCCCAAGTCATGAAACCGATAAGAGGGTTCTTACCGAGGGCAATCTCACCATTAGATGTAGATGGACCATCAGCAATAACATCTCCTGCCTTAACCTCGTCACCCTTGAAAACAATAGGTCTCTGGTTATAGCAGTTACTCTGGTTACTTCTTGAGAACTTAGTAAGCTTGTATTCGCGCGCCTTGCCATCCTTTTCTCTGATAACAATCTTGTTAGATTCAGAAGAAAGAACAACACCATCAGCCTCTGCAACTACACATACGCCTGAGTCAACAGCAGTCTTATTCTCAATACCAGTTCCGATAACAGGAGCTTCTGTCATAAGAAGAGGTACGGCCTGACGCTGCATGTTAGAACCCATGAGGGCACGTGTACAGTCATCATTCTGAAGGAATGGAATCATTGATGTAGCAACTGAGAATACCATCTTAGGAGATACATCCATAAGATCAATCTGGCTCTTATCGAACTGAGAAGTTTCTTCTCTGTAACGTCCAGATACAGTATTTCTTACAAAATAACCATTCTCATCAATCTCAGCATTAGCCTGTGCTACATGGAAATCATCTTCCTCGTCAGCTGTGAAGTAACGCACTTCATCAGTAACTCTTGGATTCTTAGGATCAGACTTATCTACAATACGATAAGGAGCTTCAACGAATCCATATTCATTAATTCTTGCATAAGATGCAAGAGAGTTAATAAGACCAATGTTAGGTCCTTCAGGAGTCTCGATAGGACACATTCTACCATAATGAGTATAGTGTACATCTCGAACCTCGAAACCTGCACGATCTCTTGAAAGACCACCAGGACCAAGGGCTGAAAGACGTCTCTTATGAGTAATCTCACTAAGAGGGTTATTCTGATCCATGAACTGTGACAACTGCGAACTTCCGAAGAATTCCTTAATAGCAGCTGTTACAGGTTTAATATTAATAAGTGACTGTGGAGATATTCCGCTAAGATCCTGTGTAGACATTCTCTCACGGACCACTCTTTCCATTCTTGAGATACCAATTCTGAACTGGTTCTGAAGAAGCTCTCCTACAGCTCTGATACGTCTGTTTCCAAGGTGATCGATATCATCCTTAGTACCAACACCATATTCAAGGTGCATATTATAATTAATAGAAGCAAGAATATCTTCTACTGTAATATGCTTAGGAATAAGATCAGCAATATTCTTAGTAATAGCTTCCTTAATATCCTCTAAAGACTCATTCTCAGCAAGAATCTGTGCAAGAACAGGATAGTATACATACTCTGTTACTCCAAGCTCCTTAGCTTCTTCTTCGCTGATATCAACCCATTTGGTAATATCAACCGCACGGTTAGAAAGAATCTTAACAACTCTGTCAGATACTGTACCATCAGCAGCCTTAACTTCTACAGTAATGAATACTGAAGGAACAGCTGCATCCTGGATAGCCTGTGCTGATTCTCTTGTAAGCTTCTCACCTGCTGTTGCAATAACAGTTCCGTTTTCATCAACAACATCCTCAGCAAGAACCTGTCCTGTAATTCTGCTCTTGAAAGAAAGCTTCTTATTAAACTTATATCTTCCTACATGTGCAAGATCATATCTTCTTGGGTCAAAGAACATACCTGAAATAAGTGCTTCAGCACTCTCTACAGATAATGGTTCTCCTGGTCTTAACTTCTTATAAAGTTCAAGAATACCTTCCTGATAGTTAGTAGAAGTATCCTTCTCCATAGTAGCAAGAAGCTTAGGTTCCTCGCCAAAAATATCAAGAATCTCCGCATTAGTACCAAATCCTAATGCTCTGATAAGAACAGTAATAGGAACCTTCTTATTACGGTCAACCTTAACATAGAATATATCATTAGCATCTGTTTCATACTCTAACCATGCACCTCTGTTAGGAATTACCTGACAGCTGTACAAGAAAATCTTACCATACTTATCTTTCTGTATATCATAATAAATACCAGGTGAACGTACCAACTGGCTGACAATAACTCGTTCAGCACCATTAATTACAAATGTACCTGTCTTAGTCATTAATGGCAGGTCTCCCATGAAAATCTCATGCTCGCTGATGCTTTCTGTCTCTTTGTTATGAAGTCTTACTGTAACCTTAAGAGGCGCTGCATATGTAGCATCTCTTTCTTTACACTCTTCAATTGAATACTTAACTTCGTCTTCACATAACGCAAAATCTACGAATTCCAGACTTAATCTTCCATTATAGTCTGCAATTGGAGATATGTCATCAAAGACCTCTTTCAAGCCTTCATTCAAAAACCACTGGTAAGAATCCTTCTGCACCTCAATAAGGTTAGGCATCTCAAGAACTTCTTTCTGTCTTGAGAAACTCATACGCATTGCCTTGCCCGACGTTATTGGGCGTAATCTGTTTTTCTCCATTGACGTTTCACCCCTTAGTTTTCTTCACATTAATATATTACATTATCAGTAAATGTGCAAAGAATAAGCACAATTTACCACAATAGTGCATTGTCCATAATACATCAAAGATATATATATGTCAAGGGATTTTTAAAAATTTCCATGAATATTCAGAATTGTATAAAGATAATAGTGTTTCTGCCATAGCTGGCATAATAAAATAAAGATGTGATTTATAGAAAAAAGAAAAGACAGGAGCCGTGAAGGCCCGCTGTCTTTCTTATTATATTCATTAGAACAATCAAGTGAATTACTTAAGAGTAACCTTAGCTCCAACTTCTTCAAGCTTCTTCTTGATTTCCTCAGCCTCTTCCTTAGAAGCCTGCTCCTTAACAACCTTAGGTGCGCCATCAACAACATCCTTAGCTTCCTTTAATCCAAGACCTGTGATTTCACGAACAACCTTGATAACCTTAACCTTCTGATCTCCAGCTTCTGTAAGCTCTACATCAAATTCTGTCTTCTCCTCAGCTGCTGCTGCGCCAGCACCTGCTGCTGCAACTACAACGCCTGCTGCTGCAGATACGCCGAATTCTTCTTCACAAGCCTTAACTAAATCGTTAAGCTCTAATACTGATAAACCTTTAATAACTTCAATGATTTCCTGTGTTGTCATTATTATAATCTCCTTTTTAATATTATTCTAAAACCGAAAGAGCATCTATGCTGCTTTCATAATTAATTCAGTGTTAAACTGATTAAGCAACTTCCTCGTTCTTCTCAGCAATCTGCTTAATAACACGAGCAAAGTTTGTAATAGGTGACTGGATACTTCCAAGTAACTTTGAAAGAAGTTCCTCTCTTGAAGGGATAGTAGCGATTGTAGCGATACCTGCTGCATCGTAGAATGTTCCTTCAACAACGCCACACTTTAACTCAAGAGCATTAGCTGTCTTAGCAAAGTTAGCTAATATTCTTGCAGGTGCTGTAGCATCTGTCTTGCAGAATGCAATAGCATTAGTTCCTTCAAGAGCATCAGTAATTGGCTCGAACTCTGTTCCAGCAACAACTCTCTTTACTAAAGTGTTCTTATAAACCTTATAAACCACACCAGCTTCTCTTAACTGCTTACGAAGCTGTGTATCCTGTTCTACTGTAAGACCGCTGTAGTTAACTACAACAACGCCCTGAGCGCCGTCAAAGTTATCTTTAATCTCATCGATAGTAGATGTCTTAAGGCCTACATTCTTTAAAATAGCCATGAATAATTACCTCCTGTTAGATTCTTGCTTCATATAGAAGCGATTTTGCCTAAGTGAAGATTATTCGTCTATAGTTTCCCTACAAACAAAACCCTCTCTGCCAGCGACAGAGAGGGAATAATTAATCAAATCCTTAAATCCTCGGTAGGCGTGTTACCTTTAACCATCATCAGTAATACTGAATCCGGACCTGCTGTCTACGGCAAAATATTATGTTAACAGCAAAATGCTGCTCACAAGCTGATAGTATACTATCAAAATATATTAATGTCAACCGTTTTTAATCAAAAATCTGATTAACCCACATACTTGGCTGTGCTTAACTTAACACCAGGTCCCATAGTAGAAGTGAGAACTACACTTCTAAGATAAGCTCCCTTAAGTGAAGATGGCTTAGCCTTAACGATTGCATCCATAATAGCCTGGAAGTTGTCTGATAACTGCTCCTCTGTGAATGAAGCCTTACCAATTGGCACGTGAATGATATTAGTCTTGTCAAGTCTGTACTCGATCTTACCAGCCTTGATATCATTAACAGCTTTTGTTACATCCATAGTAACTGTACCAGCCTTAGGGTTTGGCATTAATCCCTTAGGACCAAGTACACGACCAAGACGACCAACAACACCCATCATATCTGGAGTTGCAACAACAACGTCGAACTCGAACCAGTTATCGTTCTGGATCTTAGGAATAAGCTCCTCGCCACCAACGAAATCTGCTCCAGCTGCAAGAGCCTCATCAGCCTTAGCACCCTTAGCAAATACTAATACACGTACAGTCTTACCTGTTCCGTGTGGAAGAACAACAGCTCCTCTGATCTGCTGCTCAGCGTGACGTCCATCACAACCTGTTCTGATATGTGCTTCGATTGTCTCGTCGAATTTAGCAGTAGCGTTCTTCTTTACTAATGAGATAGCGTCTGCTGCTTCATATAATGTCTGGCGGTCAATATTCTTGGCTGCCTCAACGTATTTCTTTCCTCTTTTCATTATAAACCTCCTAGTGGTAATATCGGAAGGATTCTATCTTTCCTCCCACAATAATCATGAATCAAATGTAGATTAGTCTTCTACAACGATACCCATACTCTTAGCTGTTCCTTCGATCATAGAAGTAGCTGCTTCGATAGATGCAGCGTTAAGATCTGGCATCTTAAGCTCAGCGATCTTCTGAACTTCTGCTCTCTTAATAGTAGCAACCTTAGTCTTGTTAGGTACGCCTGATCCTGACTTAATGTTGCAAGCCTTCTTAAGAAGTACTGCTGCAGGTGGAGTCTTTGTAATAAAGCTGAAGCTTCTATCAGCATAAACTGTAATAACTACAGGTATGATAAGATCTCCCTGATCTGCTGTCTTAGCATTGAACTGCTTTGTGAATTCTACGATGTTAACACCGTGCTGACCAAGTGCTGGACCAACTGGTGGAGCTGGTGTAGCCTTGCCGGCAGGAATCTGTAATTTAATATATCCTGTTACTTTCTTTGCCATTTTGGCACCTCCTAAAAATAAATGTGGTAATTGGCGACCATCATAATATTACCCGCTATCCATCTCCCAAGAATCACCTTTAGGTGATTCTTGCAAATGAATTAGCGAAGCTAATTCATTTTGGTCTCCCACGTCCCAGGATCGGGACTGCTTCTTACAATAACTTCACATCTGTGAAATCAATCTCGACCGGTGTTTCACGACCGAACATCTCAACATTAATTGTAAGGCACTGCTTGCCCTCATTAATATTGGTAATCTCACCAACTGTATCTTCCCATGCACCAGAGAGGATCATAACCTTATCGCCGACCTTGCCAGCGAACTGGATAACAGGCTTAACTTCCTGTTCTTCCTCAAGGCTTATGCCGAGATTCTTAATTTCTGTTGGTGTAAGTGGTACTGGCTTTGATCCAGGACCAACAAACCCTGTAACACCTCTTGTGTTTCTGACAACATACCAACTATCGTCGTTCATTACCATCTTCACAAGAACGTATCCAGGAAACATTTTCTTCTGAGCAGCTTTCTTAGAGCCATCCTTAATCTCCACTACTGTTTCAAGTGGAACGATAACTTCAAGAATCTGATCGTGAAGATTTCTGTTTTCAACTGTCTTCTCAATGTTAGCCTTCACCTTATTCTCATAACCAGAGTAAGTGTGAACTACATACCATTTTGCGTCATCCATACAATCACCTATTCCTTATTTTACAATGAACTCAATTCCAAAGCGGACAATTAAATCCACAACTGCAATGATTACACCTAATAATACGGACACAGCCAATACAGCTACGGTTTCCTTAGTAAGCGACTGACGGTCTGGCCAAATAATTTTTGAAAATTCAGCTTTCAAACCTTTGAACCAGTTCTTTTTCTGCTTCTTAGCTTTTACAGTATCACCCATGAAATACTCCTCACTGTACTAATTACTTTGTTTCCTTGTGTAATGTGTGTGATTTACAGAACTTACAATACTTCTTTGTTTCCATTCTGTCTGGATGAGCTTTCTTTTCCTTAGTCATGTTGTAATTGCGCTGTTTACACTCAGTACATGCCAATGTTATCTTTACTCGCACAACTTCCACCTCCAATTATTATTTTTGTAGGTGTTAAAACACCAATTGGTTTCTTTGCCCGCCTAATCAATGTTGGGTTGTTGAAATTCAGGCACGCAAAAAAGACCGCTTCCATAGCTGTTCTAATATAGCACAGTACATTCCAACTCGTCAACAACTTTTTTAAAGAAAATATAGTGACAAAAAATGAACTTCATATTATAATATTTGTACAAAAACATACGATATATATAAGGAAATGGATTTCCTTACATTTTCTACCGATTATTACAGACAAGGAGGTGACTGTTATGATCAGCAGCGTGTACAGCTATTATCTTGCCCAGTATGGACATAAGACTAACTCAAAGTACGATACACACACTAAAGCACAATTAAAGAATACATATGGCAGAGTTCTGAAATCTAACAGTCAGACTCCTACATATAAGACAGATATGTCAGAGGCTGCGCAGAAATATGCAATCGACCTTAAAGAGAATGCCAGAGAATTAAGTAACATTGCCAATGAGCTTTCAGGAAGCGACGGTCACGGCATGGTATTTAAGAAATCAGCAGTGTCAGACAATCCTGATGCGGTAACAGCCACATTTATAGGCGACAGCTCATCTGCCGATGATACAAGCCTTGATATAGAAGTCCGCCAGCTTGCAACAAGCCAGATTAATACCGGACATTACCTGCAGCCTAACAGCCGCACAGTTAAGCCAGGAGATTATTCATTTGATTTGAACATCAATAATCTGACCTATGAATTCCAGTTTAATGTAGATGAGGAAGAGAGCAATTCTGACATACAGAACAAGCTTGCCAGACTTATTAACCGTTCCAATATCGGACTTAATGCTTCTGTAAGTGAAGACAGCCTCGGCAATACTGCGCTGAACATTGAATCAGACATGACAGGTGTAAGTGTAATCAAGCCTACAATATTTAACATCAGGCCTAATAACGATATTCAGACAGACAATCCTGATTTCGTGGAAGGTTTTGATGAGCCTACTATGGAGAAGAACACTAACTTCATTGAAACATATGGTCTTGACCGTGTAACACAGTATCCTAGCAATGCAATCTTTTCTGTCAATGGAGAAGAACGCTCATCTGCTTCGAATGACATAACAATTAACAAAACATTTGCAATATCATTTCATAATACAACTGACAAGCCGGCAACCATCAGTCTTAAAGATGATGCTGATTCAATCACAGAAAGCATTACAGAACTTGTTTCCGGCTACAACAGACTTGTTTCCATCGCCGCAGATAAAGAGAACGATAAGTTTGAGGGCAATGCCAAGTTAAAGAAAGAATTTTCAAGAATAATGAAGGCTTACCAGCCACAGCTTGTACGCAATGGACTTACAGTAAGTGATGAGGGTTCGCTTGAAGTTAATAAGGCGGTTATTCAGAAAGCTGCTTCTGACGGCACACTTTCCGATGTATTTAACGCTTTGGATTCATTCAAGAAATCAATCCAAAGAAAGGCTGATGATATTTCCATCAACCCTATGAACTATGTAAACAATAAGATTGTCGCTTATAAGAATCCGCATAAGCCTGTGAATGACCCTTATAATCTTTCTGCCTACTCAGGCATGATGTTCAATGGCTATATCTAACTACCATAATATAAAATAAGGCATCCGTCTGGTTCATGTAATACATAAACCGGCGGATGCCTTTATGTTTCTTATTATTCATTAATCAGTCTGCTTCCTGCATCATGTAACTGCTTAACAAATGTACTAAGCCTTACAAGTGCTTTAGAAACAGCCACATCATCATTAACGCTCAATGCCTCTGAAAGCTCTTTCACACCTTCATTAGCTTCTGCCTCATCAACTGCCCCTGCCTCAATAATATCCTTAGTTCCATTATATACTTCAAAAAGCCAGTTAAGACCTTCAACAATAACATTCACTGCATCATGAGTCTCTGGAAAAGGAACTCCTGCAAGTTCTTCTGAGACTTTCTCTATTGCCCCAATAAGCTTCTCGCTGTAAGGAACAGCTTCCTTAAGTACATCTATCTGCTGCTGTCTGTAATCATCCATGATTCTAATCACCTTTCTTTATGAACTTATAGAATATATATCGGCTGGATTAGTGAAAAGTTAACATTAATCACCAATAAACTCACATACCGCTTCCTCATCAACCGTGCCATCACTCTTTCTTGGCAAAGGTTCTTTTCTTAACACAATCTTCTGAATCTCCCAGCGGTAACCTTTTTTCTCGTTATACTTGTCAATACGTCTCTTGAATATATCCTCATTTGCGCTCTTATCAATAGGCACAATAACCGCGATAAGCCTGTTATTATAAAATGTAATAAATCCTTCTGCAACTCCGTTAATAGCTGTAATCTGCTCATTAGTCCTCACACGGCTTATCTTCTCACCTGTAGGAAGCAGAATGATATCAGGATTGCGCTGCAACAGAACAAGTCTGCCGGAACTGTTAATCCTTCCATAATCACCTGTATGATATACTCCATCCTTTAATACATTTTCAGTTGCTAAAGAATCATTATAATATTCTTTCATGACACATGGTCCACTTACAATAATCTCTCCATCATCAGCAATAGATACTGCATTATTATCAAAAAGAGTATACGAACCATCATAAAGCTCATTAACCCCCACGCAGCCCGAAGTCTCTGTCATTCCATATATATTATAAACCTTCAAATCACTGTCACACAGATTTTCAAAAAGCCTGAACGGGCAGCTTGCACCACCTATAATAATAGTATTGAGTTCTTTATTAAACCCACTTATAGCTCGCTGATAGTCAATCATAGAAGGAGTACCTATAAGAATAGTTGGATTATAATAATAAGTATCTGCATCAATATGTCTTAAACCTCTGCCTATACACACCATAGCGCCATTATACAGAGGCCATATGAGGCTGTATATAAATCCAAATTCATTATGAAGCGGAATCTGTGCAAGCACAATATCATCACTTGTACATTCAACCCTGCTGTTTATCGCCATAACCGCATTAAGAATATTATCAACAGACAGAACAACCGGCTTATCACATTCATTAGCTGTAGCCGTAAACATGATAATATCGCCCTCCTGCGTATTCTCATCATATATAAGTCCGTCAACATTATCCTTCTCGGCACTTGATATAATAATAGAATTCTCATCAGAGAGAATATACTGGTTAGTAGATGTCAGTGTATAATTAACTTCCGTCTTCTTAAGAAGGTCAACCCTCGAATCATGAGGGAGGAAGAAATCAACAAGCGCAAGCTCCTTTCCCGCAACAATCGTTCCAAACATATTAACAATCCACCTGTATGAAGCTGGTCCGAATATTGCAATCCGCTTTCCTTCAAATTTCTGAAAATGTAATGCCTTCTTCGTCACATCATCAAAAAGCTTCTCATAAGTGACCTTCATCGTATCATATACGACAGCCACAGCGTCTGGCTGGCTCTCGGCGTTACTCTTTAACATATTATAAAATGTATTCTTATCTGTCATGATTTTCTCCGTTTCTGACCAAAGTTATAAATCTTGCATCAAATATAAAAAATTATAGCATTTAGCGTAGAAAATGCCAACAGTGTTAATATATAATAACTCATATAAAATATTTTTAAAAACAGGAGCTAAATGTAATGAAGATATATATATACAGATATGGCAGCTTATGTGAGCCTGATATTATAGATGCATTTAAACATATAGGACTCGAAGTTTATGAAGAAAATGCTGAAGTGTATAACAAAAATATGCTTCCATCACAAGCCGCATCAATAGCATCAGCAACACTGGCAAAAGAAAAATATGCATTTGCATTTACAATCAACTTCTTTCCGTGGCTTTCAGATGTATGCCAGCTTCTTAATATAACCTATATAAGCCTTATTGTTGACAGCCCTGTTCTTGAATTATATTCCAACGCTATATCTAATTCAGTCAACAAAATCTTTCTTTTTGATAAAATGCTTTTTAATGAATTCAAACAATACAATAAAGAACACATTTTTCATATTCCACTTGCAGCTAACACTTCAAGAACTGATGAACTAATCAGCCATGCTTCTGATTCTGATAAGAAAAAATATACCAGTGACATTTCCTTCATTGGCTCAACATATCAGGAAAAATGTCCATTCAATAATGCTGTACTTTCCGATTATGAAAAAGGATTTGTTGACGGAATTATCAATTCACAGCTTGAAATATACGGTTTTAACTTTATAGAAAGTATGCTCACAGATGAAATGGCAGACAGACTTCTCGCAAAGATACCTGATCACTATGTATTCCCTGCTAGCTTTCGTGCCAACAACAAAGCCCTTGTTGCACAATACTATTTAAGCGTTAAAGTTGCAGAACAGGAGCGTCTGCGTGCTCTCAGATTATTGTCTGATTCCTTCAATGTAGATATATATACCGGAAGCGATACCAGCAGCATGCCTAATATCCACAACCGTGGCTTTGCAAAATCTCTTACGGAGATGCCACTTATATTTAACAACAGTAAAATCAATCTAAATATAACAGCTAAATCAATCCGTTCAGGGCTCTCCCTCAGAATATTTGATGTTCTTGGATGCGGAGGTTTTCTTATAACCAATTATCAGGCTGAACTTCCGGAATTCTTCGAGATTGGAAAAGACCTTGTAGCATACGAAAGTCTTGAACACCTGAAAGAATTATGCGCCTATTACCTTGCTCATGAGGATGAACGCTTAGAAATAGCGCAACACGGCTATGAAACAATTAAAAAGCATCACACATATGATATCCGTGTTTTACAGATAATAGAAAAGTCGTTTCCTGCACGGTAATAGATATGCCCCTTTTACTTGACATCTGGCAAAAGGGGCATATTCTGCCGAAACAATTTTTATTATTTTATAATATGTCCGTAAAATGTTGGTTCTCCAACTACGTTAACACTCCTGTATGGTATTCTATAGTTGAGCTTAAACAACCATGTATCTTTAACTATATCCTTCCATACTGACTCATCATATATTTTGCTGCCATTGGCATTAAAGAACAATGCCTCTGGATTATTAACTGCGCACATATCTACTTCATTCCTGACTTCATCAAATGTATTATATGCAATTTCAATCATATAATCAGTCATGAAATATTCTATAGATTTATCCATATATCTGTAATATTCATCTATCGCTCTTATTATAAATCCAAATAACAGCAATCCTTTATCGCCTTTGATAAAATTATTATCCCATCTTCCACCAGTTACATCGTCATCCCACATAGGCTTTCCGAATTTCTGAGTATAAAAGCCCTCTTTCATTATTACATCATTTATTCTTTCATCAGTAACATAATATGTAGCATCAATCCATACACCACCATACCTGTACAAAAGTTCCATTCTGAGCCTGTCCGACAATGTAGTCATGGATATTTTGCCCTCATTGAATTTAGTAATAACTTCCGACGAAAAACTCACATACTTCATGCAATTTTCCAGTGTTATTATATGAAGAACTGCTTTTTCATTATCTATATTATTCCTTACGCTATTAATACATTTTTTAACAAGGTCAGGGGCATTATCTTCACCCTGCCACCAACACATCCATACATTAACCCGCCCTGAATTGCCTTGTTCATACTCTGTTGGTGGAAGTTCTTTTACAGTTCCCTTTTTATATTCTTCAATCAGCCTCGCAGTGACCTTCTTAAAAAGCTGTCTCTTTAAATCTATTTCATAAAAATGTCTGCTTATTTCATCGGATTCCATTAGTTTAACCGGCTGCTCTTTAACTTTATAATCATTAGCAATAAGCCATACTTTCAGCAGTCTTTCTGACAGAAATCCCATAACCCTTTTCTGATAATCGTCTTTACCATCAATATCTATTCTTTTTTCAACTTCAAACAATACATCAAAGAGCCATTCACAATATGAATCATAAACAGATTTTCTGGCAATCATCATATTACAGAAATTAATAACTTTTGAATTCTGCATCCAGTCAAATGCATTAACATAATCAGGGTACTTTTCACTAATTACCTGCCTGCATATATCCCAATCCTCTTTGCAATGCATATGATAGTATTGCTCCTTTAAGGATCCCTCTTTTACCATATTACATTGAGGAACTATAATATCATAAGACTTAAGCGTTTTTTCAATATATTCCTTAGTAAGAAGCCTCTCCTTTTCAAGAAAAAATCTTCTATAATGGCAAGTTCCAATAATATCGCACTGGTGATTCTTCCATAGCCAGTACATTCCGGTAAGTTCACAGTAATTCATGTTCTTAGAAGATATATTATCTCCTGTATCATCACCAGTATATCCCAGCTCCGAAGATATTGCCTTTCCCACATGAATTGTTTTATACAAATCATCTGGAATTTCATTATACTTTTTGTGTGTAATAACCCATATCTCTGTATTCATATTCCACCTCTCAGCTGCATTTTGCAAGCACACACCATACATTATCAACCCTGACATCTGTTACACTACAGTTAACAGGAAGATACTTCCGGTCTGTGCCATATATGAACAAATACTTACTCACTTTTGATGCTTTATTTAAAAGCACTTCTTTGCTTTCTTCTGGTATCATATCACTTAAGAATACTGCAACTTTATATTCATCATGGCCGCATTTTGCAAGCAAAGCATCTAGATCATCAGCCGAAACTATCTCATCATATATAGTCTCATATACATTAAGCCCTAATATACTGTCCGCCTCAACTCCCGTAATATAACAATCTTCTGGTACTTCCATTTCTAATATCCTGCGTGAAACTGCCCCTATAGCTTTATAAAACATTCCTACATCCAGTATTTTCTGAGGTTCCATCTGGTTAATAACTTCGCTGTATATGTACATTACATCTTTATCTGTTATCATACCTTTCCCTTTCTTATGAATTAATTAAACACTGTATTAAATATCTCTTTGAATCTGACATCATAAGTATGATTCTGCTCAATCTTTTCATAGCCATTTCTTGCTATCTGCTGCCTTTCTGAATCATGCTTAAGATAATATCTGCATTTGGAAACAAGGTCGTCAACCGACTCGTACATAACCATATCCTCACCTGGAACAAACCAGTCGTAAAAATCCTCCTGATAATTAGACATAAGTAAGCCACCCGCTCCCATAATATCCATTGCACGAAGTGGCATGCCAGACTTAATGCTCCTTAATGTTATATTAAGATTAATTCTGCTGTTACGGAATATATATGGCATAACATCATAATAATCAACCGCACCGCAATTATTAACGCCAGCAATGTCAGGAGTCTCATTAGGTGTATATAGATTTACTGCATATTCTCTGCCAAACTCTTTTCCAAGCCTTCCAAGAATTTCCTTTCTGTCATCAGCAGCCATTTTTCTTGCAAGAAAATAATCCGCATACAGATATTGCACAGTCTCAACTCCATCCCTGCTGGTTTCAACAGGATAGTTCTTCAGCATATCCTTAAGAACATCTCCTTTTAAAAGTTCTTCAAGGAAGAAATAGCCATAAACCTTTCTCTGTGCATTCATAACTGCATCAAGATAGCCTTTTGTAAAATCATTTACTCCTGACAGCCTTTCAAAAAGATTGTGCTTTTCATTATACATTGAACCAACAAATGCTATGTCGCTTTTATATCTGTTATTATAATGCTTTACTTCATCGCTGATGTCATCCAGCATCCTCTTCATCCTGTCTGTATTAACCGGCAGCGGCATATAATATACTGTATTGATTCCTTCCTTCTTCAATTCCATATACTGTGTCTTATCAAATATAAAAACATAATTGCATGGATTAATTATAGTATATGAATATAACAGCACCTGAGGGCTGTCATACACTAATGCAATATACGGAACATTCCTCTTCTTACAGTTATTAGAAATAACCGGGCTGTAATTAAATGTAAATACACAATCATACTGTTTTCCATCAATTCCATCATCATAATTTTGTTCAAATATGCTGTCAAATTCTGCACTCACACGATTTCTAAACAAATCTGTCTCAACAACTTTATACAAATATCCGTTTTTTTCAAAACATTCTTTTACATCTTCTATCCCAAAATTATGATATTCGAAAATTAGTATATTCATCAAGAAATCTCCTTTCTTAATATCTGAAACATTTTTCCTAACTGTATATCATAAGTAAACAATTCCGTCACTTTTTTCCGTCCACTATCTGCTATCCTTTTTCTCAATTCTTCATGCTGCATATAATATACCGCTTTTTCCACGCAATCCCCTGAATCAGAATATGACACAAATTCAGTTCCATCTATCATATATTCTGAAAGTTCTGGACAATAATTAGTAAGAAGAAATCCTCCCGCGCCCATTATGTCCAATGCTCTCAGAGGTATTGCCGTCTTTATATTTCTAAGTGTTATATTCAGATTAATACAGCTATTAGCAAACATAACCGGCATGTCATGTTCATAATCAATATAGCCATATTGACTGACTCCTGGTATATTACACAATGATGACTGTGAATATAATGTAACAGGCAGTCTGCCTGCCAGTTCTTTTAATATATTTATTCTTTCTCTCGACGATATCATCTTCTTAACAATATTAAGAATCATATCCCTGTCATTAACAAAAAGTTCTTCTTCCTTTGTGAAATTAATATAATGTCCCAAACGCTCTGCGAGCACATCATCAAGCATTTCCTCCAATAAATCGCTGCCTGAAATAAGACTTTGTGCACACATTATCCCCTCAAGATATCCTTTTTCATACTTAGGAAGTCCAGTAACATCTGTTGTCAGATCCACCTCATCATTATACAGATTTCCCATGAATGAAACCCCAGCATTCTTTAATTCTGATGAGACATTGCACGCATTGTTAATAACCTGCGTTATACGTTTTTCATCCACCGCTAATGGAAGATGATATATATTGCTGACACCTAAGCTTTTCAATCTTTCCGTCTCCGACCAGTCAAAGTGAAACATATAATTATATGGATTAAATATCATTTCTGAATACATCGTCATACACGGACTGTCATAAGTCCATGATACATATGGGATCTTATTTCTCAAAGCTATCTTAGAAATAAGTGGTATAAAATTGCAGGAAAAAATAATTTCAAATGGAATTTGTTTTTTCTTTTCCTCTACAATTTTCTCTTCCATATCATTAAGAAAATCAACATCTTTAATATAATTCTTTATATTATGCGTAAACAATGTTATATCATGTCCCATCCGCTGTAAATTAGACACAACATCTGCCTTAGTTATCTCATTCCATGTATAGTACAATATTTTCATCCAATACCCCTCGAATATTTATAATCTAAAAAAGCTGAGGCTTTGACGATTAACGCTAAGCCCCAGCTCAAATATCTTAATTATTATATTACTGTAAGAGTGAAAGAACACCCTGTGTCTGCTGATTAGCCTGACTAAGCATTGACTGTCCAGCCTGTGCAAGAATATTGTTCTTGCTATACTCAACCATCTCTGTAGCCATATCTGTATCACGGATACGAGACTCTGCTGCTGAAGTATTCTCTGATGTTGTATCAAGATTGTTAATAGTATGCTCAAGTCTGTTCTGAAGAGCACCTAACTTAGATCTCTCTGTAGAAACAGTATCAATAGCCTTCTGGATAATTGTCATTGACTTACCAGCTACTGCATTAGTACTTACCTTAACGCTGGCAGCTGAAATACCAAGTGACTTAGCATCCATCTTACCGATTGAAACAGAAATAACCTGTCCTGAAAGAGAGCCAATCTGAAGGCTCTTCTTTGAAAAGCTTCCATCTAACAGATTCATTGCATTAAACTGTGTTGTAGAATAAATTCTATCAAGCTCAGATGTTAACTGAGTAAGTTCCTGCTGGATTGATTTTCTGTCTGATGATGTATTAGTATCATTAGCAGCCTGTGTTGCTAACTCATTCATTCTCTGGAGAATTGAATGTGACTCATTAAGAGCACCTTCAGCTACCTGAATAAGGGAAATACCATCCTGCGCATTAGAAGAAGCCTTATCAAGACCTCTAATCTGGCTTCTCATCTTTTCTGAAATAGAAAGACCTGCCGCATCATCTGCTGCTCTGTTAATCTTATAACCTGATGATAATTTCTCAGTAGACTTAGAAAGGGCACTTGTAACTGTTCCCATCTGTCTGTTTGTGTTCATTGCTGATAAATTGTGCTGTACTACCATAATAAAATTCCTCCTTGATATAAAAAACTCCTTATAATGAAATGTAAATTTTTATCTATTTATCATTTATGTATTATTTATCGGAGACAATTTCAAATACTTAACCCTCTAAACAAAAAATTCCGCAAATTTTTTTACATCTTCATAAAAATTTTCTTTTTCCCGAGAAATACTTCTCCGGTATTCATCATAATCACATTGCGCATCATAGAAATTATCACATATGTGCCTGATGCATTCCTGTATATTGTCGATATCATTTTCTGCCTCAAATTTATATCGGTCAGGAATTGGCACATCTTCATAATATGCCGCACTTCCTCTTTTATTGGTAATAACACAACACCCACACATAGCAGCCTCTCTTGGTATTCTGTCCTTTCCAGGATGATTTCCAAAATCAATATATATCTTAGATATATGCATATATGCCGTCATATCCTCTTCTGATAATCCTATCAGTGGAACCCACTTTACCCAGCTTGTTTTCTCAATAATTGGTCTTAATACTTCCAGACCCTTCTTAGGGTTATATAAAACAATATTTTGTCTCTGTATTTCAGGCAGCTTAATTCTATATATATCTCCAATATAATCAGAAACATACATTACCTTATCTTTACTGATTCCTACCCTTTCAGTTACATAATGATATGCATATGCAGACTGTACAAGATGTAATTCAATCTGATTTCTTATAATATCCAGATCCCTTTCCTGTGTATTAATAATATAATTATCAACGCTCATCCACCATAATACTTTACGGCAATTATTAATAATTGGTATCCAGTAAGTTGCTGCCTCATTAAATATAACTATAGAAGAACCATCTTCTACCTCAGACATGCTCTTTGCATGTTCAGTATTATATTTTAAATATCTGGCACATGCTGAAACATCACAAGGTTCTGACTTATTGGATTGATTATAATACATCCTGGCATTATGCCCAAGTCTTACAAGGGTATTACACATCTGATGTGCCAGTTCCGGCCCCCCGCTTTCAATTCCAGCAGGACATATATTATAAAACTTTATATCATTCATACTATCTTATCCCCCTTTTCATAGCAATACGCATGCGTCCTTCAATAGCCTTCTTTAGCTTAGTAGAGCTTGTACTCTGCGTATAAGGAAAAAATACCATAGTAGAGCCATTTTTCTCCAAGAATTCTTTCTCAGAAAGCCATGCCGGATCATGCTCGTAATCACTTCCTGAGAACTGTACATCAAAATGATATTTCTTAAACATATCTCTTGTTCCAGCAAAATTAAGCGGCAGCTTCACTGCTTCATCGACATATCTGCATGAACGCACCATCTCAATACGTTCTTCAAATGGTACAAAAGGTTCTGCCTGCTTATTAAGCCTTACGCCTTCATCAGACACAACACCTACAATCAGATACCTGCACTGTTCCTTAGCTCTTTTAAACATATTAAGATGTCCTACATGAAACAGGTCAAACACTCCCGCAATATATCCAACATTGTATGGCTTATCTATGTCCGATTCTTTCAATCCCGAATTGCCAGACTGTGCCTGAGCCAGACTCTGTGTAACATGCTCCTTGCTTTTATTAGGATAATCATTGCCTGGATCATATATATGGTAATCAGTTATTCCCATGTCCTTTAACTGGTTGACAACTCCATTGTATCCCTTGATACATATGATAATATGCCTCTCAGATTCTGGAATCTCTCTTAATATATCAGGTGAATTAACCGGAATTCCAGCCATCGTGGTTCCCCACTTTGCGCTGTTGTTATCTACAATAGAATAAATACTATAATCACCCGCAAACTCAAACAAGAACCTTTCCGTAAACCTTCCTGAACCAAAAAGAATCAGTTTCTTATCATCGCTATAATCATTAAAAATGTCTACAAATATCCTTTGATATTCTTTGGCGCTATAATTAATCTTTTCCCTGTTCGTATACAGAATTCTGCCATCAACCCTTTTATTCTCATAATACGGTCTTAATGGCTTCTGGTTTCTTAAAGTCTCCGTAAACCTTGAGGACATACGCTGCCATACATCTTCACATTCAGCTAATTCATATCTATCCAGAAGTTCTGTTCTTGGCATTATTCTTTCAAATTCTTTATCAGTCCCATCATATATAATAGATATGGAACGATACATAATTGCCTTAGCCGGACAGTTATCCCAATAAAACTCCTGATCATAATATATGAACCTGCTCCTTGAATCTTCAATTGTTCCATCATAGAAACAGTTAAGCGGAACCATATCAATATATCCACGTTCAAGAATAGGTCCTAAATCCCGACCATCAGCACTATTCCTATCTTTCTCCGATATAATCCCCGTATGCTCTGAAGAATTAAGGATTAATTCATTCATATCATCCATTGCCTTTAAAAATGCATTTTTATCCTTTTTAGCAATAGCCTTTAATTCATTCATCGCAACCGGAGCATCAACATATGGCATTATAAATGTATCATTCTCAATAGATGAAACAACTACATTTATTCCTCTTGCATGCAAATCATTAAGATTATCCTGCATCTCTTTAAGTTTATGTATTCCTTCTTCGTAAACAGCCTTCTTAATTACATTTCTGACTCCATCATGTTCACATATGCTGGTTACAAGCGCATTATCATGTCCTCTGTCAAGTGATATGGTTGCATGAAGGGTATCATCTAACTGCCCGTTCATGCTGCATTCTATAATGTAAGCATTAGCCATCTTATGAAACATGCCATTCTTTATTAAATCAGTGTACAGGTACTGTTCTTCAAGGAACACACTATCCGGATAGTTATAAAGCGGGAAATACCTCATAGCCAGTTCTTCAACCGGTTCATATCCTTCTGCATATACAAGCTGCGTCTCCTGCAAAGACGGCATTACTGAATAAAATTTATCATTCTCAAATCCAGCCTGCGAAAGCATCAACTTTAACTCTGACATAGAATAGCATCTTCCTGCTATAGAATCCCAGTCTGCATCTGACAGTCTCCTGTAATTCTCAATCCCATCAAAATTGTGATTAGTATATGGGTCTCTGTCTCCACATATATACCTGACAGCATAACGGTTCTCTGCACCAATCAGCATCCTGCCGTCCTTCTTTAACAGAGCATGGCATAGCTTAAGCAGTCTCAATGATTCCCTGCTCTCCTCAATGATATCAATTCCAACTATGTAATCATATGCCTCGCACCCATACTGCTTACTAAGAAGCTTCTCTGCACTGCATACCGCCACTCTGCCTTTGCTCTCAAGAAGTTCAAGCACTGCCTCGTCTGCATTCTGATTGTATATATATAATATGCTGCTGTCCGGTCTGAAATTGTACCAGACAAATGCACCTTTTGAAAAATCTTTTATTAGAGATTGTGTGTCTGATGATTCATCGTATAACATTATAATTCTCCCAGCTTATTAAAACTATCTTGTATCATTGTAAACATAACGATAACTGTTCATATTGTCCATCACTAAGCACATCGTTAACAAATTCCTCAAGGTTTGATAATTGTCTTATCACCTTAGCATCCGCACTGTCTTCCAGATATTTATTTCCAGTCGCATTTTCCAGCAATCTATGATAATAACATGCCAGTCGTCTATATTGACTGACTGCAAAATCAGCTGTATGCATTGTGCCACTATTCCTGTCAGCTTCTATTACAATTACTCCCTGACTGATTCCGCTCTGTAATCTGTCTCTTTCAACATAATTGTACTTTTTTATCTCTGTACCAACTGGATATTCACTTAACAGACATCCGCCTTTAGCTATTATCTCATCTGCCAGATTTCTGTTGTTCTTAGGCTGAATATTATCAAGCCCACAAGGCATCCAGACCATACATCTTCCATTATTATCCAGAGCTCCCCTTAATGCAAATGTATCACAGCCTAACGCCAATCCATTAACTATATTTATGCCCTTTTGGGTCAGATATTTAGATGTCTCATATGATAATTGCTTTCCATATTCAGAACATTTTCTGCTTCCGATAACAGCAATGCTCTTATAATCATTGGCGATTTTAATATTGCCTCTGTAATAAATAAGCGCAGGCGAATTCTTTATACCACGCAAACTCTGTGGATAATTAGCATCATCCCTTGTGCAATAATATATGCCATTCCGTTCATTTTCTTTTTTTAATACTTCTGCATTGTTTATTTTCTCAAGTTCCTTAGCAGAATATCCACTCATATATTACACTGCCTTTCCTAATGCAAACATCTTCACACTCTTAGCACCATGTTGAAGTAATATTTCCTTACAAGCATATAATGAATTACCTGTTGTTGTTACATCATCCATAAGAAGAACTATTTCCCCTGATATATCAACATCTTCAATTGTAGATATTGTCTTCATATGAATCTCTTTATTGCGATTCCCTCCATATGCTAATTTGTCAATCGTTTCAGTTCTTCTTAAATAGTAAACCTTGTTCACTCTTCCATTAGCTGCAAGCATGTCCCCCAACATGCCTATACCAGATTCTGTTTTGTCAGTATTACTTGATGGAACAACACAAATTGTAACTCCCTCACAGATTTCTTCATTTAATAAATTATAAAAATATTTTACTGCCGCCTGTTTGCCTTCTTTTAAATCTAGAATTTTACCACTATATACATCAAAATATGGATTCTTGATTCGTAACTCCTTATTCTGCCAATATCTGTGATAATTACTATATACAACTATTCCCTCTGACTCTTCCCACTCTTTATTTACAAAAACCATATCTATCCCCCTTATACAAACATTTGTTCTGTTGGCATTATATCATTTTTCTTGTATTTATTCAAGATTTCGTTTTAATTCCATTCTATTGTATTAAGGTAAGCACTATATAAAACACCATATGATTCATGATATTGCACCTCCGTAAATGATACATTTTCTATACTGTTTTTTGCCTTCATGAGATATATACTAAAATACATAATTTTTATATCATTTATCTCATGACATCACACCGCTGGACTTAATATTATCTGACCATTAATATTTATTAAAAGCAAGATTTTCATAATGAAATACAGACATAACCGAGATAAACAGCCCCTGTACCGCCCATTGCTATGAATATCAATATTTTTCAATATAAAAAATGAACATTAAAGCTTTTCTTCCCATATAAATATTTGTTTCTCTATCTCTCAGCTCTCATTGGATTATTGAGGAAATCCTCATATGATAATCTTATTCCTTCTTCTAATTCTGTCTTATATTTCCAGCCAAGCTTCTCTGCCTTAGATACGTCAAGAAGCTTTCTTGGTGTACCATTAGGCTTTGTTGTATCCCAGAGAATCTTACCATCGTATCCAATAACCTTAGCAACAAGTTCTGTAAGTTCTTTAATAGTAAGCTCTTTACCTGTACCAGCGTTAACAGTTTCATCACCGCTATAATTATTCATAAGGAATACACACAGATTAGCAAGATCATCAACATATAGGAATTCTCTTAAAGGGCTTCCGTCTCCCCAACATGTAACTTCTGATAATCCATTAACCTTAGCTTCATGGAATCTTCTAATAAGAGCAGGAAGAACATGACTATGTATCGGATGATAATTATCGTTAGGGCCATAAAGATTAGTTGGCATAACAGATATATAATCTGTTCCATACTGTTTATTAAGAAACTCACAATACTTAAGTCCTGAAATCTTTGCAAGTGCATATGCTTCATTAGTCTTCTCAAGTTCTGATGTAAGAAGACAATTCTCTTTCATTGGCTGTGGTGCCATTCTTGGATAAATACACGATGAACCAAGAAACTCTAACTTCTTACAGCCATTCTTCCATGCAGAATTAATAACATTCATTTCAAGAATCATATTATCATACATGAAATCGGCAAGTGCATTCTGATTAGCCACAATTCCGCCAACCTTAGCCGCTGCTAAGAATACATACTCAGGCTTTTCTTCTGCAAAAAAGCTTTCTACAGCATCCTGCCTGCATAAATCAAGCTCCTTATGTGTTCTTGTAACAATATTAGTATATCCCTGTCTTTCAAGTTCTCTTACAATAGCAGAACCAACCATTCCTCTGTGTCCTGCCACATATATCTTAGCGTTCCTTTCCATCATACTTACTTAACAACACCTTTCTCAAGATATTCCTCAAGGTTGCAGGCAACATATTCGCCAGCTCTTTCAACAGCAACCTTCTTCATATCATGCTGAATCATAATCTTGACAAGTTCTTCAAATGAAGTTTTTGCTGGATTCCAACCAAGCTCAGTCTTAGCCTTAGTAGGATCTCCCCAAAGATTAACAACATCTGTAGGTCTGTAGAAATCAGGTGATACCTCAATTACAACCTTGCCTGTTGCCTTATCATATCCCTTTTCGTCCATTCCTTCGCCCTTAAATTCAAGCTCAATACCAGCCTCATGGAATGCAAGCTGACAAAACTCTCTTACAGAATGCTGTACTCCTGTTGCAATAACAAAATCTTCTGGTTTATCATTCTGAAGAATAAGCCACATACACTCAACATAATCCTTCGCATATCCCCAATCACGAAGACTTGAAAGATTTCCAAGATATAATTTTTCCTGCTTACCCTGTGCAATACGGGCTGCTGCAAGAGTAATCTTTCTTGTTACAAATGTTTCTCCTCTTCTTTCTGATTCATGATTGAACAGAATACCTGAACAACAGAACATGTTATATGCTTCTCTGTACTCCTTAACAATCCAAAAACCATACTGCTTAGCAACTGCATATGGACTGTATGGATGAAATGGAGTCGTTTCACTCTGAGGAACTTCCTCAACCTTACCATATAATTCAGATGTAGAAGCCTGATATATTTTACATGTATCAGCCAGTCCACACATACGAACAGCTTCAAGAACTCTTAATACTCCCGTTGCAACAACATCTGCTGTGTATTCAGGTACATCAAAAGATACCTGTACATGACTCTGGGCTGCAAGATTATATATTTCATCTGGTCTTACCATCGCAATAACAGAAATCAAACTTGTGGAATCTATCAAATCCCCATAATGAAGATGAAACTGCGGATTTCCTTCAAGATGTGCTATTCTTTCTCTGTAATCAACAGACGATCTTCTTATAATACCATGCACATCATATCCTTTTTCAATAAGTAGTTCTGCAAGATAAGATCCATCCTGTCCTGTAACGCCTGTAATAATTGCTTTTTTCATTTCGTATATTCCTTTATAAACACGCTTTTATAATTGAAATAATATATCCATCTATTGCAATCAAATTATAATAGCCCTTTTGTTTTAACATATCAGCCAAATCATTCTGTGCTTCTTCTCTGACAGCTATTAAAATAACAGCATCTTTTGAAATATCTTTTTCATCAAATTGAATAACTGGTATATTATTAATTGTTTTATTTTTACTTTTTGAAACTAAATATGCTTTAATTTCTATATTATTTTCCATTAAAATATCTGCTGTCTTTGTTCCATACTTTCCGTCTCCATATATATACACACATGAATATTGTCTTATTTTCTTTATAATTGCTTCCGCTATTAACTTTCCATTCAAAACATCAGTAGAATATTCAGACAGTTCTTGAGAATGGTTATCAAAACTTTTGCCTATATTAAATGATTTGTTTCCCTTTTCAATTATATTAATCAAAAATTTCTCAAGCTTCTCTCTCCAGTCAAAACTATAACTCTCTGTGAGAGGAGAAGATGTAATCATTTTATATGCCAAATCATCATTATTATCTATTTCAATCACACGCTCAATGACTTTATCTAAACAATTATCATAATCGTTACAATTAATAAATGCCTCCTTATTAAACTGTTCTACGACTCTTGGATTTCCGTAATATATAGGAATACTTCCAGCTATTAAAGGTTGTATCAACTTTTCAGTGGTATATCCATTCATTATCGTATTTTCGAAGGCTATAGTAAATTTATAATTTCCAATAAAATTAATCTTCCCCTTTTCCCAGTTAGAATCATATCTGGAAATGAAGTCCACTGGTTTCATATTATTCATAACCAAACCCGGACAGTCAATGTGCTTATATTGCATTAGCATTTCACAAAATTTTTTTCTCAACAACGCGCCATTACCTGCTGTTCCATTTGAGTATATAAAATTACAAAAACTTTCTGTTTTTTAATTGATCCATTTTAAAAATGCTGCGATTTAAAATATCTTTTGTCATTTTCATTTCACATAATGGCAACCTTAAATATCGATCTTCAAATTCTATATAATCGAATCCTATTCCATAATCACATTCTTCAAAATTAGGGGTTACCGGTTCTCCTGTGTAAAAAATTTTTACACAATTATTAAACTTTTTATGCTCATTACCAAAAACAGAATATATTAAAAAATTCGGCTTATCAGAATATTCCAATTCATAATTTTCTTCCAGAATATCTGTCAAAAAATTTCTCTTATCTCCTCCAAAATCAACAACATTTATTTTAATCTTTTTCACTTTAATCCCTGCCTTATATCATCTGTAATCACCATTGTTCTTTGTAGCAATTCTTGACTCATATTACATAATATATCCATTTGAGACTTTCCGCTTACAGCTAAAATTATCATCTCATTCTCTTTTATTGTAACATGATTAATATTATAGATTTCTAATCCATATAAACTTTTTTCATTTGCAATGCTTGAAGTAATAAAACCTTTTACTTTACCTACAAAATCATTATTTTTTAAATACTTATATATTTCACCCCCAACAACGCCTGCTCCATATATATAGAAAGAATTATATAATCTTATTGTGTTTTTAAATCCATCTATATCATATGTATTATTAATAACTGGTAATCTCTTTAATTTTTCATTAATAAGTACTTTAGATGTTCTTTCAAAATACATATCATGGTCAAATGTAATTTCTTGCAATTCATTCCATTCATTATCCGACCAGTATTTCTTATCTATCTTTTCCATAATATCTTTAAATTCATTATTAATCTGAATAAGAAAACAATATTGATAAGCCCCAGATAATCTATTATAATTCCAGATATAATCTTGAAATTTAACATGCTGATATACATTCCACATAACAATATTATTTTCTTGTTCAACATCCTCTTTAATACTATTAAATTCGTCACATATGCAATATATTTTTTTAGGGTTTTTAACAGATGCGTCTGGATTATCAAATCTATAATTAATAACTGCATCTTTTAGGCATATCATACTCTTAGCTTTCATAAGAACCCTAAATGTAAATGCCACATCCTGATATGAAGCTCCTGGTGTAGTATTAAATTTTATATTATTATCCTTCAAAAAATTTTTTCTATATATAGCGCTCCATACGCTTGCCGGCACTTCAAAAACATTAACATTTTTCAACGGAATAAAAATTTCATTATATTTAGCTTGTCTTAATATTTCATTATATTGAAAATGTGGCATACTATTTTCTCTATAAAAGTTATAATTTGCTTTTACAATATCTATTGTCTCGCCATTAGTAGCCATATATAATTTTTCAAACATATCCGGTTCTACAAAATCATCACTTTCAACAATTCCCACATATGCTCCCTTTGCTGCTTCTATTCCGCAATTAACTGTATCTCCATATCCAGTATTCTTTTTATCAATAACTTTAAATCTGTCATCAATTTCAACAAATTGATTAATAATATCCAATGAATTATCTGTAGAGCCATCATTTACACAAATAACTTCTATTTGTCTTAGTGTCTGTTTCCTTATACTTTCTAAACATTTATACAAATATTTTTCAACATTATACACTGGTACTACAATTGTAATTAAAGTTTTTTTATCTTCAATATTCATATCTTTATCCTTTTATTCGTTTAAATAACATTTACAGTTACCTGGTGTAATCCATAAAATCTTTTGACTATCCACTTTCATGTCTATCAGCTCCATTTTTATCTGTTCATAAACTTCCTTTCTTGCAACAGCAATAACTATAATATCATATTCCAACCTTTTAATTATTTCTGGATTATAAATATCTATATTGGGATAATTTATTTTATCAGCTTTTTTATCAACCCATGCGACTATATTACAATTAGAATATCTTCTTAGCTGAGAATAATAATCCCGTCCAACTTTTCCAGCCCCATAAATTATAATATTTTTATTCTTCAATAATGCAATATCACTAAAACAATATTGCTGAAATGCAAAAGGATTCAAACTTATATTAGACATATGGTTTACAATCTGATTTCCAAAATAAAAATCTAATTCTTTTTCGTAATAATTATCAATTTTATATTTTATTAAAACACTTTGAATATTATTATATAATTTTATTTCCTTGCTTATGCCTCCTAATCCCATTCCATGTGATAAGGATTCACTTCTTACCCTATAATGATAATATGCCCTATTTAAAATATACATTCTGTCTGAATTGATTATTGCTGATATCATACAAACCAAGTCTTCACCATAAGAACATTCATCGTTAACATCATAATATGATTTAAATATGAGAGAACGCTTAAATAATTTTGACCATATACTGTGCTCAATATTGGTATGTTGTACTAATATATTTCTTAAAAGCATGCTTTTATCTTCAGGACATTCAATAAAACCTGTCTCAAAGTTAGTATTACTATAAGTGGTATTTCCTTTTTCATACCAATATCCTGTATGTACCATATCAACATCTTTCTTTAATATATAACCCAATAAGGACTCATACATGTTGTCATCAATATAATCATCCCCATCTACAAATCCGATATATTCTCCTTTTGCCTTCTGTAATCCTATTTTTCTTGCTGTTACAAGCCCACCATTTTTCTTATGAATAACTTCAATTCTATCATCAATGCTTGCATATTCATCACATATTAATCCTGATGTATCTGTGGACCCATCATCAACTAAAATAATCTGTAAATTTTTATAAGTCTGATTAATTATACTTTCTATACATTGTCTTACATATTTTTCAACATTATATATTGGGACAATTATGCTTATGGTAATAATATCATTCATAATTTCTACACCTTCCATTTAATACCATTATTCCATAAAATTTATAAACAGTATTCTACTCTTTTTTTCTTTAACAAATTAACGCAATTAATTATACAACAAAATTACTCGCCTCATCTAATGCTTCCAATAATCTATTTTTAAAACTATCCATCGAAAAAATCTTCTTAAATACTTTTTTCCCATTTTTGCTTATTATTTTTACATCTTCTCTGTTCTCAATTACATACTTACATATATCAAAAAGTTCTTTTATATTACCTTTCTGAAAAATAAATCCATCCACACCATTTCTAATAACTTCAGCCGTTCCTGTTCCATCAGAACAAATTATAACTTTCTCACACATCATTGCTTCTGTCATAACGACTGGCAAACAATCCTCTTTTGATGCACAAATAACGGCATCAACTTCCTTGTATATATCAAAAATCTGTTTTCTATTTAACGCCCCCATAAATTTGACACCATTATTATCTTTATATTTTTTTACTATCCGCAATCCGTATAAATTAGAATAGTTCCCAACCACATATAACTTTATTAAATCTCCATAATAACATTGAAGTTTAATAAATGCTTCTATTACATCTTCCTGCGATTTATTTTCACATAGTCCTCCTATAACAGCGAACTTTACATAATTTGATTTTTTATCATAATGAGATTCCATATTTATATCAGGTATTCCATATGGCATAATTTCCTTTAATATGTCCATATAACATTTATTAAAGTTATTTTTTGCAATATTTGAAACTGCCTTAATTATAACTTTATCATAATTTTTAGTTTTACTAATTCCAAATTCTTGAATATATGATTTATAAATATCTGAAGCCTCGTGTATCCACCAAAGCACTGGTTTTTTCCCTGATACACTTTCAACAACTGATTTCATTGTAAAAGTATTCGCTAAAAGAAAATCAAAATCACAAATATCAATTAATTCATCATATTTGGTATATCTTAAAATTGAATACTCAATAACCTCAATACCTTTTAAAATAAATCTATCAGCCACTTCTTTTTCTACATATGGAGCTATAACTGATACTTTAAATCCTGCATCAAGCAATATCTCTCCTGCATACATAGCAACAATAACACTTCCAGAAAAATTCATCTCCGTTGATGCTATTAAGACTCTTTTTCTTTTATAATCACATTGTTCGGCTTCTTTAGTTTTATATTTTACAACTTGTATATCTTTTGAGTATGCAAAATATTTTCTCCAATGCCATATATACTTTTTTTTAATTCCTAATTCAACCAACTGATTTTCAATATCTTGCTTGTCTCTCGCCATAACCACAATAATATCATAAGAATACCTATATATATCATTAGGTGATATAACCTCTTTTCCATCTATAATTGTTCCTATTTTATATTTTGAATTATCTGCAAGTGTAACAATAGAATCCTGTACTTTATCTATCTGTTCTTTATAAATTGTTCCAGTTCCAAATATTATTATATTCATAATTACAACTTGCTTCCTTCCCTATTAATATATTAATTTTAAAAATCATTTATTTGATGGATACTTAGTACCTCCTACAACATCTTCAAGTGATACAAATTCCCAACTCAATTTATTATCTGGAATATCTTCTATTTTTTGTCCTAAAAATTCCGAATGACAAAATAAATCACTTACCATCCGTTCCTGTAAATATTGATCTGCTTCTTTTGAAAAATATCCTTCTATAGGATTACTACATCCCTTTTCTATACATTTAATTCCAAATTTTTGAGGAAACAACACATTTAATGCATTTTCACTATATTGAAAAAAATGCCATGGTCTTTCATGACTACTAAATGAATAGTGTGTTTCAACAAAAATATATCCTCCTGGTTTTAGTAATTTTATCCTCTCTAATGAAGCCTGCCATGGCATGGCTAAATGTTCAAAAACTGCACTTGAAAAGATCAAATCAAATTTTTTGTCGAAATAATGACTTAATCTATGTGCATCGCCAACAACATCAACATTATCTCCTGCATAATAATCAAATCCAATATAATCAGCTTTTTCAAATAAACTTCTGAAATTTGTTCCTGTAACAACTCGCGATCCAACTTCTAGAACATCTTTTCCTTCATAATCACAGAGCTGTTTTAAATAGGACGGCCATCTTGAATGAGAAATATTATGGCTAATTTCAACATTTCCACTTCTCCACAACTCATCTGGAATGAAAAAATTAGTAATATTATTGTCTCTTAATTGTTTTTCGATATTCTTACAATATACCGTAGTTATCATTATTGGCAAAAAACTATAATCATCTTTATAATCTTTTAAACTTATAATCGGAATATCATCCCAAATATAAAGTCCAATCTTTGATGGATCATTATCAATTACAGCAACAATCTCCTCCTTATATTTTTCATGAATTTTAGATGCTATTTTCCCAGCCCCAAACAACACACACTTTTCCATATTAAATTTCTCCATCTATTCAAATTTTTTATTTTATATATGCCATAGCCATAAATAATCATTAACATATTTTATATGTTTTTTTAAATCACATGAATTTTTTTTATTTAATGCTATTATTAACCCTTCTTTATCATTTAAACTATTTTTCCACTCTCGAATTTTTATCCCATGAATTTCATTAACATTTTGCTCATTTAAATTAGAAACATAGAATCCTGATATTTTTATGTTATAATATCGGCACAAATGATAAACATTATAAGCATAAACACCACATCCATAAATATATATTTTTTTATATTTTAAACAAAAATCAATTAATTGTTTTTCATTTATATTTAACATATCATAATAAATACATATTGGTTTTTGATATACTTTATTTGATAAAATTTTTTCATCATATTTTTTTAAAGCAAAATCAATAATAAACTGCGTATTATATGAATATTTATGTTTAATTAAATTTAAAGCAAGCGCTAAATCATCATCAGATTTTTCTTTGATATTTACACATTTCTTTTTAATGAACACATCTCCTTTCTCCAAACAATAATAACAACTATTATAATTATCTATATTTCCACTATTTTCATAACAATTGCTAACATATCCTTTCAAGGTTAACATACGATAGATTCCTTGTTCAAATGTAGCATATACATCATTTATAGTTTCAGTTTTTTCATCTATGTATTCTCTCCAATAATTATAAAAGCTATTATCTAATAGTATTTTTTTTCTAAATACTAAAAAATATGATTGTAAATGAGAAAAACAATTCCTTTCTATTTTTTTCATTCCCCAAAAGTCACATAAATTATTTTGCATTTTCTTAAATATTTGGTCAAATCCTATAAAGGGTCCAAAACAAGTATCATTACATAAAACCAATTCATCATAATTACTTATATTATCAATACCAATATAATTTATAATGCATTCCTTATATGCACCTGCATCATAACCAACATTCTTTCTTACTATAATCTCATTTGTAAACACTCCCAATTTTTTTTTCCCATTTTCTAGAATTTGGCCATTAATCACTATCACCAATCTGGCAACATTTTTTTTTAACTCATTCAAATAATATTCAACATAATCATATACAATTCCTTCAGAATCATAAAATGAAAAAATTGCAATTCTATTCAATTTATCTTGTTTCATTTTGCGACCTCTAAAAATCAGCTTAACATTTTTGATATTGTCTTCGGAAATAATGAAATAATATTTTTGCTATCCATATTTATAATCTTTTTTTTCACAATGTCTATCGCATTTGCCTTGTTAACACCTAAAACTATATCTGTGTCCTTATTAATATTAGCTTTGTCTATCTGCATAACCTTGAAACCATACAACTGTTTATGTCCGAATTTTTCAATGTCAGATATTAAAAAGCCTTTAAAATTACTATTATCTCTACACAGATTCCAGTATATCTTTCTTGCCCAGACACCGCATCCATATATGTAAAATCCTTTACTTTTATCTATGCTCTTTTTCACATCTTCAGTTGTAGTTTCAAGCTCAATAAATGGATTATCTTTTATATTATCCTTATCTATTACATACTCAGATATCTGTTCTTTTGTAATTCTCACATTGCAAAACCTCTGAATATAATCTATGATATTTTCTACAGGGTAACAGTTCGTTTCATGTATGTACTGTATAGCATCTATTATGTCATCTCGACTAGTATTAAAATTTCTCAACGCTTTCTTCTTAATCAATGGAATTCCATATTTCTTTATTGAAGTACTAACACTTGTATAAATATTACAATTATTCTCTGGCACATAAACTGAATATATCTTTTTCTCTAATTGAGTCAGATAATAAGACAATCCTGTTTCAAACTGTGCATACACGTCTTCCAGACAATGTGTATGTTCATCTATGTTATCCTGCCAATATTTAAAGAACTTATCCTCCTGAATAATTGACTTATTAAATACCCAAAAATAAGATTGTATATTAGGCAAAAATTTCCAATCAACACCATTAATTCCCCACCAGTCACACTCTCTTTTTGCCATTGTATCAAATATATCTTTGAGTGGAACAAAAGGTCCTATGAAAGTATCATTACACAATATTAATTCCTCATATTGTCTTATTTCTTCAATTTTAAGATATTTAAATATCGCGAATTTGTATGCCCCTGCATCATATCCTGCATTCTCTCTGACAACCACATCTTTGCTATAAGCTTCAAGTATTTTTTTGCTGTTATCTTCTATATTACCATTAACAACTATAACCAGCCTGTCAGAGTTTAATAACAGCTCGCCAAGCAGATATTCAACAGATTTATCAACTATACCTTTGCTGTCATAAAAGCAAAAAATACATAATCTCTTCATATGTTTTCCTCTTTCCTATAATTTCAAGCCCTAAATCATTGATTTTTGGACTTTTTTAACAATCACTTCATAACAAGTGCTAAAGTGCATGAAGATTCATTGTATCAAGTACTGAATAGTTGAAAATTGGTACACCAAATAAAGCATCCTTTGTTTTTACTTTATAAAGGCTATAATTTCTCTAATCAACTATGCTGATGAACCTTCCGTGTCTAATGGCATCGTGTGCCAACTTCCTTCGTCCCATCTGCTTATACACTGAGTGCCTGCTAAGCTTTCAAACAGGGTCATGCCCTACGGAGAGAACTACTGCCAGCTACAGCTCTTGTTTATTTTTGATTGTTACTGACCTTCCTTTGCTGCAACACCTCCCATGCTTTATCAGTTGGTCTTGGTGCTGATGTAGTGCTCTTCACACTCCATCTGGTTTATGGGTTTCTTTTCCAAAACCCTGCCCGAATCCAGATAAACTCTGAATTCCGGCAAGGGGGCTGGAATTGTAATGCATTCTTAAGTAGTACTTATGCTACCTGACTTGGTCTTACAATGTCTCCTAACATTTTTTCGGATCATATGTTGTCCCTTTTGTCCATATTGTAAAAATCACTCTCAGCATCTTGCACGCAATCACTATAAGCGACTGCATCTTTTTAGTGGATTTTCCTTCCTTGTCGTGTAGTAAACATGAAGTTCCTTAAATTCCTTCGAATGTGCTACTGCCGACTTCGCCGCCTAGAATAACCAATATCTGAGTCGTTTGCGTCCTCTGTGACTGATTTTGGTCTCTCCGGTATGCTTACCCGAACTGCAGGCTACCAATCCTAATCCGCTTAACTTCTGTATTTCCTTTACATCATCGAATCTTGATATGTCACCCATCTCTGCAAGTATCCCGGACAGAATATTTTCCCCGATTCCTGATATTGCTAAAATTTTCTTCGCATGTGGAATCTCCATACATCTTTGATTTAACTGGCTTTCTATATATGAAAGCTGCTAATCAAGCTCGATGATTCGTCTGACGAACCACTTAACAGCCTGTCTGCTGGCATCTGCTCCATTCTTGATTCCTACGCTTTTTCTTGCGTGTTCCAGAATAGATGTTGCATTAACATAGCCTCGTCCACGAAGCTTCGCTTCATACCATATCTGTTTCATCCCTCCATTCCAAGAACAGCCAATTCACCTGGAAATGGTACCGCCTTAAGCAGCTCTAACCTATGAATAACATCCAACGAATTTTAATTAATATTCCCATTTATTACAACTATTAATTGTTCAACATTCTTTTTAATTCCTCTAAAAGATATTCATCACCTCGTTGGATAATTTCATCTTTATCAAAAAGCAAAATACCCCTAATCTCTTAACCATAAACACCTCTTTAATTACAATTATAGATTCAATTTAGAATCAATATAATCTGCTATTCTTTTAGATGCTTTTCCATCCTCCAGAAGCTTTATACTACTAAAGAGTTCATCTAACCTCTTAATATATTCTTTATTATCAAATCTCAATATATTATTTTCCAGTTCGTCATTGTTCTTTGCCATAGAAAAAGGGATCTCTGCAATATTCCAGGTTAACTTACCTCTATCTGCCACATAGTCATCAAGATCATCTACATAAAGAAAAACTGGTATTTTCATATAGGACGCATCAAATGCTGCACTCGAATAATCAGAGACAAAAGCATCTGTTGCCGCTAACAATTCATACATATCATCAATTGTTGTAACATCAATCACTCCGTCCTCAGTATTATTGTAAGAAATACCTTTTAATGCTAACTGTGGGTGTAATCTAACAAACACCACCCATATTCCACCAAATTTTTCTTCAAGTGCATGTCTTAATCTGCTAAATTCTATTGTACCAATATCAGCAAACACTTTCCTTTCCTTGCTCTGACTTCCTCCTCTAAATGTTGGTGCACACATGACAATTTTAGTATCAGACGACAAATTATATTTTTTTCTGATTTCCGCTCTTTTTTTGTCTCTTTCATTAAACAAAACATCACACCTAGGAGAGCCTGTCTTTTTTACAGGTTCATCCCAAAATGCATTTTCCCATATATTAGTACACCAGTCTGAGTTAGATAACAATGCATCTACATTTTTAGCATCAGCTTTACTCACTATCTCTGCTATTCTAGAAAACAAATCACCTCTTAATCTTCCAACTGGCTTAAACCCTATAGGTCCATGCCATGTAAGAATATAATATTGTTTTTTTCTTTTTCGTATTCCATAATTTTTTCGTGCATTATCAATCCATATACTCGCTGTTGATAAATGATATGCTCTATTCCATAAATTATTTTTTCTTTTCTTTATTTGTGGTGGAAATTCTTTAGTCATATCATTAACCAGCCAATACATATCATACTTTGTAAAATCATTTGCATCTTTTTCTCTATTAATTAATTCTTCAGCTATATATTTAGGATTACAACAGTATCCCCCACCCTCAAATGCACTAAAAACAATTTTGTTCCTTTTTATAGGCAGTAATCCACAAATATAATATGGAATCCTACATATTCCTGCCTTTAATTTGCGCTTTAATATATATGTATCTACTTTCATATCTTATCTTTCTTTTATTAAATGATAAAACTTTTATATGTTCTATTTAATCCTTCTGATAATGTTATTTGTGGTTTCCAACCTAATTTTCTTATTTTATCAGTATTTAATCCTACTCTTACATATTTACAATAACCACTCGAATCATTATCTTGCTTATACACTACTTTAATATTACCTTTTGCTATATTTGCTAATTCTTTTGCAACATCTCTTATTTTCATAGGTTCTTCTTCATTTGCAATATTGTAGCTAGTGTATTTATCACCATCTAACATAACCAGCATCATAGCTTTTACAGCATCAGTTATATAACAAAATGCTCTTTGCGCATCGCCAGTACTTTTCATTACAATATCATTTCCATCAACAGCATTATTCATAAAATCCGCCATTACACGCCCATCATTTTTCAGATTCATACCGGGACCATATGCATGTGCCATTCTTACAATATTATAATTAATTCCATACATATCACTATATGATTTAAATATCTGTTCACCCATTCGCTTACTTTCAGGATAACAAGATCTTGAGTCAAGCGGATCTAATATTCCCATATCGGACTCTTTTATCATTTCAATACCCTCTGGCATCTTTCCGTATATCTCACGAGTTGATACATATAAGATATTCTTTATATCTTTATCCTTCGCATATTCTAGAATATTTTTTACACCAATAGTATTGGCATCAATAATGCCTACAGGATTTGTCTTTATACAATACACACTACATGAACCAGCCGCATGAATTATATAATCAACTTTATCCTTTAATTCAAGTTCATCGCATATATCCTGATTGATTACATTAAAATAGTCTTTTTCAATATACTCGCCAAAATTATATATGGCCTTTTCCATATTTCTGACCAATATATATATGTTAACATTATAATTCATTTCTTCGTTCATATATATAAGCAAATATGTGATATACTTAGCCAGCATCCCTGTTGCACCTGTAATTAATACCGCATTATTTTTTAATTTATCCCAAGAAATATTTTTATCCTCTAACATTTCCTTTAAATCATTTTGTACAATTAAATTTTTGTATAACATATAATCACTCCAATCCATATATTTGAGAGTTTTCCTGAGCATCCAAAATTGCCCTCATTATATAAAAATCCTGCGGTGTCGTCACTTTAATATTCTCTATAGGTCCATCTATAAGATACAGCTTTTTTCCATAATGACTCATCATAGTACACGAATCTATAAAATCTTTCTTTCCCTCTAATAAAGCTTTATTGTGAACATCCAATATTTCATCAAGTAAAAAACTTTGTGGTGCTCTTGCTAGTCTTGAATGTGTTCTATCAGGTATATACTTTATGGACGCATCATCATTTATCTCCATTATTGTTTCTGTTACATTTACACTTGTAATAGCTGAACCATTTTTCATTACGGATGCAATATTTTTATTTATAACATCATCATTAATCAGCGGTCTAACTCCATCATGAATTAATACTATGGCATTTTTACCTTCTGCAATATCTTTAGCAGCGTTTAATCCTGCATAGATAGACAATTGTCCTGTTTCTCCACCTGGAACAATTCTCTTAACTTTTGATATATGATAATATTCTATTAACTGTAATAAATGATTTATCCATTGCTTTATACAAGCTATTACAATTGCATCAATATTTTCATTATTTTGAAACTTTTCTAATGTATGTATTATGATAGGTTTATCATGCATTTTAAGAAACTGTTTAGGCTTATCTTTACTATTCATTCTAGTTCCCGTTCCACCAGCAAATATAACAGCTATATTCATTCTAATCAGACTCCATTCTCAGTTTTTTATCACATACACAATTAAATATATGTATTATATTTCCAACTGTATCTCTTTTCCACCCACAAAATCATTGTCAAAATAAAATCCTTCAAGAATATCCTTCGATACATTACACATGCCATTCAGCATATTGTAAAATAGATTATCTTCAAGGCTTTCTCTTCTATCTTGCATTAACTTTATGTACTCATTGTTGTTGACAACCAACACAGCTTTATAGATATTTATATAATCAGCAATAAAATCAACTGCACCACAATTCACTTTTTCTTTGATATCAAAATATTCCTGACTTTTTCCATCCAGTTTGCATATCATTTTCCCTTGATTATCAATATACCTAATCATACCATGTGGAGCTGTTATAAAAGTTTCTATATACATGTTCTTTTTTCTTGCAAAACTTTTTTCCGCCATATAATCATCACCATACTGAAAACACCCGTCCATAGATATTTCATTAATATAAACATTATCTTTTGACAAACATGCATAAAAGCAATACCCTTTTGTCTTAATTCCAGTTAATCGTTGCAGATAATACTGATTTGTTCCATAGTATCCCAAATCAACTGTTCCATAAGATAATTCCTTTTTCATATCACCATCTGATGTAAGATAAGCAAGATAATTTTTTCTTTCTTTTTTAGCCTGTTTCATTATTTTATCTTTGTATGGCTGAATCCACTTTAATATGTTCTTACTGTCCCCCACTGCATTAATCTGTCGGTCATTGTATTCCGATGTTTCATCTGTAACGATTATCTCAAATCTTGATTTCATATAGTCAGCAAATGTTCCTACATAAGGGAAAGCCACAACTCTATTAAAGTCATCTTCATTCTCCATGGTTGCTATATATATAAGCCTTCTTGATATCGGAAGATAACACCACTCCTGCTTGGATCCATCATCTAATAATTCTGCAACCATTGTGTAATCTTTCTCAAGGAAATACCCATCTCTGGCAAAGAATAATAACTTGTCTATTTCGTCCTTTCTTGACTTGTAATAAAGCCATATAAGGAATTTTTCAAGTAATGGACAATAAACACAATATCCATAACTCTCACTATCATCGAATGACACTTTCCCCTTAGTACTGCATAATGCAAATGGACTATTAAACAGCTTGGAAGCCACTAATCCAAGGCATATACTGTCTGATACTGTATTAACATCTGATGCCAATTCTGCCATAGATGAATTCATAAGCATATCTTTAGCACCCATAACATAATATGAATCTATCCCATATCTTACTGGATTTTTAACATCACATGTTTTATTATCTCCTATATGTAGACATTTGTTACCCTTACCAACCAATTTAAAATATTTTTCCCATAATGAACCTGATACTTTATCAGCCTTTTTCTCACATGATATCCATATATGTTCATCATCTGGTACTGTCACTCCACATTTATCTAAAATACGCTTAATATCCTGTATTGTATAGTACATGTCACTTATAAAATATACTTCTTTTCCACATGTTAAACAATACTCATACAAATCTGCAATATCTCTTCTTACAATACACAAATCTATATCTGTATCTTTCTCCATCTTCATGATATCCGATATATTCTTATCAGTAAGATTTGTACATTTCTTTATGTACCCATATATTTCATTGATAGTTGCATAAGCACCACATTGGGCAGCTTGTGCCCTTATGCTGGCAATTTCACAATCTAATTTTAATTCCGCTCTTACCTTTTCTCCTAACAGTCTGAATACATCTTCTGGTGAAAAAACTTTTCTCATTATCAATGTATCAAATATATCAAATGAAACAATGTCTGCTTTGTCTATCTTGTCTTTTAACTCCTGATATGAGCTTTTCCAATACTCATTCTGCTCATATCTTGTATCTTTATCTGATAAAGCGGCTATTCTTCCATCTGCATAATACACTGGAACTGTTACATCTTTTGCAATTCTTTTATATATTATCTCATAGTTGGACGGGTCTGAATTAATAACAATTGCATCAACACAATTCTCTACATTCTTTATAGATATTACTTTGATTCCACATAATTCTTTTCCAACATTACTTTCATCCCTATCCAAAATTCCTGTAATATTAAAGTCAGTTATCCCTGGAAGAAGCGTTGCACTACGCCTTCCCATTCCATATATTGCAATTCTCTTGTTTTTTATGCTTCTAAAATTATGTCTGAAATTTTCAATTTCTATATCATATTTAGACTTCTGTTCCATGTATATAATTCCTCTAATTCAGTATGTTTCATTGTCTGATATTTACATCTGTTCTGCTGCTTTTACAAATTCTGTATTGTCATTACCACAACCACCACATATCTTACAAAGCTTCACAAATCCTTTTGCCATATTACCATTACTGTGTTCTAGTATTGCTTCTTTTGCTCTGTCATCATCATCAAGTGTTCTTAAATCAATATAATCATCTGATACATTTTTTAATAACTTTGCCTTATCAGCACTCCAGGATACATGGCAATAATAATACTTTCCATCATTAAGTCCATGAAATATTGGTCCGCATGAAAGCATATGTTCTCTTACTTTATCAAAATCATACATTCTGTTATTAACAGGGAATCCAAAATCACACCATCTAAGAGAACGATTTACTGAATATCTTAAACCAGCATCACTTACTATCTTTACAGCCGAATCAAATCTTTTTTTATAATCTACTACATCTGTGTAGTCACTGAAATCATATTTAACATTATACTTTTTTGATATTTCTATAAGCTGTTCATCCGGCAGTAATGTTCCATTAGTGATAATCCCAATATTACCTATTCTATTACCATACCTATCACCAATCTGCCTTATCATGTCTGCAAGTTCACCATTAATAAGCGGTTCTCCACCAAGAATTTCATATGCAACAATATAATCCACGTGTCTGAACAACAATTCTAAATCCTCTAATATATCTTTAGCTGTATAATCTACATGTTCCCTATAATATGGCATAAACATATTACAATGCTTACATTTTAAAGTGCATCGTGATGTTATTGTACTATGTACTTCCATTAAACAGACTTTTTTCTTATAATTCCAAAACCACTCAGTAAGGAACTGCTCCATTGAGCAAAAATCTTTTCCTGACTGTAATCCAAATTTTTCAAGGTCTTCCCCAACTAAAGCAGCATTTCTGTTAGCTGTCATAATTACTATTTTATAATTTTTCAAATCATCTTTTACATCATCAACATGTTTTACTGATATACCTTTAAATTCACAGTTACATTTCTCTTTATTGCTATCTACAATGTACACAATATTAAAATTACTCTTAAAAAAATCTATGTTGTCATGAGCTACTTTCCCAAACCCATATACAACTAATTCACTTATATATTTCCAATCATCTGTTAATTTACTTTTCATATCTATCACCTAATGTTTTATTCAATCTTGTGGCAATCAAAAAGCCCTGCATACAAATGCAGGGCTTTACATATCAATCGTAATTCTATCCATATTACCGATATTATATCAATTAAAGCGACTCCATTCGCATGTTGATAATAATTCCTGTATCTCAATTGAATTATCATCTATAATTCCTAATTATAAATAATATATCGGTTAATTAGTGATACTTCTTAACCTTTCATAGCTGACTTGTTCATCAGTCAATGTATTTTTATCCTTTAAATATAATGTCTATTTTTTCTGCACTATCAAGAGCTGTCATGTCATTTGAAATTTATACAATTCATTTATCCTTACTCACTCTAAATACGCAATCCCAGACTATTAATAATAACTTTATCAAAATCATACATTCTGTTATTAACCAGGAATCCAAAATCGCACCATATAAGAAGACGATTTACTGAATATCTTAAACCAACATCTTTTACCATTTTCACTGATTCATCAAATCTTTTTTATAATCCTCTACATCTGTGTAATCAACATGTTCCTTATAATATGGCATGAACTTATCTCGCGGTCTCAACTCTCCCCTTAATATACACCCCAACTTCATGTATAGTTCTAAGCACCTCATCCCTCGTCCCATACGGAAAGCTGTTCATACATGGAAATGTCTCAAAGCTTAAAGTCCCATCAAATCCAATCTCAGCAAGCGCCACAGCAAAGCTTTCCCAGTCAGTACCGCATGAAGGACTGCTGCCAAATGTATAAGGCATCTGATGAAGATCTCCATATGCATCATTTTCATGCATATGCAAAAGCTTCAGACGGTTGCCAACTTTTCTTATATAATCTGCAGGCTGTCTGTGTACAAGCTGTATATGCCCTGTGTCAAGACATATGCCAAATCTCTCCTCACCTGCCATCATATTAAGCATGTCAACATAAAATATTGCATCGTCCGGGTCTGCACATGTACCTTCCGTTATTCTTCCTCCGACACTTTCATAGAGATTCTCTACACATATTCTGACATTGTGCTTCTTAAGCTCTGGTATAAGAGATGAAAAAAACTGTACATTCATTGCCTGCTCTGCCTCAAGCCCGTATTTATACTGCATCTTGAACGGATGCATAACTACCCATGGTATCTCAAGGAAGCCTGCTATCTGGATACTCTTTGGAATAACCACTTTCTGCATGTACTGGCTTATATCATCTCTCCCAAGCACATACATTGGATATGGTGCGTGCATCTGCGACGGCTTAACCCCATATTTATTAAACATTTTCTTATACTCACCAAAGTAAGCAAGAATATCTTCAATATCCGCATCAAAAAATTTATTAATCTTTCCACCATAGACATCTGAATTCTTTAAAAATGTATCAAGATTAAAATCAACCATCTCAAATCCTGCCCGGGCAATTATTGCAACGCCATCTTCAATTCCCATCTCTGGCAGAATTCCTTTAGTCTGTACACCTACTTTTACCATTTCCATTCCTCCAAATGTCTATACAAAATATCTGTCCTGAAACTCGCTGTGTTCAACACCCATAGCCTTAAGCTGCGCTGATATCGCATCATAATACATACAGCATATAACAACATTGCGTTCTTCTGCCGGAACATCAAGTATTGCTGACGGAGCCTTTACATCAACCCCGCATACCTTAGTGTCCCATCTCATCTTTCCATTATCAACTGCAAAATACGGCGGATATTTATCTCCAAGCGTATCCATATAATCCCATAACATCTGTCCTGCACCGAACAGAATAAGCTTTTTATCAGGCTTGTTTAACACTCTTTCAACAAATGTAAACTGGTCCTGCCATTCTTTAACAATTGCATGCAGCATACGCACATATTGTGTCTGCAGCACTTCCGGAACTCTTGCAAATGTTCCGCTATTATCGAATATCAGCCACCCTGAGAATTCAATTTTAATAAGTGCTCCAATAATATGATACCAGTCTGTAACAAGATCCCCTCTTCCTCTTGTAAATGTAAAAGGCATCTGTTTTTCATTATACACACCGCCATTATCATTAGCATGTATCATGCAAAGATATTCACTGCACTGGTCAATCTGGCTTCTCACATTCTTGGCAAGCAGGTTACTGTATCCAACATTTATAGATATACCAACTATAGCTGTATCACACATCCTGTTGCAGTATTCAGCAATTGATTTCAATGAAGATATATCAGAATATGCGCCATTAAGATATCCGGTTTCATCACTTCCATTGCAGCCATTCTCTATGAATACCGGAATCCTGTAATCTGTTATCATCATAGAACACTCTTCCACAACATTTTCAAGTATCCCTGCCTCGCAGTTCATTGTATCAAGGACTATATAATTAGCCTGATACTTCCTGCAGCTTTCCAGAAGCTCATACATCTTATCCGGAGTCAGCTTTGCAAGAGGATAGGAAAATCCCGAAACCTTAAGTACCCGCGAGTCCCCATCTTTCTTCTTATATGTCGGGAGTTCATTTTTTTCTATAATCTCATAAGGTATTTCTGCATATGAAAAACCTCCATCTGCAATTGCTTCAAGCTTTAATCCGTCACTTAACTGTATGCCTGCTAACATAATTATCTCCTGTTCTCACAATATCTCTCCGGCACATTAGTAAATATATCCGTTGCACCAAGTCTGTAGTATTCTCTTAAATCCATATCCGGTAATGTCCTGAGCTGTCCATACAAAGGCTCGCTTCCGTTCCACATACGCACCCTCAGTCCTGCATTCTTTATAGCTTCCACATTGCTCTTGTTGACTGGCATTCCCCATTGTGCCGGATGAATTGTCATGCCTCCATATTTACTGATACCATCCATACAACGGTGATAATCACCTGCCAGATATGCCACATCTGCATCATCTTTAAGCTGTCTTACAAGCCCTATTGAATCATGATTAAATGATGAGTACACAACATAATCCTCAAGATTGAATTCTGAAACCATATCAATAACCTTCTGCTCCATGCCTTCATATCTTATTTCACTATTCTTAAGTTCAATATTAAGATGAAGACCTTTGCCCTTACAATATGGTGCAAGCAATTCAAATGTTTCCCTTAATGTAGGAATTCTATGAATTTCATCATCCCCGGCTATAGATAACTGTTTCAGTTCATTTAATGTATATTCCTGTACATAGCCGGTTCCATCTGTGGTTCTGTCAACTCTTTCATCATGTATTACCACAATTTCATTATCTTTTGTAAGCTGCACATCAAATTCAATTCCGGTAATTCCATCTAATTCCGCCGCTTTTTTAAACGCAAGAAGCGTATTCTCCGGATTCATCATGCTGCAGCCTCTGTGTGCCCATATACCAACTCTCTTTAAGGCTTCTGTATCCACAGTCTGCTTAACCTCGCCGCGTTTTGCAAGAAATTGCTCCATCATGCCAGAAAGCCATATACTTTCTTCATCAGTTATCTTCTTTACAGTTCCCGGATTGTTAATGCATTGTACAAATGCTTCTATCTCGTATCGTAATCCACCACCCGCGAATTCTTCCTCATACACTTCAACCTGATTAGGATTTTCATGATGAACTTCTATTCTCTTAGTAAGCCACCATGGTGATGGAACTCTTATATAACCATCATCCCCCGCCACAATAAGTTCACCCTCCGTCTTAACTCCAAGACCAGTCTTTATCGTAGCAACACCATCGTCATAAGTTATCATCATCTTAGTGTACGAATCTGTTCCGAGCGGACTTTCTACCGAATATGTATGAACATCTTTTACCTCTGTGCCAAGCAGCTTCATAACCGGGAGAAAACAATAACTTGCAAGCTCAGTAAAGCTACCACCTGACCTGCCCCACATTTCTCTTCCTGCTGCCACACTTATCTTAGAAAATGCGGCTTCAACATCTCTCACTTTTCCTATTGCGCCACTCTTAACAATATCAAGTATTCGTTCAAACCCGGCACAATATGCTGTTTTTATTGCTTCCATGCATACAAGCTTTTTATCATCAGCCACCGAAAGCATCTGTTGTATGTCCGATTTATTCAACCCCATAGGTTTCTCACATAAAACATGCTTTCCCTTATCCAACGCTATTCTTATATATTCTGTATGCATCTCATGAGGTGCAGCAATATACACTGCATCAACTGCATCAAAAAAAGCTTCCGAATCATCTGTAAGAATCATCGGACCATCTATATCAATATTGTTGTTCTTTGCAAACCATAACACACTCTCAAGATGAGGATTATATATTGCTGAAACATTTATACCACTTACATATCTGCTTTCTTCAAGAAATCTGGACGCTATCCTTCCAGTTCCTATTATTCCGACATTAACCATTGTGCATTCTGCTTCCTTTACCTTAGCATGAATAAGCCTGATAACTTCTTCAGTAGTAAATTCTGTATTAAACTCCTTCTGCATAACCAGTCTTAATTCTTCAATCTGACTTTTATAAAACGGATAATCATGTGAACTTCCAACATTTCTCGGTGTCATATAATCTTTACCGTACTTTATCTGCAATAATCCATCATAGCCTTCCGGTACCGAAATCGTTGTATTTTCAAATGACAGTTCACATATATCTTCATACCATTCTCTTTTTGCATGATAATCCCAGCCTTCTGCAAAGTCTATCATTGAGCATACTTCTGCTGAATTCTCATCATGATAAAGTGAACATACAATATCATATATTTTCTTTAATTCGTGTTTTAATCTGTTATTATAATTGACCGGAATGCCAAATGTTTTTTCTATCTTTTTCATAAGTTCCAGCACTTCAGCACCATATGGTCCTTTCTCTGGAACACTCTCTGCTGTTCTGAGCAGAAATCTTAAGCTTTCTATCTGTTTATCCAAAGCCCTTTTGTCATCAGTTATATTATCAACTGGAAATATATCGATTCCCACAACATATGGACAGCCATGAAACCTTGCAAGAAAATCAGGTTCAAAGCATATATGCCTTCCATTAATTATCCTTGCCTTAATAGTATCATCTTCAGGATCATTATACACGCTTTTAATTTCATAATATTTCTCAAGAAGAACTGGTGCCTCAGATAAAAACCTCATATAATCCTCACGCAGCATTGCTATATCCATATCATCATCCCATGGTATGAATCCGTGATGTCTTACTGCACCAAGCAAAGTTCCCCAGTCAGCAAAAAATTTAATTCCAAGGATTCCGCACACACGCTTAACTTCTTCTAGTACTTCAAGCTGTGCTGCCCATGCACGCTTCATATCCTCTGCAATCACGAATCCTTCTCTGGTTTCTTCTCTAAAATACCCATCATCAAAAAACATATCTGTCTCCTGTTACATTTATCTTTTTTTCTGCTTCATATACGCTTCAGTCACTTCAGCCATAGCTATTGCTTCCTCTGCTGTAAGCTTATATCCGTTCTTATCTATTCCATTAATTTTAGATACAAAATCACTTATCTCGTATCTGAAGCCATCACCCTGAAATACAGGTTCATATACTTCGACCTTGGATGAATCCTCGAAATGCACCTCAAATCTTCTTGTAAGCCACCATGGTGATGGAGCAAGTACATATCCTTTAGTACCCGCAACTACAAGCTGGCCTTCTGATTTAACTGCCACTCCGTTCTTTGACAGAGCCATTGCATTGTCATAAGACAGATATACTTTGGTATAAAGGTCAACTCCATTTTCATCATATATTGTATCAAAATGTATGTCCTTATAATCTGTTCCGAGCAGCTTAATGACTGGAAGAAGGGTATAACTTCCGAATTCAAGAAATGCACCACCATATGCTGCATCTGTCCGTTCTCTTGAATTATCGTTGGCAAGTCTTGTAAAACATGCTTCTACATCGCATACTTTACCGATTTTACCTGACTGTACCATATTGACAAGCTGGCTAAATCCCGGACAATATGCAGTTTTTACAGCTTCCATAAGCACAAGACCATTATCCATGGCATACTGATAAAGTCCCTGTGCCTCTCTTTTCGTAAATGCTGCAGGCTTCTCACACAGCACATGCTTCCCATTCACTAATGCTTTTCTTGCATAATCATAGTGTGTTTCATTCGGCGATGCTATATATACAGCATCAACCTGTTCAAGGAATTCCTCATATTCTCCACTATAATTAGGAATATCATGTCTGTTACTGAAAGCCTGTGCACTCTGATTTTGCGGATTATATGTACATGCTATATTAATACCACTTACATATTTTGCCTCTGATATGAATCTGGGAACAATTCTTCCTGTTCCCACTATTCCAACATTAACAATCTTAAACTTATTCTTTCTCTCCAAAGTTGATGATATATCCGGTGTCCTCTCTAGATATACAACCTCACAGAACTGTTTAAGATAGTCAAATGTTCCAATCCAGTCTGAACCAACAGTAAATATATCAACACCATAACGCTGTATATCTTCGATTTTCTGTCCATCATGATCCTCAACTATAATCTCATCAGCGAATCCGGTTTTTCTTACATTTTCAATTCTGTCCATTATGGAATCTACAACATTGACTTTACCTCTTGCCTCATCAAAATGTTCTGTAGTAACGCCGACAATAAGGTAATCTCCTAGTGCCTTTGCTCTCTGTAAAAGCTTATAATGTCCTTCATGAAATAAATCATATGTACCATAGGTTATTACCTTTTTCATCTGTCCCTCCATTAATTTAATATGTTATTTTATTATCCCACTCTTTCTGTAAATCTTCTCCTAAGAATTCAGTAAGCTTCTTAACATATAATTTTTTAATATTTTCTGACTGTACTATTACTTTATCCGCATACACTACTCCTGGCATTGTAACATATTCTTTCATCCACTTATATGCCCTCATATCATTTTCATCAATTTCTTCCGTCTTAAAATATGGCATATATATCAGTTCATCTGTATGAATTGCCAGATTTCTGCTGTAAAATGCAGGATGTACAGTTACCGTCATATTAAATTCATCATATGGATTCTGAATAATTATCTTTTCTGGATTCATCTGCTCAAACCTGTAATTCTCATATGTAGTAAGCTCCACATAATCCGGGTATGTTCCCTTATCCTCACAGTAATCTGCCGTTCCATCAAAATTCTTATAGTAATAAGGCAGTGGTATTACCACAACATTATACTCATCATTGTCACTATATTCTTTCCATAATGCTTCCATATTCTCCCAGTATTTTGATTTATATGGCATAAACACTACAGTTTTTTTATCAGTATTATTTTCATCATTAACCTGTCTGAGTATACTTCTTGCAGTTCTGACAGTATTCTTCTGCTGCTTAAAAGCCTCATATTCCTGCATGCTGCATTCAAATTCTTTACTAATAGTTACGTCTTCTCTTTTTAATATATCTATCTGTCTTTCATAAAAAGGATAATCATGTGTTCCCCATTCATGGACAAACTGCTTATAATCCCCATATTTTTTCTTTAATATTTTATCATATGCATATGGAACAGGTATAGTAGTATTCTCAAAAGGAAGCCTTACCGTCTTTGTATAATAATCTTTAGGAAATCTGTATCTTTCCCCATCTCGCCATATTCCATTAACATCCAGCCACAATGGCATTAATGTAATATACTCAGATTCATCCTCTGTATATAATCCACACAATCTGTCTACAAGTATATTAAGCTGCTGCACGAGATCCGCATCCTCGTCTATAGTAATATTGCACAATTTTTCAATATGCTTTACGTCCTCTTTAACATCCGCTATTGCTTCTTCTGTCATAAGGCTCTCATCTTCCTGCATACCTCTTATTGTCTTTGCAAGAGTATTAACAATAGCTATTACCTCTCTTTGATATTTATCATCATCTTCATCTGGTGCAATAAAATCTAACGGAAATATATCAATTCCGGCTGAATATGGAAAACCATGATATTTCTCAAGATGAATTTTATCAAAATTAATACTTCTGCCATTGATTACTCTTGACAGAAAATCATCAGTTTCAGTATCTGTAGTTATATTATATATCGTATAATTTTCAGGCATAATTTTATCATATATGCGTAAAAATTTCTCATAATCAGCCCTCTTCATGCATATATCCATATCATCATCCCATGGTATGAATCCGTGATGCCTTACTGCACCAAGCAGGGTTCCCCATTCTGCAAAATATTGTATTCCATTCTCGGTACATGCCTTGTCTATATCATTAAGCACTTCCAACTGTGCTGCCCACGCATGTTTCATCTGTGCCGGTACATAAAACCCATCCCTTACCTCATCTTCGAAATACTCTTTTTCAAAAACCATATACATGATTCTCCTGTTCATTTAATATTTTCGTTAGAAACAAAAAGAGCCGGTGCAAACACCGGCTCTTCTGCTTATAGTAGTAATTGTTATTAACCGAGAAGTGAAAGTACTCCCTGTGTTGACTGATTTGCCTGAGCAAGCATTGACTGTCCAGCCTGTGCAAGGATGTTGTTCTTGCTGTACTCAACCATTTCAGAAGCCATATCTGTATCACGGATACGAGACTCTGCTGCTGAAGTATTCTCTGATGTTGTATCAAGATTGTTAATAGTATGCTCAAGTCTGTTCTGAAGAGCACCTAACTTAGATCTCTCTGTAGAAACAGTATCAATAGCCTTCTGGATAATTGTCATTGACTTACCAGCTACTGCATTAGTACTTACCTTAACGCTGGCAGCTGAAATACCAAGTGACTTAGCATCCATCTTACCGATTGAAATAGCAATAACCTGTCCAGAAAGAGATCCAACCTGAAGGCTCTTCTTTGAGAAGCTGCCATCTAATAAGTTCATTGTATTGAACTGTGTTGTAGAGTAGATTCTGTCAAGCTCAGATGTTAACTGAGTAAGCTCCTGCTGGATAGCCTTTCTATCAGTAGATGTGTTAGTATCGTTAGCAGCCTGTGTTGCTAACTCATTCATTCTCTGTAAGATAGAATGTGTCTCGTTAAGAGCACCTTCAGCTACCTGAATAAGTGAAATACCATCTTCTGCATTAGAAGAAGCCTTGTTAAGACCTCTAATCTGGCTTCTCATCTTCTCTGAGATTGAAAGACCAGCTGCATCATCACCTGCACGGTTAATCTTGTAACCTGATGATAACTTCTCTGTTGACTTCTGGAGTGCACTAGAAACTGTACCCATCTGTCTGTTTGTGTTCATTGCTGATAAATTGTGTTGTACTACCATAATATTTTCCTCCTTGAAATTATATTGTGATGCAGCGTCCCTGCTGCATCTAGTTATGGTTTACAGGAAACTATCTGTTTCCTTGTACTTTATATATCGGACCTTAGTACCAAAACTTTAGTCCGTAATATAACTTTTTAAAAAATTACTGTTTGGCATCCATAAACTGTGGTTCATTGCTCATCTTGCTCATATTCTGATAATATGACTTTGCCATAGATGCACTTCTCTTAGCTTCCTTATGCTCCTGACGTTCTCTGCGAAACATAGCTTCTACCTTGACTTTGTTGCGTGCTTCCTGAACTTCTATCTTAGCTCCAAGCTCTGTAACTTCTGTTATAAGCCTCTTCATAATCGATATCTCATTAGCATACATTTCTTTATTAGCATTAATTGCATCTCTGACCCTGTTAAACAGAGACTGAAATCCCTCATCTAATCTGTCAAGCCCATCTATGCAGTCACCCTTTGCTTTCATATTAGCATCAAATGCATTATCATCAAGCTCAGGTTTTGAAAGTATCTTATCCTGTTCTTCATTAAGAGCAATTATTCTTGTAAGAATATCTTTCTTCTTATTAAGGCTGTCTATCATCATCTGAAGATAATTAGTAGTCATATATTAATCTCCTACTGGTTCATTCCCCTTGTGCGGTTCATAACCTCTTTCCATGTATCTCTCATGCCTCTTATTTCATCTAATGCCTGATTAAGTATCTCTGGATCTTTCTTAACATTAGCATTAACTAAAAGGGAGTATATGTAATCATATATTTTCTCAAAATCTTCTGCAACAGGATATTTATGATTAAGCGTTACCTTAAACTCTGTAATTATATCTTCAGCCTTCTTAATATTAGTATGGGCTTTCTGTAAATCACCCTTTTCTATAGCTATCAGGGCTATATTGCAAAATTTAATTGCCCCTTCATAAAGCATAAGTGTAAGTTCTGCAGGACTTGCTGTAAGAATCTTATTTCTGTTATATTCCTGTGCTATATTCTGATTAAATGCCATGTTTCCCTCATTTCCCATAAGCTTCCATGCTTATGCGGTTGTTAATATGTACTATTATCCAAAAAGTCCAGATAATGATGATGACTGCGCATTCATCTTGGCAAGTGCTGATTCCATTGCTGAGAACTTACTATAATAATAATCTTCCCATGTAGTAACCTTGTCTTCTGCCGCAGATATCTTAGTATTATACTCTGAATACTGCGTATTCATCTGCTTATCATTATATATAGTATAAGCACTGCTTGTTGATGATGCTGCCATCTTCTTTCCAAGATCAGTATACAATTGTGTAGATAACTGTGAAAAGAATGATATAACCGTATCAGGGTCATTAGATATCATCTCTCTTAACTTATCTGTATTAGCTGATGTCTTAGAATCATCCTTATCACCATCTATATGATATACGCCTGTTTCGTTCGCTGGAGAATTAAAATATCCAAGTGTAGCTATTCCAAAACTAGAAAGTGAATAGGACTTATCTCCCACCTTGAATGATTTTGCCATATCATTCTTCATAGTATCAAGAACACTTCCAAGTGTTGAGTCTTTTCTAAGAAGTGAATCCTTAATCTTTTCTTCCCACTTCTTAACCTCGTCATCAGACATGGCATCCTTCTCATCACTTGTAAGAGGCTCATATCCCTTAGAGCTTGCCGCGTTGTAAGCAACATCTACAGACTTCACAAGATCGTTATAATCCTTAAGGAAGCCCTTAATCATATCATATATGCCATCTACATCCGTGTTGGTTGTGATAGTTACTTCATCATTACCCGTAACTTCCATTGCCTCGATTGTAAGACCATTGATTGAGTAGTTATTAGAGTTGTTAGTAAATGTCGCCCCATTAAGCTCAATCTCTGAATCCTGTCCTGTTATTCTGACAGCACCTGAAGATGACGCACTACCAGCAACATTTGATGCCATTGCAATCTTAGAATCAAGCAGTGCCTTAGCTTTAGCCTGTCTGTCAGCATTAGTATCGCTTACTTCCTGTAACACCTTCTCGTTAGTCTCATCTGCCACAGCTTTTCCATCATCGCCGATTGTTACATAATCCTTAGTATCCTCAATAACCTTGGAATTATCATCATACACTTTAATCAGTGATTCATTAGACGCTTTTTTCTTTACCGCTGCCTCATATTCATCCTTAACACCATCTTTTTCCATAGCCTCTGTGTCATATTCGTACACAACTTTGCCATCAGAATCTTTAACTGTATTGCCCTCTGAATCCACCTTTTCCTTCTTATACTTATCATAAGCATTAAGAATATCTGGTGTCTCTGTCTTAAGCTTTGCGACATATTCATCTAATGTCAATGAATGATCCCAAGTATCATCTGCTGCCAGTGCATCAAGCTTATCCTTGGCTGCATTATACTTATCAGCATAACTCTTGGCAGTATCCTTGGCAGTAATCTTAGTATACATACCTTCAAGTTCTGTATTATATGCATCACTGCCCTCTGTTAAAGCTGCCAGTCTCTTGTATTCTGCTGAATCAGTATCATTAACTGTATATATTCCAAGCTTCTGTAATGCATTAAGTCCGTTAGAGTCATTAGCCACAAGTGAGAAATCGTTATCCTTGCCTGACTCCTTAGAGCTTATAAAGAATCTTGCATTATTCTCATCAAAGCTTGCATTAACGCCAGCTTCCTTTAACTTAGATACGAACTGGTTAACATTCATATCTGATGTTATATCAATACTCTTGGTTCCAGAAGCAGTCTTAAAACTTATAGAACCATCTGTTGTTCCAACTATGTCTGATATCTTAGTATCACCTGTAACCTTGCTTCCATCAGCAGCTTTAATCTGTCCACCTGTAAGATATCCTGTTGACGCCAACTGCTTAATCTTAAGTCTCTGTGTACCATTAACAGCAGATGAACTAGCTGTTACTTTGGCATACTTATCATTAGACACACTTGATGTCTTCAGATTATAACTTGTAGAAAATCTTGCACTTGAAAGCTTTCCACTGTAAAAACCATAAATACTTGTATTCATGGTCTTCCACTTTTCCTGCTTCCATGAAAGCTTAGTCTGAGCTTTAACAAGATTATCCTTCTTTAACTTATATGATGATACGAGTGCTGAAACAAGTGATTCTGTATCCATACCCGATACCATACCAGATAGTCTTATTGCCATAGCTTATCTCCTCTCATCAACCATGATACCTGCAAGCTCCCATGCCTTGGCAAGCATCTCAAGAGCTTTCTCTGAAGGTATCTCTTTAATAACTTCGTCTGTATCTTTATCTTTAATCTTAATCGTGATTCTGTTAGTTGGTTCGTTGTAGCCGAATTCAGCGATTGTGTTGTTGTTAAGTACCTTTCTTATATCCTTAACATCAGCCATAGATTCAGCCTGCTTCTTTGCCTTGTCATTGTCATTAGCGCTGCTGCCATTCTTCTCACTGTCTGCTGCCTGTCCTACAGAAACTGCTACATTAGATGCTGCTGACTTCGCTGAATCAACAACAACCTCATTGCTCTTATCTGTAGCTGATGTAACACTGCTTACCTGTGATACCGGCTTAGCAGCCTGTGAATTCTGGCTCTGGTAGCTTGACGCTGCCGCTACTCCATTAACTTCCATTCCCATGATACAATTCCACCTCCGTGTGAAAACAAAACTTTATCCTGTAGTTACATTCATGTTGTACTGCATATATCGGAAAATGTTAAGTAAAATTTAACCCTTTGGACAAAAATATACACAAATAAAACAAATCATTTCTTAAATAACTGGTTAAGAGACTTCACATCAACCGAACTTGCTGCTTCCTTATTAGAATCAAGTATCTGTGCATACACTTCCTTACGATATATAGGTACTGACTTCGGAGCTGATATGCCAAGCTTTACCTGATCGCCCTTGATTTCGATTATAGTAATCTCAATATCATCATTAATAATGATTGCTTCGTCTTTCTTTCTTGATAATGCGAGCATATTAGTTCTCCTCCTTCTTTAGAATATCGTATATAGGATATCTTACCTGATATTCAGAATTATCTGCTATAAGCTGTATTCCCTTCATCGTATCAAAATCAACAATAATAGGAGCTTTAAGATTAATTGTCATCTTAGTAATATCCTGTGGTACCGTAAGCGCACAGTACACTCTGATATTATCATCCTGTATATCATCTCCGAGAGATTTAAGAAGCTCATCCTCAACAACAGGATCATATGTCTCATACACGAATTCCGGCTTCATGACAGGAAGTGCAAGTGTTGGCTCATCAATCGCCTGAAGCCATATAATTGATATATTCTCCTCTTTCTCTGCATCATACACAAGAGTATACTTCTTCCAGTCCTCAAATCCAATGATTCCCTTGTCAAATGTAATGATTTTATCCTCACTAACCTCAATTTCACCAAACCATTTAGTCTGTACTTTCATGTCAAACCTCCAAATCTTAATTCTATCCTTTATCTGTCAATGCTGTTTATACAGCTTAACTCTCAGCCTGCCTCACTGTATTCCTCTCTCTTATGCTGGCTACCCAAGGAAATCAAGCAGTGTCTGCTGAACAACCTTGCTCGCAGCTGATAATGCTGCCTGATATACAAGCTGTGCTGATGTATATGTAACAACAATCTCCTCCAGATCAATGTCTTCATTCTGAGACTTTAGATCAGTGAAATTAGTCTTCTGCTCCGTAAGTCTTGTCTTGGTAAGGTCAAGTCTTATCTGTCTGTTACCGACATCAGCCTTCGCATTAGATATCTGCTCCTGATAGCCCTGCATCTTACCGATTCCCGCTTCAAAAGCGTCCTTCATCTTAGATTTTGCAAAATCTCTCTGCTTTGTAAGGCCTTCCATAATATCACTTAACTTCTTCTGCGAAGCCTCATCGCTGTACTGTCCTTCCTTCTGCATAGACTCAATCTTTGATATCTGGTCATTAATATCAAGGACATTCTGTACTGCATTGACAAGGTCATCAACATTTCTTCCAAGATATATATTGAAAGCTTCATCAGCTTCTGTATTAACCTTAATCTTCTGTGAGAAATTAATTATATATTCAATATCCTCACTCTGCTTGTTGTACTCAATTCCTGTATTATTATCAACACAGTTAAAATACATTGTCGGATCAATGTCGCCCTTTATAAAATTGCTCTTCTCGTATGTCACTGAAAATGCATTATCAGCATACACTGACTTGTATACATTCTCACCAAGAAGAAGCTCTCCGGTTGTTGAGTTAATTGCAATCTCATTCTCACCCGGAACATAATTAGGATCTGTCGTTGTAACAACATTTACAGCTGTATCAGCTGTATTACCGTCTGCATCAGTTACCGGAACAGTAAGTCCTCCATCTACAGTAACACTCCCATCATCAGCAATAGTTATATTGGCAGAATTATTATCTCCCATGCTCATTGAAAATGTTTTTCCGTTAATCTCGTCATATGCAAGCTGGATTCTGTGCACATCTGTTATATTAGGTGTGATTATATTTCCGTTAGCGTCTGTCTTTACATTAAGATTGATAATATCGTCATTAGTATATGCATTAGTGTATGCTGTCTTATTAGATAAATCCTCCCTTGTAAAGTTCTGTGTAATTGTATAATCAACATCTTTAGCAGTTTCATCTGACTGATATGTCAGAGGCTTATCTGTAGCATGTCCTGTAAATACATATCTTCCGGCATAATCAACATTCCCCTGCTCATAATAAGCTTCCACCAGCTTGTTAAGACTTTCAGCAAGAGTGTTACGCTCAGATTCTGAATATGAATCCGTAGAGCCCTGCACACAGTAATTATACAAATCCTGTATAATCTTGTTGCTTTCGTCTAATGCATCATGAGTTACACTTAACCATGATGATGCATCAGGAATATTCTTTCCAAGATACTGTGTTACCTCATCAAGACTTGAACGCAGTCTCAATGCCCTGATGGCTATAATAGGGTCATCAGAAGGCTTATTAATCTTTTTCTGTGTTGAGAGCTGTGTACTTAAATCATTAAGCTGGCTCTTATTTCCCTGAATATTGGATATTGAGCTGTTTACCATCATCTGGTTAGTAATACGCATATTGTGCCTCCTTATATCGCGAATCAAAAACCGCCCCTATGGTGAGGAGAAGAATTCTTTTACTGTTTTATACACCTGTATTATTAATAAGTCTGTCATATAACTGATTCATGACAGTCATCATCTTCGAACTTAAATTATATGCCTGCTGGAACTTTACAAGATCCATAGCTTCTTCATCTGTATCAACACCCATTACAGATAATCTCTGGTTCTGTATAGTTGTCTTAAGATTGTTGTAATTCTTTGTAAAATTAATTGCCTTACTTGCATCTATTGACATATCACTGACAATACTTTCGAGGAAATATGTTCCCGTACCTCCGTCATATATCTTAGCATCTTTAGAATTGATAAGGTCTACAATCAGGCTTGTATTGGCTTCTCCATCGCTTTCCTTGTACTTGGTAGCAAGAAGGTCCGCGTTATCAATAAGATCCTGATTAACTGTTACACTTGACGCTGTAAGAGCCTTGCTTCCATCTGACATTACAAAAAGTGGAATTCCGCTTGCCGAGCCATCTGATGTGACACCCTTTGTAAGTATCTCATTGATTGATGATACAAATGTCTGTATAAACTGGTTAAGCTGTGCCTGATAATATGGAACTCCCTTATAATTAGTATTGCTGTCCACCTTACTTACTGTATCAGTAAGGATATTACCCTGTGCATCTGTCTTGTATGTTTCATTGCCATCATCGTCAGTTGTTGTGGAATATTTTTCAATCTCACCATTGCAGCCGTCTCTTATATCAATAAGTCCCTTTAACTCTCCGCCTAATGAAGTGCTGTATATGTTAAATGGCTGTCCGGTCTCCCACTGTATGTCATACAGACCTGCCGCATCTGATACATTTCTTGGTTCATCTCTTGAAACAGTCTGAAGAGTATGGTAATTATAGCCATTAACAAGCGAATTACCATTAATTGTAATCTGAAGGTCTGTAAGATTGTTGCCAATGTCTGTCTCACTTACTGATATATTAACAAGCTTTGAAAGATCATCAATTAATGCATTTCTCTGATCCTTAAGGTCGTTCGCATTGCCATAATTAGCCTGAATCTGGTTAATCTGCTTATTAAGAGAAGAAATGCTCTGTGCCAGAGAATTAATCTGGTTAACAGCATCTTTAATCTCATTATTAGCGTCAATCTGAACATTCCTTAAATTAGTAGCCAGAGTATTAAAATAATCTGTCATGCTCTTTGCATTATTGATAAGCTGGTTCTTTGCTGATGTATCAGCCGGTGTAAGATCAAGCTGGTTAAGTGCTGCAAAGAAATTCTCATATTCTGTGGAATATCCCTTAAGTGTGAACTCATTGAGATAATTCTGTATCTGTGACATGTATGTATCCTTAACATTGTACTGTCCATAATTAGTATAATTATTTCTGTACTTCTCATCATAGTAAGAATCTCTCGTCTGATTAATTGCATCAACTATAACTCCTGCACCAAGTGTTCCATATTTAGCATATGAACGTAATGCCTCGCCAGCCTTAATTGAAGCTGTTTCTTTCGTATATGACTGGTTATTGATATTAGCAAGATTATGTGATGTAACATTTATAGAGGTCTGCGCCGCCTGCAATCCTGTATATGCAATTGTTAATCCAAAAAATGTTGATGCCATATTATCCTCCTGTATTAATCAGCATTTATATACGTCCAAGTGAAGTAACAAGATTCTCAAGCATTTCGCTTACTACATTCACATATCTCGAAGCTGCATTATATGCCTGCTGATACTTTATCATCTTCTCTAACTCTTCATCAGAGGATACACCCTCTGACTGGAGTCTCTGGTTATTATAACCATCAACCATCGTTGTCTGGTTACCTACATAATTATAAAGTGCCTTACCCATAGTGGCATATTCACCAATATAATTATTGTAGAATGACATGTAATCCGACTTCGCATACATGTCCGGGTTAAGGGAAGCGAATTTCTCATCCCATATATCCACGAGTTCCTTGGCTCTGTCAAAATCTTCCTTACCCTGTACAGTAGAAAGTGGAATTTTTCCTACATTCTGTGCTGCTTCAGGATTAATCTTCAGATTGCCAAGCTTATATAATGATTCATAATCTGTCTCGTTAAGATTGTTTCTAAGATAGATTGTCTCTCCATTATCACCTGTAGTCTTAATATATCTGTCTGTTCCAATTCTTGAAAACAGTTCTGTACCAACAGTCTTATCGTCATCCATACCGTATCCAGTCTTGTCCATGTCAAGCATAAGATACTCATATGAATCAACCGGAACCGCTGCTCCGCCTGCACTCTCGTATAATTTCTCACCAGATGCATAGCTGTAAGTACCATCACCGTTATCAGTTCCGGTAACCTCTCTTCCGTATCTGTCATAAAGAACCGGCTGATCAACTGAATTATATATGTATGTATCTGCCTGAATCTCACTTCCATCTGCATTAAGATAAGGATTAGTCCTTGTCTCAGTTTTCTCCGGACACAAGATTCCGTTGATTCTTTCAACAATTCCATTAACAAGCTTATCGAATCCCGCCATAGCGCTAAGAATTGCTGAAGGCTCTACATATGTATTGTAGTATTCCTGCTGCTTTGCATATTCATTATAGGCCTGCTGATATGCTGTACGGCCTTCCTCAGTACTCATGTCATAATCATTGCTGTCAGGTGCAACCGGAACCACTGTATAATCTACAACCATATTGCCTCTTGCAATAATAAGTCCCTTAAGCTGTCCCTTATCTGTATCATCAGCATTAGACGCCAGCTTGCCATCTTCATAAACATCTCTTTCATACGATGGCCATGTGGGAATAACAAGTGTTGTTCCCTCGACAACTCTTGTACTCATAGCTGTAAGTTCGCCTGATGTTACAAGAGGAACTCCGGCTGCATTAATAATAGTTTCCTTATTCTCTGATTCATAATAAGTAATATCTATATATTTGCTGAGTTCATCTATTGCCGCATCTCTCTGGTCTCTTAAATCATTAGCTTTCTCAATACCCGGTGCTTCCACCTTGGCAATACTCTTATTAAGCTTATATATCTGGCCTGCAAGATCATTAATCTTATTAACCATATTACTAACCTGTGTATTAAGAGTTGTCTGGTAATCCCTGAGTCCCTTATACACATTTTCTGATTTCTCTATAAATGCAGTCGCATTCTGGATAAGCGATGACCTTGCAACTGTACTTGTCGGATTCTTGGCAAGTTCATTAATTGAATCATACAGATTGGTAAGATATGACTCATAAGTTACCCCCTGCATCTCACCAAACTGGTCTTCTATCTCCTGAACAGCATTGTACTGGCTTTCATAGAATCCTAGTCTTGAATTCTCATTCCTGTATGCCAGGTCAATATACTGATCTCTTATTCTTCTTACCTCAGATATTGCAACACCAAGTCCATAGCTTGCATAACTTACTTTGTCCTTGCTGCTGACATTGACATATGTAGTATCAGAGAAAGTAACCTGCTGTCTTGTATATCCGGTTGTGTTAATATTAGACAGATTGTGTGCTGTTGTGTTAAGTGCTGTCTGAGCTGTTTTCAAGCCGCTTGCTCCAACAAACAATCCTGCCATTCCATTAGCCATAAGGTCACCTCTTTCTTACTTAGTTCATAATCTTATATGTATATCGTCATTTTTTCAAAATAAAACACCCCAGAGACTAAAAAAGCCACATTCTCTTAGTAAAAATGTGGCTTCCAATCCAACACGGACGACCCCATCTCGCAATAAATCATCCGTGATATTATTCGTATTGTCTTATATCCGTGGCATCCTGATATGCCATCAGAATATTACTGCCTGGCATCAAAGCTTGTGCTTCCCATGCCGCCTGTCTCCTCATACGCTCCCTTTCCATAGTTAGCCGTCTGTGGAGCCATACTTGCATTCTTCGCAAGATTAATCTCAAAATCAATCATATCCATTGATTCCTTAAGCAGCAGTCTGTTATTATCATTAACCTGCGTAAGCTGGTTTACAGTTTTCTTAAGACTCAGATACGACTGTTCTAAAGCATCATGCTCTGCCTGCTTCTTTTCTAACAGTCTTACTATCTGACTCACCTTAACCTCTGCTGCTGACAGATGCAGAATCTTACATATATCTGCAACACATGACTGTCTCTCCATCTCCAGTCTGTTAAGAATATCAATAAGCTTCTGCTCCTTACCAAATATCTCCTGAAGCTGTCCGACATCTCCCTTAACAATAGCGGTAGTCTTATTATTAGACAAGTCCAAAAGCTCAGTATACTGTCTGTTCTCATCATTCATTATATTAATCAAAGAATCTATCAAACTTGCCATCTAATAAAACCCCACTAAAATGTTAATGTTGAAATGTTGTTCAGAATCTTATCTGCAACAGCTTCTGAACTGATGTTGTAAGTTCCTGCTGCCATACGTGCCTTAATATCAGCAATCTTGTCTTCTCGAACATCAGAAGCCTTACTTACTGCTGTCCTGGCTGTCTGATATGTTCTGGCTGTGTCAGAAATCTCAAATTTGTCACTAACCGATGATGTCTTAGCTGCTGTCTTAGCTTTAGAAATCTGGCTGGTCTGATATATCTGATTAACAGCATTATAAGCATCTATGCGCATATTAACCGCCTCACTTTCCATTAATTAAAGCAGATACTCTCTTGCTTCATGTGTAAGATATCGGACAGTTTCCGCAAATACTTTATACCCGTTTTGAAAAAATGCTTATTATTTATCAAGGAACCTCATCCTTGCCTTTTCTCTTCTCTCTCTTATCTTATCAGCATCAACTGTTGAAGATCTGCTTCCATACATGCTTCCCAGTCTGTTAGCTAAATCGTTCTTACATCTCTCACAATATCTTCCGGTTCTTATGGTAGCTCCGCATACTTCGCATGCAATACCAATAGGTGAATCATCACTGAACGATAATCTTTCTTCTCTTATCCACTGTTCAATCTGTCTTGTACTGACATCGCAATTCTCAGATATTTCTCTCATATCAGCCCTTGGATTATCCTCTATATAATCTTTAACCTCCTGAAACTTTTCTTCAAGCTTTCTCATGCATTCAGGACAAAGTCTGTACACACCACCTATATAATTATATAATCTTCCACAGTTCTTACAATTCTTAACTTCCATAGCTTCTCCTTGTTAATCTTCTTTATCAATCTCGTTAACAGGTCCAGTTACTAAAGCAGCTCATACTTTAAAATCCGTCTCCCACACACAGACTTATACCATATACCTGTGACACTCCTGCGTCTTTAAGTACTGCTGCACATGCATCAAATGTTGCTCCTGTTGTATATATGTCGTCCACGATTAATACTTTTCTATATCTTACAACTTTTCCTCTTACTTGAAAAGCATTTTGCAGATTTTTAATTCTTTCCCGATTACTTAGCTCCTTCATGGGCTGAGTCTTAACAATCCTTACGAGATATTCCTCATCTACCGGAATCTGCATGGCTCTTCCAAGTGCCTGCGCAATAAGCCCAGCCTGGTTAAACCCACGCTCCTTATATTTCGAAATATGAATCGGAACAGGAATTATCACATCCGGCGACCACATGCGTATCATCCTGCCACATCTGTCCGCCATCTGCTTCGCATATATTCCTGCATATTCCTGCTTGTTATAATATTTAAATCTGTATATTGATTCCTTGACATTCTTAGAATATTCATACAACGCACATGCCTGGTCATATACATGCTTCTGCCTGCTGCAGTCACTGCAGTATTCTGTTTCTTCATCTTTCACCGGCTTACCACATTTTAAACAGGCAGGCTCGCTTACATAATTTATATTATGCATGCAGCTTCCACATATATCTGCCCTTATCCCTCCAACAAAAGGTGCCGGCTTTCCACACATAGGACACGCTGGTGGAAGTACCGCATTAACTGCCTCCATTAATACCTTCTTATAATCCATAATCCCCCATTATTGTCATCATTATCACATATAAACATATCAATTATCATTGTCCGAAATCTTCAATATGTCTGATTTCTTCAATCCTGTCTGTGAGTGAAGAATATCGTTTTGACTCTGATACATTGTCAGCCATAAGCCTGAATATCTCCTCTTCCCCAACGAGGCACACACATTTTCTTGCTCTTGTAACTGCCGTATACAGAATATTCCTGTTCATCAGCATTCTTGGTCCCTGCGACATCGGAATAATAACCGCCGGGTACTCACTTCCCTGTGATTTGTGAACCGTAATCGCATACGCAAGTTCAAGCTCATCAAGCTGTGAGAATTCATAAGTAACGAATCTGTCATCTTCGAATTTCACAGTTACATTCTCATCAAATGTGCTTATTCTCTCTATAACTCCGGTATCCCCGTTAAAAGCGCCCGTTCCCTGTTCTGTTGGAATACCGTATCTGCTTCGTTTTTCCCATGCAAGCTGATAATCATTCTTAATCTGCATAACCTTATCACCTTCGCGGAAAGTAACATCACCGACCTGTCTTTCCTGCTTGATAGCATCAGCCGGATTAAGAAAATCCTGCATAATCTTATTAAGACGTTCCACCCCGACATTGGATTTTCGCGATGGAGTAAGAATCTGAAGGTCATACACATCGGCACCTACATAGTCCGGAAGTTTGTCCTTAATAAGCGTTTTCATCGCATTTATTATATTGTCTGCACCGTTTCTGTGAACAAAGAGAAAATCCTTGCTGTACTTGTTAAGTACTACCTCCTCACCCCTGTTTATCTTATGGGCATTAATAATAATCTCGCTCTGTGCCGCCTGTCTGAATATCCTCTCCAGCTTAACAACCGGAAAACATCCGGATTCTATAATGTCTTTAAGTACATTTCCCGGACCTACACTTGGAAGCTGATCCACATCACCTACAAGAATCAGTTTCGTTCCAATCGAAACAGCTTTAAGAAGTGAATTCATAATACTAATGTCTACCATCGACATCTCATCAACGATAATAACATCAGCCTCAAGCGGATTTTCTTCATTTCTCTCAAAGAACATAGACAACCCCGTTGCTGCCGACTTTCTGTCGCCATCCGGCACGCCGCCGCTTATCTCTAACATTCTGTGAATAGTCTGTGCTTCATAACCACAGGCTTCTGTCATTCTCTTTGCCGCACGTCCTGTAGGCGCTGCAAGCCTGATTTCCAGACCTTCCAGTTCAAAATATTTGATTATTGTATTAATAGTTGTAGTCTTACCGGTTCCCGGTCCGCCAGTAATAATAACAAGTCCGTTTCTTACTGCTTTCGCAACAGCCTCTTTCTGTATATCATCAAGATTTATGCCTTCTTTATCCTCAATCCTTGCAATCCTGTCATCTATGAATTTCTGGTCTCCCTCAATCTGGACATCAAGATTATTAAGCATAGCTGCAACATTTGCTTCCATGTTGTAATACATACGGGCATAGACACATTTTACATTGTCCTTAACCTTGACAACTATCTTCTTATCCATTGTCAGGTCCATAAGATATTTGTCATAGTCCTGGACATCAATCAAAAGCAGTTCGTTGACCTGACGCACAAGCTTATCATACGGAAGATATGTGTGTCCCTGCATTGTCGCCTGGTTAAGCACATAAAATATTCCGCTCTTAATCCTGAATTCAGAATCAATCTTGATTCCGGCACGCGAAGCAATCTCATCAGCCGTCCTAAAACCGACACCCTCTATGTCATCAGCAAGCCTGTACGGATTCTGTTCAAGAATGTTATAAATGTCGTTTCCATAACGCTTAAATATTTTGTTGGCAAGATTCATCTGGATTCCATATCGCTGAAGAAACATCATTGCTTTTCTGATGTCTTTCTTGTCAATAAGCTGGTTTGCTATATCCATAGCTTTAGACATGCTTATTCCTTTAATCTCAGCCAGACGCTCCGGTTCTTCTTCCATAATCCTGAATGTATCATCGCCAAATGTCTTAACTATTCGTTCAGCCATCTTCTCGCCGATACCCTTGATTGCCCCGGAGCTTAGATAACGCCTTACGGATGCAGCATCATCCGGCGCCCTGAACTCATAAGATGTGACTTTAAACTGCATGTAGTAAACTGCATGCTTAACAAATTCGCCTTGTGCAGTAATAAATTCACCTGTGTTGATATAGCTTAACACTCCAACACAGGTGATTTCTTCATCATCATATACAATATTAAAAACCGTATATCCATTGTCTTCATTCCTGAAGATAATATTCTCCACAAAGCCCTCTACATATTTCACAGACTCGTAATCCAATCTGTTATCTCCTTTATGTTAAATATTATTCCTGCTCATCTGCCTTAGGAATAGACTCCGTAGAATAATTTCTCTTCATCTGTTCATAAAGCGTCTGTGCTATTCCAAGTCCTTTGCCATGATTAGAATCAGTCATAAGCTTGGCATAAGATGACACCATCTCATCTCCAAAGTAACTTCCCAAAGTATTAAGTGAAGTATCCTCTGTTCCGCCAATTCCAGCCATAGAAGTAAACAAATTGCTATCCTCGTCTTCTGAATCAATCTTAGCCATCTTCTCCATTGACTTAAGAACCTGTTCAACAAAATAACTTTCAAAATCCTTGCATACAGACATAAGTTCATCGTCTGATGCCTTAGAATAATCAGTATCTGTAAGTTTATTAGTTAAAGAACCCGCTTTAGAATCATACACATCTGAATAATTCTTACTGCTAAGTCCCGTAATAGAATCACTCATACACTACACCCCGCCTATCTCTTAAGGTTATTAGCCTGCTCCATCATTGTATCAGATGTTGTTATAGCCTTAGAACATAATTCATACGCTCTCTGTGCTGTAATAAGATTAACCATCTCAGTTGCAACCTGAACATTAGATGCCTCCAGATATGACTGTCTTAATGAGCTCTTCTTTCCAACTGCATCATACTCTTCGTTAAGTGCAGCTCCTGACGCCTCAGTCTCTGAAAGGTAGCTTCCACCAATCTTATCAAGTCCTGCAGGATTAGAAAACTGATATAAACCAATCTTAATACCGATTGGTGCCGGATTGTTAGACTCATCAGGATATAAAAGGTTGCCGTCTGTATCAATAGTAATAAGATTAGTCTTATAATCCTCACCGTTAGCATCCTGTCCAAGAACTATCTCTGCGCCATCTGCGCTGAGTACAGGATATCCTTCCGAAGTACTAAGCATTACGCCTTCTGTAGCTGTTGCCCATGTAAAATGTCCATTTCTTGTATACACAGTCTCGTCAGTATTAGTATTTCTTACTGCGAAAAAACCATCTCCATTAATCGCAAAATCTGTTGTACTGTCAGTTGCATTTAATGCACCCTGTGTATATATTGATGTTACTGCTGAAACTCTTGAACCAAGTCCTACCTGTGCTCCAACAGGTTTATTCTCTCCGTTGGCAGAAGTAGTCTTCGCCTGAAGATTCTGGTAAAGCAGAGACTTAAACTGAGTCTGTTCCTGCTTATATCCTACTGTATTAACATTTGCCAGATTGTTGGCAATAGTATCTACGCTTGTCTGCTGGCTCATCATTCCTGATGCAGCAGTCCACAATGATCTCATCATGTCGTCAGTCCTCCATATGTATATGCCTAACAGTTGTTACTAAATCTCAGATATAGATACCATCTTTCCTAACATCTCATCGATAGTATTCATAATCTTCTGATTACTTTCAAAATCTCTTGCAATAGATATCATATCTACCATCTCTGTTACCACATTAATATTGGAAGCCTCCAAATATCCCTGATTAACTGTTGCTGCAGCATCTGTCTGTGTTGCGCCATCTACCGCTCTGTAAAGATTCTCACCATATGCCTCAACATAGTCATAATTCTCAAAATCTACAAGAGCAAATCTGTCTACATACTGTCCGTCAGCATATATTTCTCCACTCTCTTCTACAGTCAGTTTTTCAAAGTCTGTAGGTAACTGTATCGGACCATTCTCGCCCAATACAAAATCACCATCCTTGGTTACCAGATAACCTTCACGGTTCATCTGGAAAGATCCGTCCCTGGTATAAAGCGTTGAAGTTTCTCCAGCTTTGTTAGTGAAAGAAATCGAAAACAATCCACTTCCACTCAGTGCAAAGTCAAATGTATTGCCTGTGTTCTGGAAAGAGCCCTGATCCCAGCTTCTGAAGGATTCTCCTACTTTCGCTCCAAGATTCAGAGTTCCGATATTCTGATTAATATAGCCCACAGTTTCATCTTTAACTTTGATGCCATAAACATCTTTAAACGACTGTGTCGTAAGGCCTTCTTTCTTATAACCTGTGGTAGTTGCATTAGCCAGATTATTAGACACTACATCCAGTCTCTTCTGCTGAACTGTCAAGCCAGAGTACGCTGTATAAAGCCCTTTTACCATAGCCCGCCTCTTTCTTAATAATATATTCTTCCGGCATAAAAATTGTCCATTCTGCCAGAATGTTAAGAAACATTTGTAATAATCTTATTAAAAATGTTCCAGGTTACTTAACTTCGTCTCTGTAGCCTGCAAGGAACTCAATAAACTTACCTGTACCAATAGCAACACATGTCATTGGATCCTCAGCAGTCATAGTATTAATTCCTGTCTTGGCTTCAATTAAATCCTCAAGTCCTGAAAGAAGACTTCCGCCTCCTGTAAGGACAATTCCTCTGTCTGCAATATCAGATGCAAGTTCTGGTGGAGTCTTCTCAAGAACGCTGTGAACAGCTTCAACAATCTGTGAAGTTGCCTCTCTTAAAGCTTCCTCTGTCTCCTCTGAGCTTACCTCTACAGTCTTAGGAAGACCTGTTACAAGGTTTCTTCCTCGTACATTCATAGTTGTGACTTCTGCCTTAGGATAAGCAGAACCAACCTTTATCTTAATATCTTCTGCGGTTCTTTCACCAATAAGAAGATTATGCTTCTTTCTCATGTATCTTACGATAGCTTCATCAAAATCATCTCCGGCAATCTTAATAGAAGTACTTACAACAGTTCCTCCTAAAGAGATAACAGCGATATCAGTTGTACCACCACCGATATCAACAATCATATTACCGCATGGTCTTGAAATATCAATACCTGCACCGATAGCTGCTGCGATAGGCTCTTCAATAATAGCAACCTCTCTTGCGCCTGCCTGAAGAGTAGCATCCTCAACCGCCTTCTTCTCAACCTCAGTAACACCTGAAGGTACGCATACACTGATTCTAGGCTTCTTAAGCATTCTCTTGCCGATAGCCTTCTGGATAAAGTACTTAAGCATCTTCTCAGTTACAGTGTAATCAGAGATAACACCCTGACGAAGAGGTCTTACAGCAACGATGTTACCTGGTGTTCTACCAAGCATCAGTCTTGCTTCCTCACCGATAGCCTTAATCTTATTAGTATCCCTGTCAAATGCAACAACTGAAGGCTCTTTAAGAACAACACCTTTGCCTCTGATGTACACAAGAATACTTGCAGTACCTAAATCTATACCAATATCTGTTGATAACATGATAATTCCCCTTTCTTATAAAACAATGCGGACCTCTGTCTGTCCGATATATTCAGATAAAACATAAAATCAAAAGTCATTAGAAGCCATGTGTACCCATGGCTAATCACCATTATATACATAAAAAAGGAAATTTAAAAGCCCTAAATAAAAAAAATCTATCTAAATATATATTTTTATGAATATTCAAGAAGCAATATGTCTTGTAAATGTATATCGGCATTAATTTGTGCCTGCTTAATATTCTGCCCGCGAATTTAAAAATATTTTGATTTTAAGATACATACATATTATAATGTGGTGGATTAGGATTATAACTTGCATATATTAAGGTAATATTAAAGTTATTTCTGAATTTAAGTGTATAGGAGATTGCTATGAATATCCGTGTATTAGATAAAAATGATAAGGCTGCCCTTGAACAGCTTATATATACTATAGAAAATGCTCTTCCTGTTCCGGAATGGTGGATTCCTATTGATGATATTGAACGCTCACATTTCTTTGATGCTGACTGGACATGCTTCTTAGGTGCATTTAATGACGATAATGAACTTGTTGCCGCCAGCGCCCTTTTCTTTAATGAACATGAATTTGCTGAGGAAGCTGAAAAGCTCGATCTCGACATTCGTTCTACAAATGTAGCTGAAGTCGGACGATGCATGGTTCACCCTGACTTCCGCGGTCACAACCTTATGTGTGAGCTTAACAATCGCCTCTGTTCAATTGCCCGCAACCGCGGCATCGACACAATCCTCGCCGTAGCCCACCCTGACAACGTCGCCAGCAATTCGTCTTTCCGCCGTCTCGGTGCAGAGCTTAAGACAACTGCCACTGTATTCGGCTCTTACCGGAGGAATATGTATATTCTGCCTTGGTAGGTAGGTAGGTAACAACCTATAGGTAGTGGCTGTCGGGCAAGGCAGGCTGTCCCAGAAGAAGACAGCCTGCCTTGCCCGACCCTTTTTATTCACATATATTGCCGTGGCACTTGCTCATGTAACCGGCCTGCAACCACCTACAATTCTTCCTTAAGGCATTCAAGCAGTCCTTTGCAGCCTGCCAGAACATCCCTGTAAGTTGCCTCAAAATCTCCCGTATACCATGGGTCTGCCACATCAAGCCCACTCCCCGCAAAAGTAATCAGTTTATATATCTTCTCATCCGGGTCTCCGCCTGATATCCTCTGCATATTGCGGATATTCTCAGTATCCATTCCAATAAGGTAATCATATTCCTCATAATCATTCAGAGTCATCTGCACTGCCCTGTGAGGAATCACCGGAATCCCTTCTTTCTTCAACTTGGCAACAGTGCCATGATGCACCCCATTACCAATCTCCTCGCGACTTGTCGCCGCCGAATTAATATAGAACTTATCAGCAAGCCCCTCTTTCTCAACTAAATATGTCATAACACTTTCTGCCATGGTGCTTCGGCAGATGTTGCCGTGGCAGATGAAAAGTACTTTTATCATAAATTTTAATTTCCTTTCGTTTCTTGGCATATCTTTTCCTGTCCAATTTTTAGGGTTCTTTACAACTCCAAGCTATTCTCCTTCAATAAAAAATCATAAATACTCATAGTCGTAATGTCGTCCTCATCTCTTGCACATTCATAACATCCTTATTGAATATTTTTGACAATAATGACAATTTTGTTCAAAACCATTATATGCCTGTAGCTTTAGTTAATCAATTTATCAATGAATAATATTTAATCATGATTTTAAATTTTCAAAGCCTTCACTAATCAGACAAATTTTATTATATAATATCCTGTTTTTTCATACTAAATACAGTATTATTTCTTTGAAAGAGAGGTGACACAGTGTGAGAATAAAAGAATTACGAAAAAAGAAAAATATCACACAAGAAGAATTAGCCGAAGAGCTAAATGTTGATGTAAGAACCATCCGCCGTTGGGAGAGTTTCCCCCCAACACAAAAGCTATTCTTAAATTAGCCAAATATTTTGAGGTTCTACCTCATAATTTGCTTGAAGACGGCGAAAAAATGCCAGAGTTTCCAATTGGTCAATCAGGTTCCATAGACTTTGCATCTATAAAAAAAGAAGTCTTAATATCAATCAATATATTGTCTTCTCAGAATGTTATTCATGACATTTATAGACATACTTTTGTTAAGTATAATGACAGCATGCTTGAAGATCTCCTAAATATATCTTTAGAAATAACTAATATTTATTGCAGATTACTATTTCCTCTTCATTCTAAAGAATTGCCTAATCTATCATGCTATAGAATTAATTATTCTTGCTTCAATTATGCAATGCAACTAAAATTTATAGCACATAGTTTATTTAATGCTGATTCAGGACTATTTAACAATCATGAAATTAATAACTTAGCGAAAAAAAATTCACATTACATGTAACAAAGGCAGTCTAAATCTCATATATACTATTGAGGCATCTCTGATAAATATTTTCCACTCATACGAACCTGATACTACATCTCCGTTGCATCAGGCAATTATATGTGAGCATATTTTACTGCAATTATTAAACCATGTTGGAGATAGCCTCCCAACTAATTATGTTGCTTAGTTTCACTGTTATTTACGAATGTTAATGTAATAGTCAATGTGCCTGCAATACATTAAAATGCAGGTACATTGCTATTTTACTCCCTCAACAATCCTAACAAAACTGCTGTCCATCCAGTATCCATGCCATTTTCTTAACTTTAAAATCATTTCTCATAAAAATATATAATCTGTCGATAATTGCTTTAAGCTGCTTATAAATATCTTCCAGGAAAACCCAAAAGACATTTATAAGCATTTTCACCTTTTTCTCCCAAGAATAAGATACTATTGCCTAAACATTTTTTGTCAACTCCACATTGTCCTTAGAACCTACGGCCAGCATCATTCCTGCATCTTCAAGCTTGAAGAAATTAAGCACTAGCTGATAAAACAATAATATTGCTCATATAGGTTATTAGATATTCCGCTTTGGCACAAACTCAATCTTAAGAGCCATTCCCATACCATCCGCTTTTAAGTAAATTAACAGAAGGGTTCCTTGTTCCATTCTCAAGCTTGCTGATATCTGCCTGATTAATATCTGTGCGTTCAGCCAGTTCCTTCTGTGTCATGTTCTGAGAAGTATTAGCATCTACAATAGCCCTTATAACATCCATCTCTGGCTGGATTGCATCATATTCCTTTTTAAATTCTTCATCCTGTAATTGCTTAGAAAGCATATCATCAAATGTTCTCATTCCTCATCACCCTTTCTATGGAATCCTTTCTTCTATCCTTTGCAATCTATATCTCTTCTTTTGGAATCTTGAAGAATTCCCAATAATCAAAATATCTTAGCTCGCATCTTAGAATTAACAGAATCCAGAAATTCTTCTACTGGAACTTCGCCATTTTTCTTTTCATATGCAATCAGCTTAAATCCTGTCATATAATCTTCTCTGTAATATCATATGGCATATATACCATAATGCCAATTGTTCTTTTAATGTAATCATACCAAACCATTTTTCTGTAAACATACAGTTTTTATAAACGCCAAACCGAAGCCGAACAGATAATGGCTGCTTAGGGGATGATCGTTGTTTCTTTATAAAGCGCTGCGTGATATCTTTATACACCGTAGAAAATCCATTGTATGATTGGCGAACCGCACATGCCTTAAACAATACCTTTATTTCATCAACACAGATAATCTATCCTTGAAATATTCCGGATACGAATCAAGACAACTAAAGATTTCTTCACTATGAGCTTTCAACATATTAAGTATCTTGGCCGTTCCAATATTCTCATCAGATAAAATTTGAGCTAATTCTATAGCTAATAGACGATCATTAAAAACACTCTCACAAATAGAAATTGCTGTCATATTTGGAACGCCATATTTTACTTTCTTTTGTAACAATGTCAAGATGTTCCTTTGATTAACTTGCTCCTCATTTTCTTCGTCAACTTCTATCAGATCACAGATATTGCCGATAAGGAAATTCATTTCATATGAAATTCTTTTATTACATAATGATTCTACTTCTGCAATTCCAATAGTTTCTTTATTGTTAATTTCCGTTGGAGTCTGGCCATCAATCCATTTTTTACAAATGCTTTGTATATGCTCTTGGTATCTAAAGTCCCCACAGATTTGCAGATACAATTCTGCAATAACAGATAACAGTTCTGTTTCTGTATATATCTTCTCTGTAAGTTCATTCTGAACAATCCATTCCTCTATTAGAGAAGACAAACCTATTCCTGACATTGCATTAGAATATCTGCTCAATTTTTCAACAGAATATTGTTGAATATTCTCTTCCATCTTCTGAAAAACTTTAATCAGTAATTCTTTCTCTTTTTCTGTTGCCATAGCATACGCCAATGTATTTGTACAAATATCCACAGCACTTTTCTTACTATCATTGACCAATGTTTCTGCGTAACATACTAAGCACAAATAATTTTCTATATTTGATATAATATTCTGACGCAATAATATTTCCTGCACAATCAGATTTTGTGTTCTTTGGGGATTGGTTTTTAAGCATTCTTTTTCTAACTTCTTTGCGTAATCAAGCAAGAAATCTCTTTCGTCAAGGTGATCTATCACTCTATCAATAAATTCCTCACCACTTATGGTCACATCATAATCTATGTTAAAACCCTGGACTAACGAAAGAATAGAACTGCCACAAGGTTCTGTCAATTTTGTATCAAATAGCTTCACACAATCATTCCATAAATATCCTCCACCATTTTTCCAGTTGGTACGGTTGTCGTATATTTTGCAATCCGTAATAATAATACTTCCTTCTGTGTATATACCTGCTCGTGCTGTTCTACCCATCAAGTTTTGAAAATCTCGAGTTTTTACTAATTGCAATCCATTTCGAATGCTGGTAACCAATAAATATTTTATCGGAATATTCACACCCTGTGCAAGCGTCGATGTACACACTACGCAAGAAACATATTTATTCTTCAATGCATGTTCAACAACAAGCTTAACTCCATTTTGAAGATTAGATGAATGAGGCAAAACACCCAATTCCGCTGCTTTCGTATAATAGTGCTCTGAACCATAATAGCTTTCTATAAATCCCTTGATTTTGGAAAGTTCTGCTTGATTTGTATTATCTTTTAATGCTTTCAAATCATAGTTTCTCTTATCCAAATTTATAATTCTTTCAAATACCGTTTTCATTGAACGTTGCTGCCCAAGATAGATAGCAACACCGCCGTTATGACACAACTTTATTGCATTATAAATAGCCACATCTGTAGATGATGATAAATCTGGAAAATATTTATTACTTCTTTCTCGGGGTAACTTCTTCAATTGTTCAACTCGAAGAATTCGGGGAATATAATAATCTTCATTTGATTTATCATCATAAAAGAAATGAATATCCCTTTGTGTCGATGAAAATCCTATTGATTTAGGTGTAGATACAATACTATCATCTGTCGCCAAACAACCTCTATCCTCAAACAACCACTGTGCAATATCCCCTGAATTTGGCAATACCGCAGATAGCAAAACCAACTGCTGTTCGCTCGTTATGTTCTGACGTATATGTGTTACTAATAACTCATATGTTGCACCTCTACCTCCATCATCAAACATATGACCTTCATCAAACACAAATAAATCTATAGCACTTAAGAAAAACGGATTATGATGTAATACATAACTCAGTTTCTCTGGCGTACATATTAGTATCTGCCGTTTAATATCTTCAGAAAACAAATTCCAAAAATCATTTTGAAGTACATCAGAAAACTGATTTATCGTGACATCATTTCCAAAAGCTTTGTACATATCCATTGTTATTTCGTTGCACAATGCTCTTAATGGTGCCACTATAATAGCAATATTCGCTCTTTCAGATAAAAAAGCTGCTCTAATAATTAGTTCAATACTTCTTGTCTTGCCTACCCCTGTCGGAAGTTGAACAATAGAACTTTCTCCACGCAACAATCCCTTTTCGGCTATTAATCTTTGTGCTGGCCATAACATCTTTATTGACATCTTACTTTGTAGATATGGCTCCCATTCTTCATCCGGGATACCTGAACTACTCGGCAAAAGACTCCATGACGAATTTTCGCACGCCACAATAATAACTGCCACTAATATATCTACATAAAATATACTATCCGGATCTCCGTTCTCGTATATTTCATTTCTATATACCCATAAGTTTGACTTTAATGCTTCTAAAGACTCACCCTTTCCAAAGTAATCCAAGAAAAAATTATTTATTCGCTCATAAGTATCTATAACTCTCAAATATGGCAAATACACTCCACCCAAAAGATAATTATAGATATTCGTCAACAATTTCTGCGGAGATCGCTCCTCATTAATTAAATCAACTACTCTTGCTGCCAACACTTTAGCACTACCAAAATCCTTTCTTAGGAAGTAGGCAGATGCTCCAGATAGCAAAAAATCCCAATCATATTCTGGTCTATCTTTGGACTTAAAAGCTGAATCATAATATTCTGCAGTTGTAATCAAAAGTGACTCCAGCTCTTTTAATTCATCATGATTATTTTCTATAACACATTCTGAGTATCGTGACAGCACATAAGTTGTTGGATACGATAATTCATTAGAATTCAGCGGAAAATGTGGATACTCCTGCTTTGAAACATCGTATTCTACCATTTTGGCCTTTGCTTTTTGATATTTTAACATTAAACCTGCATTTTTCCCAAAAATCATTTACAACACCTCTGGTAAATGTTATGAGCCAATTCCATCAACTTTTTACCATGTACATAAAAAATCAGTTCATTTTTTCTAATTTCAAGTTCTTCACCAGAAAAATCTAATTCTATGACATCATCTACATTTTCACGACTACTAACTCCTGCAGCTATATATGTAATACGATAATTATTATCTGGTTTAAATAAGAATCTCTTCACCTCTTCTGCCTCTTCTATTTTGCCCAGTTCTTTTAATCGCTTTCTGCAGTAGTTTACTGATCTTGCTAATCGATGTTCATCTTTTCTGGAATCGATAATTGCATTTTTGATTGGTGTGTACTCCGTATTAGAGAGGGTAGCTTTAACTTCTGCTGCTACCAATTCATCTTTATCATTTGGAGTTTTATCTTCATTTTTGTACTTATATGCAATGACATCAGTTCCTTGTTGTGAATTGTTTTTTCCAGATCTGTTCTTCAATTTATATCTCGGAACAGAATACTGATGAACAAACTCTAATAAATCGGAAATTAAAATTTCTGTTATGTCTGCAGAACGTACCGTAGCTCCCAATTCTTCTCCTTTTTGTGGAATTATATAATCATACAAATACTGTTCAATAGTCATTGCATTGTCATCTGCGTCTTCTTTAAGTTCAGTATCCTCTATGTAATTCCTTCGAATGTGCAATGCCCAATCATCAAGAATACTTTCATCATCTTTATAATCAATTTTATAGCATTTTAGCGGTATGTCATCTTTAATTACAATACCAGTTTCTTCAACTATCCAATCGATGTATTGTGGCTTTTCCATGTAGTATTCCTTTCCTAACTTTTAAACTTTATACAGCCTTCAACAACATCCGGATTATTCTTAGATGTGATTTTATATGGTATCTCATCAATCTCATTTTTCACAAAAAGGATTGTCGGGAAAGCAACAGTTGTATTATGTTTTATGTAATCTACTTTAAGCTTTACAATATACTTATCTTCACTTGAATAGAATCCATAACAAAACACATCTTTTATCTCATCAGTGAAATCATCACTATAATCCGGAACATATCCTGGCAAACCATATGGATGTACTCCATACGGAGTTCTTCCATTTTGCTTTGATTCTGAATATTCAATATATTCAGATGTGCCTTCAATTCCGAACAAAATACTCATATCACAATCTGTAAGCAAATATCCCATCTCTTCATTATTAAACTTAGGGAATTCACCTAATGTAAGCAAGGATTCTTTTGGAACTTCAAACGTAATTTCAGCATCTTCATCGATGGCCTTACCACAATTCTGAATTGCTAATTTAATACAATTCATTCCAGAAAACGCTTTTTCAACCGGAACCCATTCCAAAGCTTTAGAAATAGTTTCATGCAACCTTTTGATTTTCCAATATTTCTGCTTTTCTTCGGACGTTCCATTCAACTTAGGACCACTGAGTGGATTTAATGTTAAAGTATCTTTGTTTAAATTTCCAAGTTCAAAAAAGGAATCGGACAACTCACACTCCAACTGTTCAGCCGCAACAGTAATAAACTCTTTCTCATCTTCATCTATGTCAACAGGGCTTGTAAATCCAACAAAAAAAGTATTAGCTGTAACAGATCTACCACCTACATTCATATTAGATATCTCCTGATACATATTCTTAATCGAAGTAATGTATTCTTTCATGGTAATCTCTGCATTTAACACGAATGGGCATACCACCACTTCTTCAGTCAATCTTCCAGTTTCGTCAATACCTAATAACTTTAACTCAGAATGATATTCATTGGCTGTTTCACTTACCCTCTTTTCTGTCAAAAAATGCATGGAAAGATGGGCAAAAAACATCTTTTTAAATTCTTCGTCGGATGAATAAGTGAAATATATTCCTTTGTCTTTATATTTGTCACGGAATGCTTGTATTTTCTCATAGCCGTCACCATTTATTTTTGATGGTGGGATAGGCTTATCCGAAAAATACATAAACACTTGTTTTCCAGATTGAAGCATAATTTCAATTTCTTCTTCTGTTCCAGAACCATACTCATCAGTAGGTGAGCCAAATCTTGTCCAGAAAATCGCAACTGCTGCATCACATTTATTTACAAACTGCTCGTTAAGTAATGCCTGTGGTTTTCCTCCAGACTGAGCATAAGAACTCTTACTCCAATGGCGAGTTTTTATTGTGATTCCTAAAGTTTCAGCATATAATTCATTAAACTCATCTACTGCAGATTCAATCAATGTAACTTCTTCCTTAATATCACCTGGACAAGAAATCAAAAGATTATATAATGTCACATTTTGAGCCATTGATTACACCTCCCAAACAGTTTCATCCCCACAAATGTTACGAATTTTAAGTCGGAGAGGTTTCTTTGTGCTGCGTATGTAACCATCCCAGAACTCCTTAGTTTTATTGCTGTCTACGATAACATAGCCATTTTTATCAATCTTGATTTCACTATCAGAATGCCACTCACCACCGTTCGCAGTGCAATCCAGGCTAAGGAATTCAATAAGTTCCAAGCCTTCTTCACTGATTTCAATCGATTTATACGGTTTCTTCGCAGAAGAATTAAGGAATGCTTTCTGATTGAATTCTGCAATTTTAGACAACACACGATGATTCACCAAAAAAGCATGCATCTTTTTCAATGTTCTAGGTGTCAATTCTTCCATAAAGTACTCATAACTATAATTAAAAGCTTCTTGAAGCAACTCTTTTTTTGATTTATCTACCATGTTCTTTTTCATATCAGAATAATGTCCTTACGAATTAAATTTATTTTATTATACATTTTCATTTCATCTTTTTCATTTAAAATGCCCACTCAAAATCTATATGATTATCCATTTCATCTATTAAATCATCTTAAAATCTTTTTCGAAACTACTTTTTCTGCTCATCTTCTACGCGTTCTTTTCTAAATTCTTCCATCAAATTCAAGTCATCATCATCGAAGTACGTGTATACGTTCATTATCACTAACATATCCAAATGTTACATAAGCTAACTGCTGCGTTTTTAGATTCATTCCTAATTCTGCCATATTCAGACAATATGTATGTCAGCGAACATAAGATGTTATATTTCACATCTAAGCTCAATAGATATCATTTATCTACTATTACATTTTAATAGTGCCTAACACATTATATCAATATCTTCCCAGCCCCCAGAAGACATCCATAAGCATTTTCACCTTTCCCTCCGAAGAGTAAGATACTGTTAGCTCAATGAATAAACCAATGTAAAAACCTCTATTTGCATTTGGTATCACTCACACAAACTTCGTCCACCAAGGGATTCCCCGACCGTAAGCTAAAAGAATCTTTATACTTTACACCTACATATAAATCATCTACCAACCAATTGGCTCTTTAATTAGAACAAAATCACTCCATCGCCAATCCCAGCAGATAAGCCTCATTCAGCCCATCAGTGTTCCTGACATCACCTTTATCCTTAGCACCCCTGACCAGCACCATTCCCGCATCTTCAAGTTTGAAGAAATTAAGCACAAGCTGATACTGTATCTTAATAGAATCAAACAATTCCGGCAAAACTGCTGCCCCTACCAGTATCAGTGCCAGCTTCTTAACTTTGAAATCATTTCTCATAGGAGTATGTAACCTGTCGATAATTGCTTTAAGCTGCGCACTCACTCCATAAAAATACACTGGTGAAGCAACCACAATCGCATCAGCACATTTTAACTTATCATAAACCACCTGCATGTCGTCCTGCTGAAAGCATTCATGCCCCGCCCTGTCAAAACACGAATTACAGCCAATGCATGGATTGACCTTATAATCCGCCACCGAAACGACTTCTACATTATTATTCTTTTCCGCACCTTTAACAAATGCATCAACCAACAGGTCAGTATTGCCACCCTTACGCGGACTGCCTGACAAAACAATAATATTGCTCATGAAAATCCTCCTTACCTGTCAGAAACTTCAAGATATTTCACCTCATTTTTCAACAAATTCTTAACTCATCTGTTCCTTCAACATACCCTTTATCCTTATTCGTAAGTATGTATACTGGATTGGTTTCGGTCAAATCTTTTATAGGAAATACCAGCAGCTTATTGTCACTATATAAGTTCAATTCGTGCAAATGTGTCCCCCAAGGCTAACAATAACTACAATTAAAGTATTTTTCGCACATATTTCCTATTTCATATAATAAATATTTATTATATGCCTATATCAGATCTCATACATGAAATAAGTTTTAATCTCGTATTTTCAATCAAATTATTATATGGATCCGATGAATCTTCTGAATTTTTTCCAGACACAAATACATTTTTTATTACAACTTCAAACTCAACCAAACAATTTTTGACATTTTGTCCAGCATATAAATCAAACATGTTTTTACTAGAATGACAAAATAATCTATACTCTTCACGTGCTTCAAAATACTGACTCTTTATTTTTATAATTTCGTTTTTTACATATTCTCTTTTTTCAATTTCCAATTGATTTTTGCTCTTTTGTTCATCATTATTTACAACTATATCTGAAAGATGATGATAATTTTCAATTTGATAATTCAAACTCGTTATAATAGAATCAAATGATTCCATTAAAAAATGCGGTCCATACTCTATATTTCTCAAAATATCATTAGGTGATTGATTTGGAAATAAATTAACAATATTAATCAATTGCGTATATATGCTTTGCAAATTACTACGCTTTACTTTAAACTGTTCTTGTTGATTTTCACTTTTTCTTTTTCTAAATTGAACACCAGCATTCACACCTAAAGTAATTGCTGTATTAATTGTACTTATTACTCCTCCTATTATAACTCCCCATAATGTCTCCGTCATATATTTTTCTCCATCCTAAACATTAATTATTTTTCAGCCTATTATTACCATTAATCTATCTTTTTAATGCATTATTTTCATACCAATATATTTAATTCAAATGTATATATAATAATATTCAAGTGATATCAGCATATTTATATTGTACTTCACATTTATAAACAGTATTATATTTCTATAACCATGTTTCCAGTAACTTTATATCTTGCTTATTATTTTGTGGTTTTATTCTTTCTAATACCTTTTTCTCTACAGCCTGCGACCAATATATTTTCAATTTTTTTCTTGCTCTTGTTATAGCTGTATAAAAAATACTATGTGTTATTAACTCATCTATATCATCTGTTATAATTATTTTAACTGAATCATACTCTAACCCCTGTGCTTTATGAATTGAAACTGCGTATGCTATCTGAAATGGCACTAAAGATTTTGATATATTTTCATCATCTTCATCTGTACTTCGATTTTTAAAAACTTCAAATCTAATGATAGAATTTCCTTTCTCTGTATAACCAATCACTTTAAAATTCACTTTTTCATTATCTATATTCATTAGGGGTCTATCGATTGCAATATCAAATTGTATTCTTTCTGTAATTTCACCAGAATCCAAGAGTAAAAAATCAACTATCTTTCCTTTCATATTATTATGAATAATTGGTATTTGACTTTTATCTGTTATAAAAAATAAATCAGCTGAATCATTAAATAATATGGGATCTCCTACTTTATATCTTTGTATTCCTCTTCTTATTTCTTTTTCATTATTATTTTCTTGCATAAAATGATTAATATTATTTATTCCATACAATCCTCCATAATTTAAACATAAAATAATTTCATTATCTTCTGCAGGTTTCAAAACTGACGGATCAAGCGGTGCAGAATACTCTCCTGCTTGTAAACGGTCCAAAATGTCATCTTGCATCTTCCTTACATTATCCCACAATTCTAATAACTGTTTACTATCACTCCTATATGGATTAAGCAACTCGCATACCGCAGATTCCGGTAAGAAACTTCGTATAGCATCAAACCAATTTCCAAATTCGATTGACTCTATTTGATATGTATCGCCTACCAATACTAACAGTTTAAACTTAGACAATTCTAAAAACTCTCTCATTTCCTTATTACTAACTGTACTGCATTCATCTATAAATACAACATCATATTCCCTTTTTATATTTTCTGCCTTAGTATTATTAAATTTTGAAAGAGTCATAAAACTACTGTTCATTTTCCCATTTTTTCTTTTAAGATTATTTACTGCTGGATTAGTATGTGCTAAATATAACATGGACAATCCCATATTTTCATTTAAAAACGATGATATATAATTTATAAAAGTTGTCTTTCCTGTACCTGCGGCGCCATAAATTACAGCAACCTGTGATTTATCGAACAAATACTCTAATGATTTTTTCTTTTCTTCTGATATATTATAACTATTATTATAAATCCAGTGTCTTGCAGAATTTATGTAATTATCTACTCCTTTTAAAGTCAATTGTTTTATTGATTTAATAATAAACAATGTATCATCCTTATACCCTTCTATAAATATATGATCCTTCTCTATAATCAATTTTCTATTCTGTTGTTTTTTGCTCTTATATAATTTTGAATTGTATTCGTTTTTTAACTTTTCTACATCTTTGTAATCACCAAGTTTATACTTATCGCCATCACGTTTTAATGGCGTAAATAAAATTCCTTTTTGCTCTGTATTATTTTTTATAGTTCTTGCCATTAACTCATGCTCTCGTCCCTCTAAATCCATCGCCATTAACAAATCATATAAATTAGGGACATGTTTTTTGAGAGCTGTACAAAAAGGCATTATATCAAATGGTATACACTCATTCGATAAATACAAATTTGATAACAAATTATTTGCACCTACATACTCCCATTTATCTGTATAATAATTTTTCTTATAATTTTCATTATATTGTTCTTTAATAACTCTATTATTCATATGGAGGAGTAAATATCTTAAAACATTACCCCCTGGTTTTTTATTTTGAATAATTTCTCTGCAATAATCTAAAGTATCAAAAAAATGATAATTTTCTGTATTTGGCACTATTCTATTTTTTAAGCTCCTATACTTTTCTTCAGGGTATACAATTATCTCTGATAAACTTCTGCCCGTGTCTGTTAAATACTTAACAAGTTTTTGTTCCTCTGCTTTGCCAATTCCCCTATCTTCGTTATAAATTATTTTATTAAAATTCTTAAACTCACAGGGTCTGATACTTACCTCCCAATCCAAAATAATTCTAATTGGCATTTGTTTATTAAATAATTCTATATAATCATCCTCAATGGCTAATTTCACAGCATAATAATCTGTTACTTCCTTTTCCGTAAATGCAATTATTCTATCAGTTTTACTTGCTTTATCATTTGCTGGAATAAATGCAACTTCATAATAAATTTTACAATTGTAAAAAAAAGGTTTTACACTTTGTATGTAAAATCTATCATATTTATATCCATTCATTGATACATTTTTATATCCATCTACTTTTTCGGCAATTTTAGAATAATAATCATTTAAATTATCATCTGTTTCTATTGGGAAGTCTTCTAAATTACTTAAAACGTTCATTGAATATTTTTCATGTAATAATTTTCTTATTTTTAAAAGATACTCATAATACTTTAACATTAATCTTTCAGAGTTCTCTTCTTCTAACGTTCTATGGGCTACTGCTACTTGTAAAAAATGATGAAAGCGTGTTATATCCCTCAATGAATCATTACCTTTAGCATACTTTACAGCTTTTTTTAAATTTTCCTGAGTATCCTCTATATCTTCTCCATTCGCATATATTTTTAATAATATATGCTCAACAAAATGTCTTAATTGAGATAATATATCCTGTGAAATTTGACCTCTTGTGTAATTTTTTAAATCACTTATATGTCTACAAATAACCTTGTCCGTAAGTAAAATTTGCTTATCAATTTGTAATATTGTTTCTGACATTTATATATTCCTCCTCGTATTTTTTACTAAATTTCATTTAAAATACACTATTGTTCCACTTCCCTCAAAAGCACCTTCTCCCTAAATCCACCTCTTTCCTCAGTCTTCTTCTCTCTTACTTTCTCCAGTTCATCAACTGAATACCCTCTAGCAACTGCCACCGCATACATAACTTCCATTAAGTCAGCAAGCTCCTCGATGTTCTGGTCCTTATGATACTCTGAAAGTTCTTCGTCAAGCTTGGCATCCAGCATTTTTAAATATTCTTCATCAGAAAGTATCTCTGCTTTACATGTTTTTCCATCTGCTTCAATAATCTCTGGAATTTTATCTCTTACAAGTTTATTGTATATTTTTACCGCCATTGTAACTCCACTCCTTAAATCCCGACATATGGGCTGATTCATAAACTGGTTTAATCACATGTTCCAATCTTTCAATAAATGTATTCTTGTCCAAACCATCTGCATACAATTGATTACGAATCTCCTGATTATTAAGATGATATGGCGCAATTTTCAGAAATTCGTGTGCAACTGCTTCATTCTCATTCTTAAGTTCATATGCTCTATATTCCAAACTGCCTAAAGAATTGAAATATAATTCCCATGATGGAAGCAAATTGCTTTTACTACTGTTTATAGATTTAGTTGTAGGGTGTAAATTCCATAATTCATCATGTGCTACATACTGCCATGGTACAAAATGATCTACAGAAATGTTTTCATCTGCCAAATCAACATCACCATATATATCCCTAAGAGATGGATCAATTTGAATTATCAAATTCCAGTATTTTCTAACTCTCTCTATATTTCTTGAAGAAGGTGCTTCAATCTTATCTGCAATTCCTGGTACACTTGGATTTTTATTCTGTAAATACTGAATTAACTTAAGCTGTGCCCAACCTTTAAGAATATCCTTATTTCTTACAAGATAATCCGACCATAGACTGTCAATTTCAATCTCTGTCTTAAGACCAGCTATCAAAGCAAAATAATATATTAGTCTTTTCTGTCTGTTAATTTCATCTGTCAAAATCTTTTTTGAGCCATTCCACATACTTTGCTTAATATTAATTTCATCATAAAATGGTACCTGCAATCTATATGGAACATTTAATGTCAAATCTGATTTATATTTTGCTATTCTTTTATCCTCTGAATCTTCAAGAAATTTTATAATATTCTCTCGCTTCGTATTTGATATTAATCCATAATTTTTATGAATATATTTAACTACTTCTTCAAGATTATCTGTAACTCCTAACGGACCTAATCTAAGGTGATATTCGGTTACCATATACCATGCATCAGCAATCATTTCATTAATCAATTCATCAAATGTAAATCTACACTTAGCACTATCTACTTTCTCAAGAATTGCCTGAAACCAGAAAAACTTATAACAATTTGATGTGTTCTCGAACAACTTACTTAAATAGCCTATATTGAGTTCATCTGAATATGGTAACTGCATAACACGCCTTCTTTCGTATAAATATTTCTACATATCCTCTCTTATCTTCTCTATCAAAGTAACATCCGCTGGCAGCCATTCAACCTCTCCAAGATGTTGTTTAGTCAGCCATTTTGCGTTCTCATGCTCTTTTAACACCAGATCTCCGCTTAATATCTCACACCAGAAGCAATCCATTGAAAGATGAAAATTAGGATAATCATATTCAATTGTGTCGATTAAAGCTCCAACTTTAACTTCTGTATCTAATTCTTCCATAATCTCACGTTTTAACGCTTCCTGTGGTGTTTCTCCTGCTTCTATTTTTCCGCCTGGAAATTCCCAGCCATCTTTGAATTCTCCATATCCTCGCTGGGTTGCGAAAATAATTGGTTCCCCATTATCATTTACTGCCTTTATTACTGCTGCAACTACCCTAACTATTTTCATGTATTTTCCTCTTTTCTGTAACAAAATTCTTTGCATATACACAGAATTTTGTATGTATTTATGAATTTACAATATACTCATAGATATCTTCTCTCACAGGAACATCAAGAATCCATTCTATTTCAACTGCTGTTTTCTGTGTATTGGGCATTGTAAATTCTTTAGTATTCCCACTAGCTGTCATATGTCCCAGATAATAAAACTCCTTAGAAATCTTATCATCTTTATTCTTACGAACAAAAAGCTCTACTCTGATTCCCCGCTCTTTTGCCTTAAGAAAATTCTGTACATCTTCAGACTGTAGACTTCTTCCGGATTTCGATATTGCTATCAGACAGTCTCTAAAACCTGGCACAAAATGGTCCTCATATTTTGTCGTATCGCTAATATCATCCGATTTATCATAATTAATAAATACAGGAAATGTTTTTGTCTTCTTATCATATTTATAACCACCAATATTTAATGGCACTTCGTTCTGTTCCCAATTAAGCAAACGACACACGTCCTCATATGTATATTTCTGATAAAGAACAAAATCTGTTACATCATAGCTTTGCTTATAATCTCTTTCATATCTGCTTATGCCAAAATCAACAAGTTCCTTAATAACATTATAAAAATCTCTATTTGATAACATTTCAAGAAATGTCTTCGTTGGTTTATAATCATTGCCTTCCTTTTCTATGAATACACACTGGGAATATGTCTTTTTACCTGAACCCGCAGGGAATTCATTTGTCATAACATTTATGATATTTTCTTGCTGTTCCTTACTGATGGATTTACCATATGTCAACAGATCCTGTGATAATCCTGTAAATAATCCACATTTTGATAATCCATTTGCATATAGAAGTGTTCTCTTTAATAATTGTAATTCCTGTATTCTCTTACCATTTGCCAGTTTCTTTGAAATAAATTCAACTATCTTTTCTTCTTCCTGTGACAAACGAATCTTATAATCCTTCTCATATTTCACTAAGAATTTATAATACGAGCCGAGGCTGTTATTATCAAAAATTCGTATAACATCCATCTCCCCATAATCATCAAAATCCTTAAGTGCGGGTATTCTCCCCAATTTATTCTTAAGATTTGTATAATTTTCTTTTATCAGCTTAATATCACTAAAATTAGCATTATCAACAGATGCAAATATCCTCTTTTTGCTTATTTCATCAAAATGCACTGTAGATGCGCCTGGAATAATTCTTCCACCTTCCATTATATATCTACGAATATTGTCTTTATTGTAAGTTCTATCCCCTGATAATGCTATTGGAATCATAAAATTATTATTATAATTGCCAATAAAATCAAGTATTACAACATATTCTTTACCATCAGCCTTTCTGAGCCCTCGTCCCAACTGCTGAATAAATACTATTGGCGATTGTGTTGGTCTGAGCATAATAACCTGATTAACCTCTACAATATCAACACCCTCATTCAGTATCTCCACAGAAAATATATAATCTAATGGCTGCTTATTGACATTTGCCTCACTCTCATTCATTGCAAGTCTTTCAAATGCATCCTGTCTTTCCTGTTCGTTAGCATCACCATTCAATGCTATTGTCCTATAAAATCCCCCTGTATCGGGATTAACTATATTGTTAAACTTATGTGATAATTCCTGTGTTTCTTTGATACTGCTACAGAATATAAGTCCTTTAACCTTTTCTCCACTATATCCATAGTAATTTGCCTGCTGGATTATATGTTTCACTCGTTCATCGCTTGTAAGCATACTGAAATTACGATTATCTTTATCATCTTCAACTATAGACAAATCAGTAATTCCAAAATAATGGAACGGACATAACAGGTTTTCTTCCATGGCCTGCTGCAAACGTATCTCATAAGCAATCTGATAATTAAATAACTCATAAACATTTCTACCTGCAACATTGTCATCCCGCTTATCAGGAGTTGCTGTCATTCCAAGCCAAAGCTTAGGCGAAAAATGTTTCATAATCTTCTGATATGTATCAGCAGTTACATGATGTGCTTCATCCAACACAATACAATCAAATGCATCCTTATCATATTGAAGCAAATGCTCATCTCGATTTAATGTCTGGACCGTAGCAAATACATATTCTGCATCATATTCATGATAACCCGCACCAACTAACCCCATAGAAACAGATTTTGCAAACACCTTTTCGTAAGATTTCTTAGTCTGTCTTGCAAGCTGTCCTCTATGAACTAAAAATAAGACTCTCTTAAATCCCAGTTCTCTCATTGCAAATGCGGAAGCATACATTTTACCTGTTCCCGCTCGTGTCAAGGGTGTGATAGATATTTTTTATCTTTTTCTGGATAGAAATTCTACTCTGTTGGATGTTTCGTTATAATGGAACTGAAAGCGACACCAAAGGAGCGTTTCCTACTTTGTAGCCAACATAACCATACAGCTATGTATTATGATTCAATTTTAGACACTGAATTCGCAACTCTGTTTTCTTTTGTAATTGGTGTTGTATAATACCTTTGCTCAATTCCCCAAAGCAAATACTTCATTTCATCTTCATTATTTACAGTAAATATTCCTTTTTTGTCTTCATATTTCAAGTGTGGATAGTATTTGTGTGTGTAGTCTAACACTTGCTTTCGTTGCTTTTTATTAAATGTTCTAAGTGTTTCCATTGCCATTGCAATTCTCTTTCTGTTCATAGTCTTTATCTTATCCACACCATAGTCTTGACCCAACTCAATAAAATCATTTTCCACAAAATTCTCTGTTTCTTCTTTTGTTGCTTCTTTATAGAGTTCCTCAATCCCGTTAAAAATGGCTGAAATCCTCTGCAATTTCTTAAAATACAGAATATTTGATTCCTCAACAAATATTGCATCTGGCAAATCATTTATAACTATACTTTTTTCTCCATTATCAAGAGATATATTATCCCCAAGTGTTATTTTTTTCTGAACAAGTATGTTGTTCTTCAGAACCCTCTGAAAATAATACACCCTATCTCTGTAATCACAAATAAACTCTATTGTACTTGTCCTTGATTTATTTGCTTCAGGATAATCAGTCGTTCTAAACTCTCCTTTTAAAACATCAATACAATATTCTTGATTCGTAAAATCTTCTATTTTAAACCACTCATCATCATCTAACTCTCTGCCAGCCTCATATGGTATAGCTCCATTTAAATCATCTGGCATTTTATATACTTCAATATCTCCACTCCACAATTTCTCATACGGATTTTCTTTTTCTTTTTTTATTTTTGCAATCAAATAGTCCATATCACTGACTCCTCCATTCATCAATATAGGTATAGTTGTTAATACGCCTCAAATTAGTAAACTCCAATTCTTTTATCGACAGTATATTCTTCTTGGAAATAACAAAAAAAGTTATCTGACCTTCAATATTAATAATGTAAAATTTATATCCAAAAAGTAAAAACATCGGATTAAATATTTGTGCCTGCGAAAAATACGTAAAAATAAAAATCACAATTCCAACACATACAAACATTTCAAAATCACTAATACTTAACGCAACAAAAAAATAGCCCAAATAACTTGGCAAGTATGATCCATTTGCTGACTCAACTTGTAATACTCCTCCCGATATGATTTCCTTGGGCAGAAATCGAGCTATCAATAAGCATACTGCCGAAAACAAAATAGCAAGTATAAAATAAATCAAATAAGAAAAATATTCTGAATTAAAAAATGCAAAAGGTAATTGCTTCTTTTCTTTAATCAGATAAATTATTACAAATACCACTAACGAATTCATTGTCAAAAAAACTCTATATAACTTCTTAATCATCTTTAATTTCCTCCTCCTTCCTATAATTTTTGAATAACAACTATGAATTCTTATATTTTTTACTCTCTCAAACCGTGCTGTAAACATTATTTTTCTCAAGCACTCTGTTTGAAATCTATTATATTCTAATATATATTTTGTAATCCATTTTTAATGGTATTAAATTATACCGTTATTTTCGTCAAATCTTTTAAGACACATTCTACATCACATTAAAAATAACAGAACTTTCATCTTTGTATGTAATACACCTAGGAAATATAATATCGATTTTCAAATATATCAGTTGACATCATTGATTTCCTTTCCAAACTTCCACCCAATCTCAATCTCTCTACCCTCATGAACCACTATCCTGTCCACAAAGTTCTCCACAATTTCTCGATTAAATTCCATAACTTTTGTCTTGCTCTCTATTATATCAAAACCTGCCGGCATTGTCAGAACTTTTTCTTCATATTCTGACACAATTTTCATCTGTTTCTGTACTGTCTCCTGTATCTTATCTTCCAGTTGTCTGTACACCTGCCGTTGCTCTAGATACGTCTCCTTATCTGTAAGACCAGATTTGTAGACTTCATATGCATTTTGCAAATCTGCTTCTATTTTCTCCTGTGACAACATCATTGTCCGTAACTTCTTTTCTGCCTGGTGTATTTTTTCACTCTGCAATTGTTTTTGCCGCTTCTGCACCTTTTCGTTATCAAACATAGCATCAAGCTGTGCCTGCAGTTCTTGTATAACAATTGCTTCTATATCCTCATCCCGAACTGACTTCACACAACCTGTAATACTCAGATTAACATAATGCCGTCTGCATTCATACTTTGGTCTGCCTGCATTGGAATGAGCCATTTTATGTACACAGTTTCCACAAATGATTTTTCCTTTAAGGCAATGCGATTCACTCATCTGAGAATGATTTCCATTACCAGCTCTTTTCTTCTGAACTGTATCAAACATTTCCTCTGAAATAATTGCTTCGTGATGATTTTCGATTTTCTTCCAATCCTCCTCTGACTGTGCCACTGGATGTTTTGCACCTACCTATGCACTTTTGAATCGCCCATAAACATAATTTTCAGTATACATCTCATTTCGAAGTATTCGACTAACAGTTGCACTTGTCCATGTTCTGGTCTTCCCGACGTAATTAAATGTATCATGATACCCCTTTCGTGAAATATACTCTGCTAGTGTTATCATATGTTCTTCATTTAATTTCTGGACTATCTGATACATGGAACTGCCACAAATATATTCATTATAAATACGTTTAACAATATGAGCAGCCTCTTCATCCACTTCAAGCTTATTTTTATCATTTTGCGATTTCCGGTAACCATATGGTGCAAATGGTGCAAGATACTTTCCACTGGCGCGGCGGACCGACAACGAAGTCTTCACCTTTTCCGAAAGATCTTCACTGTAAAATTCATAAAGAATTCCTTTAAATGCTACATCAACCGCCGGCATGGTTCTATGTAAAAGAGTAACAACGTGAATATTCAATATTTGATAAAATAAAAATGACAGCTACATACATACGGCTGATAACATCAAATAATGTCATTTTCATAACAACACTAGATATAAAAACCGCTCTCCATAGCTTACAAAGCTGATTACATATCTGTAATCTTTGCAACTGCTTCACATACAAATATTTGCACCACATCAAACCACAATGAAATAAAATAATTCCATTACATCAAAATGTTTGCATGTGGAGAACCATATAGTATTAAATCTCTGAACAGATAAACATACCTTATCTGCTCTTAGTTCTCTTTTTTATTTAGTATGTAAGAAGCTTTTGCTCCGCTTTGTTGACTATGGACAGCGGTTTGTGATTATCCGGTGCTATGAACACCATATGTATATAACTGTCTGCACATCATCATATTCATTTAATATTGATTCCGTTGGTCCACATACTGACTAGGTACTCACAAGGGTAATAGACTCTGTAACCACAGTTAACTGATTACAGAGTCTATGATAATGCCAAAATATGGATTCATCAATCCAAGAATTCCAAAAACTGTCGATTTGTGGAAATTTGCCAGTCATAGATTTGACGTGTAAATAATTTTTTATATGGTATATGTCAACCATACGCAAACTATATACTAGCCCTCCATCAACTACCCGTCAACTAAAATTTCAGCTCCAATTTATCATAAAATCCTTTATTTATGGAATTTTTCTTTAAAAAGCAGACGATTGCATAACAAAACTATCAACTACCCATCAACTAAAATCATGCCCAATAAGGAATATATCTTCTCATTTTCGTAGCTGCGTTCTCGTCAGATAATTTGATATAACCTGCTTCTTTGGTTTCTTTTATAATTCTGGAAATAATTGCCTTATTTTTTTCATCTACACCAAATCTTTCTCTCAAAACAGAATTTGAAACCTCAATTTCATTTACATAACAATAACAGGTATAAAGATAGCATGTTCGTATCTTATCTTCTTTACTCCATTCCGTCAGGTTATTATACCAATACAATTTTGTTCGAGCAAAATCATCACCTGTTTCAACCTTAGGTGCTGGGATTTTAAGTTCTCCCATACCTTCCTCCATACGGTCAAAACCACTTCCCCGTTCCTCACATATTCTTACCATTCTGAGAAATGATGCCATATTTTCGTTTCTGGAATGCGGAGCTGTATCAATTATACGATTTATATCAACAAGCAAGTTGCCTGGATTTGATGCCTCAACTCTGGTATCAAACACTTCCATCATTGGTCCGCTACCATGTGCCGTCAAGTCTTGATGAATGAGCATATTTCCAAGCATCTCTCTAACAGCTTTTCGCGGAAACATTATATGTTCTTTTCTTAATCCACCCTCAATCTCTTCTTCCTGCGGAATCAAAGTCATAATATAGTCTGTAATATCCTCAAACTGTAACGCATATCCTTTTGTAAATACCTTTTCTCTTATCGCATTAATTCTTCCGTTGCCTTTATAACGAATAACTCTGATAGCTTTCCTTTTTAAATTTGAAAAATTATTCAAATCTTTTGCAAGAAGTAATGCTCCCATATTTGTAATCAAATAATTTCCGTTATCCATTTCCCTAATAAACTGTTCATCCACCATATTATGAATAATTGCATCTCTATTACTTGGCAACGGCATATTCATAAGTGTGTAGTACGCAGCACAATCCAGCAATTCCGTAACTCTGGCTGAATCAACATTTTCTATTGACGGTCTTAATTCGAAGGGCTTAGTTTCAAAAGCCAGCCATAGTTTTCTTTCTTTTTCCGGATAGTCTTTCAATTTCTTTTTATATGAACTTACACGTATATACTCAATATCTTTAAAACTAGTAGGCTTGTTTACTGCTGCCGGAATTTCTAATACCACTACTTTTCCTTTTTGTGTATTCACCTCTGTGAACCTAAAATCAATTCTTGGTTTTAACAACCGTAATAACCAATTTTCAAGTTCCTCATTTCCTATTTTTGCCTGTTTCGGTGAAAACTTTGTTTCTTCTATCTTATGAGTCTCATTATTAATTCCCCATAGCATATAAGCTGTCTCATGCCCACAAATTGTTGCAGAGTTACTTAATGCAGAAATATATTCCCCTATAAGCTCTGGACTGTCATTATTGACCTTATATTCAAGCCATTCAGTCTCATCAGGCATATTCCTCAATCGTTCAATCAACGAAATATAATATTCTTGTGATGCTTCCATATAACTAATCACTTCCTTTTCTTGTTATCTTCATAATTTCCAAGTAATATCTCATCTATACTTATATCTATTTTTTTACACAATATACATTTCTATCTCTCCATATTTTTCACGCAAAAATATTTTTCCTGTATAAAAATGTTTCCCAAGCCTAATGGTAATTTATCTAACAAGGCATCTATACTTACTTGTTTTGCCTTGTTCATTCCAAAAGCATTACTTATTTGATTCAGTGAATCTTTATCCTTACATATTCTAAACAAATCTTCGAAAAACTGATTAACAGAATATATTACGCCATCCCGTATCATTTTATCCAAATAAAATTGCATCATTTTCTCATAAGACAAAGTACCCTCTTTTAAGTCAACCAACAATAATTCACTTTCTCCAGAATATTGCCACTTTGAATTTTTTTCTAAATCCTCAATAAATAGCGCAAACATTTGATTGCTAAATAACCAATTTACTTTATCTATAGTTGTAACAACTTTACTATCAGGATAATCACTATTCCAATATGCTCCATATCCTGGTAAATAAAAATTAACCGATTTTCCGGTTCTAAAATGATAATACTCCAAGCTGTTCAATATATCTTTGCCTGTTGGAAGTTCAGGTCTTGTTATAAGAATGCCAATAGAATCATTTAATATCCCTTCTTTTCTAGCATTTCTGTTAATTTCTTTCAACATTATTTGATATGTCAATGCATCAATCATCCTTTTTCTCCCATCTGTGATTATGTCTCTTCATCACCAATCTTCATTTCAAACATGGTTTCTTCAATAACCTTCACACATTCATCTGTATGTTTTTTAATTTCATCGCCCCAAAAACGAATCACTGTCCATCCCAGAAATAACAATTTCTTGTTAATCTCATCATCCCTCTCTCGGTTTCTCGAGATTTTATTTATCCAGAATTCGCTGTTGTTACTTTTTTCAAGTCTAGGTTTCAGCACTTCCCAGTCCTTCCCATGAAAAAATTCCCCATCACAGAAAATAGCAATTTTATACTTTGTCAGAACAATATCTGGATGCCCTGGAAGATCAGAATAATTTTTCCGGTAATGATACCCTTTTTTCCATAATGCTTTGCGTAGTATCACCTCAATCTTAGTGTCTTTTGCTTTGATATGTTGCATATTCTTTCTACGTTGCTCTTTCGTTAGTACATCCGCCATAACCAATCCCCCAAACTTCTTTAATCATTCCAAATTATAATTTTCGGAGAATGCGGACTATATGTATCATTTCCATTCTGTGTGCTAACCACAGATACATCCAGTTCACTACTGCTGTATGCATCATCTACAACCTTAACCTTTAAAATATAGTAAAAATCTGCATTGTGTTGTCCTTCTGCTGTATCATATCCCTGTTTTTTTAATCTGTCTACTAGTTCTATTTTTGAAATCAATTCGTTAACTTCAACACTGCACATAACTGGCTCCAGAATATATGAATTTGTCTCATCAATTGAATTAATATAAAAACAAAATCTTTTTGCCTTAAATATATCAGGATGATGTGAATAAACATATTCTCCTTTTATGGAATAGAAATAAAAATAAAATTCAGCCCCATTAACAAGCAAATTATTTTTTACCAGTGATTGATAATAATCTTTTTTTATATAACCTAAAATACACTGTTCTCCCTTTGGATTAGTAATATTTTCTCCAGCATCACAATCATTATTTTGAATATCTGTTAATGACACTGTTGGTTCTCTTAATACCATCTCTGTATAATGGTTCATACGATTTAATCGAGAATATAAAGCACCCTTAGATTCTAATAAAGATGTAATAAACTTCTTTAGTTCATTTTCTCCTTGCTCATCTATGCTTGGTCTAATTGCAAATGCTCCAACTCCTGGTAATATCTCATCATATAGATTAAAAACATTTCTTTTATCATCTACATTATCATTTTTTCCTGGATATAATACAAAACTGCCAATCGTTCTTCTGATTGCATCATTATATGTATGCATTTTCAAAAGATCTCCTCTTTTGTATGTGTTTATAACAGCATCTGACTTCTCTTCTGTAAATTCTTCTTCGTCAACAGTATCTGATTTATTTCCTATCAGTGAAATCAAGTCTGTAACTCTATATTTTGCATCAAAATGTATATAACTTACTGCTCCATTCTTTATTGCGTCGCTTTCGCCGTTATTACCTTCTTTACAATATATATCGGGAAATATTGCAATCGTATAATCTGGTCTAAATGGTCTTGAATAAGAACCTTCGTACAGAGTCGTTTGAAATTCTTTTCTCGAAAAAGTTCTATTGTAATACAAATTAACTTTCGTATGAAGTCTTTCTATTATAAAGGACTGACGGGAGTTTTCGCCTTCCTTCAAAGATATGGTTAATCCACCATCGCATACTTTCAAGAAATCATCATCTTCTACTTGAACCGGTTCGCAACCATTGATAGAACTAATAATTTTGTATAATTCAAAAAACAACCAGTATTCATAAAGAAGTGCAACATTTTTCGATTCGCCTTCAAATGCCTTATCCTTACCTTTCCAATCTAATTGCAATGCCAGATCAATCATTGAATACGCTGAAAATATCTGTGAATACCCTTCTCGTTTCTGAAGCACCTGATTGTTCTGCGGCATAATATCCAACTTGTTTACCTGGCTAAAAAAATCTTCATTAAATATTTCTTCCAACATACAATGAATCGCTTTTGCTTCTGAAAGACATTCTGCCTGTTTCAATCCTGTTGTTGTATTCATAACCTGAATCAACTGCATACATACTGCATCAAATTTCTCAAGTGCATACTTTATAAAACGATTAGCTGGTGTATCAATACTATCATGCTTCTGTGTAACGGAAACTTCCTGTGGCACATATGTATATGTACCATTAACACGACTCATTTTCTGCCAACCACGACTATAAGAAAAAGGATTGGTATAAAATTTCCTTGAAGGTATACCTTGACCCATGGGCTTTAAAACTTCATTATGATTTAGCAATCTATCCGGATTACGTTTTATTGCTTCAAACAAACTAAGCAGATTCTGGCTATAACAGAATTGTCTTAAAAAAATAAATTGTTCTAATACAGTTTTATTATCTTCTTCAGATTGACTAAATAAATTTGAAGTTGCCCCAGAATACTCAAGCAATAATTCTGAACATCTCTGTGCAAGTGCTTCTGTCAATGCAATATAATCTTCTTCATAATCCATTTTTTCAGGAATGACTTCAAAATTTATTTGTTTCTCAGTGTCACCTTGCCCAAATGTAATTTTCGAATGCCCTAGATAGTTAATAAACTGAAATGTCGCACTATCATCATCTTTTTCCAGTATAAGAAAATTGTTATTTTCATTTTGAAAATGTGGAAGTTCCACTTCTTCCTTAACATCATGAATTAAACGCAGGACATAACGTTTGGTCTCTATTAACCTTAGCACTGGTTGTCCATCTAATCCTTCAGTCAAAATCATAGCTGAGTCTTTAACATTTTCATCTTTGAATGCATAGCTGACATATTTTTCTCCAAGAATACATGGCAGTTCATGTGTCCAGTCAATTTGATCATATGTTCCAACCAGATAGATTCGTGCTTTATATTCACTTGTAACTTTATAACAAACTGCACCTATCATATCTATTTCCTAGATAAAGCTTGCGTACTGCACTTTCGCAAGTTTCCCTTTCATTTGTTCAATTTTGTTTTTACTCAATATGAGCCTATATTTCTCACACAACTCACTCAGATTATCGAGTAACTGCCCTATTTCCTTTTTATTTCCATGTATCTTTGGTAATACTTTCTGTAGTAACTGTTCATCTATTGTCTTATTCAAGTTAATTTCTTTATTTTCAGCAAGTTCATACGCTGCTGAAATATATTGACGTATTTCTTTTACCGTTCTGAAAGCAAACTCAAAATCATTATCTTCGACTATTCCATAAATATCTGAAAAAACAGCTTCAGCAAACTCCATATTAGATTTTGTATTTTCTTCATCTTCATAATAATGATTACTGTCATCATCAATTGCAAGTTTGCCAGTACGTATTTCTTTTGAAAGCCTCAAAAATGCTTCTGCACTTCCATCATTTGCAGGAATTACCTTACTGCTTACTCCTACATTACTAAACAAACTCATGACCTCTTCTTTTTGAGGTTTGAACTCTATAACATTTGCACGATCCAACACCTTAGGGCTGAACATATATGTTGTCTCGTCAATATTAACTGTCCCAACAACAAACAAGTTTTCCGGATAATCTATTGTTCCTTCATAACCATCCAATTCAAATGGAGTATCTGGTGTTTCCATGTGGCTCAAAAAGTCTGAAAAATATCTTTCAACATGGCTTAAGTTCATTTCGTCTAGGATAAGAAAATACGGAATATTATCATGTTCATTTGCTTCCTCAATAAGTTCCAGAATACCAGTTTTCTCATATTTTCCTTTTCCATCATGTCCCAATGGATTATAAAAACCTAAAACTTTTGCATTATCCGTCCAATCAGCTCCAACCGGAACAATTGTCCAGTTTTTCTTTTCAGTTTTGCTGCCATCTGCATTTTCTTTTTCATACTTATATTCAAGGTATTCTGCAAATTGTTTCGAAATACGAGTTTTTCCTGTTCCGCTATTCCCCGTCAAAATTACAAATGGTTTTGCTAAAAGCGAAGTAATATACCTTCTAGAAAAATCTGTATGAAATACTTCTGGTAATTCCTGCAATTCGAATTTTTCCTTTAACATATACATATACCTTTCCCCTAACTCAGTCCTTATTTCAACACATCCTTTATAATACTTATTGACAATAGCAATCAATGCTTTTAAATAATTTCCATTACCACCCTCAATAATTTCTGAATCTACCCACTCAGTAGTAAGTCTACAATTAATTTCATTTAACCCCAATGAAATCAAATACTCCTTTTCGCAGAAAACTCTTGCCTTATCTGTCTCCCCCGAATATAAATCAGAATCAGGTCTTGCAAATAAATATCTCAAAAAATTTCCTCTAGGTAATAATTCTTCTGTTTTTGATATATCAACTTTCACATTTTTCTCATTGACTTCTAAAATAGGTTTAATTTTTTCAAATTGGTCCATGTCATAAATACAATCTATAATCTGTTTTGCACAGTCCTTTGTTATATTAGATAATTTTCTTGCACCATTTGTGTTTCCAATCTGATTTTTCACCTCCACTTCCAGCTTCTTGTATAACTTAGGTCTTTTTGACAAATAATACACAAGATTCCCCAAATATGCTGATGAAGCATCCGGTACAGCTATTTTTTTCAAAATACAAGAGCCAAATATATCTTTTATAGATCTAGGCTTATCACCGTTTAATAAAGCTTTTCCTGGTCTATACGTGGTATCCGGTTCAATAAATTTTATCATCCGCTCCCTATCTGTTTGGTCTGGTATCAACTGAATCCAATCAGGATTTGAATAATCCTTTTTTGCAATGATATTAATCATGCTTTGATTTCCACGAATATTACTATCAAAGAAATCACCATACGGCTTTAATTCTTCTGCATACTTTTTGCATATGACGGCTAAGTACAACCATTGATTCGAAAAAAATACATAATTCTTATCAGTCTGTACAACTGCTGTCTTATCTGATACCTTTGAAAAACTACCCTCTTCTTCTTCTAATGCCTTTTTCAATTCATACCTTAACGACTCAGATATTGCAATATCAGGAATATATCTTACATCTATTTCTTCAGGCTGTATTTCTTTCTCCAATAAATCATTAAACATCTTTATACCTCCAGAATTTGTTTTACTATCTGTTCCGATAACTTTGTTACTACCGGAACTGCTACACTATTTCCAAACTGCTGATATGCTCTAGCATTTGAATTTGGGACCTTAAATTCCAAAGGAAAGCCTTGGAGATTAGCCGCCTCTCTGGGGGTTAGTTTCCTTGGATTTTTTCCTTCTTGTTCTATTAGAATTTCACTTCCATCCTTGTAATAACGTCTTGAAATAGTACTTGTATATTCAGAATCTTCATTAAACAAACAATATCCAAATCCATTTCCTTTTTTCTCATGCTCTAGTTTTCTTCTCTGATGTCCTGCCCATAATCTATCAGAAATGGTAAATGAATCTGGTACATTTCTCTCAAGAATATCTCCAACTTTTGTTTTTACATTCTCTGCTTGAGGATAAAAAAAACTTGGTATTTCAACGTCTTTTCTCCATAAAACAATAAATATTCTTGGTCTGCTTTGTGGTACACCATAATCTTTCGCGCTCAAAACCATTTTAGAACATTCCGTTTTAAGTTTTGTAATTGGACCATTATCTATTAACTTCTGTGGTACATTGCATTTATATCCCATGCCAGTAATTGTTCTTAATACGGTTTGTATTGTTTTTCCCTTATCATTACTAATTAGCCCCCTAACATTTTCCAATATAACAGCCTTAGGCTGGTGATCACGCAATATTTCAGCTATATGATAAAAAAGTGTTCCTCTAGTATCTTCTATACCTTTTTTTAATCCAGCATTACTAAATGGTTGGCACGGAAATCCTGCACAAAGCACATCAAAATACTTTGGAATCAAAGCTTTTGTCTCTGGTTTTGTAATATCACCAAAAGGAACTTCTCCATAATTATCAAAATATGTCTCTTTCGCTGCTTCATCCCACTCACTTGAAAAAACACACTGTCCACCAACGGATTGCATTGCAATTCTAAATCCACCTATACCAGCAAATAAATCAATAAATGTGAATTTTGGCATTTCAGGTTCGAGAACTATATTATTAATTTTGTTAAACTCTTTTGGGGCGGGGTAAAGATTTATATCAATGCCATTTTCCTTCAATAAATCAATATAATTTTGGGATTCTGGTATATTGCCAAGCTGAATAGCATGACTAATTAATGCATACTTTTCTTCTAGGTCCTTATTTCCTAATTCCGGAAATTTCTCAATATAATTAATTTTTTTCATTATTCTATAAAATCCTTTCGGTTACATATTTATTTATTTTCTTTTTCAAAACTAATGACATCCCCAATATTACAATCAAAATATAGACATATTCGTTCCAGCACATCAAGTGAAACCTTCTCACCCTTTCCCATTTTTGCAATAGTTGTAGAACTTATTCCCAGTTCAACAATCAAATCCTTTTTTTGCATATTTCTATCTATCAATATTTTCCATAAATTGTTATACGATATTTTCATCCTTAGTGTCCTTTCTAAAATATCCAAATAAAAATACCTTTATCGATTATATCACGATTTTTATTAATCCACCACTTAAATCTTTATATATCTAAAGGTTTTATTTCCCAGGAGAAATTTTTCAAATCACACCATTTTCAGAAATGCAAGTACTATTCTCTCGCACCCCATTTTTTCACCCGTAGTACTCTGCATTAAGAATCCATCTCAAAATTCAACTCCTATCACTCTATTAATCCTATAAATTTCCAAAAGGTCCACGGCAAGATACGCACCAGAGCTGACTTTGACTTTCAGGTGTATCTTGTCAGATAACATCCAATCCGCCACGCCTCACCTCCCATTTCAGCCTCCCACCCCACTAAAAAAGCACCCCGCAGGAAATCCCGCCAGAGTGCCATCTTCAAAATGATTCAATTATTCATTTATTCAATATTCAATTATCTCAATTATCCTTTTCTTTCCACCCCTACCCAAATATACTCATCAGATTAGCCACAACCAGGCCGCCGCCGGTTCCGATGACATAGCCGAGAAGCGCCATCATGATACCAACTGGTACGAGTGCATTTGAGTATGCGCCGGCGAGAACCGGTGCTGTTGCTGTTCCACCGATGTTTGCGAGGGAAGCAACACAGCATGTGAAGATGTCGAGTTTCAATATCTTCGCAAGTGCAATCATTATTGCCACATGGATAAGGAGGATTACAAATCCTGCGAGAAGCCATATTGTGGCATTTCCGACTGCTCCTAGGTCTGCTCTTGAAGCGATTAAGGCAATGACTATATAAAGCATTACATTTGAAATCTCCTCAGTTCCCTTAATCTTGCCAAATGGTGTCAGGGCAAATACGATACCAAGCACTGATACGATAAGGACTGTCCATGTTGTGCTGTCAAAGAATGATAAATGTGCATTAATCATGCTGCCAAGTTCCATTGAAACTGCAGATACTAAGAGTCCTGAACCTAGCAGAAGAATGATGTTCTGCCATACAAGCGGCTTTGTGTTGGCATTTGCTTCCTCTTCAAGTGCTGCTCCAACGCCGTCGATTATGCTTGTGTCTGCCTTTGTCCATTTGTTGAACTTCTCGTGATTTCCGATTGCCCACAGAAGGAACATTACATAAAGTGTCGCGCAGATTGAATCCATAACAAGGGCGTAAGCCATTGTTGCTTCGTCAACATCAAGTGCTGCCTGGATTGCGAGCATATTGCCGCCGCCGCCCATCCAGCTTCCGCACAGTGCGCCGAGCGCTTTCCATGAACCTGCGCCTAATAGCTGATGGAATATCGCATATGAAACGAAGAATCCAAGTCCGATTGACAAAGTTGCTGCGAAGAAACCGATAAGCATTTTAGGTCCAAGCTTGATGATTTTCTTCAAATCACAGCGAAGCAGCATTATGAAAAGCATCGCATATAATATCGGGTTCTTGACTGATTTGTACACAGCGCTTGTTGCACTAAGGTCCCACACTTTCATTGTGCAAAGCAGCATAAGCCCCAGGTATATAAGTACAATCGGCGGTGCAAAATTAAAGAACACCTGTGCCTTTTTCCCTTTAAAAATCTTAGGCAGATTTACTAATACTGCGGCTGCAAATATAAGTGCCGCAAGGTATAAAAATCCATCATTTATCATGTATAAATTCTCCTTATGGTTAATCTATAACATATTCTGCCCATTTTTCTGTAGTATATAACTAAATTTGCGGAAGTAAATGTGATGCAATCTGCCGTCACACACTTACTCCCGCAAATTTAATTATAAACTTTTAAGTATCTCCAGCAGATATTCCCATGTTCTCTCCACTGAAGCCACATTCATGCACTCATCAGGCGTATGCACACTTTCAAGTGTCGGTCCAAATGATATCATATCTACTCCCGGCATTTTCCCGGCAAGTATGCCACATTCGAGTCCGGCGTGGATTGAGGTCACTTCCGGTTCGTGGCCGTACACATTTGTAAAGCTATCAACGCATATCTTTCTTAACTGCGAATCACTCTTGTATTCCCACGCAGGATAGTCCGACATTGTGACTACTTTCCCTGACAAATGTTTTACAAATGTAGTGACTCTCTCTAACAATAATTTCTTTCCAGCCGCTGTATTGCTTCTTATAAGATATTTGTACACAAGCTTGTCTGCGTCGAGATAAGCAGTTCCAAGATTGAGAGATGTCTGCACCATGCCCTTAATCTCCTGACTCATTTTGTACACACCATCAGGACTTAATTGGAGGGCATATATTACATTTGCAGTACTATTAGAATTGAGGACTTTGTCTGCTGCAACATCTGTCTTTTCAACCTCAATCTTAGCATATGGCTCTGTCGCTCTGATTTCCTGCATCCACACAGCCTCACTCTCTTTGATGCTTTGTTCAAATGTTGTGGCATCGCAGCTTCTGACACTTACAACTGCCTTTGCTTCTTTTGGAATTGCATTTTCCTTGCCGCCACCTGAAAGCGACACAAGACGGAAATCTGCTGCCCCACTGGCATGTGAAAGTAATGAAGCAAGCAATCTTATAGCATTAGTGTGCTGTTTGTGAATCTCAACGCCGGAATGACCGCCGGCAAGCCCGCTTATCTTAACTTCGAAGCATACCGAACCATTCTGCACATCAATTGCACCATCTGCCACCCAGCCCGCAGCATCCTCATACGCAACCGGAATATCGCACTCAGCCCTTACACCACCAGCACAGCTTACATACAATATTCCCTCACTTTCAGAATCAATATTAATAAGTCTCTTTGCTGTAAGGTCAGAAGTGTCGAGGTCTCTTGCGCCAAGCATTCCAATCTCTTCATCGCTCGTAAGCACTGCCTGTATAGGAGGATGCGCAATCGTATCCGAAGCAAGCACTGCCAGTATAAATGCAATTGCAATTCCATCATCAGCGCCAAGAGTTGTGCCATCAGCCCATACCATCTTACCATCAGTGCAAGCCTTAATGCTCTGTACACTCATGTCAATATCGCAGTCCGGTTCTTTCTCACACACCATATCAAGATGTCCCTGCAAAATCACAGGCTCGCAGTCCTCATATCCAGAAGAACCAGCCTTAAATATAACAATATTATCAGACATATCCTTCCTTGCCTTAAGCCCATGCAACTTAGCAAACTCCAGACAATAATCCGCAATCATCCCTGTATTCCCAGAACCATGCGGAATCGAGCATATTTTTTCAAAATAAGAAAACACCTCACCAGGTGACAATTCATTTAACTTCATAAAAAGCCTCCTAAACCTACTTTTTCATCAATTTTCACAATCTGATAGGTCTTTTTTACATTGTTAGTTGGTTTATTATGCTTCTTTCCCCATTAAATACCTACTAATTCATCATATTTCACACTTTAGTAGGTCTTTTTCTTATATGTTTACAACATTAGACATCTCTTGTCAGCCAAAAAACCTACTATTCTCACATAAATCATAAATTTAGTAGGCAATTTTCTTTTTTCTCCACTATTTTCATCATAATTTCTTCTAAATAAACCTACTAATTCATCACATTTAACAACATTAGTAGGCTTTTCCCTACTTATGCGCTGATTTCATGTGCTATTTGACACTATCCCAAATGAACAAAGTCACATAACATACACTAATCCCAGCACCTGCAGTGCAACGCCCAGGTGCGTCCGTACACCCCCCTCGAAGGGCAGTTGCCACATACACCCAGCTGAACTCCCAAGATTAGCCAGACACTCTCTGCTGGTTGGGAGTGCGAGGCAGATGCTTGAATAATGACGAGCTGTGTAGAAGTTAATGCCGCCAGATGCAAAAGTTCAGTGTGCGAAAGCTCGTTCAAGCGAAGCGCGTTTGCTTTCGCACATTGTAAAAAACTCTGTAGCTGGCGGCATATACTTCTACTAAGCGAGGAATACTGAAAGCAGATGCCCCGCACTCCCCACCCGCAGAGCAGGCTGTCTACACCCTACACATGCAATATCTCATGAGCCCTATGTGACAACGGTTTCTCAAAATACTCCTCATAGCACTGCTTAACCGATGGATTCTCATGTGAGAATCTAAGATTATCGCGCTTATCAAGCCCGTACAGCACATGACGACGCTCCTCAACCATCACAGCGTCTTCCTTGTAAGGCTGTCCGCCTCCGTTGATACAGCCGCCCGGACAGGACATGATTTCAACGAAATCATAGTGAACCTCGCCCTTCTTAATAGCATTCACCAAACGTCTTGTGTTGCCAAGTCCGCTGGCAACAGCTACATTTATACTTGTTCCGTTAAGGTCAAATGTTGCTTCCTTCCAGCCCTCAAGACCTCTCACTGACTGGAACGCATCCGCATCAGGATTATTTCCTGTCACAAGGTAGTAAGCACTTCTGAGCGCCGCCTCCATAACACCGCCTGTTGCGCCAAATATAACGCCTGCGCCTGTTCCTTCACCTAAAGGATTGTCGAACTCGTCCTCATCAAGTTCTTCCGGCTTTATGAAAAATGCTTTGAACATTCTTGCAACTTCTCTTGTTGTAAGAACCGCGTCAACATCCTTGCCGCCGTCCCATGTACACTCGTCCTTCTTTGCAAGACAAGGCATGATTGATACGCAGAATATCTTATCCGGGTCAACCCCTAGCTTTTCTGCATAATACGACTTTGTTATTGCACCAAACATCTGCTGTGGTGACTTTGCTGTTGAAAGTCTGCCTGCCATCTCAGGGTACTCGCTCTTTACGAATTTCACCCATCCCGGACAGCATGATGTGAACATTGGAAGTCCTGACTCTTTGATTTCTGGAAGTCTTTCAAGGAACTCGCTTCCCTCCTCCATGATTGTCATGTCTGCTGCAAATGTTGTGTCAAATATATAATCAAATCCTATTCTTCTAAGTCCTGCAACAAGTCTTTGTGCTGTCGCATATTCCTTAGACATACCAAAATCTTCGCCCCATGCTGTTCTTACTGCAGGTGCAATCTGTACTACTGTAATGATATCCTCATTTTCAATTGCATCAAGCACGATTCCGACATCATCTCTTTCTGTAAGTGCACCTACAGGGCAGTTGCTTACACACTGACCACAAAGTGTACATGCAGTCTCCGCAATGTTCTTGTTTGCACGCACATTTACAGTTGTACGCGAACCTGTATTTACAACATCCCATATGTGCATTCCCTGAATATTATCACACACCTGCACACAACGCATACATTTGATACATTTCTGGGCATCTCTGATAAGTGGAAATGTTTTATCCCAATTATCTTTTTCTAAGATTGAATCATATGGCATCTCTGATATATTAAGTTCATTGGCAAGTGACTGTAACGCACAGTTACCACTTCTTATACATGTACCACATTTGTAATCATGCTGTGAAAGTATGAGCTTGACATTAGTCTTTCTTGTTGTACGCACTTTTCTTGAATTAGTGTAGACAACCATGCCTTCTTCTACGAAGTTATTACATGCTGTAACACATCTGTCAGTACCCTCTACTTCAACAACACATACACGACATGCACCAATTGCGTTGACTTCTTTGAGATAGCAGAGTGTAGGTATTGTCTCTCCTATTGTTTTGGCAGCTTCAAGAATGGTAGTTCCTTCTTTTACTGATACAGCTTTACCGTTAATTGTTAAATTTACCATTGTTTCTCTCTGCCTCCTCTGAATGAACCAAATCCAAAATGATCACATCTTAAGCAGCGTCCAGATTCCTGACATGCTTCCTCGCATGAAAATCCATATTCAATAGGTTCAAAGTCTTTCTTTCTGTCTGCGGCATCACGCAGTGCAACCTCAACTCGTCCGCAAGGTACCTTGTCCTCATATCCGGCATAAGGTATCTCTACATCTGAAGTTATCTCGTGATGGTAGCCAAGATATTCATCAATGTTGGCTGCCGCAACCTTTCCGGCTGCTATAGCCCTGATTACTGTTGCAGGTCCTGTTACGCAGTCTCCTCCTGCAAATACTCCTTTATGTTCTTTAATCTCGCTTGTATCAAGTGCCTCGATTGTTCCTCTCTTGACTGTAACGCCATGCTCCTCAAAATATCTTGTCTCGATACCCTGTCCGATGGCAACTACGATAAGGTCACAAGGAATAAGGACCTCGTCCTTAGCTGCAGTCTTAGGTGATGGTCTGCCGCCTTTTATCCTGCTTATCATCTGTGGCTGAACCCATAAACCAACTGCTGCGTCATTTTCATCTTTCTCTATTCTGACCGGTGACATAAGCTCAAGAACATCACAACCCTCTGCCTCTGCGCCTTCAACCTCTTCCGGAAGTGCCGTCATGTCGGCTTTTCTTCTTCTATATACAATGCTTACTTTCTCAGCACCTAATCTTACAGAAGAACGGGCAACATCCATTGCTACATTTCCACCGCCAATAACAACCACTCGCTTGCCAGTATAGTCAGGCATTTCATCATCACCAATTGCACGAAGCATTTCTACTGCTGATGTTACGCCTGTTGTAGCATCCTCACCATCAATTCCAATCTTCTTGTCTGCATGTGCTCCGATAGAAATGTATACTGCATTATATTCTTTATTAATATCCTCAAGCGTAATGTCTGTTCCTACGCTTATATTTTTCTTAACTTCTATTCCTGTAGACAATATAGCGTTAATCTCCGCATCAAGCTTTTTTCTTGGAAGTCTGTAGTTAGGAATTCCATATCTTAACATTCCGCCAAGCTGCTTTCTCTGCTCAAATATAGTAACCTTATGTCCCATAAGAGCCAGATAATATGCGGCACTGAGACCTCCCGGACCTCCACCGATGATTGCAACCTTCTCACCTGTTGGCTCATTACATGCTGGAACCGGAACATCACCGGCATTATCAACCGCCATTTTCTTAAGCCCCCTGATGTTGACTGGCGCGTCAATAAGTGTTCTCTTACATCTGTTTTCACATGGATGCTCACAAATGTATGCGCATGTTGTAGGCATTGGATTGTCTCTTCTTATAAGACGAACCGCGTCTGCATATCTGCCTTCATGCACAAGTGCTATGTATCCCGGTATATCTACTCCTGCCGGACATGACTTCACACATGCAACCGGCTGGTTACTGTTACATGAACAAAATCCCCTCTCAATATGTGACCTGAAATCATCCCCGCAGCCATCAATACATTTTAGTACAAGCTTTGCTGCCTCATATCCGATTGCACAGTCAGCGGAATAATAGATTCCCTCTGCTGTAAGCCTGATAACATCAAGAGTTTCCTCTGTTGCGTTACCATCAAGCACATCATCAAAAAGTCTCGCAAGCTGCCTGAGTCCCACACGGCATGGAACACATTTGCCACATGACTGTGCAAGACACATTTTTATAAATGACCTGGTAAGGTCGATAGTACACAGTCCCGGTGGACTTGCTACTATTCTTCTCTCCAAATCCTGATATAAAGACTCCATTGTAACCTGAGCCTTATCCTTGGTTATAATCGTTAATCTGCTCAATTTCCGCTCCATTTCTGCATATTGCGTGTGTCGTATTACTGCTCGCCAGTATACCGCTTAGGTAAATCTATGTAACATTTTACACAATAAATGTTAATTTGAAAAGGAAGGTTATTTTTTTCACACAATAACCTTCCTTCATCCATTACTTATGGTCGCACTTCATGCACTGGCTCGTTTCTTTGTCAGTTTCTTTCTTGTAAAATGCGCATGACCAGTCGCATATACTTTGCAATATCGGCATTACAGACAAGCCCTTTTCCGTAAGTGAATATTCAACTCTTGGCGGAATCTCGTCATATGATTTCCTTGAAACAATATCATCAGCAATCAATGCTTTTAATGTTGTTGAAAGAACTGCATCTGTAATATTCACCAGTTCTGCCCTTAACTCACTATATCTTAATGTCTTCTTATCCGCCAGAACACATATGACTCTTGATTTCCATTTGCCTCCAAAGACTTCCAGGCCGTATTCCAATGGACATCTGATATCTGATTCTAATTTCTTGTGATACATACACCTCTCCTTTGTTTTTTGGCATTTCTTTATAATATCATAATAACAATTATTTTAAAATCAAGTGTGTATGTCAGATTTTTATATATTCATCGTCATATATGGGGGAATGCATATAATTCCATCTTTCACGATTAAATTTCTTGGATGAATAATATAACTTTCGTATTCGTTTTTTCCAAATTCTTCGCAGATGGTAGACTTTCCCATACGTCTGGCGCCTTCTGTCAGTAAAGCTTTTTCCCCTAACATTCATTTTTCCATTCCAGTAGTTTTTTATATATTTTTCTTTTTAATATCATGGTTCCTCCAGATTATGCGCATATATGTTAGTTCTAATTTTTATGATTATACGCACATTCTAAACAGGTTTTGAATTTATTTGCAGGGAGGCTTTTATATGTCAATGAATATTAACAGTTTGATTCGGACGGAGATTTACTGAATGCAAACGGTGTTGCAGGTATGGATGTTACTGTAATCGTTTAAGTGGTACATGGACTTTAGAACAATATGAAGGACAGTACAGATCTGCTATGTACGCAGCCGTAAAATCAGCCAATCCAAATTGGAAGCCCGGACAAGCATTTGATACAGGCATTCTTGATAATTTCACAAGAGAATCCGTAGAAGCTACACTTGTCCAAAATGGTAACAGACTCGTTCGTAATTCTATTGATGTATCGGTATAAAAGGGAGAAACGTATAGACTTCAAAAAGGCGGCAAATCATCTCAACATATTGTTGATGATTTGCCACCTCGACTTTTAACACTGATACCGTATCCACACCGCATCACTGTCAAATTTTTTAGAAAGATAGGAAAGTTCATCCGCTGCAGTTTTTCAGGTTGTCCCTGTCTTTACATCTTCTGTTTGCTCCACAACCTGCTTTTCTGTGGTTTCCTTAGCATTATTTTTCCGTATATTACCGGTATAAGCATTTGTGTAAATATTAGAGTAATTGTTTACACCTGTAACTGCCATACTAACATCTCCTTTCGTATTACAAAGCTTTCATTACCTTTTATTAGCATAATAATCCCAAATACCATTAAGCATTTTCCGATTACCATCTGATACATTCAGATTTAGCCTTAAATCTTTCCAATCACCCAAATACTGCTGCGATAATTTCTGGTTATCCGACTGGATGGCGGATAAAAATGCCTGATATGCCGAATTTTTGATACCCCCCTTTTCTTTAGATTTTGCAGTATTTTCCTGGTTCTCACCTATGTTCTGTTCATTTGCTGTCTGTTCACTTCCTTTATGGTAAACTACCGATGGTGTAAAATCCTGTAATTCTGACCAGATTTCTGTGGAAGTTGCCATAAAATTACTGTGGTTTTCATATGCCTGATTCAGCATATCCAGTTCTTTTTCTTTGGTTAATTCCTCAATTTTGCCCGATTCTGTCACATAATACTCCAGCTCATAATCTTGTTCCGCATATTTTTCTTCAATGCTGTTTTTCATTTTGTTATATGCTGTCGCCATTCTGTTTACATGATGTTCAAAGGAATCGGACTTTACACTCTCTGTATCTTCTTTGACAAATATATCCGTCACTTCCCTCTCAAAACGGTTCTGATAATCCATAGAGCTGACAGAAGATAAATACCTAAATCTCTCCTGCCCCGTTTTAGAAATAGATACTGTATCTGTATACTGTGTCATTTTCTTTTCTAAATCTGCTGGAAAATTTTGCTTCGTATTTTTCCTGCTGTTATGTTCGATTGCAGAATATGTAATATTTGTATTATTGTAAATCTTCATAGCTGTTTCCTTCCCAGATAAATACCATTAGACTCTAATATCAATCGGCACATACCTTTTAATTGTCTCTGTTTGTACCATTTCTGCTGCCTCTAAACTATCTGTAACAAGCTGCTCCTGCAAAACCTCGTCTGGAAGTTCTTCCATATTCTCCACAGTTTTTTCCGTCATCTGCTCTGTCATTTCTTCGGTTGTCTCCGAAAGTTCGTCCATGATTTCAGACATCATGCCCTTGTTTTCCTCTGTTCCAAGAGCTTCATCCACCATTTCTTCCTTTCGTTCTTCTTCTGTTTTAGGCTTATTCCTCTCAGCAGCTTCCGCAATCTTTTCGCCATGTTCTTCTGCCTCGTCCATGACATGAAACATCTGCGAATTATTATACTCCTGATTTGCTGCCGCAATTTCATTCTCATAATTATGAAACATTTCCAGCTTTTCAGAGATTTCTTCCAAAGTGTCAGCCTTTCGGTTTTTCAGATTTTCTTTTTGTGCTTCAAAAAAAGCCACCTTATTATCCCGTTCCTGCTGTCGCTGCAATTTTTCCTGTGTACTTTTCAACATATTAGAACTATTAAATCTATTTATCAATAAACCTCCACCGGATAAATTGACTGTAAAACTCATCTGGTTCCTCCTTCCCGACAAATTAATACAAAAGATTTTTCTTCTTGTCATTTAGGCTTAACATACTATACTTCCTTATCAATCTTACTTGACGTTAGAGAAGAATCTTTTTTCGAATATGTACCATTGTTTGTATAAGTCGCACTTGCGCGGTTCGCAGCATTTGATATACCAGTTGCTTTCTGGGCTGTTTTGCCTGCAAGGGAATTGTAACCTTTAAAAACCGTTTTCAATGAACTGATATCTGCTTTCTTCAATTCATCTTCATCCAGCTCCAGCTTGTTACCCTTTCCTATGGTAATACCTATTTTAGAAAGTAAATGACTGGTTTTGTCTGTCATGCCTGTCATCCATGAAGCATTTCTAAGGACATCTTTTGTATTGGATTCTCCTGCCTCCTTAACAACATCATTATAATCATCAATAAAAGATTTCACTTTTTTGGTAATTGCATCCCAGTCATAATCCTCTACCTCTGTTTCTTCCCCGGTCTTTTCATCCTTCTTTTTTATTTTCTTTTTTTCCCAGAGTGACGCATCGTTTAGTGCATCTGCTGATTTTTTCAGGGAATCCGCACTTGTTTTCATCAGTGTAAGCTTCTGTGAAGTATCGCCTTTACCCGATAATTTTTCTGCATCCTGCTTTGCATAATATGCTTTCATAAGTTTTCCATAGCTTCCGTTTTTAATCGCAGCATAATCAGAAAGCATATTGGTGTTTCCTACGGATGAACTGTCGGAAGTTCCTCCAAATAATGCGGAATAATCTACATTGCTGTTATATTTACTTGTGTAATCACTAAAACTCTTAATCTCTGACATAATACCATTCTCCTTTACCAACTATAAACGAATATCAATCGGTGTATACACTGCCTGCTGTGTTGCATTCTGTGCATTTTCCAGAGTCGGTGTTTCTACTGTCACCTGTGTTTCCCCTTTGATATCCGTATTCTTTACGCTGTCTGTCTCCTCTGCCGCAGCCCCCGCAGATTCCTGTGTTTTCTCGGATTTATCAGTATTGTTCTTTGTTGCAGTGTCTTCTGTATTGCTGTTCTCCGCTTTTGCAGCTTCTTCTACTGATTTATTTGCATCTGCAAGTGTAGACATCTGTGCTGCTGTCGCAGACTGTGCCTTTGCCTGCAGCTCTGCCAGTTCTTCTTCCTTCTTCTCAGTATTTCCTTTTCCGGCATCCTGTTTGATTTCAGATTCAAGCACACTGGCACGTCCCTGTATCTGTGTTGCCATACTTCCCTGCACCTTTGCCTGTTTCATGGAAGAATCTGCGGAGATCATCGCCTGCATACTTGCCTGTGACAATCCGGTGTCTTTCTTTTTTGAAGTGTTACTTGTTCCAGCCACCATATCATCCATAGATGACGAATTTTTACTCTGCTGCTTACTTCTCTGCTCGATCTGGTGCTGTCTTAACTGCTGATTGAGATTGTTAATCTCCTGCTGTATCTCCTGACGCTTTTTCATCTTATCCTCTAATGACATTTCTTCATTCGATGATAAATCCTGTAGCTTCTGCTGTGCATTTGCAATCTGATTCTGAATATTTTTACTTACAGAATCATTCCCCTGTGTCATTCCCATTGTTCCTGTCTGCGTATTTGTCCCACTAAATCCATTTATCCTCATTTTAATCCTCCTTGTTTTGCGAGGCAAAATCCGAACCCTTTGGTGAGGAGAGGATTTGGCCTCCTTGAGCTTAAATTCTGAAATCCGTTTCCTTAAAAATCTGTACGACATGATTTCTCTTTACTGATTCTTTCGGCATATCTTTCTTTACAATAAACAGCGATGTTGTGAACCGCCCTTTTTTTGTTGTGAAGCAAATAAAAAACACTAAATATTCTGATGTTTCACAGATTACTTAGTGCTTTTTGTCCTTATTCTACCTGTAACATAATACTTAGAACCACTTCCTGATTCTCCTGCTCTAAAGATATATCTCCCATATACATCCTTGCAACCCTCCGGATATTATGCAGTCCAATTCCATGCTCCTTCCCGGATTTCGTTGTTTCCGGCAGGTCACTGTCCTTATAATTTAACTCTCCCTCATATCTGTTCTTTATGGTTATCATAAAAATACTGTTTTTCCGAAAAGAAGAGATACTGATATAAGGATTTTCTCCACTTACATTTTCCATGCAATTATCCAGTGCATTGTTTAAGATCACGCTTAAATCAAATGCATTTAATTTCGTATCCCCCGGATAATGAAAATCTGATATAAAACGAATCTGCTTTTCCTTTGCTTCTCTTAACTTTTCCATCAGAATCACATCAATGACAGGACTCCCCGTTTTTATCTCGGGAGATATTTCATTCCACTCCTTTTTCAAATGCTCCATATATTCTGCTGCATCATCCATATGATTCTCTGCCACAAGATGTTCCAGCATCTGTATATGATTCCCCATGTCATGACGCAGGCTGCGGATATCCTGATACAGCTTTTCCACTTCCCCGATATGCTTTTTCATGTCACTGACCTGATTTAATATCAGCTCCTGCCCTGTCTGTTCTTCCTGTGCCACCTTCCAGTTTTGAAACATCGTAGTCATAACAAGAATTGCTATGATAGAGATAAAATAATGCACGAAGCTTAAAGCTCCATAAAATCCATAGGTATCTGTCAGGCTCTTTCCTGTATCTTTTTCATAAATATTCAGATAATATTGTAGAATGCCATACCCTGTAACTCCCACGAGAGAAGGTATAATAAGCATTACCAGCTCTTTAACGCTCATTTCATCATTTTTGTATACATATGCTTTATTGATCAGACCGATTGCGACTGCAAGGAAAACAATACAAAGCACAATATCCAGAATTCTCGTTCCAGCATAAAGTACATATTGCAGCCATTGTCTTCCTGCAATCGTATTTCCAAAAACCAGAGCTTTTGTGATAAAATCATCCATTCTGCCTGCCATTGCAACCGCAAGCCAACGGATAGAAAAAAATGTCACTGCAAGAAATATTTTCTGATAAATGTTTCTTCTGTCCTGTACATACATCACAAGAAATGCAGCCACAACTCCCAGCATATATGCAGAAAAATTGCCAATCTGCTGCGGTATCAGATACAGCACAGACATAATTCCAATATAAACAATACTGACCAGAGCAGCTTCCCTTTTCTTTTTCATATATGGATATACAAAAACACCAAAACAGATTCCTGTAATAATCAAAATTGCAATAACAGAAAACTTCGATGTGATCATCCAACATCTTTCCACTAAACTCATCTGACTTCATTTCCTTTCCTCTGGTTATACTTCAGATATTGCTTCACAAACTCCGGATAATTCTTTTTTGCAATCAATGCAGTTCCATTTTTCATAGTTACACAAGTTGCATCATATTTTTCTACATATTTAAAATGCACAAGATAGGCTCTGTGTGTCCGGAAAAAATCTGTTCCTGCCATATCACTTAATTCCTGTAATTTACCATAGTATTCAGTATCTGTACTTCGTGTATGGATAATAACTTTCCGATTATACACCTCGGCATACACAATATCACGCAGAAAAATCTTTATATGACTTCCGGCGGTCTGTACCATAATATACCTTTCGTCTTTTTCAAGTCTGGAACTCCTTTTTATGTTATGGACTGCCTTTGTCACAACCTCTTTCAATTTCTCATCGGAAAATGGCTTAACAAGATAATGAAATGCTCCGACATCAAATGCCTGAAAAACATACTCCTCTGCTGCTGTCACAAAAATGAGTATCATATCCTCATTGTCCTGACGAAGCATCTTTGCCGTTTCCATCCCATCCTTTCCCGGCATCTGAATATCCAGAAAAAGAATATCCGGCTTACTGCCACTTGCGATCAGTTCATCACCCGATAAATATTTATCTATAACCGAATCCGGCAATAGCTTTTTTATCTTTTCTTCCAGTATCTGAACCATAGATACTTCATCATCACAGATAGCAATTCGCATATTGTCACTTCCTTGCTTACATATATTTATAGCTATTATATCGGATAAGTTCTTGCAATATCTATCTGGAATGTTGTGAATTGACCTTTTTTTGTTGTGAAAAGGGGCTGTCGCTTTAACGATTGAAAATCGTTGAGGCGACAGCCCCTCCAATTACTTTTAACTTTCCAGCTTCGTATTCATCTTCCAAAGCTTTCTATGCCAGTCATCAGCCAATTCCACCAAGTAAAGCACCTGCAATAAGTGCAACAAATGAAAGTGGGACAAGGACATATTTGCCAAGTGGTACAAACCACTTTCCAACAGGCTTATCTGCGCCTGCATTAACAGCATCAACAGCAAACTTCTTTCCTGCAACCCAGAAGAACATAATTGCTGCGAGCATTGCGCCAAGTGGGCAGATATAGATAGATACTGCGTCCATCCAGCCTGATACAATACCCTGTATTACAAGTGACACAACACAGCCAGCCACTGCGATAATTCCAACAGATGCAACACGGTTAAGCTTAAGCTTCTCCTGAATAGTTGCAACCGGAGCTTCATACAGATTAACAAGTGAGCTCATGCCTGCAAACAGAACACATACATAGAATACAATTCCTACAATCTTGCCACCCGGCATACCATTAAATACATTTACAAGATAGATAAACATAAGTCCGGGACCACCTGAAGATAACTCGGCACCGCCTGCTGCCATACCCGGAATAATAACAAATGCAGCTAATAAAGCAGCAATAGTATCAAATACTGCAACATTTCTTGCAGAAGAAACAACATTTTCCTTATCACTAAGATATGAACCATAGATAACAGTTCCGTTACCTGCGATAGACAGTGAGAAGAATGCCTGACCAAATGCATATATCCAGAGCTTTATATCAAGAAGTCCCTTAGGATTAAGAGTAAAAATGTATTTATAACCTGCACTTGAACCAGGAAGTGTAAAGATATATATTCCAAGTCCTACAAACATGATGAAAAGCAAAGGCATCATGACCTTGTTTGCTTTCTCAATTCCGCCTGCAATACCAAGTGCCATAATAACAGCAGTTACAACCATCGCGATTATAAGCCACATATTATTGCCAAATGAGCTTGCTGTACTTCCAAACATACCACCAATAGCTGACATATCATTGCCCATTGCTGAAAGCTTTCCAGAAAATGCAAGATAAGTATATTTGAATATCCAGCCAACAACTACAGTATAGCCCATTGCCAGAGCCAGTGAGCCAAGCACAGGAATAAAACCAATTGCCTCACCTGCTTTTCTCTTTCCTGTACGCATCTGCATACAGTCACCAAATGCTTTAATAGGTCCGCCCTTAGTCGCACGGCCAAGTGCCATCTCCTCGATAACACCTGTTGAACCTATCAATATTACAAATAATACATAAGGTATTAAAAATGTCATACCACCCCATGCAGATACCATATATGGAAAACGCCATATATTTCCCATTCCTACTGCCGAACCGATACAGGCAAGAATAAAACCTGTACGGCTCTTAAAGCCATCTCTTTCCAATTCAATTCCGTTATTTCCCATAGCTTTAGTTCCTTTCTTCCTCATATTGCTAATAGCACATCACTTGTCTGTACCAAAGTTTCTTCATGAACGCTCATACGCAAAAAAGGCAAAGGCGCCAGAAACCCTCCCGGGTCATGGCGCCTTTGCCTTTGATGTCTGTATAATATACCATTGTGTTATTCCTGTAAAATACATGTTGGTTATAAAACCATAACCAGAAGCAATGATTATTCATTATATCATTTATATACTTATTTAATATATATCATTGTGATATAATTTTCAGTGCTACCCCTCCTATACCTGGTAGAGAGAGGAGGTGCATTATATGGACATGTTTATGTCTTTAATTGTCACTATTATGGCTGAGATAGTTTCATACTATATCTGCAAATGGCTGGATAGTGATAATCACAGGTAGCCAGCCTGGGGCTTAAGCCACCCTTCCACAACGGAATAGAAAACCCCACGAGAAAGCAGCTCGTGGGGTTTTCGTTCATTATATGAACATGTTTGTCTTTACAATGGAATTATATCACACCCCATTGTATATTACAAGTATATTCTCTTTTTATTTAATTATGCCATTTAAACAGTCTGATTCATGTGTAATTCTTTAGAATATCTCCTACATAATCCACATCTGTGCCAGATACATCACAACCGGCATCGTAATAATTGAAAACAGCGTTGACAGGCAGACCATACATACCGCCCGCTCATAATCCTGCCCGAATTTCTGTGCAAATATTGCCGTACTCGTTCCAACCGGTGTTGCCGCAGCAATCAGTGTAATCATTCCAATCTGACCGTGTCCCGCCGGTATAATATAAAGCACAAGCAGTGTAAGCAGCGGAATTATTATAAGCCTGACAAACGATGCCAGATACAGGGACGGATTAAGCAGTAAGTCACGGATCCTGACACATGACAGATAATATCCCAGTACTATCATGGCTGCAGGTGTATTAAGTGCCGCAACTCCAGCCATCGTGCTGTTTATTACACCTGGCAGTTTAATTCCCGTAACAAAAAGAAACAGTCCTATAACAAGCGATATTGTCACAGGATTGACGAATACCTTTTTTATATTTATCATATCCTTGCGGCGGGTTATTATCACAATTCCGTATGTCCACTGCAACAGATTAAGTATACTTGCAAATGATGCAACATAGAATGCCGCTTCATTTCCAAATACCGCGGTTACAAGTGGAATTCCGATAAATCCTGCGTTACAGAAAGCAGTTCCAAAGTTGTCTATCGGCTTTCGCATGCCGTATATTATATATGATACAGCTATCGCCACTGCAAATGCAGCTACAGCCAGTACCGCCGACATAAGAAGTCCATACAGCTTCTCCATCGTGAAATCTGTTATATAGCTTCTTATAATTACACACGGAATAACCGCATACAGCAGAATATTGGCCATATCCTTACTGCCATGTTCTGTAAGCAGACCTGTTTTAGACAGAATCAGTCCCAGAATCATAAGAATAAACATTATAAATGTCTGCGTTAATAATATTTGTGTTATCATAATCGTAAATATCCTGATTTCTATATTATGTTAATTGTAATTTTTATAAAATACTACATACAAGAGAGGTGCGAACATGGAATTATATCAGCTCAGGCAGTTTCAGGCTGCCGCCAGACACAAGAATATGACCCGCGCTGCCAGTGAACTGTGCATAGCACAGCCAGCATTAAGCAAGACAATCCACAAGCTTGAAGAGGAATTTGGCGCACAGCTTTTTATCCGTAATAAAAAAGGGCTCGAATGTACCCGTCAGGGAGAAATTCTGCTTGAATATGCAGACAGAATACTGGCTCTTTCAGAAGATGCTGCGCGTGCTGTCAGTGAAAGTCTTGGCGATGCAGGCGAAATAAGGCTCTGTCTCCGCTCAAGTGCAGTTCTTGTCAGCAATGTACTTAAAGATTTTATCCATGAGCACCCTCATGTCAGCTTTTCAATATCTTCTGAACCAAAAGGGTGTGACCTGCTGATTGACTCTGTCTCATCAGCTTATGATATTCCAGACAATGCACATCTTCTTATGACAGAAGAAATCTGCCTTGCCGTTTCATCATCACATCCACTTGCCCATACCGGACACATATCAGTAGAACAGATGATGAATGAGAAATTCATTGATCTTGCAGATACTCCATCTTATGCCGGAGTGTTCAATTCAATATTCAGTAAATGTAAGAAAACTCCTCAGATAGCCTACTCATGCAATGATTACATATTACAGGGCAAACTCATAAGTCTCGGTCTTGGAGTATCATTTGTTGCCTCTGTAACATGGACAAGCAGCAGCCTTCCTGAAAACATAAGCCTGCTGCATATAGATGACTGTCCACATTTCAGAAGTATTTATTATCAGCCGCTTGGCTCATTCTGCTCAGAAAATCAGCGAATCTTCGAGCACCAGCTTGAAGAATATTTCAAAAATTTGAATAATTAATGCACCTCTAATGGTGTGTCTTCACCAGCTGCAAACTGCACAACACTCTTAACTGAAGACTCAACCATATCAGACACAGCCTGATCTGTGAAAAATGCAACATGAGGTGTGACAATAGTATTCTGGAAAGACTTAAGTATGATGTAATCGTGATTAACAACAAGGTCATCATACTTACGGTCTGTACGGATAAATTCATCCTCACCCTCACAGCAGTCAGTTCCAACTGAACCAATCTTGCCACTCTCAACAGCCTCAATCAGATCCTTTGTATCAACAAGCGCGCCCCTTGCCGCATTTATAAGTATAACGCCATCCTTCATTTTTGCAATTGAATCCTTATTAATCATATGATATGTCTCATCACTTAAGAAAGTATGAAGCGAGATAATATCTGCTCTGGCATACAATTCATCAAGAGTTACATACTCAACATTTTCAAGGTCTTTTGCAGGGTATGGGTCATACGCAATAATCTTACAGCCAAATCCTGAAAGATTCTTAATTACTGCCTTTCCAATTCTTCCTGTTCCGATAATACCTACTGTCATATTCTGCATTTCACGTCCACATATAGGACCAAGTGAATAATCTGCTGTATGTGAACGCATCATTACATACAAAGCCTTGCGGATACACATAAGCATAAGCATTACTGTATAATTGGCAACTGAATATGGCGAATATCCGCTGTGTGCAACACGGATTCCAAGGTGCTTTGCTGCCTCAAGGTCAACACTGTTATATCCGATTGTCCTGAAACCGATGTACTTTACACCCTCTGCTGCAAGCTTTTCAAGAACAGGTGCTGACAAGTCACACATGCCATCGCACACCGACATAGCCTCACAGCCTTTGACACTTTCTATATCATCTGCTGTAAATCCGCTCCTATTAATCTGTAATTCCACCTTGTATACATTTGCAAATGTATCAAAATACTGTTTTTCATCTTGACGAACGCTGAATGCTGCTATCTTCATAACTTTTCACTCCTCCTACTTAATCCACTCATATGTAAGTTTTCCAAGAATTTCGATTCCCTTAACAATCTGCTCATCAGAAGGTGTCGAATAATTAAGTCTGAATCCATTAGACTTCTGGCTCTCATCTGCTAAGAACGCTGCTCCCGGAACTGAGAGAACACCTCTGTTAATAGCCTCCCTTACAAATGGTGCAGAATCCATTCCCTCAGGCAGGAATGCCATTACGAAAAGTCCGCCCTCAGGGTGGCCGAAGGTTACTGAAGGATGGAATTCCTTCTTCATGCACTCCATCATGAGATTACATTTGTGCTCATACACCTTTCTTGAATCCTCAAGATGCTTGTCGAAATCATAGTTATTAATATATTCATTACAAATGTACTGGAAAAGGACAGTTGAATGTACATCTGTGCACTGTTTTGCAACTGTAAGCGGTCCTGTGAGCGACTTGTTAAACACAAGAAAACCAAGACGGAATGCAGGTGCCATTACCTTTGAGAAGCTTCCTGCATATATAACCCTGCCCTCTGTATCCATTGATTTGATAGTTGGCACATTTTCACCTGCAAATCTTAATTCGCCGTAAGGATTATCCTCTAATATTGCGATATCATATTTGCAGCAAAGCTCATATACTTTTTTTCTCTTCTCAAGAGAAGTTGTGATTCCTGTAGGATTCTGGAAAGATGGAATTGTGTATAAAAGCTTTGCATCAGGATTAGCCTTTAAAGCCTCCTCAAGCGCATTTATATTCATTCCGTCCTGCTCCATTGGGATTCCTACAAGCTTTGCACCGTAAGAACGGAATGTATTAAGGCAGCCTACAAATGCAGGCTCTTCAGTAAGCACAACGTCTCCTTCATTAACAAGTGCCTTAGTTGTAAGGTCCGCACACTGCTGTCCGCCTGACACTATGAAAAGCTCATTATTCTCGAAATCAAAGCCTTCCTTCTTCTCAAGATATTTCTTCATAGTATCACGCAGAGGTGTATAACCTTCACTCAGTCCATACTGTAATAAAGAAACAGGATTCTCGCCAAGACCCTTTGCTGCTATCTCTTCTATTTCCCTGCATGGGAATGTCTCTGCTGACGGATTGCCACCACCAAAAGATATAATATCCTTGCTTGCTCCTAACTTAAAAAGTTCTCGTATCATCGAACCATGAACACCTGATAAACGATTAGAAATCTCGTATTCCATATATATTTCCTCCTTCAAATACTTACTAATGCAAAAAAAGAGCCAGAATCCCCTAAAGACTTCCGGCTCCTTTGCCCTTGATAAATGTATCATACCCCCATGTGTCATTCCTGTAAAATACATGTTAGTTATAAAATCATAAATCATAGCAATAGTTATTATTCGTATTTTTTATATACTTGTTTATTATATATTGTTATGATATAATTCCTAGTGCTACCCCTGCCAAAACGGAATAGAAAACCCCACGAGTAACCGGCTCGTGGGGTTTTCGTAGATTGCTTGAATGCACTACTTATATCCAATGACATTCTATCACATGCCATCAGACATTACAAGTATATTCTTTTTCTTTTCAAATATTATAAAATTATCAGACAACTTTCCCATTTTCTTAAATTTCATAATCACTACAATCATCATACTATATACACATGTTATAAGCATTAACTTAAAAACTTGACATTAATATTCATCATTACAAATATTAATAAGCCTCATTCTTCTTTTTTATAGTCAATACTAATCCACCAATAGATAACATAATCAAAGTTATGTATATTATAAATTCATTATTATCTCCAGTTTTAGGTGATAGTACTTCACCAGCATTTGCATTATTGCTTTCTGATCCTGAATTGACATTATCACTTTCTAATCTTGAACTTGTTATTATATATGTTGAATAATCTGAGTGTTTTACATTTATATATCCTTCATCATCCACTTCTGTTTCCAACATATGTGATGAAATCCCTTCATCACTTATACCTGAATAATAAACAGTTTTACCCGCATATTCTGTTCCAATGAAAAAACAAACACCAGGTTTTACCTGCATAGTATTCAAATAATTAAATTTTATCTGCATTATAAAGTTATCTTTACTTACATCTGATGGCATATTGTCATTAAATTCATAATTAACCTGCGATGAAAAATCATAATTATCTTTTCCTTCTGCACCAATCATTGAACCTTTTTCAAATGTAAAAGTAACATTATTATTTGATTTAATCACAATATCCTTTGTCTTATTCTGATTCAATATAGTTTCAAATTCATCTTTATTAATAACCTGTGAATCAGATATATCAATTACATACTGATTTGATTCTAAATTGTCATCAAAATTTAATACAGTTTTATTTTCCATATAATCTGGCATTATAAATAAGGCTTCACTTTTCTCTTTTCCATCAGAATCAACATATCTGATAAAAATAATAGATAAATCTATTGCGTCTGATTTATTATATAAAGTGTACATTCCGTCATTGTTTCTTGATTCATATGCTGTTTTGCAGCTTACAGGATTAAGTTTCATACTTCCACCTTCGGGATGCATAAAATTTGGTTTAACATCAAATTTAAAATTAGGTCCGGCACTTGCTGTCTCTCTTTTCTTAGTACCATTTTCTGTTAAAACATAATACACTCTTTGAGCAAAGCCAAATCCTTTGTCTTGTACCACAAGTTTTCCTGATTCATTCCTACTCAGAGTACATTCCTGTACAGCCCAGCCAAGTATATTATCAGCACTATACAATGACTGTTCTAGATTAACACTTATATCTGAACTGTCTTTGAAAAATACAACTTTGTCAGGACAATAATTATAAGCACCATAATATGTATTAATCACATCATAATCCTCTTGAGCTATTGTTTTACTATAACTGTCACTAACTTCCCATTTAAATGCATTCTGTTCCTGAATCTTTTCTTCTGCCTTTACATTAATTTTACCACTACTAAAAATGCTTGTGACTGATAAAATCCATACCGCAACTCCCATTATCAAGCTTTTTCTTTTCATAAAAAACCTCTCTTTCTTTATCCTATATAGTATGATTTTTAAAAATTATAACTCAATTGAGTTATAATTTCAATATATTATTCTTTTTATCATCTGTATATTATTTCTCACACTAAGTACAATTAAATAAAACAGACGAAAGTGAGTGATATTCTTGATTGAACAAGCCGTTTTAAATCGCATACAACAGCTACTGGAGTTTAAACACTGGACTCTTTACAAACTTGCAAAAAACTCAGATATCGCATATTCAAGTTTAAATAACATTTTTAATCGTGAAACTTGTCCGACCGTCACAACACTCGAAAAAATATGTAAGGGATTTAATATGAGTCTTTCAGAATTTTTTGATTTTGAAACAAATCCTTTAAGAAACGAAAGTATTTCACCAGAAGAACAGGATATTTTAAATCGTTATAATGAATTATCTTGTCAGGACAAAAAATTATTACAAGCATATTTAAATGGACTTTGCAAAAGATAATACAACTCATAATATTTTGCATTTCTATAGACAAAAAGAACGCAGACCGTAAACGCCTGCGTTCTTTTTATTTATCATTCTAATTCTATCCCAGCTTCCCTCTTCTCTTAAGATATACGAATGCTGCGACGCATATCATAACTGATAACGCCGAGCCTGCCGGTGCGGCAAGTCCCATCGGAAACAGTGTAGCCGGGAACAGCTTTGAAGCAAGGTAAGAATCAGGAACTCTCACAAATGTAATCGAAATTATATTATGCAGGAATCCGATATAGGACTTTCCATATGCTGCAAAATATCCACTGAAACAGAAATGCACACCTGCAAACATTGTATCAATAATGTAGCTTCTCATATACTGCGTTCCAAGTAAAACCACATTTGAATCAGAAGTAAACAGACCAATAAGCCCGCCAGCAATAAACTGCATAACTATTGCCACCACAATTCCATATGTACATGTTATAAATGTTGCGTATTTCAGTGTCAGAGCCGCGCGGTCATGCTTTCCTGCACCTATATTCTGTGCTGAAAGCGCTGAAACTGTCGCAAGCATAGACGATGGAATTATGAATATTGCACTTATCATTTTCTCAACAATCCCCACTGCTGCCGATGTATCAAGTCCCCTGTGGTTGGCAATCATCGTTATTATAATGAACGCAACCTGAATACAGCCGTCCTGTATTGCAACCGGAATTCCGACCTTTAATATCTCCCCCATTACCTCTCGCTGTGGTTTTAAAGCATTTGCAGACACATGTATTCCGGTCTTTTTCACTTTGATGGCAATTAACGATACTATTACACTGAGTGTCTGGGCAAGTGTTGTTCCAAGTGCCGCTCCTATAAGACCTAAACTGCATGCACCGATAAACAGATAATCAAGTGCAATGTTTGCAGCACAGGCAACTGCGATAAAATACATTGGACTCTTGGAATCGCCCATCCCTCTGAATATTGAACTTATAATATTGTAAGCAGTTATAAATGGTATTCCGATAAAGCATATTATAAGATAGGCAACTGTTCCACTTACAGCCTCCTCAGGAATCGCAATAAGACTGACAATTGGATTTACAAGTGCTAAAAGAACAACTGTAAGCACAATCGACAATCCCATAAAAAGAGTTATTGTATTTCCAATTGCAACTCCTGCATTTTCCTTATTATCAGCACCAATCGCCCGGCCGATAACTACCGTTGTTCCCATTGCAAGCCCCACAATAATTACCGTCAGCATATGCATTACCTGACTTCCATTAGACACAGCCGTTATCGAGTCAACGCCACAAAACTGACCTGTTATGAATAAATCGGCCATTCCGTACAAAGTCTGTAAGAAATACGACAGCAGATACGGCAAAGCAAAATATACAATCGTCTTAGATACGCTTCCTGTTGTAAGGTTCTTTTCCATATTCTCTTCTCCTGATTATAATGCGCTGTTTTGTCTATTTGCACTGTGTGAACTGGTGTCTGGCTGTATGTGTGCCTGTGTGGACTCTCAGGTTTTCTTCACCTAGTGGGAGTAAATGCCATCATCTGCAATGTTTATTACTGCGAGCGAAAGCAAACGCGCTTCGCTTGAACGAGCTTTCGCTCACAGACTTTATGCATATAATGGCATTAACTCCCACACGGCTTAGAAAAATTCGAGTCCACACAGGCACACATACAGCCAGACATCACTACACATATGCTTAATTCAAAAAATAAATTAGCAGCCACCCTCAAAGCAGCTGCCAATATATTAAACCTTACAACCATTGCAAGGTCAACCATTATTCTGTTATTTTCTTTACGGGAATACTTATCTGCCCAAGCCTGCGTTCAGTTTTTCTTGACACAAGCTTATCCCCACACAGTCTCACCATTAATATAATCAGTCATAAAATATACAATCTTATTCCAAAGCTCATACTCTACAATATGTCTTGTTTCTTTAATTATCCTGAGACATTTTTTTATTACATCGGATGAATCACCCTCTGTAAGTTCTAACAACTTTTTATATGTATTATACCCCTCATTTTTCTCTTTCTCTGTCCATCTTACTTCCTCGGCATCCTCTATTTTATTAAGAAAAATATACATAAATACCGGCATGTCTTTTTCCTGTCTCCATTCCATACATTTATCCTCCATAAAATATGTCATCCTTCCACTGCCATCATAATAAGTATCAATCCAAAAAAAGTAATGCAAAAATACATTAGCACTACATACATATGATCACCTCTTTGTTAAATACACTATCATATTCACTTTAAACCAACTTTAAATTGTATTTTAAGTCTCTCTGTGCTACTATTTAAGCATAAGAGTTAAACCTAACTTTAGGTCAACCTAATAATGGTGAACATTTTGTGAATTTTATTATCACATTTGTAAAAAACTAATATCAGGTAAGCATAGCTTACAGAAAGCAGGTGTGTTATGTACACAATAGGACAGGTTTCAGAAATGTTTAATCTTCCCGTTTCAACATTAAGATATTATGATAAAGAAGGATTATTCCCTTTTATGCAGCGTGCTTCTGGAATAAGACAGTTCTCTGACACTGAAATTGCTGCTCTTAAGCTTATTGAATGTCTCAAAAAATCAGGTCTTGAAATCCGCGACATCAAGCAGTTTATGGAATGGTGTCAGGAAGGCAGCAGAACTTACGAACTCAGAAAACAGCTTTTTGAGAGACAGAAAGCCGCTGTTGAAAAAGAGATGGAAAAAATGCAGGAAACTCTTGATATGCTTACTTTCAAGTGCTTCTATTACGAGCAGGCTATCAAGGACGGCAACGAGGACGGAATACATTCAATGCTTCCAGACAAGCTCCCCGCCGATATTCAGGCTGCCTACGACAACTCACACAAATAATTATTATTTGCTTATTATATTTAACACAAAATATGGAGGCTAATATATGTTCAAATCTTTAGAAGTTAAATATCCTAAGTTTTATCAGGTATTCAGATTCATTATAGTTATAATTGCTTCCGTGCTGTACGCATGGAATTTAAGATGCTTTGCCAAAGTAGCAGACCTGCTGCCAGGAGGCTTTTCAGGAGTCTCCCTGTTATTTCAGGCAATCGGACTACGTTTTTTTTATATCAACATCCCATTTACAATATTCAATGTGGCACTTAACATTTTCCCCGCCTACATTGCATACCGCTACATCGGCAAGAAGTTTACCATCTACTCAATCGTGGTAATTATACTTTCCAGTGTACTTGTTGATATCCTTCCTCCATACATTTTTACAGAAGATATCCTGCTTATAAGCGTATTTGGCGGAATTATCAACGGATTTGCAATAAGCCTGTGCCTCAATGTCGGCACTACCACAGGCGGAACCGATTTCATAAGCATTTATTTTTCTCATGTTAAAGGAATAGACGCATGGAACTATATTCTTCTTGGTAATGTTGTGATTCTGCTCATTGCAGGCGGACTGTTTGGCTGGTCAATCGCGCTCTACTCAATAATATACCAGTTCTGTAGCACACAGGTAATCCAGTTCATGTACAAACGCTACCAGAAGATGACATTATTCATCATTTCTGACAAATCCGAAGAAATCTATCACGCCATAAAGAATACAACCAACCACGACGCCACGCTTTTCAAGGGAATCGGCTGCTACGAGGAAAAAGAGCGCACGCTCATATACTCCGTAATCAACTCCGAAGCGAAACGTGAGCTTATCACATTGATACGCTCAATTGACAAGCACGCATTTATAAATGTGGTAAAAACCGAAGAGCTTGACGGCAGATTTAACGATATTCCACATGATTAATCAGTACACAGAATATTCGCACTCATACCATATTTTAGTCAAATTTCTCCAATAAACTATAGACAATCAATTAACATACACTAAAGAAATGGAGAGATGACTATGATTAAATTAAATAAAATCAAAAGGAATTGCGTAGCCGCAGTTATTCTTACTATGTGTCTTATGACTGCTGGCTGTGCCAGAAATTCAACTTCAACTACTACTGCATCAGGCGGTGAGACTACCATCACTTCAGACATTACTAAAGAAGACACAGATGTAACACACGCAGATGATGCTGAGAATTACAGAGTAGCCATTACTGGTGATTTCACCATAACATCTGATACATCAGACGGAATTACACAGTCAGGTTCTGTATACACAATCACAAAGGCTGGTGAATATACAGTTGCAGGTCTTTTATCAGAAGGGCAGCTTATCGTTGACGCAGGTGATGAGGACAAGGTTACTATCGTATTGAACGGAACATCTATCACATGCTCAAGTGGTTCACCTATATACGTTAAAAATGCTTCCGAAGTCAAGATTAAATCAGAAGAGAACTCATTTAACGAAGTAATTGACAATCGTGCCGAAGCTACAGAAGATTCTTCTGATGACGCTGGCAACGCAGCAATCTATGCAACATGCGATTTAAAACTCGTCGGCAAAGGAGCCTTAGTTGTAACAGGTAATTACAATAATGGTATCCAAAGCAAGGATGACCTTTCTATTAAAAATGTGATTGTTAAAGTTACTGCTGTGAACAACGCAGTCAAAGGCAACGATGCCGTTGATATTGAATCTGGAAATATAATTGCAATCTCCGCTAAAGGCGATGGCATCAAGACTTCTAACAGCAGTATTTCTAACAAGGGCAACCAGAATGGAATCGTTACAATTACTGGTGGTAACATTGATATTTATGCAGCCTGTGACGGTATAGACGCATCTTACGGGGCAGATATATCAGGTGATGGTAACTTAAACATTTATACAGATACTTACTCTGAATATAGTGAAGAAGTTACTTCGTCAGGCAGTTCTTCAGGTACATCTGCCGGACATGGCAGCTCTGGTAATAAGACTGCTTCTGCCAACACTGTTTCTTATGTGGCAGCTTCTGACACTATCGCCAACGCACCAGGCGGCTTTGGTGACGGCAATGCTCCAGATATGAGTAACGGCAACGCTCCCAATATGAACGGCAGCTCTGATAGAAATAAGACCGGTGGCGACCGTCCAGGAATGCCTGGTGACTTTAATAAATCCGGTAATTCTTCTGGACAGTCCTACTCAACTAAAGGTATTAAAGCAGAAAGTGAAATAAATATTTCAGGCTTTACAATTAACATAAGTTCAACAGATGACGGTATCCATGCCAACTCTAACCCAGGTGTACTTGAAACCGGCGAGGACGGCAAAGGAACTATTGTTATCAATGGTGGTTCAATTACAATTTCTTCAGGTGATGACGGCATACACGCTGACAAACAGCTTGATGTCAATGACGGTTACATTAATGTAGTAATTTCATACGAAGGACTTGAAGCCATAACTATCAACTTAAATGGTGGCAAAATATATGTATATGCTACTGATGATGGCATCAATGCCTGCACAGGTGATGGAAAGACTTCTCCAATTGTCAATGTAACAGGCGGATATATAGATGTCACAACTGCGTCTGGTGATACTGATGGTATTGATTCTAATGGAAATTACGTACAGACCGGTGGATTTGTATTAGTTAAAGGTGGCAGTTCATCTGGAAATGTATCAGGATCAATTGATGTAGATGGTACCGTAACGATAACCGGTGGAACATGCGTTGCCCTCGGTGGTATCTGCGAAACACCTATAAACTCTGCTAATGCTTATGTATTAAGTTCCGTATCATTCAGTTCTGGAAGCTATTCACTTAAAGATTCTTCTGGCAACGAAATTATAAGCTTCACTGTTGACGGAACATTTGGCAACGGCTGGATATGTTCTGACACTCTTACAACTGGCTCAGGCTACACACTCTACAGAGGTTCTGACTCTATTGCAGACTGGACTCAGGAATCTGGAACAATGGGAACTTCTGGCACTGGCGGCTTCGGCGGCGGTAAAATGGGCGGCTTCGGCGGTCAGAATGGTGGTAATACGCCTGATATGAATGGTCAGAACGTCGGCTTCGGCGGCGGCAGACGATAAGATACTTCACATTTACTCTCCTTATTTTCTTAAAACAGTCACTGGATTTTGATATGCCCCCTGTCTACTTGACAGGGGGCATATCATTTTTCTGGTGGCTGTTTTCATATATCTCCCTATATCCCGCATAGCATAAATTCCTAATAAACCTACCAAATCATTATCCACCATTACTTTAGTATGTCAATTAAACATCTTATTTTATTAAATTGTCTTTCAAAACCCACTAACTATATACATAATCATAATTTAGTAGGCATTTTCACGGAAGATTTCATCTTTAAGAGCCTCTAATTCAGAAAAATCCAGGAAAAAGACCTACTCAAAAAGCTATTCACAGCTGTTTCGTAGGTTTGCTCCCTCCGCATCAGGTTATAATTCTCTCAAGCAAACCTACTCAATGACATATTATAGGCATAATAGTAGGTATATCCATATTATTCATATATACTCATATATATTAACTCATTTTATCCTTGCCAATCCCTCCCCAATATGCTACAATCCATTTATGTTTACTTTATTGATTTAAAGCGTTACGCTTTAAACTTATGAAGTAGGGATTAATACATTTAATATGGGGGTTTTTATGTTAAAACTGGTTATTCTTATTATCTACTTTGCGGTGCTGATAGGCATTGGCTTATACTGCCGCAAGCATGCAACTGATGTTAATGGTTTCGTTCTCGGTGGAAGAAGCGTTGGTCCGTGGCTCACCGCATTTGCATACGGAACATCTTATTTCTCGGCTGTTGTATTCGTTGGATATGCAGGCCAGTTTGGCTGGAAATACGGCATTGCCGCAACCTGGGCTGGTATCGGCAACGCGATTATTGGTTCACTCCTTGCATGGGTCGTACTTGGCAGAAGAACAAGAATTATGAGCCAGCACCTTGATTCAGCAACCATGCCACAGTATTTCGGAAAGAGATTCGGCAGCAATCCATTAAAAATCGGTGCTTCCGTTATCATATTCATTTTCCTGATTCCATACACAGCTTCACTTTACAATGGACTTTCAAGACTTTTCGGTATGGCTTTCAACATTGATTACAGCGTCTGTATCATAATCATGGCAACACTTACCGCAATCTATGTAATTGCCGGCGGTTACATGGCTACTGCAATCAATGATTTCATTCAGGGAATTATCATGTTATTCGGTATTGTTGCAGTTATTGCTGCCGTAATCCACTCTAAGGGCGGCTTCATGTCTGCACTGCAGGGTCTTGCAAATGTGTCTGACCCGGCAGTAAGCGATACTCCCGGTATATTTGCTTCATTTTTCGGACCTGACCCATTCAACCTTTTATGCGTTGTAATCCTTACATCACTTGGAACATGGGGACTTCCTCAGATGGTTCAGAAATTCTATGCCATTGATAATGAAGCTTCTATACAGAAGGGTACTGTAATCTCAACAATATTTGCGCTTATAGTTTCAGGCGGATGCTATTTTCTCGGAGGTTTCGGAAGATTATTCTCTGACCAGATAGATGTCAAGGCTAACGGCTTCGACTCAATAATTCCAACAATGCTTTCTAATTTAAGTCCTGCGCTTATTGCATTAGTTGTAATTCTCGTGTTGTCAGCTTCAATGTCTACACTTTCATCACTTGTAATAGCTTCAAGCTCAACACTTACTATTGACTTCTTAAAAGATAACTTTATCAAGAACATGAGTGAAAAGAAACAGGTATTATACATAAGAATTCTTGTTGTTGTATTCATTGCGATATCTGCAATACTTGCACTTATCCAGTACAAGAGTTCAGTAACATTTATTGCACAGCTTATGGGAATATCCTGGGGTGCACTTGCAGGTTCATTCCTTGCACCATTTATGTTCTCGCTTTACTCTAAGAAGGTTTCCAAAGCATCATGCTGGGCATGCTTTTTATTCAGCTCAGTACTTATGCTTGCTAACATCTTCTTCAGAGCAGGCTTCCCAACATGGCTCCAGTCACCTATCAACTGCGGTGCATTTGCAATGTTTGCCGGAATGATTATCGTTCCTGTAGTCAGCCTGTTCACACCGAAGCCAGATAAAGAGCTTGTCGACAGCGCATTTGCATGCTACGAAAAAGAAACAGAAGTGCCTCAGAAGACAGCACTTGGAAAATAATTCGCAACATATCTAATATTTATATACCCTTTACAACAAAACCTCCTTGTGCTATAACAACCAAAGTTATAAAACACAAGGAGGTTATTTATGGCATCAAAGCTTCACAACGCCCTCGCTAAGAAGCTTCCGGATATACAGATGTCCGAAGCCTTCATAAACTGCGTATTCCTTGCCATGTCCGGTGGACTTCAGGATGCATATACATATTTTACAAGAAATGAAGTATTCTCCAACGCACAGACCGGTAATGTGGTTCTTATGAGTACACATTTTATGATGGGTGAATGGTATCAGGGATTAAAATATCTTCTGCCATTCTTAGCATTTGGTCTTGGCGTATTCGTAACAGAGCGGATTCAGGGCAAATATAAAAATGCCACCAGACTTCACTGGCGGCAGGCAATATTACTTATTGAAATTATTATCTTAATTGCAGTTGGCTTCATGCCCCACTCAATGGACATGTTTGCAACAATAATCGTATCGTTCTCATGTGCTATGCAGGTACAGGCATTTAGAAAAGTCAATGGCTATTCCTATGCAAGCACCATGTGCATCGGTAACTTAAGAAGCGGTACAGACGCACTTTCAGTATTTGTGCGTACTGGCAATAAAACATCTCTTAAGAAAGCCGGATATTATTTTGGCATAATATTATTCTTTGCAATCGGCTCAGGTATCGGTGGAAACCTTTCAATGCTGTTCGGAATCCACACAATATGGATTTCAAGTGCACTGCTTTCAATCAGCGTACTTCTTATGTTTGCGGAGAAGTTAAAAATATAATGTAAATGATTCCTTATCATAGTCATAACACATTCTAACATAAAACCCCAATCCGTGGCATAGATTGTATAAATGAAACTTCCGGAGTCCCGACATGCGAGACTATATAGAAGAACGTGCCACCCAGCTGGCATATTACATAATTGAGCATAAAGCCACTGTAAGACAGACAGCCAAAGTATTTAATGTAAGCAAAAGCACTGCACATAAAGATGTAACTGCACGACTTATGGAAATCAATCCTGAACTAGCCAGAGAAGCCAGAAAGGTTCTTGATGTCAATAAACAAGAAAGACACATCCGCGGAGGTATGGCTACTAAAGAAAAATACCTCCACGCATGTGCCAGATAGTTTTTTATAAAATTGCAGAAACTGTGAGTCCTCGTGTCTTGGATAGGTCTATAAACTCATCTTCACACTGGACAATTGGCAGACTGAGTGCATTCTCATTAATAAGAACAACCTTTCCAATTCTTCCATCTGAAAGTCTCACATCGTTATTAATATACGATGATGCCACATTCTTTAAGAAAGGAAGAATATATTCAGGTTCAAACTTTGTAAATGCATCTTTATACATTGTATCTATTACTTCAAAAGGACATAATGCTCCTCTATATACTCTTGCTGAAGTCATTGCATCATACACATCAGCAATTGCTATAATCTTGGCTACTGCTGGAATATGATCCGACTTTAAGCCAAATGGATACCCTGTTCCATCACATTTTTCATGATGGAGCAGGCATGCCTCTTTAATTCGTATATCAATGTTCTGATTCTTAACTTTCTCATATCCAAAATTAACATGCTGCTTCATTATATTGTATTCAGCAACTGTCAGCTTACCAGGTTTTGTAAGAATTTCGTTAGGAATCATAATCTTACCTATGTCATGAAGAAGTCCACTTATTGTCAGTATTCTTATATCTTTCTCACTAAACTTAAGCCATTGCCCAAGAATTGAAGCTATCAAAGCAACATTTACACTATGAACATATGTAAGGTCATCAAACTGCCTCATACTGTGCAACATATCAAAAAGCTGTAAACTATTTCTGTTCGCAGAAAGAATCTCATTAGTTCCTTCTATCAGCTTATCTATATCAATAGGACTGTTATTCGTAACAACATCGTTAAGGTCTCCTTTGATATCCAGAATATTCTCATCATAGGTCTTCTTAAAATGCTTAAACCTTATGCTCGCTCTTATCTTATCAAAATACTTAACGTTCTCTTTATTAGCAGTTTTTCCCAGAACCTTTTCCAGATCCTGCAGTTCATTATTGGTGTCGTATACCTTTACTTCCAGTATATGATGCCCTGAAATATTTGCTATTATATCATAATTAAGTATGGTATCTTTCTTTGCTAATATATTACCATCAGGCGTATGTACATCATCTGCGAGTTTATCGCCTTCCTGTGCGTCAAATATGAATATCGTCTTATCTGTCATTACTCATTCCCCCAGTTTTCACGATACATTTGTCTGTAAAAATGTATTTTAATTATAAAATTCTATATAGAAATTGTCAATTTACTCTTGACGAATGTTTAAATATTGTGTAGTATCTTATGCGGTAATATTAATTGAATATTTTATATCCCTTATTAAGAGCGGTGGAGATACATAGGATCTATGAAGCCCGGCAACCCCTTTTGAGGAAGGTGCCAACCTGAGCGATATTAGTCGAACAATAAGAGGATTTCGATATAGTCTATCGGGTCCCTTGTCGGGGACCTTTTTTTGTGCGAGCAGCGGTAACATTGCAGTTCTGGCATTTTGCTACAAGCACGAGTAACGATAAGAATAGACACGAGAAGGTATGGGATAGACATATTCACGATAAAATCAAAAGGAGATAACATGGAAAAAAGATTATTTACTTCAGAATCAGTAACAGAAGGACATCCAGATAAGATCTGCGACCAGATTTCAGATGCCGTATTAGATGCTCTCTATGAGCAGGATCCATACTCAAGAGTAGCCTGCGAAACTCTTACTAACACAGGTTTTATTATGGTAATGGGCGAGGTTACAACTAAGGCTAACATAGATATTCCTTCTATCGTAAGAAAGACAGTTACAGATATCGGTTATGACAGCTCTGATAAGGGATTTGATGGTAACACCTGTGCTGTTATGGTTGCATTAGACAAGCAGTCAGCTGATATTGCTATGGGTGTTGATAAGGCACTTGAAGCAAAGGATGGCGAGATTGATGATTCAGAAGGTGGTGCCGGCGATCAGGGTATGATGTTTGGTTACGCAACTAACGAAACTCCTGAATTCATGCCTTACTCTTCTGCACTTGCGCAAAAGCTTTCTAAGCAGCTTACAAAGGTTCGTAAAGATGGAACTCTTTCTTACTTAAGACCAGACGGAAAGACTCAGGTAACAGTTGAATATGATGAAAACAAAAAGCCAATAAGACTTGATGCTATCGTTGTTTCATCACAGCATGCTCCTGAAGTATCTCAGGAACAGATTCATGAGGATATTAAGAAATATGTTATTGATGCAATCGTTGATCCTGCTATGATTGACGCTGACACTAAGATATACATCAATCCAACAGGCCGTTTTGTAATTGGTGGACCTAACGGAGATTCAGGTCTTACAGGTCGTAAGATTATAGTTGATACTTACGGTGGAGCTGCAAGACATGGCGGTGGTGCTTTCTCTGGTAAGGACTGCACTAAGGTTGACCGTTCTGCTGCATACGCTGCAAGATATGTTGCTAAAAATATTGTCGCTGCCGGACTTGCTGACAGATGTGAGATTCAGCTTTCATATGCAATCGGTGTTGCCAGACCAACATCTATCATGGTTGATACATTTGGCACAGGAAAGCTTGATGAAGAAAAAATAGTTGAAATCATCCGTGAGAACTTCGATTTAAGACCTAACGGAATCATTAAGATGCTCGACTTAAGAAGACCTATCTACAAGCAGACAGCTGCTTATGGTCACTTTGGCCGTACAGACCTTAACCTCCCTTGGGAGAAGCTTGACAAGGTTGATGTACTTGCTAAGTATCTTGGTTAATAGGATTTTTGTATGTAATATCTGATGAATTTTTAAAGCCTGCTTTTGTTTGAAAGCAGGCTTTTTGATTAATTCAGCTTACTTATTAATTCATATATCACGTTTATATATGCTGTATTAGTAGGCTTTTAGGAATTCCTCGCAAAGTCACACCTTCTTCAGCCACTTCTTCCGCTCCATGCGTACAAGGAATATAGCACCCCTGAAGCAAAGCTCTGCCGCCATCGCTATCCACACACCAACAAGTCCGTAACTTCCAACAAGAAGGAATGAAAGAACAACACGAATAGCCCAAAGACTGAAGAAATTCATAAAACTTGAAACAAGCGTATCTCCTGCTCCACGAAGCACTCCGGTTACAACGATTGATGCTCCATACAGTGGTTCTGCTAATGCTTCAATTCTTAGTATCCTTACTCCAAGCTCTCTTACTGCCGGGTCAGGTGTAAGAATTCCAATCATAAACGGCGCAAATATAAACATCAGAAGTCCGGTGAACGCCATTATTCCCATTCCGAAAGCAACTGAAATTCTTCCAAAAGACAATGCAAGCTTTCCTCTGCCTGCACCGATACTCTGTCCAACAAGTGCTGTTGCAGCCTCCTCAATTCCGTAAGCCGGCATATAACACAGGCTTTCAGCAGTTATTGCAAATGCATTGGCAGCCACAGCCACAACTCCTAACGGTGCAACAATTCTTGTTATCGTAATCATAGCTCCGAACATTACAACATTCTCAAATGTGACAGGAAGCGATAAAACAAATGACTTCTTTATTGTCGCAATACCTGCCTTCTCATCAGAATCTGTTCCGTAACCCTTAGAAAGCATCGGTGTTCTGAACATCAATACATAAAACATAATAATTGTGGTGACAATCTGTGCCGCCGTTGTTCCAAGTGCTGCACCCATAACTCCAAGACCAAAGCCAAAACCATGCCAACTGAATATGAATATAAAATTGAATATAATATCAAGTAAACAGTTCATGGAATTAAGAATTCCCGGTGTCTTCGTATTGCCGCAGCTCTGTAACATTCTCGTACCAAGACGGTTAAATCCTAATGCCGGCATAGACAATGATGTTATAAGAAAATACATTGCCGCGTCCTTGTGTATCGACTCTTCTCCACCAAGCCATGCTGGAAGCCCCCAGCTTATCATGGCTCCGGCAGCACCAATAATAATTGATATAAGAAGAACAATTCCAAATGACTGTAAGAACACTCTTCTTGCCCTGTTAAACTTCTTTGCCCCGACAAGCTGTGCCACCTGAATTGAAAATCCAAGTGACGGTGCAGAAGCAAGGCTTCCAAGCAGCCATGTCGTTGTCGATACAAGACCTATTGAAGCCGAACAGCCTGCTCCCAGTCTTCCAACCATAGACGCATCAATATATTGCATTATAATTGATGACACCTGTGCCAGAATCGTAGGCAGACTCAGCATAATTACAAGTCTTATCTTCTGTTCAAATGTAATCTCTTTATTATTTCTTATATAGGAAAGTGTATCTTCCTTCATTTAGCATTACCCTTCTACAATATTTTTAGCATGCTCAAGAGCTGCATCAATATTGGCACAGAAATTATCTCTTCCAATCTCATCCGCAAAGCCAGCATGCTCCATAACTGACATAGGCTGTTCATTAACATGTGAAAGAATCATAACAGCGCCATGTCTTTTACATACCGCATGAATATTTCTTAAAGATCTGAGAGCAGTAACATCCATTGCAGGAACACCTCTCATTCTTACAATAACTGCCTTAGAACCTGATACTGTCTGGATATCAAGAAACTTGTCCGCAGCTGCAAAAAACATTGGTCCATTAATCTCATATACAAGTGTATCCTTAGGAACCTGCTTAAGATTAATACTGTCAGGATCATTATCCTCATCTATATTATCACCAATATATTTCCAGCTCTTAACCTCTGTAACATCAGCCATTCTCTTAAGAAAAAGAAGTGCTGTAAGCACAACACCAACTTCAATAGCAACAACAAGGTCAAATACAATAGTAAGTACTGCTGTTGTAAGAAGAACTAGAATATCGCTCTTAGGTGAAGTCTTGCACAGAGAAATCATTTCTCTCCAGCCACTCATGTTATAAGCTACCATGAAAAGAATCGCTGCAATTGCCGGCATTGGAATCCATGCTGCATATGGCATAAGTACAACAAGGATAAGAAGAAGTGTTACAGAATGAACCATACCTGCAATTGGTGTACGTCCACCATTCTTAACATTAGCTGCTGTTCTTGCAATAGCGCCTGTTGCCGGAATTCCACCAAATAGAGCTGACACAAGGTTACCTGCTCCCTGTGCAACGAGTTCCATATTAGGCTTATGTCTGCTTCCAATCATACCATCAGAAACAACGCATGATAAAAGTGACTCAATACCTGCAAGTACTGCAATTGTAAATGCATCCGGCAAAAGATTCTTAACCATTGTTATATTAACATGTGGTATGCTGATACCCGGCAGCTTGCTTGAAATTGTATATAAATCTCCAATAGTCTTAGCCTGCATTCCAAGTTTAACCATAATTACAGAAACTATAACAGCAATTAAAGATGCTGGAATCTTCTCTAACTTCTTGAATCTGGTCCATATTATAAGAATTGCAAGTGAAACACCACCTACAACAAGTGCCTGCCAGTTAAATGTATTAATACATTTAAACACCGCATTTAACTTATCAAGAGTCTCTATAGTTGGTCCGGTATATGCAGAAGTATCAAGACCTAAGAAATCCTTAATCTGTCCTACAAGAATAGTAACAGCTATACCAAATGTAAATCCAGTTGTAATTGTATAAGGAATAAATCTGATAAGATTACCAAATTTAAGAAATCCCATGATAATAAGAATGATACCAGCCATAATTGTTGCAACAATAAGGCCATCCATTCCGTTCTGTGCCACAATTCCTGCAACAATAGTTGCAAATGCGGCTGTTGGTCCGGCAATCTGAACCCTGCTTCCGCCAAGGAATGAAATAACAAAACCAGCAAATATTGCTGTGTAGATACCCTGCTCAGGACCTACTCCTGATGCAAGTGCAAGTGCGATAGATAATGGTAATGCGATGATTGCAACGATAATACCTGCAATAACATCATTAACAAACTGCTTCTTTGAATAGCCTTTCATCACATCAAAAAGCTTTGGTATGAATTGATTCATTGTTTTCCCCTTAAGTGGTTTTACCACATTTCTCATATTATTAATAGTGCAGAACCTGCCTGCTCATATATGTAAATCCCGTTTTAATGCGGAAATAATAAGAATAAATAAGGCTGCACAACCATTAATAGCTGTGCAACCTTAGTCCTGTCAAACATTAAATATTAACTTAATCACGAATTACTCTGCTGTATCTGTTGTATCGTTAACCGTAACATTCTCACACACAAAATCAACTATCTTCTGATAAAGAACCTGATATCCAATCTCTGAATTCATAGTCTTGCCATAAGTATCAAGAATATCATTATAGTCATCATAACCATAATATGAAGCAAGCTCCTCACCTGTTGAATTAATATCATCTGCAGTAACAGTGATATTGTTATCAGCAGCTATCATAGTTACAATCATCTTCTGTAAAAGATACTGCTTTGCGTAATTATCTGCATACTCGTTAAATGCATCAAGTGAATCAAACTTATATGCATTCTTAAGATACTCCTCCTTAGAAGAGTATGCTGAGCTATATGACTGATATTCTGCATCTACGTTACTGTTAAGAGTATTTAATAAATCTGTAAGTTCTTCACTTGGATAATCTGAAACGTCAAGTCCATCAGACATCTGTTTATAAGCAGCATCAAATATAGCACTTGAACGGCTTGATGAAGCCTGTGTCTCAAGGTAAGACCTTACATATGTTCTTAACTGCTCAACTGTTGCAACTGAACTATCCTCAATTCCTAATGAAGCTGCATTAGCTGCAACCCACTCATCTGTAAGTTCTGGAACAACTGACTCATCAATTTCATTAACAGTTACTGTGAATACTGTTGTCTTTCCTGCAAGATCTGAATTATAATAACTCTCTGGGAATACACATGTAATATCAGTCTCCTGACCTACTGTAAGTCCCACAAGTCCCTTATCAAGATCATCAATGAATTTTCCTGAACCAATTGTGTAAGTAACGTCTGTAGCAGTTCCTCCTGAAAATGCTGTTCCGTCAAGCTTACCACTGTAATCAAGCTTAATAACATCTCCTGACTTAGTTGTTCCCTCTGTTATAACATTAGTTGTAGCCTTTGATTCAAGCATGCTCTTGATATAATCCTCAACATCTGAATCAAGAACAACATAATCTGACTCCTTAAGATCAACAGACATTCCCTTCCAATCTGAAAGATTAACAAATGTCTTATATACTTCTGCATTAGATGTAATTGTTCCTGCATACTCTTCTGCATTTATCTCTGTGTTAGCTGTAGAAGCTTTAGCTTCTTTCTTTTCTGTTTTACCACATGCTACTAATGATGCTGCAAGTGCACCTACAAGTAACACACTAAATAACTTCTTTTTCATATACTTCCTCATTTCTACATACATAAACATTTCTGCCTAACAGCAAGCCTTATATTTATAGCACATTTATCAAAAAAATAAAAGTAATTTCACACTAATTTCACTTTTTTATACAGCGTTAAACTGTTATAATCTCAATGTGTTAAAATATTTTGGAGGATGCCGGTTTATTCCGGTAATTGTTCTATGAAGAAATTTAATAAAATAAAATGCTTTTCATATGTGTTTACTGTTATTCTGGCTCTTGGCTTTGTTCTTACCGCCTGTGAAAAGCCTGTGGTTACACTGACTACTCCAGAGTCTGTGAACGGCTTTAAGTTAAACACATATGTGCAGATTGACTCATACACAAGTGTTTCTAAGAATACTCTTACAGAAGCCCTTAATCTGTGTGACTACTACGAAAACATTTTTTCAAGGACTAAGGAAGACAGCGAGTTATCAAAGGTTAATTCTAACCAGACAACAAGCATATCTAAGGAAATGTATGAATTAGTAAGTGCCGGACTTGAATATGCTGCTTTGAGTAATGGAGCATTTGACATAACAATAGGAAGCGTTTCCAGACTGTGGGACTTCACCGCGGAATCACCGAAAGTTCCTGACAGCGGACGTATTGCCGAAGCTTTGACACATGTTGATTACACCAGAGTCAGTGTGTCCGATAACGGTGATGGTACTTATTCAATTAGCAAGCCTGATGATGTCATCCTTGACCTCGGAGCTGTTGCTAAAGGCTATATTGCCGACAAAATCAAAGATTTTCTTGAAGAAAATGGTGTAAAACGTGCTATAATCAATCTCGGTGGCAATGTTTTATGTATCGGTAAGAAAACTAACACAGATAACTTCGGAATTGGCGTAAGGAAGCCATTTGCAGCCAATAATGAAGTGCTTGTTGCTCTTTCCGTTGATGATTCCTCTGTTGTATCATCTGGCAACTATGAGCGGTATTTCTATGCTGATGATGGAACATTTTATCATCATATACTTAACCCGGCTACAGGCTATTCTTATGACAATGACCTGTCTGATGTTACTATTCTGTCAAAAGATTCGCTCACCGGAGACTGCTTAAGTACAACCTGCTTCTGTCTTGGGCTTGAAGACGGTATGAAGCTTATCGAAAGCCTTGATGGAATTGAAGCTGTATTTGTGACTAATGAAGGTGAAATTCACTATTCCAGTGGAGCAAAGGCCTATGTAAAGAGCTGATTTACCTCGCGGTACAAGGCTTAACTTAATATCAAAAATGAAATGGAGAACATACAATGATAAGACTTATATTAATAGTTATATTTGCAATAATAATATTGTTTGCCAGCCTTATAATGCTTCCTGTATTCTGGCTCATTGGCAAGTTCAATCAGGATGCTAAGGACCGTGGAAGTCTCCGCTTTGTGCAGGGTGTTTTTAAGGTTGTTCTTTTTCTGTCTGGTGTTACAACAACTGTAAAAGGACTTGAAAACCTCCCTAAAGACGGAGAAGCTGTACTTTTTGTAGGCAATCACCATGGTTTCTTTGACACAATTATTTCTTACACATACATGAAACCCAGAACGGGCTTTGTTGCCAAGAAAGAGATTGAAAAAGTCCCTCTTCTTAATATATGGATGAGATATCTTTACTGCCTTTTCCTTGACAGAAAGAATATGAAAGAAGGTTTAAAGACTATCCTTACCGGTATTGATTACTTGAAAGCTGGAACTTCAATTGTTATATTCCCTGAAGGAACAAGAAATAAAAGCATTGATGGTGTTCTTCCTTTCCATGCAGGAAGCTTTAAGCTTGCTGAAAAATCAGGCTGCAGGATTATTCCTATGGTACAGAACAACACAGCTGCTGCATTAGAAGACCACCTTCCATTCTTTAAAAAGACTCACACTGTCCTTGAATTTGGCAAGCCAATCGATGTCGCCAGCATGGACCGCGAGCAGAAAAAAACTCTTGCCAATGATGTGCAGGATCTTATTGAGAAGATGTATGAGGAAAACAAGGCGCTTGTATAATGTGAACGGACGGTCACAACAAGAATAAGGTGTGGTTTTCAGACACGCTCCCGCTCGTGGAAACGCGTAGCGGTACTAGGCTCGCTGCCTCACTTCGTGAGGTGCGCTTGCCAAGTGCCGACGCGTTTCCAACGATCTGAAAATCACACCTTATTCTTGTTATGACCTTACACTTCGCTTAATCTACAGACGCTTGTTTCCTGCCAAAACTTTGCAGGGGCAGGTGGCGGAACCTCATATATGTTTTTTACCACCGTAGTATTCAATCCGCACATCCTGCGCCACGCGCAGCAGTGCGGCAACGCTGGTAATTGATTTTCTACCGGAAGTAGTGGGCTGTGACTGGGGTGTATGTCGTTTCCAGACCGTTTAAAATGCGTCGGTACTTAGCAAACGCACCTCACGCAGTGAGGAAGTGCGCTTAGTATCCGCTACGCATTTTAACGAGCGGGAGCGTGTCTGAAAACGACATATACCACAGCCACAGCCCTCCCTCACGTCAGAAAAAAAGACCACACCAGCAATCCGCTGATGCAGCCTCTCATCCTTACTTATTCTTCTTAAAAAATCCCTTCTTTTTCTTTTCAGGAACTACAATCTTTCCACCTCTTACAGACTTGATGCCTACAATATAGATACCACTTACTTCTGCCTTGACTTCTGCCTTAATTGGAATCTGGTCAAATACCTTAGGATCACACATAAGTGACATAACTCTTGGTCCAATCTTTGCCTTAACGATTGGCATCTTACGACCTCTGAATGCCTTAGGTGTCTGGTCTAAGACCATCTTAGGAAGTCCGGCATCTTTTAATTTCATCATCTTCTTATCAATGACAAGCATCGACATAACCTGCTTTGCAGCCTCTAACTGTGCGTTATTAGCTTCCTGCTTCTTCTGAAGCTTTTTACCCACAATAGTAAGTGCAACAAGTGCTGCTATAAGTACAGCAATAACTATCAATAAAACAATACTCCAAACTGGCATATTTACTACTCCTTCGTTAACTTTTCATATACTAGTCAATTATATCAAAACAATCAGTAATTGCAAGTGTTTTGTGTTGGACTTGGGTCGGAGTGTGTTGGTATATGTTATTTCCAGACACGCTCCCGCTCGTGAAAGTGCGTAGCGGACACTAAGTTCACTGCCTCACTTCGTGAGGTGTGTTCACTAAGTGCCGACGCACTTCCAACGGTCTGAAAATAACATATACCAACACACTCCGACCACCTCCCCACAAAAACTTGCTCGGTTCCTATGGAACCATCGCCTACTGCGTGAACGCTCCCAACAGCCCCGCCTCCGCCAAAGGCGGACAGGGGAAGTGACAGCGTAAGGGGGCATGGTGTGCATATGCTGTAGCGTAAGACCGTTGGAAAGACGTCGGCACTTGGCAAACGCACCTCACGAAGTGAGGCAGTGCGCCTAGTACCGCTACGCCTTTCCACGAGCGGGAGCGTGTCTTACGATGCAGCATATACACACCCTGCCCCCGTCCGTCTGCCACTTTCCTCTAGTCAGTCAACTTATGAAGAAGTGACATCTTCATATCATAATATGCCGGGCTCATGTCAAGATAATGGTTATGAGGATTCTCAAATCTCTGCTCTTCTTCCCATATATTATCAGTGAGCTGATCCTGAACATACTTCTTAATCTCATCAATAGATACTCTGTCCATTACACGCTTGCCGTTCTTTACAACAAGCTGCTGTAACTCTACTGCTGTGCAGTTTTCAAAGTATCTGTTCTTCCAAGGCTTTACAGGGTCTACATAGCGGTAAGGCTTTGAAAGGTCAACAACCTCATCAGCACCTGCTATAAGGTCTGCAATTGCCTTTTTATTCTCGTCATATATTCTGTAAACCTTCTTAAGACCTGGGTTTGTTATCTTCTCGACATTTTCAGAAATCTTAATTCTTGGCTGGAATACTCCATTCTCCTCTACTGCTGCAATCTTGTATACAGCTCCAAATACAGGATCTGACTTTGCTGTTATAAGTCTCTCACCTACACCAAAGCTGTCAATGCAGCCGCCCTGCTCTAAGATTGACATAATAGTCCATTCATCAAGACTGTTGGAAACAACTATCTTGCAGTCAGTAAGACCAGCATCATCAAGCATTTTTCTTACCTTCTTAGATAGGTATGCAAGGTCACCACTGTCAAGACGGATGCCCTTAAGACGCTTGCCCATTGGCTCAAGCACTTCCTTTGCACATCTGATGGCATTAGGAATACCTGATTTAACAACATCATAAGTATCTACAAGAAGCACAGTTGCATCCGGGTAATTCTCTGCATAATGCTTAAATGCTTCAAATTCATCACGATAAAACATTACCCAGCTGTGTGCCATTGTTCCACTGATTGGAATATTAAACATCTGACCGGCAAGGACAGTAGCTGTTCCAACTGCACCACCGATGTAAGCTGCTCTTGCACCATATACTGCTGCATCCATGTTATGTGCACGTCTTGCACCAAAATCTGATACAGCACGTCCCTTAGCTGAACGCACAATTCTTCTTGTCTTGGTTGCAATAAGTGACTGGTGGTTAACCTGAAGAAGAATTGCAGTTTCAACAAGCTGTGCATCAAGTAATGGTGCAACAACAGTGATTACAGGTTCATTAGGATACATAATAGTTCCTTCCGGAAATGAATAAATATCTCCCCTGAACTTAAATTCAGCAAGGTATGCAAGGAATTCTTCCCCAAAAAGCCCCTGACCTCTTAAGTATTCAATATCATCTTCATCAAAATGCAGATTCTCAATATATTCAATAATCTGTTCAAGACCTGCAAATATAGCATATCCGGCATTATCAGGATTCTTTCTGTAGAACACATCAAATGCAACCTTTCTTTCCTTGTCCTCATCCTTAAAATAACCATTAGCCATTGTAAGTTCATAAAAATCCATTACCATTGTAAGATTTCTCTCATCAAACTGTTTCTTCATAACTACTCCTTTTTCAAAGAAAAATGTACTATTCATCAATTCTAAGTTCTCTAGTTGTTATCGTTATCTGCATATCACAATCTGAAAGATGTTCACAATTCACTTCCATTCCATACACAAGATATATACTTATTGTATCCTCAGTTCGTTCAATTTCAAGACTTTTTGTTATAATACCCAGGCTCATATTTCCATAAGGTGTCTGGTAATAAGTCATATTCTTACTGCCCATGGTAAACCTCATTTTCGTAGATACAACGCCTTTCTTTGTCACCTCTACGCTGTCACCATCAATCTTAATTATGCTGCTTGACCGTTCCTGCGAATCGTCATATACTTCCTCATACCGTATATATTCCTTGCCATTGACAACCGAGTATGTGCCAACATTTATAACTTCAACCTCATCGTCCTGTGACTCAATTACTTCAGCCTCTTCACCATCAAACGAAGCCTCCTCGTCCATTGTTCCCGTATATAATCCTTTAATCTTAATAAAGACCTTATCCTTATTATTCAATCGTCCTTCCTCCACTGACTGCTTATAATCCAAGCAGTTCATTTATAAATGTTAAATATTTAAATCTGACTTTACAGCCCCTGTCTGTTACTGTCTTATATTCTTCGTCTGTAAGAACTCCTGCAAGCTTTTCCTTAGAACCCTCTGGAACTACGCCATACACCGCATCTACAAAACATAATGGCGGATACAGCACACACCACCAGTTCTTTCCCTCTGCATCACCTATATCAACCCTGAAAGCCTCATAGTATCCTGCTGGAAATGTAACATCACCATAAGATTTAACTGGAAAATAACTTTTCTCAAAATACACGCTTACATCTTCCATAAATCCATTATCCCGTAAGGTTTTAATAGCAACATTTCTTATATTATCTCTTTCTGCCTCTAATATGGCTCTTGACTCTGAAAGAGAATCTGACTCAGAAAGAGCCGGTCTTATGTAATCAACTACTGCTTCCTTAACCTTAAGCTTAACCTCCTGGTCTTCCTGAGAATCACTGTTGGCCCTCACATGGAATCTTATAATACTCTCAGATATGCCTTCTGTAACTGCCTCTAAATTTCCTGCATAAGACACTCTGTAATAACCAACCAGTCCACTGACAGCTATTATAACAATAAGCAGAATTCCAAGTTTCTTTTTAATGTTCATATGATATTTACCCCCTGATATATCTTCATATCTGGGATTATATCCATATATTTCTATAATAAACAGGAATTTACAAACTAACAAAGGCTGGCATATTCAGCCAGCCTCCGTGTAATCTAAAGATTATTTGTTAAGAAGTCTGATAATACCCTTCTCCTGATTAGTAATATGCTGTCTTATGACAATCTTAGTATTCTCTTCATCTTTCTTAGAAAGCTTATCAATGATGTCTTTATGTTCGCTGATAAGAATAGAATGTGCTCTTGCATCCTTAACATATTCCAGCCTGTATCTGTACATCTGCTCTCTTAGATTATTAATAATCTGAATAAGTCTCTGATTATCTGTCATTGCATATATAATATCATGGAAATTCACATCAGCATCTACAATTGCAACCACATCCTTAGATATAATTGCTGCCTCGAATCTCTTATTTGCCATCTTAAGCTCTTCAATATGCTCCTGAGTAACATTGCGGCATGCAAGTGTTGCTGCAAGCTCCTCAAGTGCTGCTCTTACCTCAAGAACATCTCTCATGTCCTTCTCTGTTATATGGGCAACCTCTGCTCCCTTTCTTGGAATCATTATAACAAGTCCCTCCAGCTCAAGCTTTCTGATTGCCTCTCTTATAGGAGTTCTGCTCACTCCAAGCTTATCGGCGAGTTGAATTTCCATAAGTCTTTCCCCCGGTTCCATCTCACCACGAAGAATTGCCTGTCTTAAAGTATTAAAAACCACATCTCTTAATGGGAGATAGTCATTAACATCCATCTTAAGTTCACCTTTCATATAAAACCTTGCCTTTCTCTATTACTCTGAATGTGTATTATTTCCATATATATTATGGTGTAAATGTTTCCGTTGTATACACCTGCCTTGCCTCGCCCTTCTGTCTTAAGAACTGCTGACAGGCTATCATTGATTGTTCATCTGGAAATATTCCAAAAACTGTCGGTCCGCTGCCACTCATCATGGCATTCATTGCACCATGTTCTATCATATCCTTCTTAATGCTGTCAATAACAAGATACAACGGCACTGTAACTGACTCTAAAACATTTCCCATTCTTGAAGCAACAAGTGCAACATCCTTTAACTTGATAGCCTCTATTATTCCATCTATATCTGGATGCAGCTTAACATCTGTGTTGTCCAGTTTCTCATACACAAGCTTAGTTGATACATTTACAGGAGGCTTTGCTATAAGAATATGACAAAATGGCATATCCGGAAGCCTTGTAAGCTTCTCTCCAATTCCTTCAGCTAATGCTGTTCCTCTCATAAGACAGTATGGAACATCTGCCCCAATCTCAACACCAATCTTCATAAGCTCTTTCATTGGAACATTAAGTTCGAAAAGCCTGTTCATTCCAAATAACGCACATGCCGCATCACTTGAACCTCCAGCCATTCCTGCCGCAACCGGAATGAATTTATTAAGATCAACCTCAATTCCACCATCCAGCTTATACTTATTCTTCATAAGCATAATTGCCTTATAAACAAGATTATTCTCATTCACAGGGAGAAATCCTATATTAGTCTTAATTCTTATCTCTTCCTCCGGAATCCTTGTCATTATAATACGGTCATACAAACCAACCGTCTGCATTACCATTCTTACATCATGATATCCGTTCTCGCGTCTTCCAATAACATCAAGTCCAAGATTAATCTTGGCTCTTGCCTTTAATCTGATACTTTCCATATATTACCTAACCTTGTATACAAAATCCATTTTCAAAACTATTATATTAAAGATATTGTATGAAATCAAGTACAATATTTAAAATGCACTTTTAAAAAGTTTCATTCTTACGATACTTATGTGGAGATATCCCCTTTGCTTTTCTGAAAGCATCTCCAAAATAATTACTGTCATTAAAGCCACATTCAAATGCAATATCAGTAATTGATTTGTTTGTTTCAAGCAGCAGATTGCAGGCGTTCTGAATTCTTACATTAATAATGTACTCCTTAAATCCAAATCCGGTTGCTGTCTTAAATTTCTTTGAAAGATATGACCTGCTAAGATTAAATTTATCTGCAACATACTCTAAAGACAGATTATCTGCATAATGTTCATATATATATGTGGCAACCTCCTGAATAATCCTGTTATCCACATCAATTTCTTTAATAACATTTTCCTCATAATTCTTACAGCGGATAATAAACAGCAGAAGTTCTATTAGCCCAACCTTTATAAATGCCGGCGACAGTTCATCTGGAGAATCATTTTCAAATAGCAGTTTATCAAGCAGGGCAACAACATAATCTCTTCTCTTTTCAGGAATATTAACAACTCCCGGCTTCATGCAGTTTTCCATAAGCTCTTTACCAGTCTGGTTCTGAATCCATTCAGTTGCTTCATTTCTAAAGCTTATAACAATTCTTTCATGCATTCCTTTTCCATTATAAGTTGTCCTGTGAAGACAGCCGCTTGGAACAATAACAAGATCACCCTTTCCGAACTTATAAATGTTGTGGTCAATAAAGCTTGTACACTCTCCGCTCGAAAGATAGAATATCTCATTAAACGGATGCACATGTGCCCCTACCCCTGTACTACAACTGATATTACTTCTTTTTATCCTCTTAATATCAAAATCCTTCGACATATCCTGAAACATATAACAACTCCTTATCTCAAACACACTTTCGTCTATTATAGTAATTTTTCTGTATTATAAAGAATATTTTTTCGTTTAATTGTAGAAATCACTGTTTTTTATGCTTATATTATGTATAAAGGATTTTGAAATGTCAACAAAAAATCAGTATTTTGATTATTTTTCTGTATTTAAAGAAACATTTTCAACACATTAATTAATATAAGGGGGCTTATCATGGCAAAACCAATAAGTGAAGATAAAAGAAATATGATTCTTAATGGTAATCTCTTTCGTGCAATTCTCATGCTTGCGATTCCTGTTATGATTAATAGTTTTATCCAGTCAATGTACAATCTTACAGATACTTTCTGGCTTGGAAAGATAGGTACTGAGAACCAGTCGGCTATCACGCTTGTTTCACCTTTCCAGAATATCCTGATTAATTTCGGTAACGGCATAACAACCGCAGGTGCAATCCTTATATCACAGTACCTCGGTGCAAGAGAGGATGAACAGGCTAATTCAATGGCTAACCACATCTGCCTTACTTCACTTGCATTTTCAGTATTATGCGCACTTATATGCTGGATTGTCTCTCCGGGACTTGTGAAATGGCTCGGTGCAGAAGGAAGTATATATAAATACGGACTTACATACATAAGAATTGTAGTACTTGATCTGCCTTTTCTGTTTACCATTAACCTCTTCACATCAGTCAGACAGTCTCAGGGTGACACAGTAAAACCAATGCTTCTTAATATGTTTGGCGTTGTTATTAATCTTATATTAGACCCGTTATTTCTTATGGTTTTCAAATGGGGTATCGGTGGTGCTGCCCTTGCAACTCTCATTGCCAAAATCCCATGTGCAGTGATTGCACTTATTGTACTTACAAGACCTGAACAGCTTATCAGAATAGATTTCATAGGATTTCAGTTTGATAAAAGCAAGATGGGTTCGATTGTAAAAATCGGACTTCCAACAGCAATCGGCGGAAGCACTATGCAGCTTGGTTTCCTTCTTATGACTAAAAATGTTAATGCTTACGGATTTATTGCAACAAGTGCATATGGTATCGGAAACAAGATAAACAGCATTATTACAATGCCTGCAAATGGTATCGGCTCCGCCATATCTACTATCGTTGGGCAAAATGTAGGTGCCGGTCAGAAAGACAGAGCAGACAAGGCTTACCATTACGCACTCCGTATGGGAGCAATGTTCCTGTTATTCTTCGGCTTGATTCTGTCAAGAAGATTTATTTCACAGGCTATGGTAACATTTTTCTCAACTGATGAAAGAGTTATTCCGCTGGCAACAGATTTCCTCTCACTTATGGCATTCTGGTGCTGGAGCAACGCATTTTACAATGTCACTCAGGGACTTTTTCAGGGAAGCGGACACACCATGATAACCATGATTGTCGACGCTTCAAGAATCTGGATATTCCGTCTGCTGACCCTCTGGGTATGTGCAAATGTGCTTAATATGGGGGTAGCATCTATATGGTACGCCGTTGTTATCAGTAATGGAACTTCTGCCGCCATACTTTATGGTCTCTACTGGACAGGAATATGGAAGAAATCCACTATAAAAATCGAAAAAAAGAAGGTTAATTAAAGAAATACATTTACCGATATACACTATAGAAACATTACAATAAAAGTCCAAGGAGGGATATAATGTCATTAAACGGAGTTAATTCAAATTATCAGGCATACGAAGCAAATACTGCTTCTGGTTCTGATAAGAAGGTTTCAACTAAAGAGATTTCTAAGACTACAGCTTATTCAGATGTAGCGGCAACTTATGAACATACTTCACAGTCTGAAGGTTTAGTAACAGCTGTTAACAAAAAAGCTTCTAACGCTTCTATTGTTGCACAGTTAAAGGCTGACCTGGATACACGCATGTCCCAGATGCAAAGCCTCGTTACTAAGATGTTCTCTAAACAGGGAATAACTATTGGAACTGCTGATGATATGTGGAAGGCACTTGCTGGCGGTAACTTCACTGCAGACGCTGACACTATTGCACAGGCTAAGGAAGATATTTCTGAAAACGGTTACTGGGGTGTTAAACAGACATCTGAAAGAATTTTCTCATTTGCACAGGCACTCGCAGGTGATGATGAAGAAAAGATGACTAAGATGAAAGAAGCATTTGAAAAAGGTTTTAAAGAAGCCACTAAAACATGGGGCAAGGAACTCCCTGATATTTCCCAGAACACAAGAGATGCTGTTCTTAAGAAATTCGACGATTACTTTGCCGGTAAGAATTCATAATCAAACATAAAAAGAGGTACAGACTTTACAGACTGTACCTCTTTTTATATCTAAGCCTTCACAAGAAGAAGCTTTGTACCCCGTGGTATAATCACAGATTCTGACAGCCCATCAGCACATTTCGGATTACTTGCCTTTATTGAGTCTGCTGTTGTATGATACATTTTAGATACATCCCATAATGTTTTAGTGCCATCAGCAATATATCCAGTCATTGATGGCATCTTTGACAGATCACATTTTTCTTCTGACATATAAGCACTTTTTATGCTGCTATACTCAAAGTTTCTAAAAACAATTACATCCAGTGAAACTGATGATTTAACCTCTATTACACCAGCACTGTTTATTGTGGCTGAAAGCTGCTGTACTGACGGCTTTATGTTGTATTCAAGTGAATCCGGACTGACACCGTCAATCTTAACTGTACCTGCAAATGGAATAATTGTATGCACACTGCCAAGCGGCTGACTGTCACTTGAAGTTATGTAAAATACATTTGCACTTACAACACCTTCCGCAACCAGCTCTCCTTCTTTATATGTCACATCGTCAAGCTGCACCGTAGCTGTACAGTTGCATATCTGCATAAGGTCAGCATAATTCTCAAGCTGGAGATTGCCTGAAACACGGCTTGATACATTATTTCGTACAACAAGGCAACGCAGCTGTGTATCTGCATTCTCTATTTCCATATCATATGAAGGCGAGTATATATCTGCTATAACATCCTTCTTACGCTCCTCATATGCTTTTACATCCATATCAAGAACCACTTCAACTGCAATATCGCGGTTTTCACCATCTAAGTCGGGCCGCTCCTCAACTGTCTTTCCAATTATCTGAAAATTAACATATGGAATCATATCTGCATTGCAGCCACTTATATCCAGACTTCCTTCAAATGATGCTGTTGTCTCGTACCATTGCACATTTCCTGTTTCTCCATTTCCTATATACATTACAAATATATCTAAATCACCAGCAAGCTTAAGTCCATCATCTGCAAGCCTTGTATTCAGATTTCTTACATCTACATCATCCCAGATTATTTCTTGTATCTCTGGTTTTCCTGCCGGAAGTGATACATTTTCTCTTATTCTGAAATTATCACGCTGATTAACTGCAAGCTGCACAAATTCCAATTCTTCCTTCAACTGCTGAATGTCCGTATTCTCCGTCTCCTCTACTCCCGTTATCATCTGTATATCCTGCAAACTCTCGCATATGAGTTTAAGGGTAACTATAGCCTTGACACTTATTTTTCTTGAATTAATTGCTTTAATACTAAGATCTTCTATTGATGCCTGACATGTAACATAATCACCTGTACAGTCACCCGAAAGATTGACATTCTCAGAAAAACTCATTTTCCCTGTCATTTTTACCGGCTGCATTCTTTCTGAGTCAGATGATGCCCCTATATAAAGAAGTGAAAATTTTAATTCCCCATCAACTGTAGCTTTATCCTTATTTACCTTTACACTGTCGGTCTGGACATTTCCCCATTCTTTCACTATAAGTTCAATATCATCTTTTGTGTCAGGCACATTAAAATCATCATCAAGCGTAATCTGTGCCACTGTATTACATTTCAAACGGTATTCATGAATATTTTCTGTTCTGAGTCTCACAGACTGACCTCCTATACATTCTACATTTTAAAAACAACGCTTTCTTCACGCCTCTCCATCTTAAGCACTATTACCGGATATGTCTCAACCTCATTTACAGCTTCCCCAGCTGCCGGACCTATAAGATTAAGATCAATGTACAGTGCATTATCTCCTGTGTATACATCATTTACCTTAATTGAATATCCACTTGTTTCCCTTGTTCCATAACCGGCCACAACATATGTATAATCCTTAGTCGTATATGTAAGCCTCATCACTTTATCTTTTTTGCTTTCAATAAGCTTCTTAAGCTCTTCCGGCAGGTCTGCATTTTCAACCACTGTATAATCAACACTGGTCTTATTATCTGGCTCTTTGCTGCCAGAACACCCTGTCATGACACACGCAGGCATAATTATCAACAATGCCAGCACAAACATCATGACTTTTCCCCATAATTTTCTACACATAAAAAACACCCCCACAATAAGACCTAATTAATCTTATGTGGAGGTGTCAAAAATATTCATATAAAGTTTTGATTTGCGTATATAGTGTCAACTATCCACTCTTGGCATAACTTCCCGTCAGGAATACTGATGTTTGTTTATGTCTCTTTGGAAGATGGCAGCCAGCTCCAAGTGTCTGTCTATGGCTTACGCCTGAATTATGACGAGCTGTGTAGGAGTTAATGCCGCTATATACATAAGTTCAGTGTGTGAAAGCTCGTTCAAACGAAGTGCGTTTGCTTTCACACACTGTAATAAACTCTGTAGATAGCGGCATTTACTCCTGCTAAGCGCAGGAATACTGAAAGCGTAAGCCATAGACAGACACTTGGAGCGTGCGTGTTCACCTTACAAATGGACACAAACCTTACACAGCGTATCCCTTGCTCTTTATGACATCTATAACCTGGTCGACATATTTTTCACACTCTTCTGTGCTTCCAGCCTCAACCATTACACGGACAACAGGCTCTGTTCCGCTTTCGCGTACGAGGATTCTTCCATCTGCGCCAAGTGCATTGGCAACTGCCTCAACTGCAGCCTTAACATCTGCATCATCCTGTGCCTGTGTCTTATCTGTAACTCTGATGTTCTTAAGAACCTGTGGATATATAACAAGTGGTGCTGCAAGCTCTGACAATGTCTTCTTCTTTGCAAGCATAACCTCCATCATCTTAAGGGCTGTGATAATTCCATCACCTGTTGTTGCATATTTAGAGAATATAATGTGTCCTGACTGCTCTCCACCTATACGGTATCCGTTCTCTGACATACACTCATATACATACTTATCGCCAACCTTAGTCTTTTCATACTCAATTCCTACTGCATCAAATGCTTTGTAAAGTCCGAAGTTAGACATTACTGTTGTTACAACCTTGTTTCCGACAAGCTTATCTCTGTCCTTCATATAACATCCATAGATATAGAGAATATGGTCACCTGTTATGACCTCGCCCTTCTCATCTACACACAGACATCTGTCAGCATCACCATCAAACGCAAATCCTACATCAAGATGCTCTCTTCTTACTAAATCCTGAAGTCCTTCAATATGTGTAGAACCGCAGTTTGCATTAATATTAGTTCCGTCCGGAGCAGCATTTATAACATATGTCTTAGCTCCAAGTGCGTCAAATACAGCCTTTGCAAGTGTCCATGCACTACCATTAGAAGCATCAAGACCTACTCTTATTCCTTTGAATGAATAAATTGCAAGACTCATAAGATATCCCATATATCTGTTACGACCTGCTGTGTAATCAACTGTACATCCAATGTTTTCTCGTGTTGCGTATGGAATTTCTCCAAGCTCACCATCAAGGTACTTCTCGATTTCAGCGATAACATCCTCTTTCATCTTCTCACCTGCGGCATTAATAAGCTTAATTCCATTGTCATAGAAAGGATTATGACTTGCAGAAATCATAATTCCGCAATCAAAATCTTCTGTTCTTGCAACATAAGAAACACTTGGTGTAGTTGTAACATGAAGAAGATACGCGTCTGCTCCTGAAGCTGTAAGTCCGGCAACTAAAGAATACTCAAACATATAACTGCTTCTTCTTGTATCCTTGCCAATAACAATCTTTGCTTTACCATTCTCATGGTTTTTTCCATAATACCAGCCTAAGAATCTTCCCACCTTAAATGCATGGTCAACTGTAAGAGTTACATTTGCTTCTCCTCTGAATCCGTCAGTTCCAAAATACTTACCCATAATCTACTCCTTAATCATCATATCCGTTAGGATTATTCTTCTGCCATCTCCATGAATCAGCACACATAGTCTTTAAATCACGTTCTGCTTTCCAATGAAGTTCTCTCTCTGCCTTACCTGCGTCACAGTAGCATGTTGCAATATCACCAGGTCTTCTTTCCTTAATTACATATGGTATATGTATTCCTGTAGCAGCCTCAAAATTCTTTACTATATCAAGCACTGAATATCCATTGCCTGTTCCAAGATTATATATTGCAATTCCCGGATTATCATTAAGCTTTTCTATAGCCTTAACATGTCCAAGTGCAAGGTCAACAACATGGATATAATCTCTTACACCTGTTCCATCATGAGTATCATAATCATTACCAAACACACCTAATTCCTTTAACTTTCCAACAGCAACCTGTGTTATGTATGGCATAAGATTATTAGGAACTCCGTTAGGATTCTCTCCTATTGTTCCGCTCTCATGTGCTCCAATTGGATTAAAGTATCTTAAAAGAATTACATTCCATTCCGGGTCAGCCTTCTGGATATCTGTAAGAATCTCCTCAAGCATCCCCTTAGTCTTGCCATAAGGATTAGTAATCTCGCCCTTAGGGCATTCCTCTGTAATAGGAACAAATGCAGGGTCTCCATAAACTGTAGCTGAAGATGAAAATATAATATTCTTGACACCATGATTTCTCATAACATCAAAAAGTGTAAGTGAACCGGATATATTATTCATATAATACTCAAGCGGCTTTGCTACTGACTCACCTACAGCCTTAAGTCCAGCAAAATGTATAACACTGTCTATACTTTCCTTCTCAAATATCTCATTTAATGCTGCAGCGTCATTGATATCTGCCTCATAAAATGTAACTTCCTTTCCAGTAATCTTCTCGACTCTTTCTAAAGACTTTCTGCTTGAATTAACAAGATTATCAACAACTACAACATCATAACCTGCATTCTGAAGTTCTACTACTGTGTGGCTTCCAATAAAGCCTGCGCCACCTGTTACTAATATTGCCATTGTTATCTCCTTTATGTTCTATACTAATATAGCCACAAAACTTCATATAACATGTCGTTCTGTGGCTTATTATATGTCTTATGTTACGATATTATTTGTCGCCTTTCATCATACGCTCAGTTGACCATATTTCAACCTCGTACCTGTTGCTCTTATTATATCTCTTTCTAAGGTTCTTGAGCTGCTTTAAGTACTCTAACGTAACCTTTCCTGAAAGCTTTGATTCACCTTCAGTTCTCTGCTGGAATTTGTATGGAATCTCTACAACCTTGCTGTATGTACCCATCGCAAGAACCTCAACCATAATCTTCCATCCGATTGGCTGAAGGTCAGCATTCTCAATAACTTCTCTTCTGAACATAAAGAGTCCGCTTGTAGGATCTGATATCTTTCTAAGACAAGGCAACATAACCTGTCCTATCTTTCTTGCTGTTCCAGATACGAACTTTCTGTACCAGTTAAGTCCGCCATCATCTCCACCTGGAATAAGCCGGCTAGGTATACAGAAGTCTGCACCACTTACCATAGCCTTATACATATATTTAAGAACGATTGGTGGGTGCTGTAAATCAGCATCCATACATGCCATATATTCGCCCTTTGCAAGCTTAAAACCATCAAGAACAGCAGTTGCTAATCCTGTACCATTCTTTCTATGTTCCATTCTCACCTGTGGATATTCCTTAGCAACTTCCATAATCACATCAGGTGTATTGTCCTTACTGTCATCAACAAAGACAATTTCATAATCAACACCCTTCAAAGCAACATCAATCTGTGCTACAAGATTTCTGATGTTCTTGCTTTCATTAAATGTTGGTATTACTACTGATAACATTATCATACTCTCCTTTAAAAAGAATTCTCTCGTCATTATACATCAATATACAACAAAGTAAAACATTTTTTTATATTCTGGTAACAACCATGGTTGCCTGTCCCTTAATTATTATTGAACGAAGACCTGCGCTTACAAAGAAACTGTCACCTGCTTTAAACTCCATAGTCTTTTCATAATCATCAGTTTCAATAGTTCCTGAGCCATTAATGAAAAGTACAGAAACAAAGGATGCCTCATCAACAGTAATCTTTGCTTCATCATTGACATCATACTTATATACTTCAAAGTATTTGCACTGGACAAGTCTTTCTTCTGTGAAATGTTCATTTCTTGCAATAACAACCTCTGTCTTATTGTCCTTGATATATTTATGGTTATCAACAACATCAAGTGCTTTCTTAACATGAAGTTCTCTTGGATTACCGAACTTGTCCCTTCTGTCATAATCATACATACGGTAGGTACAGTTAGAATTCTGCTGTATCTCACATATGAATACACCTGCGCCTATTGCATGGATTGTTCCTGCCTTAACCATAACAACATCGCCTGCTTTAACCTCTATCTTATTAAGTATGTCTGTGATTGTATTATTATTAATTCTCTCAAGAATTTCTTCCTTAGATGCGTCTCTTGAAAGCCCACAGTACAGATATGATCCCGGTTCACTGTCCACTACATACCACATCTCATTCTTTCCATATTCATTCTCATTCTCAAGAGCATATTCATCATCAGGATGAATCTGTATAGAAAGTGCCTGCTTTGCATCTATGAATTTTATAAGGATAGGGAATCTGTCCTGTGCCTGACATTTCCAGCCTAATGCTTCTTTTCCTATAATATTAAGGTACTCATTAAAGAGCATTCCTTTATATCTTCCCTCAGCTATACGGCTCTGACCGTCAGGATGAGCTGAAAGTTCCCAGCTCTCACCGATGACATCATAATCACATTTCTTGCCATATACATCACGAATCTTGGTTCCACCCCACAGATTATCCTTAAATGCAGGTTCAAGCTTCGCAATAGGACTCTTATCCAGTCTTACATAATTAGCAGATGCCTGTGGGTTATCCTTATTATATATCTTAACAAGATCTGTATCTGATATATTATCTCCAATACCAACCTCTATTACTACCACATTCTTGTCTGTCTTATTAGCAATCCTGTGTTTCGTTCCCACTGGAATGAATACACTTTCATATTTGTTATAATCAGCAGTTTCATTACCAAGTGTAATTGTAGCAATACCTTCAACTATTGACCAATGCTCAGTTCTCTTTTCATGCCGGTGAAGAGACATTGACATTCCTGGAAAAACAGTAAGCTTTCTGACTTTATATCCCTGTGAATAATTAAGTATCTCCTGTATTCCCCATTCCTTATAAGTAGTCCTGTTATAATCGAAAAATGCTTCATAAGTATCCATATTATCTTTCATAATCTGCTTGATATTATCAGCAGATTTCTTTGATGATATATATGTTGCATCATCTGTATTAACAACTACAAGATCTCTTAAATCATTGGCGACAACAAGTCTCTTCGGTGCATTATTTATAATATTAACATTATCGCAGTCATTCTTGATAACACATTCTGACTTAATATTGTTTCCAAATTCAGCTAAATCGCTGGCGTTGCCGACATCCATCCACTCGAAATGTGCTTCAACTACTTTTATTGAATCACATTTTTCAAGGAGAAGTGTTTCAATACTGCCATGTGGCATAGCCTGCATAACCGTCTCTGAAAATCTCACAGACCTTCTTATTGCCGGCACCTTTCTCTTAGCTGTCTTACATGTAGTGTACAGTTCTGATGCAAGGCGTCTTGCAGCATTAATCATATCCCCTGCCCTGAATACAAGTATTCCACTGTTCCACAGATACCCCTCACCATAGTCATATCCAAGCAGACCTTCTGTCTCATCTTCATCGAAATCTATTCTTGCAATAAACTTCTTAACATTCTCTTTATCCCGGAGAATGTACCCATAAGTGGATGACTGTGATTCTGGCTTAATTCCTAATACCGCAAGATATCCTTCTTTTGCATATTCTTTAGCCTCAATTATTGAATCTTTATAACCATCACCCTCAATCAGGTTGTCCGAATTAACAACCAGAACTAATTCTGACGGGTTGGCAAACATAGTCCCTAACAATACAGCTGCTCCTGTTCCCTTCGGTGTACCCTCGAGGATAACTCTGTACTTAAGACTCTGGAACGCTTTCATCTGTCCATTAACAATATTCTTATAGCTCTCATTGGTAACTATTATAAATTCCTCACAGAATGGCATATTCCTTACTACAGTTTCCTGTAATATGGAACGGCCTTCTTTTATTTTCATAAACTGCTTTGGAAACTGCCTTCTGGACAATGGCCATAAACTATCACCACTACCCCCAGCTAATATTACACATTTCATAGCAATCCTTCCTTAAAATATCTGTTATAGATAATATGTTTATTAGTTATCTGCTGAAGTATCTCCACCCGCTGGTGTATTGCTACTGTCATCTCCGCCTGCTGGCTTATCTCCGCTTTCGTCTCCACCTGATGGCTTATCTGTGCTTTCGTCTCCACCTGATGGCTTATCTGTGCTTTCATCTCCACCTGATGGCTTATCTGTGCTTTCGTCTCCACCTGATGGCTTATCTGTGCTTTCGTCTCCACCTGATGGCTTATCTGTGCTTTCGTCTCCACCTGATGGCTTATCTGTGCTTTCGTCTCCACCTGATGGCTTATCTGTGCTTTCATCTCCACCTGATGGCTTATCTGTGCTTTCGTCTCCACCTGATGGCTTATCTGTGCTTTCATCTCCACCTGATGGCTTATCTGTGCTTTCGTCTCCACCTGATGAGGTATTATCGCTGTCGTTTCTTCCTGCTGGTTTATTATTCTTATCCTCGGCAATTGTTCTCTCATTAGCTGCTGTTGTCTCTTCCCTGCTGCTAGTGCTTTCTGCTGCTGAAGTTCGAGATGAGTGTGCTGCAGTTGAACTATCCTTACTTGTCGCAGTCTCCTTAGGTGCTTTGGTTGTATATTCCATCGGTTTCCATTCATTGCTGTTATTCTTATTATTGGCTTTTCTTCTGTTACCACCAGCCATTGCTGCTATTGACACTATAAGGATAATCACTACAAGAATTACCACCATTGACGCATATACAACATTACGTCTTCTTGCTCTTGGTACACCCGGAAACACTCTTCCAACAAATGCTGTAAGCTTGTCCATAAGTGAAACACCCCTTACAGGGACATCATCAAAATCATTGTCCTCATATCCATTCATGTCATATTCAAATAACACACCTTCATCAGAATCCTCATCGTCCGATTCATCATTTTCTATCCCTTCGTCTGATTCATTATCAGGTAAATCTGCATTTTCAGGCTCATAAGCCTCGTACTCGTCGGCAGCTTCTGTTTCCGCTGCTTTCTGCTCTGCACCATATATCTTAATATCAGAATCATCTGTCTCTTTTTCATCAAACGAAGCATAATCTGACATATTCTCTACAACTGATGATATACCGAGTATATTATCCTTCATCATTGCAATAAGCTTAAGAATAAATGCACTGTCTATATCGAGCAAAGTTTCTATCTCGTCAACTGAATGCATCTCATATCCGTAAAGTTCCATCATAATAGTCTGGACTCTTGATAATGACTTAATATTATCAGGTGCATTGTCATACGCCTTAAAATCTTTAAATATTCTGGAATTATCTTTTATTATGTCAAATAATTCCTTATCTTCCTTAATTCTGCCATACTCATACTCGTAATCATCATCTATCTTAATAGTAGAATTATCTATAAGATTAAACATAAACACTGAAACTCTTGTTGCAATCTGACGCATAATATTCTTATTAACATCAATACTATCAAGATTAGTACATATATCAATAATCGCTCTTGGAGAAAGTTTCTTGTAATCCTCTCCAAAAACCGGATATATAAGACAGTTTACATCTTTCTGTATCTCCTTGCATAAGACCTCTTTATCAGTCTTTCCAGTCCTTACATCATTAATCAGTTCCTTCATCTGTTCTTGATTCTTACTCATATTTTATCTCCTCGTGAATATACATTCCGATTGATTATACCACTCTGTTAAAGAAATGTCACGATTTTTCAGTTGTTTTATATAGTCACATCATTTAATGCTTCCATGCACTCATGTCAACATTACCTGATATACCATTCACACGTGCTTTCTCAGTAAACTGCCACATTGTAAATGGTCCTGTATATGTACATTTGCTGTTATACTGTGCAAGCCATACACTACAACCTACATTCCCTGCATATATACGGTTATTCATCCAGTCCTTGTTAGCATACAGTATTGCTGAATAACCACAACTTCTTACTGTCTGTGCAAATGCATTTATAACGGCTGTTCTTTGTGATGATGATATCTTATCTCCTCGTCCGCTTCCATTACCTGCACTCTCAACATCAATTGCCAAAGGAAGTGAAATATTATATTCACTGCAGGCTGATACAATAAAGCTTGCTTCTTCAACCGCTTCGGTAGTATCCACTGCCTGGGTTACAATATAAGCTCCAACTTTAATTCCTGCCGCTGTTGCCTGGCTCATATTGCTATGAAATCTTTTATCAAGTACAAGTCTTGCCGTTTCATATCCTCTATATCCAACTCTTATCATAGCATAATTAATACCAGAAGCTTTTACACTGTTCCAGTCAATATCTCCATTATAAGTAGAAACATCAATAACAAGCGATGACCCCTGTGAACCGTCAGCATTGAAATAATATTGCACTCCATCTATATTCTTCCAGCCTGTTACAGCGTTGGAATTTTCAAAATAATAATTTTTTCCTTTTATATTCTGCCATCCATCAGCATATATATATTCAATCTGTGCCTCAACCTCCATAACTATATACGAAACTGTTTTTATTTCAGTTGAAGTTTCTGTCTCAGATTTTGAACTTTCTTCTATATTAGAGACGCTTTCTTTTTGTGAATTATCAGGTGCCTTTGCAGAAGTACTTTCTTCCTGCTTTGTAGAAGTTTCTGTATTGTCATCTTTTATAAGGAATTTGGTTACAACATTTTCAGAGCCACCTGTAACACTTACAGTTCCAGTTTCATATACATATCCTGTATATTGCTTCTGTGTTCCGTTTTCTTCAACAAGAATACTGCCCTTGCTGCATTTATCAAGCTGGGATGCCGTGAAATCCTGTATTTTTCTGCCTTTTAAGCTGTATATAACATCTGTTCCTGACTTCTTTACTGATGAAACACTTACACTTCCTGAAACTGCATTATCAACATATAACACCGGCTTTATAACTTCACCAGCTGTTGCATTATTTCTGTTTTTCAAAGGATCTTCCTTCTGAGTCACAGCACTGTCAGTAACAACCTTTTCCATGATATCATCAATCACTTCAAATGTTTCTTCTGTAGATTTCTCTTCTTCCGGCTCAGTACTTTCAGGCTGTGTATGAGTCTGCATTTCAGTCTGGGTCTCTGCTGCTTCTACAATCGCCGGCTGATGTTTAGATGCTTTATTTACGCTTATACCGACTACAATCCCTGTTATCACTCCTGCTATAATAACTGCTGCAGATACTGATGTCACAACAATATGACTCTTAACCTTGAAGAAATCGATAACCTTTTCCCTGAAATTTCTCTGAAGTTCCTCAACATCAAGAATCTCATATTGCGGTTCTTCTGGCAAGTCCTTCTTCTCACAGTCTTCTGTCTCTGTAGATGCTTCGTCATTCTCCACATTTTCTTCTGTTTTTATGTCTTCTACTTCTTTATCTGAATCACACATATCTGCTTCCTGTTATTCCTCTGCACCTCTGACAATAGCTGCTTTCTTAATAACTTCTCCTTCTCCTGGCACATTAAAAGCATACTCTGCTACATAGGTGTACTTATCAAAGTCGTACTTTTCTTCTATTGCCTGCTGCTCTGTCAGTACATCTTCTTCCTCTGTTTCTATATCAACTTTCTTTATTACAACTCCGGTTAATTCAGCTTCCTGTCCAAGATTATTCTTACAACTGACTCCTGTCCTGAAATTATAATCCTTTGACATAGTGTTATTCTTTACAACAATATCATTTCCTGTAAATTCCTCTGTTATAACCTCAATCTCAAGCTTTGCTGTGTTCTTTATCCAGCCAGACTTAGGGTCTTTAAAACGGTACTCTACTGTGTATTCCCCGGCCGTTGATATTGCTTCCTCCTCGCTATATTCATTGCCTGATTCATCATATATTGAATACTCGATATCCATATCATATCCGATAGTATTAATTCCCTTAACTCCGTCAAGCAGATTAAGTTCCTCTGTCAGTCTTCCGATTCCATCGCCGTATGTGCGCTTAATCTCCTTGTTAGTAACCGTAAGCACAGCGTCCTTAGTATCAACATGGTAGTTAGCATAGCCGAAAAATGCTATATCTACATCTACCTGTCCACTGATACCATCAACATAACATCTTGAACTATACTGCCACATATCATAATGATATCTGAAATTTGGAAGTTCATCTCCATAAGTCCATCTTACTGAATCATAATAAAACTTACCAAAATATGCCGCCATCCAAACTTTATACTTACTTGCAATCTTTTCCCCATCAAAATTGTTATACCATCTGTTTCTGTTAGAATAAACCATAGGCTGATATCCATAGCTGGATATAACATTACAAAACGTCTCACAGGCTTCTGTTACTGAATCATAATCACCATCCAGTTCCCAGTCAAATGCAACCGGATATGTTATCTGGTAATCCCTTATAAGACTTATACAGTAACTTGCTTCATCGTATGCTTCTCTTGCATTAGAAGCACCTGAATAGAAATACACACCTACCTGTATACCGTTAGCAAGTGCTCCTTGTATATTCTGCTGAAATTTCCTGTCTTCATATAAACCATCATCTCCGCCACCGCATTTTATCATTGCAAATGTGATGCCATCAGCAGCAACTGCTGACCAGTCTATATCTCCCTGCCATCTTGAAACATCTACACCATATGTCAACTGGCTGATTTCATATACATCATTCGAGCTTGGCTGATCTGGTTCAGGCTCCTCAACCTCAGTCTCCTCTCTTGATGGTTCTGACGAATTATCTTCTACTATCTCAAGGTCCTCAACATCTTTAACCGGAATCGGTGCACTGCTGTTCTCTGCTGCCTTATCAATTATCTCATATAATTCTTTACTGCTTGTATTCTCATCTGCAACAGCCTCTTTAACAAGTTCTGCTATCTCTTCCTGTGTTGCAGTCTCTATCTCTGTCTCTGATTCTGTTTGTGTTTCGGTAAGAATCTCACTCAGCTTATCAAGATTACTGTCTGTCTCAGTCTCTACTTCTGTCTCCTGTGCCTGTACCTGCATTTTGCTGCTATGATGATGAACATACTCTACTGTTGTTACAGTTGCTGCACTTCCTGCAACCACGACTGAGCCTGCAATAATACATGCCTTTGCATGTGCCACAAATACAGACTTACATATTCCTGATAATTTTCCTGCTATGGTATTTAATAATTCTTTCATCCTACATGCATCTCCTGATTAGTCATAATAATGTTTGAAGTAAACTCTCCCGAATATTGCCCATGTATCGCAGAATGCCTGCCATATATCCTTCATCCCTATACGCTTTACACCGGAATCCCTGACATATACAACCTCCACAGGCATCTGTGCTATCGAAAACCCCCTTCTGTGAATTGCCACTAAAAGTTCTATATCATAAGCAAACCCTGATGTTCTTATAAGATGTGCAACCGGTTTGATTGCCTCAACCCTGAATACCTTAAGCCCGGTCTGCGTATCCTTAACATTAAGATGGAACAAGACTAGAAGCATTATATAATAGCCCATGCTTATCACTTTCCTCTTAAACGGATAATCAAGCTTGGAATCCTTAAGGAACTTACAGCCTATAACAACATCTTTATTATCATCAAGCATTTTCTTAAGATAACCTTCTAACTGTGATGGATTAAGTTCAAGGTCTGCATCAACAAATGCGACATACTTTCCTTCAACCTGCGACACTCCGGCAATTATTGCATTACCCTTGCCTCTGTTCTTTTCAGAACTTACCATACGCACACGGCTATCCTGCTTGATAGCTCTTTCTATCTCAGCTTTGGTATTATCCTTACTGCCATCATTAACCGCAATAATCTCCAATTCAGGAACAAACTTTTCAACAATTCTCAATGTTTCCATGATACTGTGATATATAAGTTTTTCCTCATTGTAAGCCGGCATAACAATAGACAGCATACCATTTAGATTTAACATTTATACTCTCCCTCTGATGTTTACACACCTTTTAATATTACAATGCTATGCCATGTTTTTCAAGTATAGACAGGAAATTAATGCAGATAATATCTTATATAAAAACTATCTTATATATTATAATGAGGTGAATTTATGAATAACTCAGAAAATCTTCCAACAGACAACAACAATAAATCTATCGTAAAAGGGAAAACCATGTATAATTGGGAAACTCACGATAATCAGGACAAAGTGATTGTCGACAGCATTAATGCAATCGAAAGAAGACGTGAGCATATGACTGACGAACAGTTAAGAAAAGCCTACACAGAATTACAGACAGGACTTGGTCCTGATATATATAGTCAGTTATGTGACCGCAAGGCAAGTGACAATTTTCAGGGGTGACTTTATTATGGGTCACCCCACCACCTGCAATTATATATTATTTGCGGCACAGTCAAGTGCTGCTGCCACAACAGCATCCATATCATAATATTTGTACTCACCAAGACGTCCGCCGAATATAACTTTGCTTTCAGCGTCAGCAAGCTCCTTATACTGTGCATATAAAGCGCCGTTCTTCTCATCATTTACAGGATAATATGGCTCATCACCCGGCTTCCACTCAGAGCTGTATTCACGGCTGATAACAGTCTTAGGAAGGTCGTCGCCATTCTCATCCTTACCGAACTCAAACCATTTGTGTTCAATAATTCTTGTCCATGGAGTTTCGGCATCAGTATAATTAACTGCTGCATTACCCTGAAAATTAGGAGTATCCAAAGTCTCTGTTTCAAACCTTACTGAACGGTATTCAAGATTACCAAGCTTATAATCAAAGTATGCGTCTATCGCACCTGTATATACAACCTTTTCAGCCTGACTGTCTAATTCTTCCTTAGCATCAGCAGATGCAAGATAATCAACACCAAGTCTTACCTCAATGCTTCCGGAAAGCTCGCTGTCATTAAGCATATTGGCAACCATCTTAGTATATCCGCCCTCAGGGATTCCCTGATAAAGCGCGTTAAAATAATTATTATCAAATGTAAGTCTTACAGGAAGTCTCTTGATAATGAATGATGGAAGCTCATTGCATGGTCTGCCCCACTGCTTCTGTGTATATCCCTTAATAAGCTTCTCATATATATCGGTTCCGACAAGACTTATAGCCTGCTCCTCAAGGTTCTTAGGCTCTGTGATTCCTGCTTCCTTTCTCTGCTGCTCGATTCTTTCTGCAGCCTCCTGTGGTGTCACAACGCCCCACATCTTATTGAAGGTATACATATTAAATGGCAGTGAATACAACTCGCCTTTATAATTAGCAACAGGTGAATTAGTGAATCTGTTGAATGTAGTAAACTGTGAAAGATACTCCCACACCCTCTTATTATTGGTATGAAAAATGTGCGCACCATATACATGCACATTAATACCTTCCATCTTCTCTGTATACACATTACCGGCAATATTATTTCTCTTATCTATTACGAGAACGCTCTTTCCTGCTCTGGCAGCCTCGTGTGCAAACACTGAGCCAAAAAGTCCTGCTCCAACTATTAAATAATCATACATAATCCTGTTCCTTTTCTATCTTAAATAATGGGATGATGCCGACGCACCACCCCATTAATTATACTTATTATATCACATTAATTCAACATAAGAAGTAATTAATAATAATCAATATCAGATATATAATCTTCTGTCCTTGTATAACCATCTAACTGTATAATAGCATCTGTCAGGACAGTTTCACCATTGTCAGGATTATATTTTTCATAATTCAATACAATACAAGGATTATCTGCATTTATATTTTTATTAAAATTCTTCTTGTCAAGGGACTCTATAAGTCCATTTAATACTTTTTGTGCTCTTTCTTCATCTTTTCTTACATATGAATCCAGATTAATATATGTTCTGGTATCATTATATACAAGAACTGCTGAAAGAGTTTCATATCCACTAGTATATTTATCCCATGTTCTGGAACTGTCATTTAAATACTGCTTTAAAATATCGCTCATTGTCCCAAGCTCTTTTTCATTATTCCTAATGGCATATTCATTCCGTATACCAATATACTTATTATAAGATTGTGGCATATTCTTACTGATTGGAAGAACCATATCATAAGTAACGCCTTTTTTCGAAAACCGTACTGACATCAAGAAAGTATCAGCATCTGAAGTAACTATCTGATACCATTTCTCAAAACCAATCTGTTTAATTTCACTTTTAATTGTTTCATATATATCCTTACAGTCAGAATCCTCCATATTACCTGTTATATAATTAACAGAAATCTTGTCACTATCCGGAAGTTCCATATAAGCCTTAACAAAATTCTCATCCTTCTTTAACAGACTTGCAAGTTTATTGGCATCACTGTCTGTAAGCTGAATCCTTCTGTAATGTGTAACACCGTTCTGTCTGAAACCAACCTTATAATTAGTCACTGAACCTCTGCCGTTATAAATATAATTATGAACACCATTTGATATACATTTATCTTTATATGCCCCAAATTTCTCCGATACATATTTGAGAATCTCTTCATCTGTAAACTGAACCTTCGATGATATAGAACTGAAATATCCGTTATCTGAAGCATAGTACATATCCATTGACTGAATTGATACATATGCAAGTTTTGAAGCATCCGGTTCGTACGATGCCTCATATTTGCCAAATGAATTAGCTCCTGTTCCAATTACCACTGCAAGAACATATCCAAGAAGAATTGATGGCATACACTGCTTTATAACATTCATCTTCTTACTTACTATACATTCATAAACAAACACAACCAATGCACTTACAATAAACAGCACAACAACTGCTATTGTCTCATCATTGTCTATACTTGTATATGCTATCATTACACCTATAAACGCAATTGAAAAGCCGATAAGTGTTCTGATAATCATTGGCAGAACCTTTCCATTAGCTGCTTTTCCTGCTGTCTCACTTTTTCTCTTTACAAAGAGAAGTGCGCCAAGCGCTATATATATAAGTGCAAGCACGAGTGTATATAAGTTACTTGTAAGGCTGAGAACCATATCTGCTATTCCTGATGGACCATCGTATATATCAAATACAGAAAATACCCAGCCAACAATCATATTGTTGGAAGAATCAAGTAACCCCACACCACTGTTACTTATCATGTAAGTTTCTCCATGAAACACAGTCAGTTCTGTAACCATTAACATAATAAATCTCGGAAGAAACATTATAAGTCCTGTAACACATATATTGCTTAATATGTTTCCTGTAATGGATATTGATACATTTATAATTGCCATGCATAAAAGGCTGCATATAAATATCGAAAGATACATCCGGAACATTGTTGCATAATCCACATTAAAATACTGCCTGTTAGCCATTAATAAAACTGCCTGTGATACATATGACACAACAAGTATTCCGGCAATCCATGTAAGTATTGCTGCCGTCTTGCTAAGATATATGCACAATCTTGTATATGGAATTGAATGATAAAAATCACTGCCGCTTCTCTTATTAAGAAAACTCCATACTATCAATGATATAACAGGTACAACAATTATGAATACTAATACCAGAAAATAATTCCCCGAAATTCCATCTACATTATTAACCTGTTTATATTCTTTAATATAGCTTAATGATGAAATAATCGGTACAACTGATATAAGTGTAATTACCGCCATCATTATAAAGCCTGCAAGCCTTGTCTGCTTCAATGTCTGTAAAAACATATGAAAGCTGAATACTTTCTTATTATTCATGCGTCTTATCCCCCTTCACATCAAATGTATAACCGAGTGCTTCCATCTCATAAGTAAATACCTCTTCAAGTGTAAGCGGGAGGACATCAAATACTACCGGATTCATGGCATTTATAATGTCAATGGTCTGTTCCCTGTCACCACTTACTATCATGTTGGCAACTGAACCCTCCTGACGGTATCTAGTAATCCTAATGCCCTCAAACTTACTCTCATCAAAATCATCCTTAAAAGCAACCTGTACCTTGAACTGACTCGTCTTTAGTTCAAATACATCGCTGTCAAGCACCAGCCCGCCTTTGTGAAGAAGTGACAAATGATCACATAAGTCTTCTAACTCTCTTAATGAATGTGATGTAACTATAACAGTAGCGTTATTATCTGCAACATCACCACATATTAACTTCTTGACAAGATTACGCATAACAGGATCAAGTCCGTCAAATGTTTCATCAAAGAACATATACTTGGCTCTGGTTGAAAGCGCAAGTATTATAGCTGCCTGTCTCTTCATTCCTTTTGAAAAGTTTGATATACTCTTAGATGGATCAAGTCCAAATGTTTTTGTAAGTTCTGCGAATCTGTCCATATCAAAATTATCATATATTGAACTATAGAACTTAGCCATGCTCTTCATGTTCGCGCCTGCAAGAAAGAATAATTCATCTGCAACGAACACCAGCTTATTCTTCATGTATGTATTCTCATACACATTAATTCCATCGATTATTGCTTCTCCCTTATCTGCCTTATATATCCCTGACAGGACTCTTAGCAGTGTGGACTTTCCTGCACCGTTAGAACCAACCATACCATATATACAGCCCTCCGCTATATTACAGGTAACATTGTCAAGTGCTGTAAAGTCATCAAATGATTTAGTAACACCTTTTACCTCTATCATATTTTCTTATAAACCTCCTCAATCATATCTGTTATCTCACTCTTACTCACCCCTACGTATGCAAGCTTTCTTACAATCTCCTTAAGTTCTGAAAGCTTTTCCTTAGACTGATTCCCGACAATCTTTAACGCTTCTGCCGATATAAAAGAGCCCTTTCCCGGTACGCTCACCAGAATTCCTCTTCTGTCCAGCTCCATGTATGCTTTCTGGATTGTATTCGGATTAGTAGACAGCTCCATCGACAAAGACCGTACCGATGGCATCTTATCGCCTTCCTTCATAATCCCTTTAAGCACCTGGTCTTCCACCTGCTTAATGAGCTGTTCATAGACTGGCACTCGCGACATGACATCTATAGTGAACATGTTCCATTCCTTTCTGTGTTTTATTTAAACTGGTTACAAGCTTGCGTAATAACTGTACTATATTGATTAGTACAGTTACAGCATACTATTATATTTAGTTATTGTCAACTGTTATTTTTAAGGTTTTGCAAATATGCCAAGTTCAGGCGCACCATACGAGCATGAAACAAATGCTGCTGCCATCATAAAATCAACAATTGCCATAATCCATGTTCCAAGTACAAAGCTCTCATGCCCGGCACGTCTTAACACATGATACTCCACAGCGAAACCAATTAGCACTGCCACAAAAAATGTTGCAATATCAATCCACATTTTTGAAAATCCAAGAACTCCCATATATGTGTAGTACAGAAACGGAATTGCCCATGTTGCCACATTTGCCCCCAGAAGAATTGCGAAGGCACTCGCTTCGTATCTGTCCTTTAATGCATACCATGTATATATTCCATACAGATTCATCGGCAGAAACGCCAGCTTCATATGTTCCCATGTTGATTCATTAGTTGGAAAAAACAGCCCGACAAATGTATTCCTTCCTGTCCAGTCATACACAAAATGAAATAAGGACCCTGACACCCATACTGCCAGAATCCCTATTATTATGGTTATATTAAGTTTTTTGATTGTCTTGTTCACAATGCACACCTCCATTATTGTTGAATAATAGAAGTATATGCTTCCATCTGTTGTACTATTCCACTTCAACAGTCATAGTTACATCAGACACTTCTATGTATGTTCTTCCATCACTTACATTAATCTCTGTTCCATCTGCATATGTATACACTGTCTTGGAATAACGGTCTGACTTACTCCACTGGATTGGAACAGCATAACCGTTAGTTATGTAATAACCTTCCCCCCTGCCGACTGTATGAAGATTCCAGCAGTAATTATCATCCATCATGCTGTGTGTAATCTTCTGCACGATAATATTCTTAGTATTAAACTGTTCACCTGTTTCGTGGTCAAGACTTGGCTCGCCACTCGCAAACCTTAAATAATTACCTGACGCAGCATCATATGTAAATGTTGTGTACTGATAACTGCTGTAAGGCACATACACAGATGATGCACTGACTGAATCTTCTCTTTTTGAAAGGTCAACATCTGATACATCATAATTAAGCAGTACTGTGTCCGATGCATTCTCAGCCTCAGCATTGAAACCTTTTTCCTGTACTGCACTCTTTAACCTGTAAAGCGATGTATATGCTGTATGCTCTGTTGCAAGCCCTTCCGGATTACGTCTCCAATAATATGCACTGTTATAGAAGCCGTTAATCCAGTTAATACCAGTCTTTGCCTCATCACTCTCAGCGTAAGTGCTTCCGCCAAAATGTACAAATATCGCATCTGACTCAAAACAGAAATCCAGGAAATTATGTCTCGCACTTCTTATTGTTCCAATAACCGTATCTGTCTGGCTTACATTGCCTGAACCTACAATCTCCTGTGGTGCTTCATCTGTAACATCTGAATCCTCTACCTTGAACAAGGCAAGTAGTCTGCAGGTATAGCTTTCTGTTGGAAGCTCATACACAATATACGCCTTATTAAGTCCGGTCTGCACCTGTACAGCTACCGGTGTATTGTTAACAGATACTGCAAATGGTCTTGTCTTCGAATTAACGTCAATTATGTCGATCGTATTATCTACATACACAGTTGGTTCTTCTGTCTGTGAAGAAGACTCTATCGGATTAACATTCTGTGATAAAGCCTCGCCCGTAGGATTACCTCCTCTTATTCTGCGTATCATAACAACACACATGACAGCCGCCACAACTGCTGCTGCACTAAGAACAGAAATTATAATAATACGTTTTCTATTATTAATCATTGATTGTCCCCCATCATAATAATCTTCCTTAATTGTACGACTTGTACTTCTATATAGCAAGAAAAAAGAGCCATACATAACCATAGTTATGTACAGCTCTTTATTAATATGCCGGCAACGGGAATCGAACCCGTATGGGAGTATAAGTCCCGCAGGATTTTAAGTCCTGTGCGTCTGCCAGTTCCGCCACACCGGCGTAAAGTGCCTGCATAGCAGGCGTATTATTAATACATATGACTTCCTCTGGCGCAGCCTAAGTGTCCCAAATGCAATAACAGATATGTAGTACATCACGACTCTTTACTACCTGCAGATTCAACATATGCAGTGAATGAAGTTTAGCACATTGTTATGTTTATAGCAAGCATATTTTGTCAGTTTCACTATTTTGTCACATAATTTTCATAAACTGCCTGCTCTAACTGTGCATAAGTACCATAAAAAGCGGTACTTTTGTCACATTTGTCAAGAAGAACTGATGCCAGTATATCTGAATATCTGTCGGCAAGTTCTCCAAGCATATGACCTTCTTCATCAAAGAAGTCATCATCTGTTCTTGGAAGTGTATCCATTGTTAACAGATTGAAATCATAATATTCAACACCATATTCTTCACAAAGCCTCGTAAAATATGCTCCTGCCTGTTCCGAATAACCGTTAACTGATGTTGTCGGCGTAATAGGTGATGTAACGCATACCAGTTCAATATTATTCTTCTTACAATATTGAACAGTCTTTTCAAATGAATCCAGAACCTTATCACTGATTCCACTCTCATCCCATGCAACAATATCAGATGGCACGAGGCTGTCCATCTTCATATCTCTATAGAAAAATCCTTTGGCAGCATAAGGTCCTCCGGCATCATGTATCTCAACTGCATCCATACTGTAGTTGCGGTATGCCGCACTGCTCTTAACCTTAAGATTATTCATAATAGCAGACGGTGATATCTCATAAGCCCATCTCTTTGAATATACAGTACGAAAATCCTTTGTGAGCAGATTATCAGCTATATACTTAAGCTTTACATTACTGAAAGGAAGCCATGTATATATGAAACAGTCTTCAAACTCCCTCTCTGCATAATTGCACCAGTACTGATAATCAAGGTCATATATAACTCTTTTTACATTATTATGCCGGTCACTCTCCATTAAAAGATAATATGAATCTGTTACCGTCTCGCCTGGTATTGCAAGATTAAATGCATTGTCAGACGCCCCGGCTTCATCGAGCTTTACTGGATTTATAGCAGATCTTGCATGTGAAGCTCCAATTATTATATTGTCATATCCTTCATCAGTATCTGCATTGTCAGCCTCATGTATAATGTATCTTATATAGCCTGATGGCATCATCGCATAATCCATACATTTGATAAGCCCGGCCACTATGGCAATAAACACCACAGCCCTGACATATTTTAATATTCTATTACTCATTGCCCCTCGCTTTAATTGCCTCTATGCACTCATCATAACTGCTGTAAAAATATTCTGAACAATCATCCTTTTTAAGTATATCTGTGAGTACCTCTGAGAACTGCTCAGCAAGCTCTCCGTTCATATGGCCTTCCCAGTCAGAGAAATCATCATCACTTACATTAAGAATCTCATTCTTAATAAGATTGCCATCTATATACCTTACATTATTCTCATCACATATCTGCTTAAAATATGTATCAGCCTCATTGGCACCACCCGAAACAACCGACGATGGTGGAATTGGTGCAGTAACACATATAAGCTCAATTCCATTGTCCTTACAATACTTAACTATCTTCTGAAAATATTTCTGCACCTTAGGATTAAGAGCATCATATGTCCATGGTGATGGATTAAACTTTCCCTTCTTATCAGTTTCCTTGGTTCGATAGAAAAATCCCAATCCCTGATATGGTCCTTCTGTATCGATTCCGGCAACACCCTCAATCTGGAAATTCTTATATTCATCAGTCTTCTTTATAGCCATATATTTCTTAGCCGTTTTCCAATTCCTGGCAAATGCATATCTTCTGAAATATATCGTCCTGAAATCCTTATCCATCAATTGACTTGCAATATACTCCATCTTAAGAGTTGAAAAAGGAAGCTGCCCATATACAAGAAGATCTCCAAAATCCGAATCACGTTTCAGATTCTTATTCCAGTACTGATAATCAAGTTCAAAAATTATCTTCTTTACGTCATTATTATTGCACGCTTCTCTGATCATATAATAATTATCAATAACCGTGGCGCCCTGAATACACATATTAATTGGATTAACTGCATATTCCATTTCCAGAAAATAATGTGGGTCAATTGAAGCCCTTCCATGTGAAGCTCCCACTACAATGCAATCATAATCAGAGCCATCATCCGGATTGTCAACTGTATGGATTATATATCTTGCATACCCCGGCTGAACCATTACATAATTAACCGCTTCAACAAGTATAGTTATAACCGCAAAGAATACTATCACCCTCACATATTTTAATATCTCTCTAAATGCTTTCTTCTTCATGGTATCCTGCACCTCTGATTAGAACTGGGCGTACATAAATCCACCCGATGTATTAGAAATATAGCCAAGCATTGCAACCGACATAACAAGAGCTATGTATACAGCCCATCTGATAATCAGAGGCTTTCTGTCAAGAGCTTCCCTGATTACAATGCCTTTCTCTTTAAGTATGCTTATAATAAGCCATACTAAGCAACCTGCAAGCAATATTATTAAATCCAGCTGGCTTCCAGACATTTTTACAACGGCGTCCATGCTGAATGATGCATGTTTAAATGTATTTCCCATAAGTCTGAATGCATCTGTAAGAGTAGCTGCGTTATCAAAATACCAGCTTATATTAACAAGTATAAATGTTCTTATTATCTGCCATCCTCTGTACCAGCGTGCATTCTTATTAATATGAGTTATTTTAAACATTTTTTCATAAACAGGTGCCATAATACTGCTAAAGCTCATGATTATACCATTGTACATACCATATACGATATACTTCCATGCTGCTCCATGCCATACACCTACTATAAAGAATATGAGTAAATCTGCCAGACAGATAGGCAATGCCTTCGCCATATATTTACCAAATCTTGTTTTGCTGTGTTTCTTGAAGAACTTACCCAGCTTATTCATGGCTTTACTTAAGCTGAATGGATAGAACACATAATCCTTCATCCATGTACCAAGTGTTATGTGCCATCTGCGCCAGAACTCTCCAATAGAATGAGAGAAGAATGGCTGCCTGAAATTATCATCCAGATGGATTCCAAACATCTCGGAAGCACCCATAACCATATCTATTCCACCGGCAAAATCTCCGTATAGCTGTGCACAATACGCAAGAACACCTATTATTACATATATTCCATGATACTGACCGGGATTATTAAACACCAGATCAGACACGACTCCTGCACGGTCAGCTATAATAAACTTTTTGAAAAGTCCCCAGGCCATCCGCTGCAATCCATGCTGGATAACTGCAAGATCATACTTATGCTCTGCCAAAAACTGTGGTGCAAGCCTGTCGTATCTTCCAATAGGTCCCTGGGTTATCTGCGGAAAATACGAAACAAACAAGGCGTATTTAAAAATGTTATTACATGCCTTTACTTTACCTCTGTACACATCAATAACATATGATATTGACTGGAATGAATAGAAGGATATTCCAAGTGGCAGAAGCAGTGTAAATGTTGATATCCTGCCATTGCCACCAAAAGCCTTAATTATGCCATTGACGTTCTCAATCGCAAAATTATGGTACTTAACAACTGCAAGCACACCAAATACCAGAAGAAGAGCAAGTACTACAACTCTTTTCTTATATATCTTTGCCTTTTCTTTTAAAGCCTTTTTATCTTCTCTTGCCAGCCCATCTGCTTTAAGGCTCTTGTCAAGATTATCCTCTGTTCTCTCTAAAAGGATTCCTGATGTGAAAGTAACGATTGTTGTAAGTAATATGAACACAACAGTCTTATATCCCGAACATAAATAGTAGGCATAGCTTAATATCAAAAGCCATGCCCACTGTGCCTTCTTAGGTATAAGATAATATACAATTACTCCCACTAATAAAAATACCAGAAATCCGGTAGAAACTAGTGACATATTATTTTACCCCGCTTTCCGGATTAATCCTGCAGACGCTGAATCATCTCCCACATAGCTTCTGCTGAATTAAAGTTCTCAGGTACTATATCAACTGGTGTGATATCAATGTCAAATGCATCGTTTAACTCACCAACAAGTGATACAATATCAAATGAGCTGAATATACCATCATCGATAAGAGTATCACAAATTTCATAATCCACATCACTGTTAATTTCATTCAAAATGTCTAATAACTGATCCATAATAAACCTCGCAAAAAAATTATTAATCACACATCTGTGAACAGAAAACATTCTATCTTCTCATTCACATATAGTCAATCATATTTTGTAACAAAATTGTAAAATTATTGTGTACTAACACTGTTTATTAAAAAAGTGTCCACTGGATTTCTAATAATCCTGTAGCCATTCTTCTTTGAATACATCACAATTGCTGGCATGCGACGGCTCAGAAACAGATATATTCCCTCCGTAACCGAATAAGCTCCAATATTATAAAATGCTAACATATCGCCAATCTTAGCATCCTTTAATTCAAGATTCTTAACAATTACATCGCCAACTGTACATAATGAACCGCATATATTATATGGCTGTACTCCCTGTGAATACACTTCGACCTCATGATCTGCACCATCAGCAAACCCTTCTGTGTACTCCATTGGAATGAATTCACATCTTGGTTTCTTCATAGCCATAGCCTGTCCATAATAATTAATATGATTAATTCCGCTGTCAATAATTGCATATCTTGTTGTGTCATTCATCTTCATATCAGCAATTCTGCTTATAAGAACTCCACAGGTAGCTGCAATATATCGCCCCATCTCAAGAGTAACATTGAATTTTTCGGACATTTCTTTAATCATGCCTGCAAATTCTTCTAACTCATCAAAGTTAGTATTCATGGCATCACATTTGTCTGTAACGAAGTAATCAACTGACAGACCAGGACCATATTCAATCTCATTAAGCTTAACGCCATGCTCTGCCTCACATGTATGTGCTATTGCCTGTAACCATACAACTTCAGATTCTATCTGGCTTAATTTCTTCTTCTGGGTTCCTGAATAGCACTGGATTCCCTCAATAATAATTCCCTTAAGTTCATCCTTTCTGTCAGCAATCTCATATACCTGACGCTCATTAATGCCGAACTGGTTGCCACTTGTAACTCTTATAAGCACCTTAACTTTAATGCCACACTCAACTGCACATGAATTGATAAGTTCAAGCTGGTTAAGCGATTCCACAGTGTAGATTCCAACAGCACCTGTCTTCATTGTGTAGAGGATATCTTTCTTTTCCTTATTAACACCCGAAAGAACAATCTTAGACCTGTCTATACCTTCTTTTTCACATATTGCAAATTCACCCGGAGAACATACCTCGAATTTATCAAGCTTCTTATCCAGCGTACCAATAAGAAAAGGATTCGCCTTCATTGCATAACATACTGTAACTCCACAGCCAAGAATTTCCTGCATCTTATCGATTCTTTCACATAATACATCTGTATCAAAGATATATGACGGTGTACCACATTTTATGGCAATCTCTTTTAATTCATTAACTCCTATCATCCTATGCCTCCTGTTCTTTATATATCTTCATAAGTTCTTTTCTGTCAATCTTACCATTCTTAGTAAGCGGCATCGAATCAACTTTAATAAGCACGTTTGGAATCATCCACTGAGGCACTTTATCTTTAAGAGCATGTGTTACGCCCTTTCTATCAAGCTCACTTGTACTTTCCGTCTCAAAGAACCCAAGAATCTTGTTCTCATCAGTATCAAATATACAGCAGCTTCTAAGCAGTCCCTCTATACCATTCATGTATGTTTCAATTTCGCCCAGCTCAATTCTGTGTCCCATATGCTTAATCTGGAAGTCCTTTCTTGATGAGAAGAAAAGTTCACCGTCTTCACTATAGTAACCAAGATCACCTGTGCGATATATAGTTTCCAGATATCTGTCATTAAGAGGATTCTGTACAAATGCTGCTGCTGTCTTTTCAGGATTACGCAGATACCCAAGCGTTACTGCTGTTCCGGATACACATATTTCCCCTAATTCGCCTGGTCTTTCTGCATCAACAAGCTTATCCTCGTCATCTAACAGAAATACTCTTTCGTTGGCAAACGGCTTACCCATAGGAAGTTTCTCGTCAAGGCCAAACTCTCTGTCAATAATGTAATATGTACAATTACATGTTATCTCTGTTGGTCCATAGAGATTAACAAACATTGCATCCTGATACTGTGCTCTCCATGCGTTAAGATGCTTTATAGGCATAACCTCTCCACTGAACATAATCTTATTAAGTGAAGATGGTCTCTTATACTCGAATCCATTAAGAGTTGTAACAATACATAACGCTGATACAGCCCATATAATAGTTGTAACCTTTCTGTCATCAAGGAAATCAAGAAGCTTTGTTGGAAACGAGAAGCACATCTTAGGAATAAGCTGTAGGGTTGCTCCTGTCTTTAAACTTGAATATATATCCTTAACTGATACATCAAAGTCAAAAGGTGCCTGATTACCTATAACATCCTCATTAGTAATTCCAAATGTTTCCGTAAAACAGTCAATAAAATCTATTGTTGAACGGTGGTTAACTATAACTCCTTTAGGTACACCTGTTGAACCTGATGTAAATATTGAATACAGAGGATCTATATCAAGTGCCTGTTCTCTTATCTTTCCCAGTCTTTCCTGAGCCTCTGAATCCAACACCTGTCCATCATATTCTTCAAGTAATTCATCAAGATTAATAATCTCACCCTGAAATCCTAGTTTTTCTGCTTTCCTGGCAGACTTATTATCTACAACCAGAACATCTGCCTGAATCGTATCTAATATAAGATTAATTCTCTCCACTGGGTGAGTTGTATCAAGCATGCAGTAATACCCGCCTGCATACACAATTCCCATAAATAAAGATAATGTATTACATGTCTTATCCATATACACAGGAACTCCCTGTGTTGGCTTAATCTTAAGTGAGAGACAGCTTCCTATGAACTTTGCCTGATTCATAAGCTGTGTGTATGTAAGTTCATTATTCATATCAGCACACGCTGTCTTTTCCCCATACATTCTCTGTGAGTTTTCAAGAAACTCTAATACATTCTTTTCCATTACCTTCTCCTTTTACTTCTTACTCTTATCTTTTCTGAATACAAGCAGCTTGCTTATAACATAATTAAGTATAATTACAACTACCTGCGCAATAAACTTTATTAACATACTGTTGAAATGCAGCATTGTAATGAATACAAGAAGAATTATCTCCTCAATTACAAGAGTTAATACTCTTCCACCTGCAAATGAAACTAACTGTTTCATAAATTCTTCCACAGTCTTAGTTGGTGCTGCAAACACCCATATCCTGTTAGTAAAGAATGCAAAAAGTACTGCAAGTACCCATGATATAACATTTGCAATAAGCTCATTAATTCCAAGTGCAACATTAAAGAATGCATATGAACCTATACTCACCACTGTTGTAAGTACTCCAAAGAAAAGATACAAAAGTACTTCCTTATACTTCTTATACAATGGTTCAAACACCCTCAGACCCGGCAGATGCATAATCTTATCAAATATATCCGGCTTAGTTTCCTGCATATTATTATCTGTATTGTTACTCATAATTACCTCACTGTTTTTATTGATATAACGCCATATTATTTTATACTTTTATCAATAACAAATCAAGAAAAAGACGCCGTATAAAAACGGCGTCCTGAAAATTCATTTATTATTTTGATTCGTTAATAACGATATCATCTGTCTCAACTTCCTTGTTTCTGTTTTCATCAATGCCAAGCTTGTTATTAAGCTTTTTCTTTGCCTTTCTTAAATAAATACCAAGAAATGCACCAACAGCAATTATCACTCCGGCAATAGCCTGAATGGCATAAGTCATAACAGATGGGTCAATGTAACCTGCTACATTTAAATTTAATAATGTCAACATACTTTTTATCTCCGTTTTAATTAAATTCCTTTTTTAATGCTTCAAGCATCTTGTTGTTATCTGCATCATTTCTGATTGCAATTCTTATATACTGTTTTCCATCATGTACTTTTGATGTAAGATCCTTTATAAGCAGATAATGATTCTTAAACAGTTTTATCATAAGTTCTTTTGCTGTCATTCCATTAGTTATCTCAATCATAAAATAATTAGCCTGTGATGGGATAACTCTTATACCAGATATCTGCTCCAGTTCATTATAGAACCTTTTTCTTTCTACGCGGAATTTGTCCATTGCAGCCGCATAATCTTTCTTATACTTTTCTGCAATCTGAAGATAATACTCACCAAATGAATTAATATTCCATATTGCAACATCTTTTTTCATTGCTGCAATCGTTTCTGTATCTGAAGAAACAAGGATTCCAAGCCTCAGCCCCGGTACACCGTATGATTTAGATATACTTTTCATAACATATAATCTGCTATATGTTTCGATAAATTTCTGTTCTATAAGAGAATTATCCGGTTCATCTGAGAAATCAGCAAACGACTCATCAACCACCAGCTTTATTCCCTGACTGTCTGTCCATTTTATTAACCTTATAATCTCTTCCTTTTTCAGGTAATTACCAGATGGATTATCAGGATTAATAATAATAATATTATCTACTTTGTTGCATGTATAGAACTCTATCAGTTCTTCAGCTGAATATGTATAATTATCATTTGACGGTGTAAATACCACTTCGTCTTCAACAGCATATCTGTTAGGATATTCTTCAAATGTAGGTCTGATAACGCCTGTCTTTCCAGAAAAACTCTCCATAAGTGACTTAATAAGTTCTGCTGCTCCATTTCCAACTATTATGTTGTCTTTGTGGACACCAAAATTCTTAGCTGCAAGTAAAGAATTAACTCCCATACCTGAAGGATATTCTGTCAAAAGTGTATCAAAGCTTGCACGCAGTTCATCCTTAAGCTTTTTAGGCGGATAATAAGGATTAACAAGATAACAGAAATCCAACAATCCCGGATATCTCCAGAATCCTCCATATCTTTTATGCATAAGGTTAATTCTTGTCTCATCATCTGGAGCAAAAAGTGTTGTTGCTATATCAAGATCCTGTTCATCATCTATTTCATACCATTTCTGACCTGATAATCTCATACCTTTAATTCCAGGTGTATCCAGCATTGTTATAACTCTAAGAACCTGTTCATAATATTCATTTTCTCCCAACGCACTACAATATGCCTCAAGGAAAGGAACATATATATCCTGTGAAAAATGTTTGCTGAATTTGTAGATATTTACAGTTTTATAGTATTCCTCTTTTTCCTTAAAATCAAAACTCTTTCCTGGAACAAATGCAACAATATTATCATATTCGTCAAGCTTTACACATGTACCATCCATCCAGCTCTCATATTTATCTACCATGGCAAGTGTATCTCTCGGATCTTTTACAAGTTCATCAATTGCAGAATCATCAATAATTACATCTGATTCAAAAAGCAGAGTATCTTCTTCCATAAGATAATTCTTTGCCAGTGCAAGTGAATAAATATTGTTTGTCTTATCATATACCGCATTGTCAACATATGAAATTGGTGTCTTAATTCCCAATGTCGCTATATAATCAATCAGCTTCTGTCCTTCATAGCCCACAACAATCACTATTCTTGAGAGATGTTGTTTCTCAAGCTGATGCAAAAGCCTGTCTATAAGCGATACTCCATTAACCTTTACCATACATTTGGTATTATTCTGGGTAAGTTCCTTTAAACGCTTTCCCATTCCTGCTGCTAAAATAATTGCCTGCATAATCCCCTCCTATAATCTGACGTTACTCTTGTTCCTTATGTCTTTTAATTGCTTTTTGAATTTCCTGAATAATATATTTAGCTCCAACCGAAGCACTACTGCCAAGATTATACACATATTCTTTAACAAATCGGTCTATGCTGTCCTTATATGTATCAGAAGCTGCCAGCATCTTTGCTGCTGTATCAGCTGTCTTATCAATTTCATCAAGCTTAAGTACACGCCCGATTTCATATCTCATCCATATATTAAGTGGCTCAATTCCAATCTTTTTGTATTCAGGATTCATTATCTTCATTGGTGTATCAATGAAAAGAACCGGTTTACATGTAGTATAAGCATATTCATATGCTATACCTGACCAGTCTGTAATCATAAGATCTGCCTCAAAAACAGTACTGTTTGATGAAAAATCAGTCTGAATCTCTATATCTGTATCATCCTTATATCTTTCTTTAAGTCCTTCCATCTTCTCAGGCATATGTCTTACATGCTGTGGGTGTGGTCGGACTGTAATCTTATAACCATGTCCCTTAAGATTATCAAGTATGTCCTCAAGACAGCTGTCTACAATATTATCTTTCTGCCATGATGGAGCAATAAGTATTGACTTAATATCATTTTCCTTCTTTGGCATCTTTTCATAATCCTCACGCATCTCATCAAGCAATGAATATCCCCACTCAACAAGCTCCTTCTTAGGAAGATTATACACTTCTTCTGTTTTTTCTATTTCTTCTTTCTGAATCTTTCCTGTACATAATACAGAGTCATAATGATCCATTGAGCCAGTTCGCATTGTCATATTAAGGCTGTCCATGCCATGAGGAACATAAACATAATTAATATCTTTTCTGATATAACTTCTTTTAATGTGATAATTCTCAATATCAGGCATAGTCATAACAACAACGTCTGCATCCATCTTCATCATAAGTGTTATAAGTTTCTTTTCCCCTATATAATAAGGTTTAATCTTACTTTCTTTTTCGGCAATTCTGAATATCTGATCATCAGGATCACTTGTTACATAATGAATTGTAATATTGGTATTATTAAGTATGTATTCAATTATCCCTTTAAAATACTTATAGAAGCCTGAACCCTCTGAATAGAATACAAGATGTTTATTAACAACGGAGAAAAACTTTTTATAATCGGCCTTTTCTCTCTTAATATCTTCTTTGTTTCTTTTACCCTTTTTCGTACCAAGGGCTTCAATCTCCGCAAGTTCTTTCTTTGTTTCCTCAAGAGCCTCATAATCAACGTAATTCTTAGGATTAATAGCCCAGTTAAGAAGATATAACTGAAGAATTGCAAATATATTGCTTGCAGTCCAGTAAAGGGCTACTCCTGCATATACAAAACATCCTAAATATAACGACAAACCTACTGAAAATATCATCATACCATACTTATTAAGCTTACTCTGTTCTGCCTGTAATACATTACTTGCATTCTGTGCAACACATAAAAGCCATGCTGAGACACCTGCTATAATTGGTGTTATGATTGATAATCCCCACTGTTTTGTAGTAATCCATGTAAGGTCATAGCCGCAGAACTTCATGTCTATTTCACCTGCACTTATGCCTGCTTTAATAACCTCTACAACTCCAAGCAATAAAATTATCTGAATGATAAGTGGTATGAGTGAAGCCAGCGGATTATACTTTTCTTTTTTATAAAGCTTAGACTGTTCCTCTGCTATCTCATCCTTATCCCCATAATGCTTAATAAGAATTCTGTTAATATCCGGCTGCATCTTTACCATTTTGATAGAATTCTTCTGAACCCAGATAGATACAGGTAAGAGAACAATCTTACTTATCAGAGTGAATAATATAATTGCCAATCCATAATCATGCAGTAATTTGTAACAAAAATTCATTACATAACCTAAGGCTGTCGATAATATTTCCATAAATGGCTCCTCTTTTGAAGCTTTTATTGATTGTGTCAGAGTCACCCAACATAATAATTAATCATACCACTTATTATTAATTATTGAAAGGTATTTTTACATAATACAGTATCCTTTTAATATTATTTATTTCAAAAGGTACTCAGCATATTTAACTGCCATGTCCCGCCAGTTCTCCAATGCCTCTCCCATATCTGCACCACATGATTCCCTGTACATAGCCCATACAAACCAATAGTATGCAATAATAGCAACATATGCCATATAATGAAATCTAGTTGTCTCATTATATTCTTCCTGAAGATATTCCCTTATGAATTCCTCAGCCTTATCAAAATCATACATGGCATCAACCACATAATATCCAACATCAATTCCCGGGTCAGAATATCCAGAATACTCCCAGTCAATAAGTATGACACTTCCATCCGGTTTTATCATCCAGTTCGGCTTATATGTATCGCCATGACAGAAACATTTTTTAACTCCATCTCCAAGAGTCATCTTATACAACTGTCCTATGCTGTTCTTAAGACCTTCATACTGAACAAAGCACACTGGATCTTTCTTCTCAAGAAGCTTCTCCATATCAAGTGCATCTTCCCACGGCTTCATTCCATAATCAGCTGTTATATCTGCCTTATGCAGCTTTCTTAAAACAGTCAATATCTTCTTTGAATCCTCAAAAGAATTATAATCAGGTTCTCTGAATTCCGGAATGAATACCGATATCTTCCAGCCCTCATTAACATCTGCATATATGTATGTAGGATCTACACCAGCTTCTTTAGCTTTAATAAGTGATTTTTTTTCATTTCTTCTATTGATTATGCTTTCTGTTCCATCACCCGGATGTCTATATATATAATCGACTCCATCAATCTTGAATATAAATGATGTGTTGGTCATTCCTTCACTTACATTTCTGAAATCAACTATATCTTCCTCATCACATCTGAATACAAGCTTAATATTTCTTATTATCTCACTATGTGTATGTCCTAAATACTGTGAATCAAACTTTCTTAACTCATCAAAATAATCAAACTCAAATATATTTCCCTGCTTATATTGTTTGAAATGTATTGGAGCAAGATCATGCAATCTGTCCATCAGCAATAACTCCCAATAACAGTTGTTATACTGACCACCATCTCTTATCTGTTCTATCAGGTTTATAAAGCTGTCCGAAAAGTCCTTATTCCAGAACGAATGCCCCATAAGAACATTTCCTTCATTGATATCTCTCTTAATCTTAACAATACGGTCATCTACATCTATATCAGCATATACCTCATCAGAAGAAACTCTCCCATAATATCCCGAATAAAATGTTCTGTACTCAAATCTGTTAAATGGATTCTCTATATAATAACTGTCACTTACACATATATATGTATTCTTCAGTTCGTTCTTTACAAGATAAAGACTCTCTATATTATTCTTTATATTAAATGAGTCATTAATAACGAATTTGACATCATATTTGTCCTTAAGATAATAAAACATCTCCTTTTTATATCCCAGAACTATGGTAATATCATCAATTCCTGCATCCTGAAGCTGCTTTATCTGTCTCTCAATAAGACGTTCACCCTTAACTTCAAAAAGACCTTTGGGCTGTTCAAGTGATAAAGGAATAAAACGTGTAGATGCACCAGCTGCAAGAATAACTGCATTATTAACCCTGTATGGTTCAAGTGCCTCTAATCCAGTCTTTGTAATACTGCCAGACTCTTTTTCAATATACCCTGTTTTTACAAGTTTATTATAAATATCTGTGTCTTTAAGAGCTTTTGTCTCCTCAACATCATAAGTGCAGCCCGCTCTTCCAATGCTTCCATTATACAAACTGTTCAATACATAAAACTCTTCTTTTCTCATTATACATATCTCCTTATGCCATGTTTCCTGAGAACATTCCTCGAATCACTGCTTTAATTACATTTTCTCTGCATGATTCATACTTCTTTCCCGAAAGTATAAGTCCCTCTACCTTAATGTTCTTTATGTCCTTCTTGTCAACTGAATACAAATCATCTGAAAGAACCACCATATCGGCAATCTTTCCTGCCTCAAGGCTTCCTCTTTCTTTCTCGTCAAATGTTACATAATATCCATTATACGTACACATCCTTAGTGCTTCCTGAACCGATACTGCCTGAGACTGATTCATATTATTAACAGCTTTGTCAATCCATACGATAGGATCCGGTGATGTACATGGAGCATCAGAACCGCACGAAACAACTATTCCATTCTCATTAAATGTTCTGAGCGGATTAAGTCTTTCTGCTCTTTCTTTACCCATAATACTTTTAAGATACTCATCAGGTTCCTGTTTCCAGTTAATGAAAGCACTCTGTACAGGCATCTGTATATTATAGTCCCTGCATATCTTAATTCCCTCTTCAGTTGGAAGACAGTCATGTATAATTCCATGTCTGTGGTCTTTTCTTGGATAATCGTCAAGTGCCGCCTTAAGTGCCCTGCATGCCTGGTCAAATGCTTTATCCCCAATCGCATGCATCTCTATCTGCAGTCCGGCTCTGTTAGCCTTCTTGCAGAAATCAATAACCTTTTCATCATCATAATAAAGTACTCCGTCACCGCCTAATGAATCAATATATGGTTCATTCATTGCTGCATCGTGTGAACCGAAACATCCGTCAAGTGCACATTCAAAGCATCCGCCTATTCTTGGCAGTTTTCTCTTTAATGCAACATCAACATTCATTGACTGTGGGAATACCCTTACCTGAAATCCATTAGTTAAGGATTTTGCAAATATTTTTTCAAATGTAATATCAAGATTGCCTGTAAAACCCACACCACTTACAGTGTGAATACAGCCAATTCCATGAGACGCCTGAAAATCAATGGCAATCTGCATATTCTTAAACAGTTCAATAATAGAAAGTGAATTAGTAATGTAATCAGAGCATGCAAAGAATGCCTCCTGATTCATCTCACCGGTATCTTCGTGATAACCTCTTAACTTACTTACTTTCCCCTTCAGCTTATCAAGAAGCTTGCTGTTAATTATGCACGCATGTCCATCATATTTGACAACCATGATTTCCTTATCAGGGCATACCTTATCTAATTCTTCCCTGCTTATAAGTCTTCCTTCTTTAACTGAATATGGTGATGCACCGAATGCTATAAGTGTCTTTTTATTACCGCTTGACTGCACGAATTCTTTAACCATCTGTGCAATCTCTTCATTGGACTCTGCATCCATAACATTAAGTCCTGCGTGAAATGTAGAAAATGATGCCATATGCTGATGTGTATCTACGAATGCCGGAACCAGCACCTTCTTTCCAAGTTCAACTATCTGCACATTCTTATACTGTTCTGGCAGTTCATTACCAACATACACAATTCTTCCTTTATCCTCAACGAGATAACCGGCTACTGTATCATTACTGTCAACTGTAAGAACCTTTCCCTTATAACATATCATAGACATTCACCTTCCCTTTATATCTGCATTTACTGTTCCTGTCCCGGATAATCCTTATAAGAAGAATCTAACTGTACCAGCTCATAAAAATTATCTATCTCCATAATATCTGATTTCTCACAAGGTCTTACCTCTACCGCATATCTTTCCTTGCGAAGCACAAGTGGAATAAACTCCCAGAAATAATCATTGCCCTCCGGCTCTTCATTATATACCTGTGCAAAGTCTTCTCTTAATCTTGCACTGTCTTCCTTTGTCCAGTAAGATATTCCATAATAATTAAAGCAATATGTATTACCCTTCTGATAATCTGTTATATGTCCATTATCAAGCTTAAAACTCCAGTCATCAGTCTCCAACGAATAAGAGCCAAGGATATTGCTGCAGTACTGATACTTTGTGATAATAGCCGGATTAGATATATACAGGTCCGCTTCACATAAATAGCACTGGTCAATATGTTCTAATGCTGCCATTGCTGATGATATATTATTGGTTTTATCATATATATCGTTATCAATAAGATTGATAAATGGATACTTCTCCAGAATCTCATCAAATTTTTCTTTCTTATAGCCCCTTACAAGAGTTATATCCTTAATTCCTACAGAAACAAGTGCATCAAGTAATGTATCTATAATTCTTACTCCATTAACAGCAACCATTGGCTTTGGTCTGTCTAATGTAACAGGAACCATTCTTGAACCAAATCCTGCTGCCATAATAACCGCTCTCTTTACCCGGTAAGGCTCAAGTGCCTCCAGACCTCTTTCAGTAATCTCCATCTGATCTTCACATCTTTTAATAAGAGCTTCATTTTCTAACTCATCCAGAGCTTTAGATATAGCTGTTCCTGAAATCTTTAATGTATCTGAAAGAGTTCTCATCGGATACTCTTTCTTACCATTCTTTTCAATATATGTAAGTACTTCAAACTGATAACGATTCATATTTCCTCCTTACAGCACCATTGGAATTATATAGATTCCAAGTGCAATGCATGTAACAATAATTGTGCATACCTTCCATATGGTGTACTGTCTGTCCATCTTAACCTTAGTCTGCTCATCCGGCTCTTCTATAACGCCAATCTCTTCCTCAATTGTTGGCATAGCACATTCTTTTCTGTGAGAATATGCAAAATAGAATATTACACATAATACTGTTATGATTCCTGATGTAATAAGTGCTGCCTTATCCGCAAATATTAACATGAAGCAATACACAACAATTGTAAATATACATCCAACAACTCCAAGAGGAGCCTTATAAGGTCTCTTCATATCAGGATACTTCTTCTTAAGCCCCATATATGAAAGACAGCCTATCATATAACATATAGCAAGTGATATAAGCGATACTGATGCTATGTAATTAATTGAACCTGTTGCAATAAGTATAAAATTGATAACACCAACCACAATAACAGCAACATATGGTGTCTTGAACTTCGGATGAATCTTTCCAAGGAATTTTGGTAATGCGCCATCTTCTGCCATTGTATAAATGTATCTTGCAGGTGCAGCAATTCCCGGATTAATAGTAGATAAATCTCCACCAAATGCAATACCAATACATAAAAGTATAATAGGAAATCCAACAAGTCCGACTGCCTTAAGTCCTTCTGCATATGGAGCATCTGCCGCTGCAAGAATTCCATAAAACTCCTTAGGTACAAGACCTACAAGAAACCACTGGAATAATGCGTTAAGTGCAAATACCATAAATACCGAAATCTTTAATGCTCTTGGAAGTGTATACTGTGGATACTTAGTCTCTGCTCCCATAGATACACATGTCTCAAATCCTGTATAGCACCACCATACAAGACCAAATATATACATCATCTCATTAAATGGAGGCAATGAGTTCATTGCTATTCCACCAAAATATTCAACATGAACCTTAGGTATCATATAAAGGAACCAGCACACTGAACAGCCCCAGAAGAAAAACATAAATGCTGTCTGTGCCTTACCTGACTGCTCAATGCCTCTGAAATTAAGAATAAGGAAAACTGCAACAAGGATAATAGCTATAATTCTTGAATCAAGCTTAACTATGCTTATTCCAAGCTGTTCCATAAGAATCTTAAAATAATTGGCAAATGCAAGCGTCTCACCTGCACCAATAGCTACAACAGATACTATATAATGCCATCCTGCCATATTAGCCCATACTCTGTTAAGTCCTCTCTTGGCATAATTATATGTTCCACCCGCACAAGGAAGTGCTGCAGACATCTCTCCATATATAAGACATGGCCATATAGATATAAGAAGTGCAACAAATGTAAACCCTATTATCCATGAGCCTACACTTCCTATCTGTGCTGAACCACAGGTAAAAAGTCCTACACCTACAACGGTTCCAATTGTCATACTAATTGATTCTTTAAGCCCTAAAGCACGAACCAGCTGATTATTTTCATTCATAAATATCCCCTCTCACAGTTTATTCGTTCGGTCATATTTTTGTCCATCTGCGTGAACAGAATGGATTATAGCAGATAATAAACTAAATTACCAGTATAAAAGTAAGCAGCTATAAACCTTCCATGGCTATAGCTGCTGCTGCATCATTAATTATTAATATTCTTCATCTGCTGCTCATCTTTAATTACAGATATCTGTGGATTTACAGCGTCCCCTTCTATTCTGAACACCGAATAATCTCTGTTTTTAAGATATTCATCTGCCGGGTACATACCTTTTGACACATCCCATGGTGCTACATGATATCTTGACTGAGAAACACCAGCCATATCAAAAAGCGTATTTCCATAATTACTCTTCTGTCCAAGTGCTGCCTCGCCATAAGTAGCATACAGATTCTTAAATGTTACAGAATCTGAATTAACCTGCATTACATCATTATGAGTATCAGCCATTTTCACAAATACAGCAGGACGTTCATACAATCCATATCCGCCGTGGTCGGCTGTAATTATAACCGTGCTGTTATCATACACACCTTTATCCTTCATCTGCCGCATATATTCATTAATATATCTGAATACACCCTGTATCTGCTTATCAAGAGAAGTCTCTGTTTCTCCCACATCTACACACTGTTCATTCATCTCATAAGGTGCATGTGCCCCTACCATATGATACAGTGTAAATGTTTTATTTCCAGCATCAACTGTTATACCGCCATTATTCTTAAAATCAGCATACAACTGTGAATCATCCAGTTCATATTGAATAATATTGTTATTCTTTGGAGCCTGACATGCTGCAAAATCATCACCATAAAACCAGAAATACTGTTTTATAATCTGTGGAAATGCATAAAAAGCCGACATTTTATATATATTCTTAAAGAATTGAACTTTGTCTGATATTCTGTATTTCTGTCCACCTGCAGTATTGGCTACTGCCTCCTGATTAACTCCATTAAGATACTCACTTGAAGTATACAACTTAACATCATATCCGTTATCTGACATATCCTGAATAAGAGTACCTTCTTCATATGCTTTCTTTCTGTAATCAGCCAGAGAATGTGTTGTATCATACTGATAACCTGTAAGCATAAGTGGAACTCCTAGAGCTGTTGGTGCACCTCCGCCTATCATATTATCAAAATAAGTAAAATCTTTTAATTCTTCACAGTATCTGTCGATAACATAATTCTGTGCGTCCTCATTATCCAGTGTATCCACAATGAATACCACTACATTGCCCTGCGAAGATAACGCAAACTCACCATTCTTAGTAACTACATATGAATAATCAACACTTCTTTTTGAAGATACAATAAGAACCACAAGTGTCACAACCTGTATGCTTGAAAGAAACAGGCTGCCCCACTTTATTATATTTGTCATTATATCTTTCTTAAAGCATACAATAACTGGCGGAACAACAATAAGTACTATCCATACAACTGTACTTATAATTCCATTAACCTTAAACTGGCTCCACTGAATCTGCCTTCCATTAAGGACTCCGAAATCAGGGTTAAGGAAATTTCCCTGCACATAAGCAGCAAGTGCACCGCCAAATATGACCGCTGCGTATATGTTACATATCTTCTTTGGCACAATCAGACCTATCAGTATAACAACTGCTGCCGTAATTAACGACGCTGCCATAAGAAGCGGTATAAGTGCCGCGAATCCCACTGCAAATTGATCAATATTGCCAAGAAATAAAGATGATGGCATAAATATACAGAATGTTACAATAAGAAATATCAATTGAGGATAAATCGTTATTAATTTATCTTTTATCTTCTTCATAGTAATCTCCCTATTAGTTAGCTGCTGCTTTCAATGAATTAAGCTGATATATTCTCCATCCGAATTCATCATATAATATTGAATAATTGTAATATTTCTCAAGGACCTTATCAAAATCATCATTATAAGTTCTTGATGCAATATATTTAACACCAATCTTCTCGGCATCTTTATAGTTCAGATTCAACTGTAAAAGATCCTGCTGAACAAGTTCCTCATTAGTATCCTCTTCTGTAAGTGTAAGTAACATATGTGCAAATCTGTTATAACAGTATTCATTCTCTTTCTGTGGATCAAGAATATTCCATAAATCCCAGTTAGGAACATTATTACATGTATTAATTGTCGGAGCACCACAGGCAGCAAGATACATTGATTCTACCCATGAATCAAGCATTACCCATTTACCATCTTTATCTTCACTTGTAATCTCGCATACTTTCTTGGCAAGTGGTTTAGAATATATAGCGTCTGTTCCTACATTAACTGTAAGTGACCATATTCCTGATAAGAACACAATACCCGCAAGCGATAACAGTGCCATATTCTTAAGCCTGTCATGCTCTTTTACACAGAATACAACAATAGTTATTACTGTAAACACAATTGCCAGCGCTATTATTGCATACTGTAACATTCCACCAGACTCAGTTATATCATATACAGTTCTTGCTTCTTTCCAGCTGTAATAACAGCTTATAAGCATTGGAACCACAACAATAACAGGATTGACTTTATATCTGTTTTCCCTGCATACATATATACATCTTATAAGTAATATAACCTGTAAAAGTCCTAACAGGTCTGCTGCTCTTTCTTCCGGTACATAACTGAATAATGTGAGCCTGGCAACAATCAATGGGAAGCCAACTGTACAATATATTGTATATACACATGACAATCCAAGCATGATATCAAGAAGAATATCCTTACCCTTCTGCTTAATAATGCAGTACACTGCCATTACCATTGGCAATGGGAACAATGTTACCATCATTGAGAACTCACTATTATTAAGAGTTGCCTTGAATGGATAGAATATTGTAGCAACATATTCAAACATCTTATATAAAGAATATCCACCAGTTGAAACTCTTGAACCCGGATAGATTGTATTCATTATCTCTGTTACATATGTGCTTCTGTCCTTGAGGTACACAATAACAATTGATGCCATAAACAACATTGATGCTGCGAATACAAGCCATTCCTTAAGCTTGATTTTCTTGAAATTATCCCATGAACTTACAACCATCCATACTACAATTCCAAAATAAACATATCCTGAAGGTACCTGGAACGCCGGATATAATATTGTTATATATTCTGCTCCAAGTATGGCAATACACGGACTGAGTACCATCTTCTGCCACGTCTTCTCTGCATTTATAAAGTAATATATACATACAAGCGCTGTAAGACCACACGACAGATACTCAACATTCATCCACCACATCTCATATCCGGAGAATGCCACCATAACGCCACCAGTTACTGCCAGCACTTTATTCTTTCCTGCTATAATATAGAAGAACTGGATTGACATAACAATAAGTAATATGAATGGGAAGCACCATTCTACCGACATACCTATGCTATCTCCAAAAAGGTAATAGCCCCATGTATGTGGTTTAGCCAGTGCTGAATATGACTTATACAATCCAGTCTGTGCTATATTTTCTGTCTGCTTCCCCATAATTATATAATTATATTTACCATAATCAGTATACTTGGCTGTAAGATATCTTGGTGTTGAAACAGCCCACTCATCACTTCTTATAGAATGTGTCTCTCCATAAACAGGCGTTACAAACTCACTTCCCTGTCCAGGCTGTACATAATTATCAAACATTCCTATAGATGAAAAATTCACTCTCATAATAACAAGAATCAGAAATATTCCGACAGCAATATAGAATCTTTTATCAAATATGAATTCACACATTTTCTTTGGTCCGACAATAATTAATCCGCATACAAGCATAAGAATCAGCGTCATAAATACCATTCTTACTGCAAACACACCATAATTATCAGTATGGTGGTAATTCCTTAAAACTGCATAACAAAGTACACCATTCTGTTTCTCTCCGTTAATGCTGTACTGCACTGATGTATCTGTTATATTCTGATTATCTGTCCACAATGTAAACTTCTTTCCATTCGCTGATGTATCTGTCGATACTTTAAGTGTATAAGTTTTTCCACCTGATATAACATTTTCCTCAGCAAAATTAGAGAACTGGTTATCATTGATATTGACTCCGCTCACCTTCTGGTGGAATACAACTTCACCTGTTGTCTTATCTACAAGTTCTACAGTTATCTTAGAGAAATTCCTTATGGCATTAGTGCTGAAATAAAGCGCTATTCCATTGAAATCCCCATCAATATATATATCCTGGGTTATCTCCATTCCTTTCTCTAAACCGGCAGTCTCCTGTCTTGCTGCAAATCCTGAATCATACATATCTGCCACTTTATCATTAGTAACATTATATATGTGTACTCCTCTTAATACGAACAATACTGCCACAACAACAAGAAGCAATATCTTAATGTATTTTGATTTATTCTTCATGTGTTTTAATCTCCTAACAATTTTAATCGTTTTATTATATCACGCAATTATAAATACATACAAGTCCTTTACCTTGTCTTAACTTTTCAATTCATGTATAATTCAGTAAATACATATATTAATGGAGGATTGTCTTGAATTTCAATACTAAGAATTATAATTACAATTTTATTAGATTTATTGCAGCTTTAATGGTTATTATATCCCACTCATTTGCATTATCACTCGGTGCTTCATCACAGCATTATATAGATAGCCATCACCTTAATCTTATTAATATCAACACATGGGGATTCCTTGCTGTTGCAGTTTTCTTCTTTGGTTCAGGTTTCTATATTGCGAAATCATGTGAGCGCAATGAAAGCTTTCTGGTTTTCTTATTAAAGAGACTGTTTAAACTGCTTCCGATGCTTATACTTGTTGTACTTATATCTATATTCATTATAGGACCTGTATTCACAACACTGCCTCTTAAAGATTATTTTTCCAATATACTTACATGGAAATATCTTTTGAACGGAATACTGATTTTACAGCATAACCTGCCTGGTGTATTTACCAATAACGTATATATGCCTACTGTGAATGGCGCTTTATGGACACTTCCTGTTGAATTCTTATGTTATCTGTTCTGCTACATTTTTTATAAAATCTTTAAGAACAAAGATAATATTGTAAACCGTATAATGCTTGTTTTATCAGTTATTGTTATATTAGGTGCTTTCCTGTTACAGAGCCACATATCATCTCTTTATGATGCTTTATGTCCGGCTATTTCATTCTGGCTTGGTATCCAGTACTGGATTAACAGAGAACACCTTCTTAATATTAAGAAGCCTCAGGTTTTATTCATAGCTTCGATTATTTTATTTGTTCTTGTATTTCCGGTTAAGAGTCTTTCAGCACTTGCCGTATGGATATGTGTTCCTTACTTTATGTTCTATGTAATGTTCATCAGTAAGCATCAGCATTTCCAAAAAGCGGAAATATTAGGTGACTGTTCTTACTGCATGTACCTCATAGGATTCCCTATACAACAGAGTATTGTATATGTGATGGGAGGCGGACCAATCAATCCTTTTATCAACATTATTACTGCCGTAGTCATAGATATTGCACTCGCCCTTCTCATGCATATCTTTATAGAACGCAGAGTCGAAAATTTAACCAGAAACATATTAAAAAAATGGTTCAGACATTAATCCATGTCTGAACCATTTTTCTTATTATTAGCGTAACTATTCAAAGCAATCTCCTGTGCCATCTTTCTAACTCTTTCTGAGTTTCTTGAAAGCGACATCGTAAGTGAGAATATAACAAGTATAATAAAGACAAATCCCAAAAAGAACAGCATATTAATCTCATTATATATTCCTAGTACCTTTGATATAACATTAAGCAGATTAGGTATTAATGTAATTATCAATATTCCAAGTTCCAGAAAAAGCCATGAAAGTGCATATTTTAATTCCAGTTTGTTCTTCTTGATAAGACCTAATATCTTTAACAGTCCTAATATAAGAACAACAATTATAACGCATTTAATTCTTATACTCATCTATGCTTATCTCCTCTGAAATTCTCAAACAATATTGCCAGTGTAACCTTAACCATATAATATACTGATTTCTTAAGTGTTATTGATGAGCTTCCGCCCTGTCTTTCTCTCATGACAACTGGAATCTCAGCCACCTTGAAACCTTTCTTTAATATTGCCACAACTGTTTCCGGCTCTGGATAATCCTTAGGATACTTCTTGGCAAACTGTACTATTGTACGTCTTCCTATAAGTCTTAATCCTGATGTAGGGTCTGTTATCTTCTGACCTGTACATAACTTTATCAAGCCAGTGAAATAGTTAATTCCAATTCGTCTTGCCTTAGATGACTGGAATCCCTGTTTTTCTATGAATCTTGAACCTATAACCATATCAAGGTCATTCTTTTCAAGATAATCAGCCATCTCTCCAAGGAATTTCGCATCATGCTGTCCATCACCATCTACCTGTACAGCAATATCATATCCATATCTTTCTGCATACAGATATCCTGTCTGAACAGCTCCGCCTATTCCCAGATTAACTGGCAGATTAACAATATTAAATCCATTATCTTCACATATCTGTCGTGTATTATCAGTTGAGCAGTCGTTGATAACTACATAATCAAATGATGGTGCATTCTCTATAATATCTCTGACTGTCTTCTCTATACTTTCGCTCTCGTTATATGCTGGAATTATTATAAGTTTTTTCATATTTTCTCCATAATTGTCCATGCTTTAAATATCAATATCTTTCAGTTCCTCATCAAATGGTCCGAACTCCAGAACCTCAGGTACATGATTCTTTCTGCTCTCTACTGGTGGCATCTTCATATAATCGCCAAACATTCTCTTAAGAAATACATCATTATTCTTAGGGACTTTAACCATTATATCTTCAAATGGCTTTTCAACCAATGGGAACAGGTCATCTAACTTTATAGCCTGCTTTAAAGGATCCATCTCACCAAAGAAACATGCAACCCATCTTGTCTTCTCATTGTTATACTTAAGTGCGCTCTTCATATAACGTCTGTTGATGAATTTTCTTGAGAAATGTGTCCATGTAAGTAATCTGTTCATTACTATACACATTGCACTTACAACTTTTCTCTTCCATCCATGCATGAAAAGCACAGGTTTCTTGAATTCTCTTAATATTCTTAACTTGCTCCAGAAGAATACTGATGATCTCTGTCTTCTTCTCTTCTTGGCATCATCAGGAACATTATCATAAGGATAAAGCGCAATATCAATTCCCATAGGAACATTAGCATCCTTGAATACATATGGTATATTCTTAGTTCCAATTCTTGCTATCTCTGCATTATAGAAAGGAAATGTTTCCTGTGAATCTATATCAAGAACTACATACTTATCTGTATATTTCTCTCTATATATCTTCAGAACCTTCTCATAATCATCTCTGAGCATTCCGATATCTATATCATCATCCCATGGAATAAATCCTTTATGTCTCTCAACTCCGATTGCACATCCTGCAAACAGGAAATATGAAAGTCCGTTCTCATCACATATTTTAATAAAATCTTTAAACACCTCTAATTCTGCAAGCTGTAACTTTCTCAAAACCTTTGGATCATACTGTTCATTCTGGCTCATTGTCTTTTTCTATCCTTTCTAATCTGGTATAAGATATATCCCATCAATAATACGCCTAATAACACAACAAGTATCAGATAGCCGAGTGCAGCTCCGTTAAGACCAAGTCTGCCTGTAATCGGATCCATAATAATCAGCGCAACTCCGCATACAATAAGATACAGAATAGTCATGTATTTCTGCTTACGCATTATGGCAAGTACATAATAGAATATTATATTGACCGCATTAACGCCTCCACATAACAGAAGCAGAAGCAGTGTCATCTTGTAATCCTTAAGATTAACACCATAAAGCCATGACAGAACCGGTATTCCCAGTATATATGCCCCGACCTCACATATAAGTGTAAATCCTGCTATTATAGCAAACATCCTGAATATTATGTGCCAGAAATTCTTATGCTTCTTCTCATAATAATTAACAGCCATTGATGTCTGCATCGGCTTAAATATTATACCACTAAACAGATTAATTACCATATTAGGCATGAATACCGCCGTATAATACAGCTGTGCTGCATCACCTAACATTCTGTCAACAGATAATTTCGATGAATTGATAATATAGTTACTTAAAAATGTGCTTATAGCAAGAGGCAGACACACTTTAAAAAGTACGAAAACTCTTCTGTAATCCCTGACAATACATATCTTAACCCTGCCTGCTGCAACAGATGCATCAAGACACAGAATTATAAGCAATGCAACTACATTCATACATATCAGAGAGAATATCAGATTTCTTGTTATAATTACTGTTACAACAAGAACCAGTATACTGAAGAATATCCTGTAAAACTCTGATTTACCGGACATATCTATTCTTTCCTCTTTCTGGAATTCACCTTCAAATGTATCAGCTACCGAATCAAGTATCTTATAGATACATACAAGCAATATAACAGTAACTTTCTCCGGACTGTAGCCGTTAAATACAACGTATACTATGCTTGCCAGAAATGTTATAAGACACATCATAAGTCTTAAAGTGAAATAATATCCAAAAGGATACTCATTCTTAACATCAGTAACCTGATATGTTCTTATTTCGAAATAGGCTATTGTAACAAGCCACTGTGCAATTGAAAGACCAATCGAGAACATTCCCGCTTTAGCCTCACCTAAGAAACGGCTTATAACAATTGTCATAACAAGCGTGGCAAGTGCGAAACATGCTGTTCCCATTGTAAACCAGATATATTTGTACTTATCTTCTGGTGTCTTATCCACACCCATTATTCTTGAAATAATATTCATATATACCTCTTAGTCTTTAAATTCCAATTTATATGGGTAATGATTCTTTCTCTTTTCAACTGGAGGAAGCTGCATATAATCTCCATACATATTTCTTAACTTCTCATCTTCGTTGGCTGGAAGAGGCATCTTAATATCTTCAAAATCATACATCTGTAATGGATATATCTCATCCTTTAACATTATATGATAATATGGATCTGTATCAAATAAGAATGCCATTCTCTTAGTATCCACATCATTATATCTTGATGCAATCTTTAAGCATTTGCCAGCAATCCAGTTATGTGAAATTCTGAACACAACAAGTCCGGCATGAATAATTGCTGTTGCAATATGTGTTATCTTAGCCTTAACTCCCTTATAAGGAAGTACCGGGAACGCAACATGTCTGAGAATAAGAAGCTTGCTCCAGAACCAGGCAGCTTTAGCCTGCTTTTTAAGTTCTTCCTCATCATCTGATATATTATCAAGCGGATACACATCAAGGAATATTCCAAGATCACATTTGATATTCTTAAGAGGTTCCTCTATAAATGTTGTTCCTTTCATCATAATTCTTGTTGTCATCAATGGATAATTCTTCATTGTTTCAACATTAGCAATTGAATACTTATCGCTGTAATCTCTTTTAATAACTTCAATCATCTTGTCGAAATCTTTTCTAGGAAGCATTACATCAATATCATCATCCCATGGAATGAATCCCTTATGTCTTATTGCCCCGATTCCTGATCCGGCATCACCAAACCATGTAAGATTATTCTCGTCACACACTTTGATGAAATCTCTAAGAATTTCCATCTCTGTCTGCTGTACCTTTTTAAGGGTTGCCTCATCGTATTCTTTCATCGTTAACTCCTATCCCTGCTTCATATCATTAGATTCTTCACTCTTGCTGTATGCCTTAGTAAGCATTTTAGCAATACATTTGGGCCAGAACTTCTGGTACATAATGTAATCTTCTTCAGATCTCTTATTATCATTAAGAATCTTAGTTGTCTCTGAGTCCTCATGTATTCTGTGATATGTGAGTATCTTATTACAGAATATAAAGTCTCCCTTAAGCTTTGATAATCTCTCCCATGCTTCCCAGTCTTCATCAGCTCTGAATCCATTAAGGAATACCTGCTTCATAAGATTAGGTCTGTAATATGTTGCTGATGGACAACATATTGGTGAGCCAAGCGATAACACTCTTCTTCTTATAAATCTGCTTCCCCACATTGCCTTTGGACGCATTATGAAAAGCATTATTCTCTTTACTTTAAGAATCTTGTTGGTTGTTACAATCTTGCCATTTCTTATCTCTGCATAATCGGTAAAGAAAAGCAGCGGCTTTTTAGCTTTAGCTGTATACGCTAACAGATTCTCTACATATTCAGGCGCATATTTATCATCCTGATGAGCTATAGTGACATAATCTGTCTGTACTTTAGAATAAGCAAAATTCCAATCCTGTGTAATTCCGCTTTCTCCCTCATTGACATACACCTTTAAATTATATTTTGCTGCTATGTTGTCAATATACTTATTAGGTGTAGATGTAGCAATAAATATCTCTGACTTTACAGTCTGTTCCATAAGTGATGTAATACACTCTTCGAGATATGGACTCTCCTTATAAGCGCATATCGCAAATGTATGATTAGTATTGACATGTTCCTTTGTCATTATAGTTCCTCCAAACGCCTTGTTTTAAGCATATGTATCTTCATACTATCTTCTACAGATACTCATTCTTTCCTTCTTCACGAAGCTTTGCAAGTACCTGCTTGATTTCGCCTGCATTCTCTTTAGTTGTAATAAGAGTTGCATCTTTAGTATCAACAACTACGATATCTCTTAAACCAACTGTGGCAATAAGTTTTTCGCCACCTTCTATTACACAGCCCCTAGTATTAACTGCAACTACATTGCCGTTAATTACATTGCTGTTATCATCATTCTTCTTGATTCTTCCTACTGCAAGCCATGAACCTACATCATCCCAACCGAAGTTGCCTGGAAGTGTGTAGATAGAATCTGCCTTCTCCATAATACCGTAGTCAACTGACTGTGACTCAAGATTAGGGAATTCTGCCTCAAGCACTGCATTTTCATCTGCTGTTCCAACTGCTGCCTTAATCTTTAATAAGCCTTCATATGTATCCGGCATGAACTTCTTAAAGCAGTCTAATATTGTAGATACCTTCCATACGAACATTCCACTGTTCCACAGATATGTTCCGTCAGCAAGGTATGATTTAGCTGTCTCAAGGTCTGGCTTCTCAACGAACTTTTCAACTGAATAAGCATTATTCTTCTTGTCATCCTGATTATACTTAATATAACCATAGCCTGTCTCTGGATAATTCGGAGTAATACCTACCGTTACAAGGTTAGCCCCCTCTTCTGCAATCTGAACAGCTTCTTTAAATGTATCTGCAAACACTTCATTATTCTTAATAAGGTGATCTGATGGAAGTACAATCATAACTGCATCATCATATTTGCTTGCAACATGAACTGCTCCAAGACCTACACATGGTGCTGTATTTCTTCCAACAGGCTCACATAAGATATTCTCCTCTGGAATACCTGGAAGCTGCTGCTTTACAAGTTCTCTGTAGTTCTTGTTAGTAGCAATATAAACATCCTTAATATCAACCACTGGGCTGATTCGCTCTACCGTGAGCTGTATCATAGTCTTTCCGTCATCTGTAAGAGAAAGGAACTGTTTTGGCATATTAACACGGCTCTTTGGCCAGAATCGCTCTCCCTTACCACCTGCCATAATAAGTGCTGTAGTCTTCATAAATTCCTCCTTGTTTTGCGAAGCAAAATCCTAACCCCTCTGGGTGAGGAGAGGAATTTGCATCCTTGTTCTGCCATATTGTTTTAACCATCAATTACGACATCTGTCTGTGCATCATAATATTTACCATCAGCTCTGATAGCACATCTATATGTGCCGCTTTCCATCTCTGTTGTATCTATTCCACAAAAAAACGATGCATAGTTAATGTTCTTATCCACACCTTTTCTTAAATGAAATACTCTGTCACATACTGACTGTGCCTTAATCCTATAACAATTCTGTTCATTCCACAGAAAAATTACGGGATTATAATACACTTTATTTCCGTTATATGCAAATCCCCTAAGCTGCATATCATCATGATACCCTGTTTCTGTCACCTTAACTGTAGGTGATACTTCCATATATCCTGCAGCCGGCCTTAATCTGTCAGCTTTCTGAGGTTTTCTGTATATTACAGAATATATCTCATCTCCGAATCTGTAGTTATTCTCCGTCTGCGTAAGAAGCGGACTATAGAAAGGGTCATATTTCTCAAGCTTTGGATGTTTTTCATATGTCATATCCCTTGCATGCATATTACGTCTGTTCTTTTCTTCATCAACCTCATCATCACCTCTTGAGAATGATTCATGGTGAAAAAGAACCACGTCATTTCTTAAGACATTGTAATATCCATGTTCATAGAGAGTCAGGCATATATCAACATCATTATGTGTTACTTCAAATGCTTCATCAAATCCACCAGCTTTATCGAATTTAGCCTTCTCAATCATAAAGCATGCTCCTGTAACACACAGGCAGTCATAATCAGCGTAATTCCTGTGAGCCTTGATATTCTCATCATCAACTGCCTTCGCATACAGATGTGCAAAACAGCTTGATTCATAATTAATTACACCCACATGCTGGATATATGATGAGTCCGGATACAGAAGCTTTGCACCAACCGCGCCGGTACTTTCCTGCTTTGCCTGTCCGGCAAGTACCGAAAGCCAGTCTGTGTCTTCATAATCCTGTCCGATTATTTCAATGTCATCATTAAGGAACAGCAACAGATTACCTTTTGCTTTAGCTGCTCCGGTATTACACATATGTGAGAAATTAAAATCTGCTTTTTCATACACATATGATGCCTGTCCTTCAAATGTATCTACAAGCCTCTCATATTCTGTTCTGTTGCTGTCATTACTTCCGTTATCAACAACAACAATTTCGTAATTAATATATTTCGTAAACTTACTGATACTCTGTAAACAGCATTTTAATATGTCTGGATTATCCTTTGATGGAATAATTATACTCACCAGATCATATTCATTCGTAATGTAATGCACATGCTCAACTGCTGAATCATGCTTATCTGCTACGATGTTCACATTAATTTCTGAACTTTCCAGAATCATTTTCTTAAAAGCTACCATTCCGTCATCAGCAGTCCTGTCTGATTTACTGTCAGTTCTTATGTCCTTAACAAGCACTTGATGGATATGCCCAACATCTGACGTCTTACACTTTGAAAGAATTATTAAAGACAGTTCATAATAATTAATATTATCAACCGCGCCATGATTCTTACATTCATTAATAGCATCTATAAGAGCATTCTTCTTTGCAACAAATGCATCGCCAATATAATTGTAAGATAAAAGTGTATCCCATGAATAATCAGGCTTGCAGTCAGGAAGTCCGCATCCAGCTTCCTGATTATACTTTTCCGAATCAGTATATATATATATAAGACTGCGTCCTGCCCTTTTCTGAATCCTTATATAATGTGAAACAATTGCTGTATAATCTTTATCGAATTCACAGCTTTCATCACACACGGCTATATATTCAGCATCCATTCCAGACACTGCTGCCAGCATGCTTTCATAGCTTCCACTATGTCTGCATATTGCTGTGCAGTCAGCCTTATTATCAGTAATACGCTGTTTTGGTGCGATTTTTTTCTGATAAATGCCATAGACTTTAGCATCTGTCATATTCTGATGCATCTTCTGTTGTAATGCATACCCGAATGTCTTAAAGCCTTCTTTTCCAATAATCTGCGCTGCTCTCGTTAAAAACATTTTTACCTCTGATAATTACTCTGAAGCCAATACATACGCCTCTGTTGTCATTGGGAAATTCCTGTTGTAATATGGATCTCCCTCATCCAATTCTTTCTGCCATTTGCTTTGGAAAGTTTCTATCTCTCCCTTGAATCTTAACTGCTTTTCTGGCGTATCTTCATATCCTCTTGACTTGGATTCATAATGATACCACTGTGAAAATGCATCATATACCACAAGGTATCCCTTGCTTCTGACTTTCATGCACAAGTCAACATCATTAAATGCAACGGCATATTCTTCACATAATCCACCAACTTCATCAAACACTGCTTTAGGCACCATAAGACACGCTGCTGTAACTGCAGTATAATCACATGACAAATATGCTCTTGACATATAACCATATTCTTTAGCATCGAGACCTATAAACGCATGTCCTGCAATTCCACCTAATCCCAGAATAACACCAGCATGCTGTATTGTTCCATCTCCATATATTAATTTAGAGCCAACAATTCCAACCTCAGGTCTCATACAGTATCCAAGCATATCTCCAAGAGAATCTTTGTCCAATATCTTAGTGTCGTTATTAAGGAGCAGAATATAATCACCTTTTGCCTCTTTTACTCCGAAATTATTAATTGCAGAATAATTAAATTCTCTCTCCCATGTAAGAACTCTTACATTATCATATTCTTTCTGTATTTTATTATAATAATCAAATGTTTCTTTTTCTGTGCTGTTATTCTCTACTATAATAATCTCAAAATTTCTGTAAGTACTCTTCTTTAATACTGAGGTAACACATAAATCAAGATCTTTATAATGATCTTTGTTTGGAATAACAATTGAAATCATTGGATTTCCTGGTGTTGCATATCTGATTCTGTATCCTCCAAAAAGTTTACTAAGCTGAACCTGTGCTTCTATTCCCATCCTGTTAAGATGATCTTCGACCGCTCTTCTTCCAGCTTCATGGCAATACTTCTTGCTTTCTGGATTAGCTGCTGTTGAATTACTATGCATTCTCCAATGATATAATATCTTTGAAACATGTGCTATTTTATGAGCTTTTTCCGTTGTTCTAAGAATAATATCATAATCCTGTGCCCCGTCATACTTATCGCTAAAACCACCAACTTCCTTAATAAGTTCAGTTTTAACGCAATAAAAATGAGTAATGTAATTGTATGAACGAAGTAAGTCTATATTGAAATCAGGCTTAAAATTAGGATTAACATTTTTCCAGTCTGGTCCTAATATTTTATCTTCATCAGTATACACAACATCAACATCTTTATCCTGTAATGCCTTCACCACTTCATATAATGCATTTGGTTCAAGTGTATCATCATGATCTAATAATCCGACTATTTCACCTTCAGCCATATCAAGTGCAGCATTAGTATTTCCTGCTATACCTAGATTTCTATCAAGAACTTTGTAAATTATCCTTGAATCTGCTTTACTGTAAGCATCTAATGTTGCCTCAAGTTCCTTATTTCCCTGACTTCCATCTGCGATACATAACTGCCATTTTCCATAACTCTGCGCTATAACAGAATCAATCATTTCCTTTAAGAATATAATCGGTGTATTATAAGTTGGAACTATAATGCTAATAAGTGGCTGGTATTCAAAGTTTTCATTCTTCTCTCTTTCCAGCTCTTCCTGAGTTACCTTATGATCTGTAAACCATCTCTTATATATAAGCTCCTGATTATTGCCTCCATATAATCCACTATATACATATTCCCTTAAATCAGAAAATCCATATTTGCCAATATATTTACAGAGACTTGCTACATTATGAGGTGTTATTGCTCTTATGAGTCTCTTTGTCTTATCTATGTTATGAACTCTTCTTTGCCATTTAAGTTCTTTGTCTATATCGATATCCTTCTGAGCAGAATCTGACATGAATTTTAATATATAACCATCTTTTTCTTCTACAGATATTGTAAATCCATATGCTTTTTCTTTATCTTCTGTATATCCGTTATCAATAAGATCATGTCTGTCACATTTGACATAGGTATAATCAACTTTTTTATTATCGCGATTTACAACCTCTATGCTTATATCTCCTTTTGACAATACCCAACCAGTTATTCTATACACAGTATCTCCATCTGGCGTATTCTCAGCCCATATGCAATCTATATTGTACTGTAAAAGCTGATCTTCAATAGTATATCCTATATCTTTATTGTCAAGTGTTGCAAGTTCTTTTGTTTCTCCCGAATCAACAACAACAAATTTTATTTCATTAATATCAGTTTTATCTGTATCAGCCTTAACTATAAATCCTATTTCACAATCTCTGTTAAGACCTCTCTCTAGCAATTCATCCAGCTTGTCTTCTCTTGTTATATGCTCGATACTACACTCTGTCTTCTTGCCATTAATAAGTAATTCAAATGAATAATCATTAAAATCCTTAGGAATATACCAGCCTGCAATTCTGATATGAAGTTTTCCCTGATTATCTGAAAGCTGTACATTAATTACATTATTACTCTTTTTCATAGCCACTACCTTTCAATTAACAGTTCTTCCATGTATGTTCAATTCTTGCAACACCCATATCTTCAATTCCTGATACAACATTAAATCTTACTGCTTCTTTATAGTAATCAATTGGTGTTCCATCTGCTTTTTCAAGCACAATATCTACCAAGTACTGGCTTCTTGTAAGTGTCATACTGTCAAACTCAATAACAATCTTTCCATCTTTGTCAAGGTCAAATGCATCAAGTCTGTCTATCTTAGTACTGCTTCCGCTGCATAACTGACCATCAATTCTATAAATCATATATCTTGCATGAACATCTTTTACCGGAGTCTCAACAGAATAATCTATCTCTATCACGGCTTTTCTTCCTGTTTCAAGAGTTTCTGTCCTCTTGCCGTCATCACAAGACAAGATAACGTCATTAATTCTTGCCTCGAAACTTCCGTAACGTTTATCGTTACCACCTTCTTTATTCTCTTCCTCAGCCTTCTTAAGTCTTCTCTGCTCGGCTTCAATTCTTAAGATTCTGGCCCTTTCCTGCTCATCCTTGCTTAATCTTTCCTGATTCATATAATCAAGATAAGCAATGTCAACTTCTCTTGGATCACCTTCCTGCTCAATCTGTCCATCTTTAATCCAGATTGACTTGTCACATATCTCTTCAATCTGTCCAAGGGCATGTGATACGATAATAATAGTTGTTCCGTTAGCCTTAATCTCTCTTAACTTGTTGAAACATTTTGCCTGGAAATTCGCATCACCTACAGCAAGAATCTCATCAATAAGAAGGATATCTGCATTAACATTAATTGCTACTGAGAATGCAAGTCTCATGTACATACCTGATGAATATGTTCTTACAGGATTATCAATAAACTGCTGTAATTCTGAAAACTCGATAATATCCTCAAGTCTTTCATCTATCTCTTTCTTAGTAAGACCAAATATCGCCGCATTAGTATATATATTCTCTCTTCCACTCATATCTGGATGAAATCCGGCACCAAGCTCAAGAAGGCTCGATACTCTTCCACACATCTCAATAGAACCACTGTCAGGATATATAATCTTGGTTAAAAGCTTAAGAGTTGTACTCTTACCACAGCCATTTCTTCCAATAAGGCCTACTGCCTCACCCTTCTTTACTGAAAAGCTTATATCATTAAGAACAACTCTGTTTTCATATCTGTTTCTCTTCCAGAACAGCATTTTCTCTTTAAGTTCATTGCCCTTATCAAAATACACTTTAAAGCTCTTGGATACATTCCTTACTTCAATTGAATTCTCATTGTTAAGCATACTTATCTCTCTTTCTTAAACATTAAAACTCTTCTGCGAATCCGCGCTGAAGTCTTCTGAATATAATTGCTCCCAGAATAACAAAAACAACGCCTGTTATAATTGCAACCAATAATGTAGACAAATCCGGAATCTGCTTATAATAAAGAATTTGTCTGTATATATTGATGATTGGTGTCATTGGATTCAAATTGAATATTGTCTTTAATATCTGTGGAACATTAGCATTCTCCACCATATCAACGCCGTACATAACTGGTGTCATGTACTGTAATGCCATAACTACAATTCCAAGAATGTACTGTAAATCTCTAAGATATACAGTAAGTGCAGAAACTATAAGTCCAATTCCAAGACATAATATATATTCAACAATCATTACGACAGGAAGATATAATAATGCAACCGGATTAATTCCTCTTCCTGAGAAAATAAGTACAATAAACACAACAACAAATGTAAGAATCATGTTAATGAATGCACTTGTTACTGTAGATATTGGAATAACTTCTCTTGGGAAATATATTTTCTTAACCATGTTAGATTCACGCATTATACATGTTGAACCATCCTGGACACTTGAACCGAAGAACATCCATGGTACAAGTGCTACGAAAAGGAACAGATAATACTGCTCATAATTAGCTCTCATAATTATTGAGAAAACCAGTGTAAACACTAAAAGCTGTAACAGTGGGTTAATAAATGTCCACATAAATCCAAGCATTGAGCCCTTGTATCTTCCTCGTAAATCTTTCTTCACCAGAGAAAATATCATCTCTCTGTATTCATACATTTCCTTTAAATGTTTCATAAATCCTCCATTTAATTATGGCTGTTAGAAATTCGCATATAAGAATCCGCTTCCAGCGTCACTTGCGTATCCCAGAACAAATATTGCTACTATAATACCGTAATATATAAGCCATCTTACGGCTATTGGTTTTGCTGCTACGGCAGCTCTTATCTGTACTCCTCTTTCCTTTAGAATGCTTATTATTAATACAACAATGCATCCTGCTAAAAGAATTATGTAATCAACCGATGTTAAACCAATACACTTAAACATCTGTGCATTAAGCTGGTCAAACCTTAATTCTGTAAACATCCGCTTTATCATTCTGATTGCAGACCCCATACCTGCTGCGCTGCAATCAAATACCCATCCAATATTGACAAGTATAAATGTTCTTAATACCTGTACACACTTCCACCACTTCTTATGTGGATCAATATGACATGCATGTAAACATTTTTTATAAAGAGGTTCTGCGAGGTTACTGAATGCTATTATCACGCCATTATACATACCGTACATGATATAACGCCATTCTGCACCATGCCATATACCTACTATGAAGAATATCAGAAGATTAGAAAGACATATTGGGAGAGTCTTTCCAAGATGATCTCCAAGATGCTTCTTGCCCCACTTTCCGAACTTGTTCATAGCCTTTGATAAGCAGAATGGATAGAAGACATAATCCTTCATCCATGTACCTAGTGTAATATGCCACCTTCTCCAGAACTCTCCGATTGATTTACTAAAATATGGCTGTCTGAAGTTCTCATCCATAGTTACACCAAAAAGCTGTGCAACACCTATTACTATATCAATACCGCCTGAGAAATCAGCATATAACTGGATTGAATACATAAGCACCGCTATTATTGCCATTGCTCCCCCGTATTCATCAGGCTTGTTAAATATCATTGCCACAAATACTCCAGCCCTGTCTGCAAGAACCATCTTCTTAAACAAACCCCAGAATATTCTTTGAATTCCAAACTGTACATTCTGAAGATTAAATGCATTGCCTGCAAAAAGTGTTTTCTTCAGCTTATCAAATCTTCCAATAGGTCCCTGCATAATCTGTGGGAAGAATGATACGAAAAGACATATCCTGAATGGATTCTTTTCTGCTCTGTATTTTCCCTGATATATATCAATAACATAAGATATTGACTGAAATGTAAAGAATGATAAGCCAAGCGGCATTACATAATTGCTTAATGCATACACAGTCTTATCAATACCTATCTTGTTAAATACTGCTGTGATATTACCTGTGATAAATCCACCATATTTTAATACTGCAAGAACACCAAAATTAATAAGCATTGCAATAACAAGAATTATTCTCTTCTTATGCTTAACAGAATTCTTAAATTTCTTCTTCTGTTCCCTGCCAATCTCTGCCTTGTGTTCTTTCAGATATGCATCTGACTTATCCTGTATATGTTCCATTGCTAGTGCCGCAAGATATATAACCAGCGATGCTGCAACCATGAACAGACTATTCTTCGCATTGAATGAAAAATAATACAGATAACTTAACACCAGTAACCAGATCCATCTTACTTTAGATGGAAGTACATAATATATAACTACTCCAATTAATATAAAAAACCAAAATAACGCTGTTGTAAATGACATTTTATTTCTCCACTACCCCATATAATTCCGCTTCAGTATTGTACATTTGCTGAAATGAACTGTAGAAATATTTATTAATATCTTTAGTTCCCTGTTTATGTTCTTTAATAACTTTGCCAAGAAATTCTGAATATTCTTTTGCAAATTCTCCATTCATATGTCCTTCTTTATCAACAAAATCCGAATCCTCTCTTGGCAATATGTCCTGTCTCGCCATATTAAAATCATAATAAAACACCCCATTGTCAGCAAGCAGTTTGTTAATTGTATCATGGACATTTTCCATGTGAAGAGTTCCCACACTGCTCGGAGTTATTGGAGATGTTACCGCAATCAGGTCAATATCATTGTCTCTGCAATATTTTATTATCTTGTTAAGATATTTCAGAGGATAACCTGTAACCTGCTCCTTGCTTCTTTTACTCCAGCTTTCTATAAGCTTCTGTCCGGCAAGTTCCCCACTGACAGGGTTAATATAGAAATATCCTCTGCCGGCATATGTTCCACCGTCTACATTGAGTGAACTTATATCTGCTTCTTTGTATTCCTTAGATAACTTCTGTTCGATATTTTCTTTCATATTAGACGGAGTAAACGTACATGCCTGTCTTCTTGTGAAAACATTCCTTATCTCCATACGCTTCATGTTATCATATATATATTGCCATTTTACATATGAACTCCAATCCATCTGACATTGAATAAACTGTTCAGTATAAAACCCTTCTTTAGGCGGATTGAAATAATACTGATAATCTATATCCAGAATTACTGTCTTAATATTATTAGTTCTGCATGTCTCTTCAAGTATATAATATGAATCTTTTACCGTTTCTCCTGGAATAGCCATGTTTATTGAATATGTTCCGGAATATTTATCAATAATATCCGGATCTGATGATGCCCTTGCATGTGAAGCTCCAATTATGACAGTATCGTAATCAGTTTTATTATTTTTCACACATACATTTCTTAAAATATAATTAACATAGCCTGTCTGTACACAGGCAAAATCAATGACTCCCATTATAACAATAAGTCCCGTCAGGAATATCACACATCTTAGTATTGGTTTAAACTTTTTCATAACTACCTTCTATATTGTTTCTTATAATGAATATCAACTGTTGATAATATTACTAATTAATGATCTTGTAAATCAGTTTTTTCCATGTATCTTTCTTAACCTCTCACTGACAATATCCGCAGAACGCTTATACGCCAGATGTTCCTTAGCATATTTCTGACCATTCCCAGCAATTCTTTCGTAGAAATCCTTATCCTCATAAAGCCTTCTCATATAGTCTGCTGCCTCATCAACATGTGCATCAGCCCATACATTGCCCTTCTTGAACGGCTCATAGTCCTTATCAAGCTCTATCATGTCGTAACCGACCATGCATGCTGTGTCACTGTTCATAAACTCTGTATTGCCTGACCAGTCAGTTGCAATAACCGGTGTACCAACATACATTGACTCAGCCATAACAAGTCCGAAGCCCTCCGAACGGTGAAGTGAAACATACACATCCACATCGGCAAGAAGTGTATTAACCTCACATCTTCCCATATGACCGCACATATAATAAATGTTGTCGCGGTCCTCTATTACAGAACCAATGATTTTTTCATCTTCTGCAGATAATTCTGCCTCGCTTATCTTGATAACAAGTCCGACATCTTTATATTTTTTCCTTGTCTGTTCATCTTTGCAGAACGCTTCTTTAAATGCTTTAATTGCAGCAAGCGGATTCTTTCTTTCCATAACGCTTCCACTGTTATACATTACAAGGAACAGGAACTTGTCTTCCGGAAGATTAAAATGCTTTCTGTCAAACTTCACAGTATCCGTCTGCGGTGCAACACAGTGCGGAACTGTTATTACAGGCTTGTCCGTGTATTTCTTCAAAGTATTCGTAACGAAATCAGATGGGGTCCAGACTTCATCAACAAGCTTGAATGCCGGAAGCCACTCTTCTGGAAATGTCTCCAGCTCCCATGCCCAGTATCCTATGTTATATCTGTAATCCCATACTTCTTTTCCAAGGCTTAAATATGCTACCATGAATTCACTTGCATTAACATGAATAATATTAACATCATACGGAAGCTCTTCCGTAAGTCTGTCATCGTAAGTATCATTGCTTCTTGAACCTCCTGGTGGAACAAAGAAATCTCTTATAACATGAGGTTCTTCATTCTCATCAAGCAGCCTGCACATGATTCTTGCGCTCTGTCCAAGTCCGTTATCGCCCTTAATATTACCTATTATATTGGCACCACATTTGTATCTTCCTGTCTCATATTTCTCAATAGAATCTGCCGACAGCTTGTCTGTGGCATTATTAATTATTCCTGCTTTCATCTTACTTAAAAGTTTCATAGGAATAATCTTTGTCAGCACTGGTCTCAATGCTTCTCCCGTATTAAGAAAAAATTTTGATAAACCCATATAAACCTCAACATTCTATCTGTTATTCATCTGGCTGTTAATAAAGTCTCTCACCATACCACCAAGCCTTCCCGGTGTATACTTGTCCAACGCATGTCTGTATGCATTCTCATCAACAAGTCCAGAATTAATCTTCTTATCTATATTCTTCATTCCATTCGCAAGACTTATAACCTTATCATCATCATCACCGGCAAGACTGAATCTTTCCACACAGTCACCTACTACCTCGTCAAATATTTTAAGATTACTTGCAAGTATTGGCTTATTATGCTTCATTACCTCTAATATAGGCATTCCGAAGCCTTCTGCCATAGAAGGAAACACAAAGCATGAGCAGTTGTTATACAGGTCATATCTTGTAGTGTGTGATACATAACCAAGATAAGTAAGACCTTCAACCTCTGTAAGTGCATTCTCAAGAAGCTGCTCAATATCATCCTCCTGCATCTTACCGGCAAGAATAAGAGGTCTTGTTCCGCCTTCTTCCCTGTATCTTCTGTACGCTTTAATAAGGATATCAACGCCCTTACGCTTCTCCATATTACCTACATACAAGAAATAATTCTCATCCTTAGGCGGTACATATCTTGTAAGCGGATTAGATATAATGTAGGCATTGCAGCTTGGAATCTTCTTAGCCTTTGGAAAATACATCTCTGTGTCGTCCTTAGTCTGCTCCGAATTATACAGAATCATATCTGTATGTCTTAAAGTCACACCAAGATTAAACTTAAAATAATAGCTGTATATTTTTCCAAAGTATCTTACATACTGAATAGGAAACATATCGTGTATTGTGATAAGTGTCTTAAAGCTTCCACCGAGATTAATAGGAATAATCGAATTAACCTCCCAGAATATATCCGGCCTCACCTGCTTTAATTCTTTCTTAATAAATGCAAAATATGCATACACGCCTGCACTTCTATATACAGGCTTTCCCCATTCAATAACCTTAATTCCTCTGGCTTCAAATCTCTTAATATATTCACTCTCTTTAACATCTGTAAAGAGAACCCATTCAAATTCATCATATGTTATGAGCTGTTCTAAGAAGTCATTAAGATACATGCCCACACCACTTGGTCTGCTGCCTAAAGTTCTTGCGTCAACAGCAATCTTTAATTTCTTCATAACTGTATTCTCTGCCCCCAATAAATAATCTTTCATTCTATCAGAGTATTTCCATAATATGCATGTTCAAACTACCCCTGTAACAAAACATGTTTCTTTTGATTTTACCATATTATAGATATAATTGCTATACATTATTTTCTACACACAAATACACCAGCCTCTTTGGTTATTGTCATAGGTTTCACAAGCTTTTTCTCTACATATTTTTTAAAATCTGTATACTTATCCACAAGGTACTCTTTCTGATTGCCATGACATGATAGTATATAATCTACCAGCGGTTCTGCTTCATCAACAACAAGCGCATCTTTATAATCTCTTCTCTCAACATCTGAAAAATGTTTTTTTAATATCTTATCTCCATTATCAAGTCCGAATTTTTCAAAAAGCTTATCTGCTTCAAGTGCAATTCTCTTATCGTATCCCGACACAAGGCGGCTTATCTCCTGCATATGCCTGCTGCCATATGTACTGCACACAAGCACTCCTCCAGGCTTTAACACCCTCACAATTTCATCAAGTGCCTTATTGACATTTTTACAATAAAACAGCACATGATTAGCAATCACCAGATCATACGATTCATCTTTTGCCCCTGTCTTTTCGCATGAAGCCACTCTGAACCTGAATGACACATCAATATCTCTTTCCTTCCAGCTCTCTGTTGCTTTTTTTATATTTCTTCTTGCATCACTTATCATGCCTTCTGATATATCCGTAAGCTCTATATATATGTTTTTTTTCTTCCCTGAGAATTCATTTCTCTTTCCTGTCATGGCAAGCTGACCTATATTGTCAACCCACAATGTTCCATCACCACACCCAATCTCAAGAATTCTCATCCCCTTAACAATACCACACTGCTCATATACCCACGGAAACCATCCCTGTTTATTAACTGAAAACCTGTTATGAAGATTAATTCTTGCAGATATATTTCCAGCATTAATGTACTGATTCTTCATGCTGTCTTCCATATTAGTAAGATGGATAATCTCCAGCATATTACTCCAGTCAATTCCTTTTCCCTCTTTAATAGAGTCTTCTGTTTCTTCAATAGCTTTACATACAAGCTGCATCTGTGCAATCTTGTCTTGTATCATTCGCTTTTGAAGTTCAAGTGAATTCTTTAGCACATGATAATCTGAATCACCAATTGTCATATTTCTTATATCGTCCAGTGTAAATCCAAGATATTTAAGCAATAATATCTGCTGTAACCTTGTAAAATCTGAATCCGTATAAAATCTCACTCCCTCATCAGTAAGAAGTGAAGGCTTTAATATGTTCTGCTGGTCATAATATCTTATAGTCCTTACTGAAACATTTGATTTCTTCGCAAATTCGCCTGAAGAATAATACCCGTCTTTATGCATATATTACTCCTTGTAAAAATTTTTCAAAAAACACTTGAAGGTGACGTTACGTCATCTTTTATTATATACTTGACTTAAAAAATGTCTACTTGAAAATTAACATAACATTTTAACAAACAAGGAGGAACTTCAATTATGAAGGGTATTATTTTATCTGGTGGTTCTGGCACACGCCTTTACCCACTCACAATGGTAACTAGTAAACAGCTTCTTCCAATCTATGATAAGCCAATGATTTATTATCCACTCTCAGTTCTTATGAGTGCTGGTATCAGAGATATTCTTATCATCTCTACACCACAGGATACTCCTAGATTCAAAGAGCTTTTAAAGGACGGAAGCCAGTTCGGTGTCAACCTTACTTACGCTGTACAGCCAAGCCCGGACGGACTTGCACAGGCATTTATTATCGGTGAGGAATTCATCGGTGATGACACTGTTGCCATGGTTCTTGGTGATAATATATTTGCAGGTCACGGTCTTAAGAAAAGACTTAAGGCAGCTGTTGAGAATGCTGAATCAGGAAAGGGTGCAACAGTATTTGGCTACTATGTTGATGATCCTGAAAGATTTGGTATTGTTGAATTTAATAATGAAGGAAAGGCTGTCTCTATCGAAGAAAAGCCAGCGCAGCCTAAGAGCAACTACTGTGTAACAGGTCTTTACTTCTACGACAACAAGGTTGTTGAATACGCTAAGAACTTAAAGCCATCTGCAAGAGGCGAGCTTGAGATTACTGATCTTAACCGTATCTACTTAGAGAAGGGTACTTTAAATGTAGAGCTTCTCGGTCAGGGATTTACATGGCTTGATACAGGAACACATGAAAGTCTTGTAGAAGCTACTAACTTTGTTAAGACTGTTGAGACTCATCAGCACAGAAAGATTGCATGTCTTGAAGAAATCGCTTACTTAAACGGCTGGATTAACAAAGATGACGTCCTCAAGGTATATGAAGTATTAAAGAAGAACCAGTATGGTCAGTACTTAAAGGATGTCTTAGACGGCAAATATGTCGACAAGCTTCATGAATAATTAAGTACATTTAGTTAAAACATTTTTCATATAAGAACACATTTTAAATATTAAGGAGATTAATTATGACAATTATTGTTACCGGTGGAGCCGGATTTATCGGAAGTAACTTTATATTTCACATGTTAAACAAATACCCAGACTACAGAATCATCTGTCTTGACTGCCTCACATATGCAGGTAATCTTTCAACTCTTGAGCCTGTTATGTCTAACCCTAATTTCAGATTCGTTAAGGAAAGCATCACAGACCGTGAAGCTGTTTACAAGCTTTTCGAAGAAGAGCATCCAGATATGGTTGTAAACTTCGCTGCTGAGTCACACGTTGACCGTTCTATCGAGAACCCGGAAGTTTTCCTTACAACTAATATTCTTGGTACACAGGTTCTTATGGATGCCTGCAGAAAGTACGGTATTCAGAGATACCATCAGGTATCTACTGATGAAGTATACGGCGATCTTCCACTTGACAGACCTGACCTTTTCTTCACAGAAGAGACACCAATCCATACATCAAGCCCATACAGCTCATCAAAGGCTGGCGCAGACTTACTTGTTCTTGCTTACCACAGAACTTATGGACTTCCTGTTACTATTTCAAGATGCTCTAATAACTATGGACCATACCACTTCCCAGAGAAGCTTATCCCTCTTATGATTGCTAATGCTCTTAACGATAAGCCACTTCCAGTTTATGGCGAAGGTCTTAACGTTCGTGACTGGCTCTATGTTGAGGATCACTGCAAGGCTATCGACCTTATCATCCACAAGGGACGTGTTGGTGAAGTATACAACGTTGGTGGACACAACGAGAAGAGAAATATTGATATCGTTAAGCTTATCTGCAAGGAGCTTGGCAAACCTGAATCACTTATCGTTCATGTAGGTGACAGAAAGGGACATGATATGCGTTACGCTATCGACCCAACTAAGATTCACAATGAATTAGGATGGCTTCCAGAAACTAAGTTTGAAGATGGTATCAAGAAGACAATTCAGTGGTATCTTGATAATAAGGAATGGTGGGAGACAATCATTTCTGGTGAATATCAGAACTACTATGAGAAAATGTATAGCAACCGCTAATTAACACATTTATTCTGTAAGGAGATTTGACATGAAGATATTAGTTACCGGCGTTGGCGGTCAGCTTGGCCACGACGTTATGAATGAACTGATAGGCAGAGGTCATACAGGCGTTGGCAGCGACATCGCACCTGAATATTCAGGAGTTGCTGATGGAAGCGCTGTCACAACAGCCGAATATGTACCTATGGATATAACTGATGCTGCCCAGGTTTCTGAAGTTATCACTAAGGTTTCACCTGATGTTGTAATTCACTGCGCAGCATGGACAGCCGTTGACGCTGCTGAAGATGATGATAAGAAAGCCAAGGTTAAGGCTATCAATGCGGATGGTACTCAGAATATTGCCAATGTCTGCAAACAGCTTGACTGCAAGATGGTATACATCAGTACTGATTATGTATTTGATGGTCAGGGTGAAACACCTTGGGAACCAGACTGCAAGGACTACAAGCCTCTTAATGTATATGGAGAGACTAAGCTTGCCGGAGAACTTGCTGTTTCTAACACTCTTGATAAATACTTTATCGTGCGTATTGCATGGGTATTTGGCGTTAATGGAAAGAACTTTATTAAGACTATGCTTAATGTAGGAAAGACTCATGACGAGGTTCGTGTTGTCAACGACCAGATTGGTACACCAACTTACACATTAGATCTTGCAAGACTTCTTGTTGATATGGTTGAAACTGACAAATACGGTTATTACCATGCAACTAATGAAGGTGGATACATTTCATGGTATGACTTTACTAAGGAAATCTATGCACAGGCAGGTCTTTCTACTAAGGTTACACCTGTAACTACTACTGAATACGGCATTTCTAAAGCTGCAAGACCTTTTAACAGCCGTTTAGATAAGAGCAAACTTACTGCTAACGGATTCACTCCGCTTCCAACATGGCAGGATGCTCTTCACAGATTCTTAAAGGAAATCGGTGAGATTTAATATTTCAAAGGAGATTTTATCATGGGACAGATTACAATTGAAAAGAATGTCGCAGGTATCGAAGGACTTTGTGTCATCACTCCTGCTGTTCACGGCGATAACCGTGGATATTTTATGGAAACATACAGCCAGCGTGATATGGAAGAAGCTGGTATCAATATTAACTTTGTTCAGGACAACCAGTCTATGAGTACTAAGGGTGTTCTTCGTGGTCTTCACTTCCAGAAGCATTTCCCACAGACAAAGCTTGTAAGAGCTATCAAGGGAGCCGTTTTTGATGTAGCTGTTGACCTTCGTACAGACTCTGAAACTTATGGAAAGTGGTACGGAATCCTTCTAACAGAAGAGAATAAGAAGCAGTTCCTTATCCCTAAAGGATTTGCACATGGATTCCTCGTTCTTACTGATACAGCAGAATTCTGCTACAAGTGCGATGACTTCTATCATCCTAACGACGAGGGTGGTCTCGCATGGAATGACCCGGCAATCGGTATTGAATGGCCAGAGCTTACAGGTACTTACAACGGCTCAGCTTCAGGTGAAGGCTACGCTTTAAGCGATGGAACAAAGCTTAACTTAAGTGATAAGGACCAGCTTTGGGATACACTTGAGAACACATTTAAGTTTGACTAAATAACACAGGAGATTAGGAAAACCCTACTAATCTCCTGTTTTTTCTTGTTTAGTATGTCTTTTTTGTCATTGTTAAACTTAATTAACAAGATTTTACCTACCACTCTACACTTTTCTATCATTTGTGTAGGTCATTTCCCTTCATTATTCTTTATTATCACCTCTGATACCCACTAAAAAGCCCACTCAATCACTATCTTTTCACCATTTAGTATGTTTTTTCTTAAGCAGCAATACATTTCCTTTTAAAATTGACCTACTACTTCGGAATAATTTTGGTTTTGTGTAGATCTTTTCGCAGATTTTCTCAAATTAATGACATTTTATATAAATGTTGTTTTTAGTATTGATTTTCTTTCTTTTGTATTATATATTATTAATATATTTATATAAGGAGGCTGATATATGAATAACATCAATAACAATAGATTATTACCACATTGTCCTTTGACACCCGATACTGTGATTTCAACAATAATTAACAGGCAGTCAGAACTTTCTTCACTTCTTGACACTATTAATACGAGATTAGATGAGGCACCAGCCGGTACTCTTCGCATTGCTAACAGAGGCAACAGACCTCAGTATTATCACAGATTAGATTCTAATGACAGGAAAGGCTCTTATATTAAAAAGAAAAAAGAACTGACCCTTATAAAGAATCTTGCCCAGAAGGAGTATGATTTAAGAGTCAAAAAAGAGGTGGAATGCGAGCTGCAGGCCTTAACGGATTTCCTTAAGAATTATTCTCCTGAGCAGATTGAACAGGCTTACGATTCACTTAACACGGCAAGACAGGAACTCATCATCCCAGCATATATTGCCACCAAAGACGTTATACTTCAATGGAATGACATCCAGTATAATTCTTTGGATATTTCTGAAGACACCCCTGAATACTATTCTGATAATGGAGAACAGGTTCGTTCCAAGTCTGAATTGATAATCGCCAACAAACTGAAACAGCACAATATTCCATACAAGTATGAATATCCTCTTGTACTTTCTACCGGCATAACTGTTCATCCTGATTTCATCTGCCTTAATGTTAATACCAGACAAGAATTCATCTGGGAACATTTTGGCATAATGGGAGATTCTGAATACATGACTAAAGCATTAAAGAAAATTAATGATTATGCCAAATCTGGCTATGTATTGGGGAAGAATTTCATTGCTACCTTTGAGTCCTCCTCTGTTCCTGTTAATTCCAACATGGTTGATATCAATATTAAAGAATTTCTCTTATAAGATACTTTTATGAAAGATATCGCCTATATCTGATTGCTATTCAATTATCTATAACAAGCACTTTGCATCTTCCATTAACCTTTGTTCCATAAAACCTACACAATCACTAATTATGTGCAATTGCGTAGGTCGATTTACAGTATCAGAATCCCTATATCTAAGAAAAGACCTACTTAATTGCTTGTAACAAGACTTTGAGTAGGTCTTTCCTCTCCACTTTTTATCTGCTGCTATAGAATCGACCTACTTTTACCGAAAAAAGACCTACTAACACACCATATTGGCAATTGTTAGTAGGTCTCGTCCCATATCTTATTCAATTATTTCCTCAAAAAGACCCACTCAATCTACACAATCATCTTAGTTAGTAGGCTTTTCGCCAAAATCAGTTGCAGTACATGTATTCGCTAAACCCATCCACGCAACTTCAGCAACTTCTGCAACTTCAATGTTCCCCAGGATGATACGTAGGAACAACTTCTTTTATAAGTTCACGGATATTACCAGTTTCTGAATAAGCTTCTTCCTTAAGCTTCTCAAGGTTATCAAAGAAATTCTCTTTATCAAACTCAATTGGTTTTCCAATGTGGATAAGCTTGTTATCTGTCTCCTGAAGACCTTCTTCTTTCATAAGAAGCTCTTCGTAGAGCTTTTCGCCAGGACGGAGTCCTGTGTATTTAATTTCCATGTTGACGCCAAGTGTATAACCTGACAGTCTGATAAGGTTCTTTGCGAGATCATCAATCTTAACAGGCTCACCCATATCAAGAATGAATATCTCTCCACCTTTAGCATATGCACCTGCCTGAAGAACAAGTGAAACCGCCTCTGGTATAGTCATGAAATATCTTATAATATTAGGATCTGTAACCGTAACTGGTCCACCAGCCTCAATCTGTCTCTTAAAAAGAGGAATGACTGAGCCGTTACTTCCAAGTACATTACCGAATCTTACAGCAACGAAATCTGTCTTGGATATCTCGTTATATGTCTGGACAATCATCTCACAGATACGCTTTGTTGCTCCCATTACATTAGTTGGATTAACAGCCTTATCTGTACTTATCATAACAAACTTCTTAACCCCATACTTATCAGCCATCCTTGCAACATTCCATGTACCGACAACATTATTCTTAACAGCCTCATCAGGACTGACTTCCATAAGCGGTACATGCTTATGTGCTGCTGCATGATATACAATATCTGGCTTATACTGTGCAAATACGCTTTCAAGTCTTGAAACATTTCTTATCGAACCAATAAGAGTAACAACATTGGCATCAGGATAATTAATCTTTAATTCCTGCTGAATATCATAGGCATTATTCTCATATATATCAAATATAATGAGCTGCTTAGGCTTGTGACTTACAAGCTGGCGGCACAGCTCTGAACCAATAGAACCGCCACCACCTGTTACCATAATGACCTTATCCTTAACATAACCCATGATAGATTCAATATCTACTTCAATCGGGTCTCTTCCAAGAAGGTCAAGCACATCAACATTACGGATAGAATTAACATTAATCTCTCCATCTACCATCTGATATACACCTGGCAGAATCTTAAGAGTACAATCAGTCTCTTTACAAATGTTTAATATATCCCTTTTAACTTCATTAGATGCTGATGGAATTGCAAATATAATCTCATCAATATCATAAAGCTTTGCTGCTTCCTTAATCTTGTCCCTTGTTCCTATAACCTTGACGCCTCGTATGTATTTACCAACCTTGCGGCGGTCATCATCAATAATACATGCAATATTAGAGTTGGCAAGATAGCTCGAATTCTGTATTTCTCTCATAATGACATTAGTTGCCTCTCCGGCACCAATAATCATTACATTGTTGGAAGTCTTAATATTTCTGTATTTGTTAAGAACAGTTCTTATCATTCTGTACATAAAACGACTTGCACATATTGCAATAATAAGGTATATTGCCGCATTAAAATAACAGCTTCTAGGAAGCATATTACCCATAATCTTATTACTTAAGAAATGCACTACTTCTACAATAATACACGCTTCAGCAATTCTGTACACCTCAGCTATACTCGCATACTGCCACAGACTGTGATAAAGTCTGAACAGCCAGAATATAAGCAGAGACATTATCGTGTACGGAAGCACGTTCTCTACATAATTACTAATATACTGAGGTTCTATAGATACAATACCTACATCAAATCTCATAATAAGCGACAGATATACGCATGCATTCAGTAAAAATGTATCTGTTAAAAACAAGAAAAATCTTCTTACCAGAAGCTGTATTCTGTCCTTTTTAGTCTCACCCATCATCTGTTCCTCGTTTCTTTAGCAGGCTTTTTAGCAGCTAACCCACATACTGTACCAATTCCATAAGAAATATGCAACAGGAAAAATAAAAATGGCAGTGCAAAACATGTTTTATTGCGTTCCTTCTTAGCTCCTATTACTGCAACTACCGACATAACCACCGCCAACAGCCAGTATGCTCCCCACATAAGTCCTGTAATTCCGTATACAATACGAGAAAAAAACGACTTCACAGCAAGCAGCTTACATGACACACTTGCAACGGTTGTAACAATAATAGCCATGACAAAAGCCCACGGAACAAAATGATATACAGAAAGGCATCCTGGACATACCTTGCTTGTCTTTCCAATCCAGTATCCATTGCCATATTTCTGCTTAAGCATCTTAGGAAGTGAACTTCTTGTATGCTGGTATGATATTATATCCGGACAGAATCTTAATTTAAACCCCGCTTTTCTCATACGGTAATGAATTTCATTATCCTCAGTTCTTGCAAGAGACTCATTATAATGTCCGATTTTTTCAAAAACTTCCCTTCTATATGCAGCATGGAACAGCGATTTCATATATATCTTTTCTTCCGTTCCATTCCCGCCATTACGGTAAGGTGCTATGCTTGAACCAAACATAGAACTCTCGGCAAGAAGAAGTGTATCCTTCCATGGTGTCTCTTCATCAACTATATTAGGTCGGACACCACCAACAACCATCTCGCCTTCTTCTAAAACTTTAACATTCTTGCTGACAAAATCCACCGGGATATGTGCATGCGCATCAACTCTTATAACAGCTTCCCCTGTATAATTATCGAGCAGCACGTTCCATCCACACGGAAGCGTCTTCTTAGGATTATCAAGCACAACTATCTGTCTTGCTCCCATCTTATTCTCATCAGCAAACTTCTGCATAACCGCCTTCGTTCCATCAGTTGATGCAGAATCAACAAGCACAACTTCCATAAGATTATGATCATAATCCTGCCTGCTTATGTCATCAAGAATATTCTTTATCGTATTCTCCTCATTATATGCAATAACGGCAATTGTAATAAACATACTCTACCTACTTCTTAACAGTCATTCTTTCACTTCCAACTACTGATGTAAATGTATCCCACAATACAGCCGCATCAGCTTTCACGCCAAAATGTTTCATACTTTCAAGGTTATAACGCATTTTTGCCGGTAATACTTCATTCAGATATATATTATCTGTACTTTTTTCATCAACAGCCTCACCAAGAAGCTTGTCCTCATCCTTATAAGCAATACTTGTCCTTGATGTAAGTCCGGCAGGAAGAAGAAGTGTCGCATACATCTCCTTGGTGTACTTCTTAACATACTTAGGAACTTCCGGTCTTGTTCCGACAAGAGTCATATCCCCTGCAAGTATATTAAAAAGCTGAGGAAACTCGTCCATTCTGTACTTTCGTAAAAATGCTCCAACCTTAGTGATTCTTGAATCATTATCTACAGTCACTGCTGCCCCTAGCTTACTTGCATTGTCAACCATAGTCCTGAACTTGTATATACGAAAAATTCTTCCATACTGTGTTACTCTCGCCTGCCTGAAAAAAACAGGTCCCGGTGAATCAAGTCTGATTGCAAGTGCAATTATTCCCATTGGAATAATTAAAACTGCCAGCATAATACCAGCAACAATAACATCAAGCACTCTTTTCATCTCTAACCACATTCTGTGTTTCATAAGTATATTATAGTATTTTCTTACTTCCTTAGTTCTCATTTCATCAGGAAGAAGCTGCCATGGTCTTAACTCCATCGTAATCAATCCCCTTTTTGTTGTTGTATAACTAATGTCCGATTATTTCATTCTGTTAAACTGCTCTATTACATATTCTACCTGTTCATCAGTAAGACATGTATGAAGCGGCAGTGTAATCTCATTACGATACATATTATATGAATGTGGAAAATCCTTAATATCAAATCCCATGTTCTTATATGCCGTATGCATTGGAAGCGGCTTAAAATGTACATTAGTTGCAACACCTGCCTCAGCAAGTCTTGTAATCAGTTCATTACGCTCCTTAACATCCTTTCCAAGAAGCCTTACAAGATACAGATGACCACTTGAAGTATATTCATCTGTAAAATGCTTCATAATATCCACATCATCGGCTGCAATCCCTTGTGTATATCTCTCAATTATATCTCTTCTTCTCTTAAGAAGTCCCGGATATCTCTTAAGCTGTACAAGCCCAATAGAAGCCATAATATCAGTCATGTTACATTTGTAATAAGTTCCTTTGATATCATATTCCCATGCACCAAGCTTAGTCTTTGCAAGCGCATCCTTAGACTGTCCGTGAAGTGAGTAAAGCATTATCTGCTTATATATATCCTCATCATCAACTCCCGGAATACTTCTCCATGTAAGAGCTCCGCCTTCTGCTGTTGTAAGGTTCTTGACTGCATGAAATGAAAAGCTTGTAAAGTCAGCCTTCATTCCACTCATAACACCACCCTCACTTGCTCCGAAACCATGTGCAGAATCAGCAACAATTGCAACTCTGCCAAGTGCCTCCTGAAGGGGTGTTGAAGCCTTAAATATATTCTTTTTACTCTCGACAATCTTTCTTATCCTGTCATAGTCAACCATAACACCACCTATATCTACAGGTATTACAGCCTTGGTACTCTCATTAATTGCAGCTTCAAGCGCGTCATAATCAAGGTGATATGTGTCCTTTTCAACATCAATAAGAACAAGCTTTGCATTAACATGCGCAACGACACTTGCAGATGCTGTATAAGTGTATGCAGGAACAATAACCTCATCGCCCTCACCGATTCCTAACAGACGGAGTGCTGTCTCTAAACATGCTGTAGCTGAATTGAGACATGCCGCCCTGTTACAGCCTGTAAACTGAGCAATATTTCTTTCAAACTCTTTAGTTCTTGGACCTGTTGTAATCCATCCTGACCTTAAAGCCTCAGAAACTGCCTGAATCTCTTCCTCGGTTATATCTGGTGGTGAAAATAAAATATTCATAACTCTTATCTCCTTTTCGTACTCTGCTTTGTAGATGACTTTGTTGTTGCAGGAGTGACTGTTGGAACCTGTACCTGTGTTGTAGTCTCCTGGGTACCTCCACTTATCATTTCTGGAAATGCATATGTCAGGTCTCCTGCTGTATTAGCAATTGATATTGTATAACTAACTGTATTATATCCATTCTGCGAAAGTGTAATCGTCTTCTTTCCAGATGATTTGTCAAATGAACATGGAACAGTTCCTATGTATTCACTATTAACATAAAGAACCGCTCCCTTAGGTGCTGTTACTGATACCTTATATCCACTTGTATTATCTGCCGCTGTACTTGTCGATGTACCTGATGAAGTCATATCGATAATCTTCGTAACATAGGCTGAATTAACATTTATAATCTCAGAATACTCCTGATAGTGGTTGGCTACCAACTTAACTCTGTGAGTTCCATAAGAAAGTGACACTGGAGTAGAATAATCAACCTCAACACCATCAATGCTCATAACCGCGCCCTTCGGAGTAACTGAAAAATTAACAGCCCCCATCTTAACCGGATCACTTTGTACTTCAGAAAAATCAACTGATGTAGTCTCATCTTTAGCTATAGTCACTGTCTTACTTGCTGACAGGTTGCCATTACGTACATTAACCGTATGTGTTCCAACAGGTGCAGTCACCAGCATATCCTTTGTAACACCCAGTAATTGTTTATTACCTATGCTTACATAACCACCAACAAGTGCATCTACACCTGTAAATTTAAGATATCCGTGTCCTGCAGTTACATTCACCGAATATACTTTCTCTCCAACGCCCCTGATAACCAGCTTATCCTGGTCAACGAGCTGTGCAATACTTATACGTTCTTCTCCTGAAAGCACAACTGTGTAACTTTCATATATCATATTGGAAGCCCCAATGCTTAACTTCCTTGAATTCTCATCTACGGTTATTCCTGAAACATCATATCTTACCCAGGCATCACTGTTTCCGTGTATCTTCACCGCCTTGCCCTTCTTATCCACATATACATCATATATTCCACCCATATCCATGGTAGAAGCTGCTTTTATCTTTCCGTAAGCATCCTGAATATCTGTACTGCCTGTATAAGGGACTTCATATTCTGTTCCTGTCTTTATATCTACAAACCGCATTCTGCCCGTGTCAGCATCTCTCAATGTAAGAACTCCTGTAAGTGTAGGATTCTCTCCATCACCCTTAATCTCCTTTGCGGCACCTGGTGCGGGGGTAATACTGCTTCCTGGTATCACCGCCCTGTCATTATTTCTGGAAAATGTGCATGCTGTCTGACTTACAATTAACACCATAAGCATACACACTGCAATTATTCTTTTCATAAGCATTCCTCGCAAATACTTTTTCCCTCGTATCATCAGATTTTATCACATACCACACATTTTATCAATTAATTCTCTTCTGCGCATATTCTGTTCAATAACAATCTTTAATTTATCTATATTTTTAGCAGGAACCCACGCCTTTCCTGCGTTATAGTACTGATTTATGATCTTCCAGAATTTTTCTGGAAAGCTCAATAATGTCACAAGCATGTCAATATCATCATCTTCAAGCGGCTTTAATCTGTCGTATTCATCAACCAGTCTGTATGCCACATTAATATTCCAGTCATGCTTTTCCATAACCTTTCTTAAAAACTGGTAAAGATCTGCAACCTGACAGTCATTATGACATTTTTCAAAATTAGTCACTGCATTGCCGCCATTACCAACATCAAGAAACACATTATGATAATTATAGCTTCCATGCACAAGCTCATTAGTCTGTTCCATCCTGTCAAAGCGCTCATCAAAACGTTTTGAATTAATATTCCTGCTCGCTTCATCCGCTTCCCTGAAAAATGTATCAACCGCACCAAGCGCAATCTGTTCAAATTCATTTTTCTTTTTCTTGCCACGCATATAATTAGCTGCCTTTTTAATTTCTTTTGTATGTCTTTCCATATTGGTGCGTAACCCTGCTCCCCTGTCAAAATGTACAGCATTATGTACGATGCTTTCACTGGCCTTTAATTCTGACTCGGGCTGCTCATCTGCGGTCTCTGCAAGCGCCATACATTCCCATTGCTTTGTAATATTTGTATTTACATTATTCCTTAAATATCTTACACCATTAGACGAAACAACATTTAGACAAATATGAAGTCTTGCCAGAGTCCTTACCGCCTCCATCACGTCATTCACAGACTTGACATCACATTCCCTGCCTCCAAACCAGTTCTTCATTACATATCTGTGCCCATCATCTCCAACAGTAAAAAGTTCTCCATCCTGATTTCTCACATATGTATCCACATTTTCAAAGCCTGCATCACTAACTGCTTTTGTCACTGCCTCATCTCTCAGATAAAACCCATCATTTCTTGAACACTCGAGAAAAAGTCTGCACCCTCTGTCTGTAAAAAGAATTACTCCTCCACGACCTTTTACCATTTTATTAACCTGAATATCATAAAATCTAATACATTCCAATGATTTATCGTTCATATAATCCCCCATTTCCGCACTTAATACAGACGCCCTTTGCTCATACGCCTGCGTCTGCCTTATCTTATGACATTTATGGCTGCTATATTCCTTGGATTTAATGATACGACGAATTAAGAAAATCATAATCTTGATGAAAATGTAATTTTTTCTTATAATAGATAGATGTGAGCTTTTTTCACATTTATAATAAATATTATTATAGGGGGAAATCATGCCTGAAAACTTTCATATTGACATGCCGGAAGCTGTCAGGAACATTATACATACAATTGAAGAACACGGCTTCAAAGCATATGCCGTTGGCGGATGCATAAGAGACAGTATCCTTGGACGAAACCCAGATGACTGGGATATAACCACTTCTGCTGTTCCATCACAGATAAAAACTTTCTTTAAAAGAACTGTTGATACTGGAATCGCCCACGGAACCGTCACTATAATGATAGATAAAACCGGATACGAAGTTACAACCTACAGAATTGATGGCGAATACGAGGATGGCAGGCATCCGAAGTCTGTAGAATTTTCAGACAGGCTTGTTGATGACCTGTGCCGCCGTGATTTTACGATAAATGCCATGGCATACAACGACACTGATGGATTTGTTGATGAATTTAAGGGTCTTGATGATTTGGATACAAAAATAATACGCTGCGTTGGTGAACCAGAATTAAGATTTACAGAGGACGCTCTGCGAATGATGCGTGCCATAAGATTTTCTGCACAGCTTGGCTTTACCATTGATGAAGCAACATGGAATGCAATTAAAAAGCTTTCCCCTTCAATCAGCAAAATAAGCATGGAGCGTGTGCATGTAGAGCTTGGCAAAACGCTTATGTCTGCACATCCCGATTATGTTGCGCAATATTCAGAAGCAGGACTTTTTGCCCCAATACTCCCGGTAATTGACAATGCTCTAAAGAGCCGCTACAAGCGCAAAATACTTGCAACATTACAACACACACCTGATAATATATACTTACGCTACGCTGCACTTTTCATAACTTCTACACCTGATGAAGCAGCTAAGACTCTCCGTGCACTTAAGCTGGATAACAAGACAGTTAACACAGTATCAAAGCTTGTTGAATTATCAAAGATGGATATAGAAGAAACTGAACCGGCTGTTCGTACTGCCCTTAATAAGTATGGCAGAGATTTCCTGACTCTGTGGCATGAGCTTATGATGGCTGTAATCCAGGCATCTGAAGACATCACAGGAATAAGTAATCCGGCGAAGGTAAAGCATCTTCTCACATTAAAGCGTCTTGGAACAGATATTCTTGCACGCGGTGACTGCTTTACAATAAAAGGCCTCGACATATCAGGCAATGACCTCATTGAATATGGTCTTCAGGGACACGAAATTGGTGAAACACTGAAATCCCTGCTTGATATCGTTATAGAGAACCCTAAGCTCAATGATAAAGCTACCCTTATTGCAATGATTGAACATATCAAATAATATAATCATAAAATAACCCTCACCGGCTGCCTTCTATTCTGGATACATATCAATTACATCGGCTTTGGTGAGGGATTCTTTTAATTAATTGCGAGTTTATTTTTAATTATATCAATGTTGTAATCAGGTGCAGCCGCAATCACTACATCATATATCGGCTTGATATCTGCCACTTCTTCCTCAAGTTCTGAGGCTATTGTCTCCAGAGTTTTTGATTTCTTTACCTTTTTTATAATCTGATTAATCATCATAGATTGTTCCCCCTCCGCAAATGCTTTTTCAGAAGCCTCCTTAGCAGCTTTCTCTACTATTTCCTTCGCCATTCCCTGTGCAACTTCCTGCGCATACTCCTCAGCCAACACTCTCCTGACTTCTTCCTCATCATAATCATATATACTCACTTCGACGACCTCCTCCCTGTGCTTTTCAAAGAAATCGACAAGTATATCCTCATCTATACATTCGTCCATCGCCTCTGTTACCGCAATCCTGACATCGTCCCCTTCAACACCCATCTTGAATCTAACCTTATTAACAAATGTCATGTAATCACGCAGCGTTTTGCACTTATTAAGGATATGTACATCTTCGTTAATGTTGATAACACGCACCTTAAGCTCCAGCTCCGGATTGTCTGTCGGAATCTCGTACATATCTGACAGCCTGATTTCATCCTCATCTTCAATCCATTTTTCCAGACCATTGTAGAATGTCACAAAATGTGGAACAGGAATCTTAATCATACTTCTCCTGTGAAGCATGGAATTACTGAACAGCTCCCTGAATACATCTGATACATAGTGCAAAAATCTTAACGGCATATTAGGATTCTTACTCGACTGCTGCTCAAACATATACAGGCTCATACATAGTAAAAATGAAGCATCATTCTTATACTTCATGTATGAACCGCCGTTTAATGTAGTCACCTGCAAATCATCCACATTCGTGTAAGCTGAATTGTTAAGTGCATTATACAGTTCTAAAAGATTCTTCTTATCCCTGTACAGCATACAGAATACATTGTCCTTAAATTTAGATGTTACATTGTCTTTCTTCTCTGCCATAGATATCCTCCTCGTCTCTTTCGCAGGCAGATATCAACGCACATATACTAATATTGTCTATATAAATATATTAGCATCTACAGATATCTAAAACAAGCCTGCATTATTCAATTATGTGTTAATGGGTTATTGCTGAATGACTATCCTGCTTTGATAAGCAACTGCCTGATTAGATAAAATCATGTCAATTGCGTCAGATATAAGAAATATTTCTTTTAATATATTTTTATCACATTTTTAATTATATGTCAATATATATTTTATTAAGAATATGTATAAATGTAAAATACCCTCCAGATTATAAAAAAGCCCCCTACGGCAATACTGCCGAAAGGGACTCCATTCTCAAAAATCCTATAAATAATTATGATTAATATGCCTTACCCCAGTAAACCATAGCCTTAGCCGGCTTACCACAGCATACACACACATCACTTAACTTCTCCTGTGCAAATGGCATACATCTTGATGTACATGTAGTATCTTCCTTAATCTTGTCCTCACAAGCCTGGTCTCCACACCACATAGCCTTGATGAATCCAGCCTTATTAGCTGCTGTATCCTTAAATTCATCATAATTAAGAGCTGTATATGTATGAGCTTCTCTGTGAGCTCTTGCTCTCTCAAGCATATCCTTCTGGATAGTATCAAGAATTTCTGGAATTCTGTCTGCAAGCTCATCGATAGATACAGTAATCTTCTCTCTTGTATCACGACGAACAATAACAGCCTGATTAGCCTCGATATCTCTTGGTCCCATCTCAACTCTTACAGGGATTCCACGCATCTCCTGCTCAGAGAACTTCCAGCCTGGATTCTTATCTGAATCATCAACCTTAACACGAAGTCCTGCTGCCTTAAGAGCCTGACCAACTTCATAAGCCTTATCAAGAACGCCTGCCTTCTTCTGCATAATAGGAATAACATCAACCTGAACAGGTGCAACCTTAGGTGGAAGCACAAGTCCTGAATCATCACCGTGAGTCATGATAACAGCACCGATAAGTCTTGTTGTTGTTCCCCATGAAGTCTGATGAACATATTTTAACTTATTATCCTTGTCTGTGTACTGGATACCAAATGCTTTGGCAAATCCATCACCAAAGTTATGGCTTGTACCTGACTGGAGTGCCTTGCCATCATGCATAAGCGCCTCGATAGTATAAGTAGCCTCTGCACCTGCGAACTTCTCCTTATCAGTCTTACGTCCTTTAATTACAGGAATCGCAAGAACTTCCTCACAGAATTCAGCATAAAGGTTAAGCATCTGCTGTGTACGTGCCTCAGCCTCTTCTGCTGTAGCATGTGCTGTATGGCCTTCCTGCCATAAGAACTCTCTTGAACGAAGGAAAGGTCTTGTCTCCTTCTCCCATCTTACAACTGAACACCACTGGTTATATACCTTTGGTAAATCTCTGTATGACTGTATCTCATCTTTATAGAAATCACAGAAAAGTGTCTCTGATGTAGGTCTTACACACATTCTTTCCTGAAGTGGATTAAGTCCGCCATAAGTTACCCATGCAACTTCTGGTGCAAATCCTTCTACATGATCCTTCTCAACCTCAAGAAGGCTCTCTGGAATGAACATTGGAAGATAAACATTCTCAACACCTGTTTCCTTGAATCTTCTGTCCATCTCATTCTTAATATTCTCCCAGATTGCATATCCAGCCGGCTTAAAAATCATGCATCCCTTGACGCTTGAGTAAGACATAAGCTCTGCCTTCTTACACACATCTGTGTACCACTGAGCGAAATCCTCTTTCATGGATGTAATCGCTTCTACTAATTTCTTATCTTCTGCCATAATAAACCTCTTTCTATGACATTACAGACCCGTTTCATACGGAGCCTGATGCGAATGCTGCTTCGCATTGTCCGCCTGCCATTGACGGCACCACTAGAGTTTATCATGTTCTAAAATGCTTTTCAAGTAAAGAACAAGTGCTTTTATTATACAATATGATATTGGTCCAAGAATAAATCCGACAACCCCATACACAAGTATCCCGATATATATAACCGCAAGCATTGTAAATGGCGCAATTCCCATTCTGTCACCCATACATTTTGACTCCATAATCTCCCTCACAAAATATGTGACAATATACAACACCACAAGAATCACCGCATTTTTCACATGTCCGAAAAGCAGGCTTCCCACAGCCCATGGTATCAGTACCGTTCCCGTACCAAATATCGGAAGTGCGTCAATAATCCCAGTCAGCACACCAAGAAGAATCGCATATGGATTGCCTATCATTAAAAATGCTGTTGAACACACCACAATATTTATCGACATTATAATAAGCTGCACCCTGAAATATACATTTATCAAAGTCCGAAGTCCCACATGCACCGCCCCGACTTCGTCCTTAAATATAGTGTTCTCCCGCCAGCTTCTGTACTTCTCAATTCCAGCCGCCGCATATATCGTTCCAATAAAGCACACCACAAGTCCGGCAACCGCCATAACGCACCATGTTATAACCGGAACAGAATGTTTTCTCATAATTGTAAAGAACATCTGCTGTCCGTCTCCATCTATAATTATCCCTTTACATTTTTCAAAAAATGCGTAACTGCAGCCTTCTTTCAACTTAATCCAGCCATCAATACGGCAGCATACAAGCTTAAACTGCCCATCAAGGCTGTTAATGTTCTCATCAAAATTGGCTATGAAATCTTTAAGTTCGCGAAACGCCATATAACCGACATACAACAGCACTGAAAGAATTATAAGCGTCACCATTGTTACAACTATACTCGCGGCAAGCGTCTTTTTCTCCCTTAAAAGTTTCGCCAGCCCCACTATCGGCTTCTGAAGCAGCACCGCAAAACAGAATGCAAGCATGAACGGCCACACATAATAAAAAAGCACCTTGAATATAAAGAAAACCACCGCAATAATAACAGCACTGCCAAAAAGCAATGTCAGCCGCTTCCTGAAATCCCACACATTTTCACCCATATGCCACCTCACACCTGCTAATAATTATCGTTTAATTAGTGTGTGCGTGGCTGGGACATTTATTCGCCGAATGTTGTTGATTAATTATTAAAACGCATGTATTCTTAATAAAAACATTAAAAGGACACAACCATGCTTAATATAATACACGAAACCAAAGACATTATTATAGTTAATAAACCAGCCGGACAGCTATCCCAGGGTGCGAAAGGATTTGATTTAGACCTTGTAAGCGAAGTTATGACTTACAACGCTTCACAGGGAAAGCCTGCATATGCAGCAATAATCAACCGCCTTGATCGGCCGGTTTCGGGACTTGTGCTTATTGCAAAGAATAAGTCTGCAGCAGCAAAGTATTCCACACTAATGCAGAAAGAAGGCGGATTTAATAAACAATATGAAGCTTTAATATGTGGAAAACTATCCGAACTAAAAGGAACTTTTGTTGATTATTTAAAGAAAGATGGAAGAACGAACACATCAGCCATAGTTCCGGCAGACGCCGCCGCTAATGATAAAGAAGCAAAGCTTTCAAAGCTTGAATATGAAGTGATATCTTATGATGAAGTTAAAGACATTACACATGTAAGAATACATCTGATTACCGGCAGACATCACCAGATAAGAGTACAGTTTGCAAGCCGCAGGCATCCGCTTGTTGGAGATTATAAGTACGCCACTGCTGATTGCGGCATGGATAACGCCGTTAAAGCAGTGGCACTTAAAAGAAACCAGATTGCGCTGTGTGCTGTTTCACTTACTATTGATAATAAGACATACTCTGTTACGCCGGATTTTGCGCAAAAATGATGAGCTTAAGTGATGTATCTGGCTGGATTATTGAGTTGATATGTCGTGCACAATTTCAAAAACCTACGAAATCACAGTTTTGTGTGCATTTCGTAGGCTTTTTTCACATCATTCAACTTTTTTGCGTTACGAATCACCTACTCAATCCAGTTCTCTTGGCTATTTAGTAGGCTTTTTCGCTCACGTCACAGTCAGATACATACATTTATCGACAAAAAAGACCTACGAAAAGAGCTTATACATCTCTTTTCGTAGGTCTATGCCATATCAACCAGCAGAATAAGCTTCTAAAAAGCCTACTAAAACTAGATTTATTGGTAGCTTAGTAGGCTTTTGGTTAATTAAATCCGTTGCTTCACCAGCATACCAAGCATGCGGTTAGTCAATTACATCTTAAAGCGGTAGCCGACTCCCCATATAGTCTCAATATACTGAGGCTTGCTTGTATCAAGCTCAATCTTCTCTCTGATTTTCTTGATGTGGACAGTTACAGTTGCGATGTCACCGATTGAATCCATATCCCAGATTTCCTTGAAAAGTTCTTCCTTAGTGAAGACATGGTTAGGATTCTCTGCAAGGAACGTAAGAAGGTCGAATTCCTTTGTTGTAAATGGCTTCTCCTCACCATTAACAAATACTCTTCTTGCTGTCTTATCAATCTTTATTCCTCTGATTTCAATAATATTGTTATTGTTCTTAGAATTACTTACAAGTCTGTCATATCTTGCAAGATGTGCCTTTACTCTTGCAACAAGCTCACTAGGGCTGAATGGCTTGGTCATGTAATCATCCGCACCAACTCCAAGTCCTCTTATCTTATCAATATCTTCCTTCTTGGCAGATACCATGATAATAGGAATATCCTTAACTTCTCTTACCTGCTTGCATATCTCGAAACCATCAGTTCCGGGAAGCATGATATCAAGGATACACATATCAATATCCTCATGCAGTGCAGCCGCTAGGCCACTTGTTCCATCATTACATACCTCAACCTCATATCCGTTAAGTTCAAGGTAATCCTTCTCAATATCTGCAATACTCTCTTCATCTTCTACAATTAATATCTTGCTCATAGCCAGTCCCCTTTCGTGTAGTTTCATTATGCATTCTCAGGATTCTCTTCATCCTTTGCTTTAAGCAGATTAAGATGCATGGTCGTGCCTTCGCCCTCTACACTCTCTGCCCATATTTTTCCTTTGTGGTCCTCAACAATCTTCTTAACAATTGCAAGGCCTATACCACTTCCACCATGCTTGCTGTTTCTTGATTCATCAGTTCTATAGAAACGCTCAAATATTCTCTCAACATCTTTAGCTGCAATGCCAATACCGTTATCTGAGAATATTGCATGAATGTAGTCGCCTTCATCGTACAGGTCAATCTTAATCTTTCCCTGTCGTCCCTCAGCCATATACTTAACCGAGTTACTTATAATATTATTAACAACCCTCTTTAGCTGCTCCGGATCAACATTCATATATGCCGGCTCAGTAAGATGGTCATTATATTCCAGTTCAATCTGGCTTGCCTCAAGCTCAGTGCCTATCTCTTCACAACAGTCTCCAAAATAGTCACTTACATTACATCTGACAAATGTATATGGAACCCTGTTAGTATCAAGCCTTGAATATATAGTAAGCTCATCAATCAGCTTGTCCATATCATTAACCTTGTTAGCAATAGTCTGGATATACTTAGCCTGCTTTTCAGGCGTGTTGGCAATTCCGTCACGCAAGCCTTCCACATATCCTTTAATAGCCGTAAGCGGTGTCTTTAAGTCATGTGAAATATTTCTGATAAGCTCCTTTTCCTCGGCATCAGACTTAATCTTATCCTCCGCACTCTGCTTAAGTACGACTCTCATCTCCTCAAAATCCCGGCATACATCTCCGATTTCATTATTAGATACCTTTGGCATCTCGAAATCCATATTACCTTCCTTAATATTATCAGTTGCAAGCTTCAGCTTATTAAGTGGCTTAACAATAGAACTGTATATCCACAGAGTAAGTCCAAGACTTGTAATAATTAACACCATAATTATAACAAATATAACCTGCATTATAAATGTCTTAACCTGTGGAAGAATCTGTTTCAATGAAGTAACAATTGACACGCTGTAAAAATTATCTTCTGAATCCTTAAAATTAAGCTGTTTTATAAGACTCTGGTACTCCCCACCCTTGTAAGTTCCAACATCAGAAACATTCTCTTCATCAGCAGAATAATCAGGAAGAATCTTTACAATTTCGCTGTCTGGTGCTTCTGTTGAATTATATATAATAATTCCATTCCTTCTTACAACAAGACAGGACATCTTAGATGACAGCTCTCCTGATAATTCATCAAGATATTCCTTATTAGTAAACTGCTCCGGCGAAGTATCAACCTCCGTCTTCATATCCTTATATATGCTGTCAGTAATCTTTCCAAAAAGTATTATAGGTGAATATACGCCAACGAGAATTGCCCCATCATCTACATTATATGTTCTCTCAATGCTTTCCTTCTGTACACAATACAGACCTCCCAGAGCAAGACCACTCAGCAGCACAGGAAGTATAACCATAATACAGAAAGAAATATACAACTTATTCTTTAGCTTCATAATTAACCCCTTTTCCTCTCAATACTACCATATACAGGGATATTTGTAACATTACAAATGTATTAATTTTATTAAATATAAATTAAAACAGCTGTAACGGAATATCCGCTACAGCCTGCAATTAACCTATCTTGAGCCTGAACTTCTGAAGTTCTCTCTCTGAATCAACTCTTTTAATAATTCCACCAAGGTTAGTAATCTTTCCTTCAAAATCCTCATAACCTCTCTGGATATACTCAATATCATCAATCTCTGATATTCCATCTGCTGCGAGCGCAGCAATAACAAGTGCCGCACCAGCTCTTAAATCCGGAGCATTAAGCTGCACACCACAAAAACTTTTAACACCTTCAATATAGGCTGTGTTACCCTCAACCTTAATCTTGGCACCCATTCTTCCAAGCTCATCTACATATTTGAATCTGTTCTCAAATATGCTCTCAGTTACCATACTTGAACCTTCAGCAAGTGCAAGTACAACTGAAATCTGTGGCTGCATATCCGTTGGAAATCCAGGATATGGCAAAGTCTTAACATTAGTACTCCTAAGTGTACAGCCCTCTGCTATAACTCTTAAGCTGTCATCACCTTCCTCAATCCTGCATCCCATCTCAATTAACTTTGCAGATATTGATTCCATATGCTTAGGAATAATATCCTGAATAACAACATCACCATGTGTAGCTGCTGCTGCCATCATAAATGTTCCGGCCTCAATCTGATCCGGAATAATAGAATAAGTACATCCGTGAAGTCTCTTAACACCTTTGATACGGATTACATCAGTTCCTGCACCTTTAATGTTAGCACCCATAGAATTAAGAAAATTCGCTACATCAACTATATGCGGTTCCTTAGCCGCATTTTCCAGAATAGTGTCTCCCTCTGCCATACATGAAGCCATCATAAGATTAATTGTTGCACCAACTGTTACAACATCAAAATAAACATGAGCTCCTGTAAGCTTCTCTGCCTTTGCATGTACAACTCCACAATCTATATCAACATCCGCACCAAGTGCCTTAAAGCCCTTGATATGCTGGTCAATTGGACGGCTTCCGATATTGCATCCTCCTGGGAGTGCAACATGAGCCTCATTGTACTTACCAAGTAAAGCACCTAACAGATAGTAAGATGCTCTTATTTTTCTTATATAATCATATTCTACATTGGTATCACAGATTGAACCACCATTTATCTGAACGGAATTGTTATAAACATACTTAACCTTAGCACCAATTCCTTCTATAGCCTGAAGTAAAACTCTTGTGTCTCTAACATTAGGTACATTTTCAATTGTTACAGTATCATCTGTCATAATTGCTGCCGCAAGAATACCTAAAGCCGCATTCTTTGCACCACCAATGGAAACTTTTCCTCTGAGTGGCACTCCACCCTTGACAACATATTGTTCCATATAGCACCTCTAAACATAATAGTCACATCTTATAAAGTATATCACAGAACTTCGATTTGTAAAGATTTTCCCTGAAAATACATTTATAAAAATATGGCAATTTCACCCTTATTTTATTATATGCATTTAAAATACATTTATTTACATAATAAAGGCTGTCCTTAACAGGGCAGCCTATTTAATACTTATTAATTCTTATTAACGTAATTGAGCGGATTCACTACAGTTCCTCCAACCCATATTTCAAAATGAAGATGTGGGCCTGTACTATAGCCTGTATTACCTGATGCTGCAATAGCCTGTCCCTGAGAAACACTCTGACCAACGCTTACTTTCACTGAACTTAAGTGACCATATCTTGTCATAGTGCCATTACTATGTGTAATATCAACACAATATCCGTAATCGCCATACCATCCGGCTCTGGTAACCGTTCCTGCAGCGGCGGCTGTAACTGTTGTACCCTGCGTAACATACCAGTCAACACCCTTGTGGAAACTTCCCCATCTGTAACCAAATTCGGATGATAAGGTTCCTCCTGATATTGGTCTTAAATATGTTGGAGGTGTTAGCGTTCCGACTGCAATAGTCTTCGGAACGGATTCTTTAATAATAGTCTCCTTAACATATGTTCTGCCTGTTTCGTTACCATTAGTGTAGGTAACTTCTGCTATAACAGATCTGTGACCAACGGTTCCTTCAGAAATAACTGTATTAGTTCCTCTGTAATTAGTGTTGTCATCCTCATAATCAGGCTCTGCTTCATAATCTTCTTCATAAGTCATCTGATAAGTTGTAAGAACAGATATCTCTGATTTAGGAACTGTAACAACAATTGAATCCCCCGGTGCAATTACACTGTCCTCTGTAAGATTAGAATTAAGCTCAAGAAGCTGTGACATTGTAAGTCCATTATTCTGTGCAATAACCGATAATGTATCACCAGCTTCAACTGTATATACTGTCTTTTCTTCGTGTTCTTTAGTAATGCTCTCATAAGCGTCATTTACTGATGTTACAGTTGCATTATCCGTAGGAACTTCCACAACAACTACATCAACATCGAATCCAATTCCAATAAGACCATCTCCATTAGCTACTGTCTCTCCGTCCTGTGAAATTGCTGTACCACTAATTGCAGAGGATACAATCTCTGCTGCTGTAGTTTCCGTAGCCTTTTCATTCACACTTATTCCATAAGTACCTGTCGCTGCATCAACCGTATCAAGTGATACTGTAAAAGCATTATTGGGATCATATTTTGCAATAAGCTTCTCAAATAAAGAAACAACTGCATCCTTTGATTCCAATGTTACAACAAAATCACCAAGTCTTACTGTATAATTCATATGGAAATCAACATCCATAACATTATCAAACATGTAACTATATATTGCACCAGACAACTCGTCCACACTCATTCTCTGTGCAACTGCTTTATTCTCTTTGGCAATCTCTATATCAGGATCCATGTACACGATTTCTTCATACTGTGCACTAAGTTCCTGCCTTGCTGATGCCAGTGCAACAATAACCTCTTCTTCCGTATTAGCTGCTCCGACCTTGATTCCGTTAATTGTAATACTGTAATAATTAGCTTCCGTCTTTAATAACTTCTTTGATAAAAATGGAATAGCAATAATACATACAAAACAGGCAACCGTCATTGTCTTAATGAGTGTTATTCTCATTCGTCTGCCATATCTTGACAAGCGTTCCATAATGTCCTCCAAATATCGTGTTAATATATAGTTATCTTCTTGTAATATCTTTGTAACAATTTCGTAACATTTATACTAACACAGGATATTTTGTTTGTAAACCCTATTTTTTCTTTCTGGAAGATTTTGGCTTAGAAGGCTTCTGTACGGAATATCCGAACTTACCTATGAAATCACCAAGTCCATAATATCTTCCATGCGAATATGCAATAAGGTCTGCGTCTGACAAATGCAGTGTTCCCTTCTCATCTAACAGGCTTTCATCTACATTTACAGCCATAACCTCTGCTATAAACATATCGTGGCTTCCAAGCTCTAACACCTGCTTTACCTTACATTCGATATTGACAGGGCTTTCTGCAATTGCCGGAGCTTCAATCTTAACTGAGGGTACTGCTGTAAGATGCATATCTGCAAATTTGTCAACGTCCCTGCCCGATTTTACTCCACAATAATCAGTGGCTCTTGTAAGCTTTCTTGTTGTAAGATTAATAACGAATTCCCCTGTTTCCTTAATAATGTCATGGCTGTAGCGTTCTTTTCTTACTGATATTGAAACCATCGCCGGATCAGAGCATACAGTTCCTGCCCATGCAACCGTGATAATATTAGGCTTCTCTCCTTTTCTTGCACAGCTTACCATAACAGCAGGCACAGGATAGAGCATATTGCCAGCCCTCCATGTCTGCTTCTTAGCTTTCTCGTTCTTCTTTATCTTCTCACTCATGCGTTAAGTGCCTCCTTAACATGATGGTATCCTTCCAGTATAATAGCCGCATGGTCTGCTGCCAGCCCATCGCCGTTAACAACCTTATATGTGCGGTTCTTAAGGATACCTTTTCTATAGGTAATTTCCACTCTTGCACAGATATTAATATTCTTATCTGCATTGGACAGCCTGCACAGCCATTCTTCCTTAACAAGTGACTTATCCTCTGTCTTATTAACCAGCTCATCTGATATATCAAACCATCCGGCCTCTCTTGCATCATCACCAGCCTGAGCCTTCTGGCTGCCTTCATCTATCAATGCAACAAATGCTGTTGTAATAATCCTTGTTCTTGGGTCACGGTCATAATCGCCATATGATTTAAGCTGTTCTGCTTCAATATCATGCAGACCAGTTTCCTCCTGAAGTTCTCTTAAAGCCGCATCATAAAGATTCTCTTTAAACTCAACAAAGCCTCCCGGACACGCCCACAATCCAATACATGGATGATTTCCTCTTTTTATAAGAAGAATCCTCTTAACCTGTGAATCTTCCTTTGTAAATACAAGCGTATCCACAGTGTTGCATGGATTCTGATATTTATCAGGGTCGTATTTGTCAAGGAAAACAGCCAGACTATCACCAGCTTTATTAAGTTCTCCTGTTCCCACAAAACATTTATTCTGCTCTTCACTTAAATATTTCATCGTTTCTCTCCCTTACCTGCACCAAACCATTTAATTCTTGTATCCTTTGCTCCACAGAACTTCCTGTGTATGAAATCATCCAGCACCTCATTAAAGCTGCAGAATTTATCTACAAGTACAATAACAAATGTTTCTTTATATTTTGGTGGTGTAACTGTCAATGGAAACATATGCTTTGCAATCATGTCTCCCTCTTTTTCTGTTATATCAAAATACTTTCCTGCATTCTTAAGTGCCTTTGTAGGATGCTCAAAACCATGAAGTCTCTCACCCTTCCCAGGCGAATACTTGTGCCAGTCGTACAGAAACAGGTCATGTAAAAGTCCTGCCTTAGCTCCTGCCTTCTCATCAAGATGTAATTTCTTGCACACAAGATAATTATAATAAGAAACATGTACGCTGTGCCCGAAAAGGCTTGTACGTCCATGATGCGAATATTTCTTCATACTCTGTATCACATCATCTGAAAACAGCTTATTCATCCTGTTCTTATATTCCCTGCCAGACTCATTCTGCTTAATGTGTCCTAACTTATATCTATTACATATTCTGTCAATTGCATTAGAATATTCATCCTTCTTGATTCTCTCCTTGTATACTGGTCTAATGCTTCTTCCTTTGTAAGAATTAATCTTAACTGACATATAGTTCTCCATTCCTGCCCATAAACATAATCTCGTACATACGGCATTAAAATCACCTTGAAAATTATATCATAAAAGCCTGTACATTTGCATAAATATAATTATTAATATATTCAACATTTAAGTTGTATGATTATAGAAATTGTGCTAAACTATGCACATAATCACTTGCATTTTTATGCAGAAATATGATTCGGAGGAGAATATAATATGGATGGTAATGTTATAGTTGGACAGTCAGGAGGACCTACTTCTGTTATCAACTCAAGTCTTGCTGGGGTATATAAGACAGCCATAGACAGAGGAGCTAAGAAAGTTTATGGTATGCTCCACGGTATTAAGGGACTTCTTGATGGTCAGTATGTTGACCTTTCAGAGAAGATTAACTCTACAATGGATATCGATTTATTAAAGAGAACACCTTCATCTTATCTTGGTTCATGCAGGTACAAGCTCCCTGAGATAAGCGAAGACAGAGAAACATTTGATAAAATTTTCAAGATTCTTGATGATCTTGATATCAAATATTTCTTCTATATTGGTGGTAACGACTCAATGGATACTATCAAGAAGTTATCTGATTACGCAATCGTTACCGGAAGCGATATTAAATTCATGGGTGTACCTAAGACTATTGATAATGACTTAGCTGTTACAGACCACACACCAGGATTTGGTTCTGCTGCCAAGTTTATCGCAGCTACTATGAAGGAAATCATCAGAGATGGTCTTGTATATGATTATCCTACAGTTACTATTGTAGAGATTATGGGACGTAATGCCGGATGGCTTACAGCCGCTGCTGCTCTTGCAAAGAGTGATGACTGCGAAGGTGTAGACCTTATCTACCTTCCAGAGAAAGTATTTGATATCGACCATTTCATGGCAAGAGTTAAAGAAATTGCAGCTAAGGGCCGTTCAATGGTTATCGCTGTTTCAGAAGGTATTAAGGTTGCTGACGGAAGATATGTATTCGAGCTTTCAGAGCATGTAGAGTTCGTAGATGCATTTGGCCACAAGCAGCTTGCTGGTTCAGCTAAATTCCTTGCTAACAAGATTGGTGCTGAACTTGGCATCAAGACTCGTGCTATCGAGCTTTCAACACTTCAGCGTTGTGCAGCTCATATGACAAGCCGTACAGATATCACAGAAGCATACAACGTTGGTGGTGCTGCTGTTAAGGCTGCATTTGAAGGCGAGACAGGTAAGGTTGTCGTTCTTAAGAGAGTTTCTGATGACCCATATATGTGCATCACAGAGACTAACGATGTTCACCAGATTGCTAACATCGAGAAGAAAGTTCCTCTTGAGTGGATTACAGATGATGACTTCGTAACAGACGACCTCATCCACTACATCAGACCACTTATCCAGGCTGAGCTTTCACCAATCATGGTAGACGGTCTTCCAAGACATCTTAATATTAATTCATAATAATATTATTACATAACAAAAAGCAGGTAGGGAATTTCCTAACCTGCTTTTTTGTTTCTGTCTCTACGCTGATATACTCTTACCAGTATACAACTGATAATATCTGCCCTTCTCTTCCATGAGCTGGTCGTGTGTTCCACGCTCGATAATTCTTCCCTGTTCCATAACCATGATACAGTCTGCATTGCGGACTGTAGAAAGTCTGTGTGCAATAACAAATGATGTTCTTCCTGACATAAGCGCATCCATACCCTTCTGGACAAGTCGCTCTGTTCTTGTATCAATAGATGAAGTAGCTTCATCAAGAATAAGTACAGGTGGGTCTGCTACCGCTGCTCTTGCAATTGCAAGAAGCTGTCTCTGTCCCTGGCTTAAATTAGCACCTCCGCCATGAAGCACAGTGTTATAGCCATCAGGAAGTCTCTTGATGAATCCGTCAGCATTGGCAAGTCTTGCTGCTGCGATGCATTCCTCATCACTCGCCTCAAGTCTTCCGTATCTGATATTATCCATGATTGTACCCGTAAATAGGTTAGTATCCTGAAGAACGATACCAAGGCTTCGTCTTAAATCATTTTTCTTAATATTGTTGATGTTAATTCCATCATATCTGATCTTACCATCCTGAATATCATAGAACCTGTTGATAAGATTAGTAATTGTAGTTTTTCCTGCTCCGGTACTTCCGACAAATGCAATCTTCTGTCCCGGTGTAGCATACATTTTAATATCATGAAGTACCATTTTGTCCGGATTATAGCCAAAGTCAACTCCGTCAAATGTTACATCACCAGCAAGTCTTGTGTACTCTGCACTACTGCCGTCCTTTGCAGGCTTCTTCCATGCCCACATCTCAGTATTTTCCTCTGTCTCGATAAGCTCATTGTTCTTGTTGTATCTTACATTTACAAGCTCAACGAAACCTTCGTCAACCTCCGGCTTCTCATCACATAACTCAAATACTCTTCCGGCACCAGCCATCGCCATAACGATACTGCTCACCTGCTGGCTTATCTGGGTTACAGGCTGTGTAAAGCTCTTGTTAAGACTTAAGAAAGCAACAAGTGTACCAATAGTAAGTCCTGAAAAATCACTCAGAGCAAGAATACCACCAACTATTGCACATAATACATAGCTGATATTACCTATATTACCATTAACAGGCATTGTGATATTAGCAACCTTGTTAGCGTTATTGGCACTCTCACGAAGCCTGTTGTTAATCTCCTTAAACTGCTCAATACTCTTATCCTCGTGGCAGAACACCTTGACAACCTTCTGTCCTTCCATCATTTCCTCGATATAAGCATTAACCTTACCGATATCCTTCTGCTGCTCAACGAAATATTTTCCGGAAAGTGCACTCAGCTTAGAAGTTACATAAAGCATAATAACAACCATCACAACCGATACGATTGTAAGCGGAATATCAAGCACAATCATACTTACAAATGTAGATACAAGTGTAATGCATGAATTGATAACCTGAGGTATACTCTGACTTATAAGCTGTCTTAATGTGTCGATATCGTTAGTATATACTGACATGATATCGCCGTGTGCATGAGTATCAAAATACTTAATAGGAAGTGACTCCATATTAGTAAACAGCTCTAATCTCAACTTCTTTAAAGTTCCCTGACCAACATTTACCATAATTCTGTTGTAGCAATATGAACATAATACACCGACCATAAGAACTGCAGCGAGCTTGATAAGTGCGCCTGCAAGCGGTGCATAATCATGTACTGCTGACTGTGTCAGCGGAATAATATAACTGTCAATAAGTTTCTGGATAAACAGCGTTGCTATCAGTGTTGTAAGCGCTGAAACAAGAATGCACACAAGCACTGCTATACACGAAAACTTGTAATTCTTTAAAATATATCCAAGCAGCCTCTTCATAAGAGGAAGTGGATTTTCTTTATTCTTCTTATTCTTCATATCAATATTCTTATCCATATGCTGCCTCCTATTCTCCTGCCTCGTCAAAATCACCGCTGCCCTGTGTCTGGACCTCGTAGATTTCGCGGTAAACCTTATTGTTCTCAACAAGATTTTCATGAGTATCAAAACCACTCACACAGCCATTCTCAAGCACCAATATTCTGTCTGCGTCCTGAATACTTGAAATTCTCTGTGATACGATAATCTTGGTAGTTCCTGGTATCTTTGTTGCAAATGCTTTCTTAATCTTAGCGTCTGTGGCTGTATCAACAGCACTTGTTGAATCATCAAGAATAAGAACCTTCGGGTGCTTAAGCAGCGCTCTTGCGATACAGAGTCTCTGTCTCTGACCACCGGAAACATTGCTTCCACCCTGCTCAATCCATGTATTGTATTTATCAGGCATTCTCTCAATGAATTCATCTGCACAGGCCTGACGGCATGCCTCAATGCAATCCTCCTCAGACGCATTTTCATCGCCCCATCTCAAATTATCAAGAATAGTTCCTGAGAAAAGCACATTTTTCTGAAGAACAACTGAAACCTCATTACGAAGAGTTTCGAGGTCGTAGTCTCTTACATCAATTCCGCCTACGCATACAGAACCATCCTTAACATCATACAGACGGCTTATCAGATTAACGAAGCTTGACTTTCCGCAACCCGTTCCGCCTATAATACCAATTGTTTCGCCCGCATTTATATGGATATCTATGTCTTCAAGGGCATCCTTGTCGCTGTCCTTCTTGTATGTGAAGTTCACATGGTTGAAATCAATTCTTCCATCAGGTACTTCCATAACCGGATTCTCAGGATTAATAATATCAGCCTTCTCATTAAGAACCTCTGCAATTCGTCTTGCACTCGCTGCACTCATTGATACCATAACAAATATCATAGAAAGCATCATAAGTGCCATCATCATGCTCATTACATAGCTGAACATTGATGTCAGATTACCCGTTGTCATAGTTCCATCTGTAATAAAATGTGCCGCAAACCACGAAAGCGCAATAATACTTCCGTATATAACAAACATCATAATAGGATTGTTGAATGCAAGCCATGATTCTGCCTTAACAAATGTCTTATAAAGATTCTCGGCAGCCTTACTGAATTTCTTATTCTCATGGTCTTCTCTTACAAATGCTTTGACAACTCTGATTCCTGTGACATTCTCCTGGACACTTGCATTTAAATCATCATATTTGGCAAAACCTTCTGTGAATATTGGAGTTACCTTATATATAATAAAGAAAAGTACAAATCCAAGAAGAATAAGCGCACCTAAGAATATAAAACTTAATGTAGGATTGATAATAAAACACATAACCATACTGCATATCATCATAAGTGGTGCTCTTACCGCAATTCTTAAAATCATCTGATATGCATTCTGCACATTTGTAACATCAGTAGTCATACGGGTAATAAGACCTGCTGTGCTGTATTTGTCTATATTAGAGAATGCAAAGTTCTGGATATTCGAATAGATTCCCTCTCTTAAGTTACATGCAAGACCGGTAGAGGCCAAAGCCGCATATTTTCCTGCCTGAATTCCAGCAAACAGACTTATAAATGCAAGCACGAGCATAAGTCCGCCATACATTAACACCTTGCTCATGTCTCCCGCCTGAATACCCTTATCGATAATACTTGCCGTAACAAACGGAATAAGTATCTCCATAAGAACTTCAACAATTATATATATTGGCGTCTTTATCGAGACTCTTTTATACTCACCAATATATGCCGATAAAGTTTTTAACATTTCTTACACTTCCTTTCACAGTTATTCACATCATCGTATACTTTTTGTAACAGACGGTGTAATTCTTCTTTTTCATCAGCAGAAAGCGCTGAAAGAAACCATTTTTCTTTGTCATGCATTGCCTTGCCTGCATGAACGCACATGGCTCTGCCCTTGTCTGTTATTCTCACATGCTTGACTCTCTTATCTGAAGGGTCATAGAAGCTTTCTATCATCCCCTTCTTTTCAAGCCTTGCTGCTGTTCCCGCTATTGTCGCCTGGGCTACGCCAAAGTGCTTCTCAAGCTCCTTAAGCGTAATACATTCATCTTTAGTTTCGTTAATTATCATAAGCATCTTAACCTGTGAAGATGTCATGTCATCTGCTCTTAACTCCTCATTGGCACATCTTCCAAGAATATCATTAAGACGCTTTATAAGTTCTCCACAATGGAGTGACTCTCGCTGCATATCTGCTCCCTTCGTAACAAAACGACATACGAACCTGCCATTCTTTTAATAAAAATCTTAAGTCGCTTTGCTATATTACAAAAATGACAGCACGCTGTCAATAGCATGCTGTCATTTTTATTTTTATTTAATATTTAATCTTATCTGTAATAAGCAGGCTTCAGATGAACCGGAACACCATCTGAGTATTCAGCAATATTAGTTCCCTGAATAAGTGGCCTTACATACTTAATATACTCATCAGAAATATCTGTTCCCTCTGCGGTTATCCACTCTGCTGGGAACTTCTTTTCCTTGTTGCATATATCGTTCACATCTGCAAGTCCGTAATTAATCTCATATCCGTTAGTATCATCTCTTTCAAATGTAATCATTTTTCCAGTTTCACCGTCAAGAGCTGCTACAACCGCTGCCTTTCCTGCTTTTTCGGCTTCATCAATATCTGTTGCTGAAGCAAGAAGTGATGAGCATCTCTGTGGAAGATTAAGCTCAATACTTCTGCATTTAATTCCAAATTCTGCTTTAACATAGTTCTCAAGATACTTTCCACAGCCTGTAAGCATCTTATGTCCGAAGCCATCAACCGATGCCGCATCTGCATATTCACATATGAATCTGCCGTCTTTGTCCGCAATTCCTTCTGATACGCACACAACAACTGCTGTTTCCTGTTCAAGTGCCATCTTAAGTGACTTCTTGAATTCTTCCATATCAAATGCATGCTCTGGCATATATATAAGATAAGGATTTCTGCTATACTCTGTTCTTGCAAGTACTGATGCCGCTGTAACCCAGCCTGCATGCCTTCCCATAAGCTCAACAATTGTCACAGACGGGTGTGCATAACATGTTGCATCAAGTATAATTTCTCTTAATGTTGAAGCAACATATTTTGCAGTTGAGCCATACCCTGGCGTATGATCTGTCATAACAAGATCATTATCAATTGTCTTAGGTACACCTATAAATCTGATGTCCGATTTTTTCAATAATGCCACTCTTGATAATTTTGAAACTGTATCCATTGAATCATTGCCACCAATATAGAACACATATCCAATGTTCATCTGTGCAAATGTATCAAACAATTTATCATACACCTTATCCCCTAAATCTTCTGGAAGCATATACCTGCAGCTTCCAAGAAAAGAAGCTGGTGTTATCTTTAATCTATCAATCGGCTCATTATCTGCCACTTCTGAAAGATTAATAAAATTGCCTGCCAGAAATCCCTCAATTCCATGCACCATGCCATACACAGTGCCAATCTTTTCCTTATTTCTAAGTCCTTCCTCAATCACTCCATATAATGATGAATTAATAACCGCTGTTGGTCCGCCTGACTGACCTACCAGAATATTCTTTAACATACTCATGCCTCCTATACCTTATTGCTGTTGCTGTTGCCGTTGCTTAGATTGTATCATCTGTTGATTATTGATTGCAACATGATACCTATAGATAGTCGTATTTTTAATTCTCTTATAGGAACATTTCAGCCATTTTCTATCATTTAAGCTGTCTACACAGCAAAATGTTCCTATAAATTCTGTTTTTGAAGTCATCTTATAGGTCTTTTTCTGCATTTTCACAATAATTTTTTAAAATACACCTATTTTTCTCAAATTCTACCTATAAAGTTAACTTATTTTTAAATTTTATAGGAAACGGCGGCTAAATCGGCAGGCAGAAGATAAAACTCATATAATAATAATGTTCCTTAACAAGTTGACACATTTCCACTAAGCGTATAATATTCAATTATTCACATAAGGCGCTTAAAAACAGCGCAGGAATGGAGTTTAATATGAGATTCGTAATACAGCGTGTTAATCATGCAAATGTTAAGATAGATGGCAAAGTTGTTGGAAATATCGGACATGGTCTTTTGATTCTTTTCGGGGCTGGTCAGGACGATACAGAAGAAATGCTTCCAAAATATGTAGACAAGATATGCAAAATGCGTATTTTTGAAGACGAGAATGGCAAAACTAATCTGTCTCTGGCAGATGTCGGTGGCGAGCTGCTTATTGTAAGCCAGTTTACACTTTATGCGGACTGCCGCAAAGGCAACCGCCCAAGCTTTACTAATGCCGGCGCGCCTGATATGGCTAACGCCCTTTATGAAAAATTCGTCGCAATGTGCCGTGAGCGTGTCCCTAAAGTTGAAACCGGCAGATTCGGTGCTGATATGAAGGTCAGCCTTGAAAACGACGGACCATTCACAATACTGATAGATAGTGAGGATTTCTGATATGTTTAGAATGTGGTGTAAGCTCTTTGACGACAGAGGGCATCTTATCAAAGACACTGTAATTAAAAATGCGGATTCTGATTTAAACAGAACCCGCAAAATATTCGCTGCTATTCATGACGCATGCTATGAATTCGACCTTGCCGAGCCAATCTGGCTCGATTCCAATGTTTCAGAATTCCAGCGCCACTCGAAAGTACGCTTCACTAAAGATAACTTTGTTGAAGATATCGAATTTGCTTATATGGAAATTGAGGTTATTGAGGAAGATTAGAAATACATTGACTTTTTGCGCGAAGAATATCAACTTTCGTCCGCAATATATCAATTTTAGTGCGAAGAATATCAATTTAATTTGATATATTGCGTTATGAAAAAGCATTTTTTCTTTTTAACATCTAATTATAGTAAAAATGCGGACTCCTCCCGGAATCCGCATTTTTATATTAAAACTAATAAATCATACATTCAATCAGCACAACCACTCCATCATTCCACCTTGCAATCCTGCCATTATATATTTCATCAGCTTCCTGCTGTGAAACAAGCGACTGACCGTGGTTTGCTGACCTTTCCGCTGACTCTTCAGAAGCATAATAATCAACCTTGCATTCATCTACAACATTTTTCGTGCCTGAAGAGAAATCATAAACCGTGAACCTTTCAAGTCCATCCCCCTGCCATACGCCTTTTATTCCGTCCATAATATAATAATTACCATTCGCTGAAACTATCGAAACAAATCCATTTTGTGAGTGGCTGTTTCCAACCTCTTTTTTATACAAAATCTGACCTGTAATGCCATCTTTGACTGTCACCGTAACATATTTTCTTGTATCCTTAAGTGCCTCATCGACATTGCTGATATCAGCAGCATATCCATATACCTCCATCGATACAACATCATCAACACCATCATGCGTAAGGTCGTACCTATATTCCGTGACGAGGTAATTCTGCATTTTATCATTGTCCTTTTGAATATCAGCCTCAATTCCGCTTTCCGACAATTTTCTACTGCCCTTAACACTTCCGCCTCCAAATGCCAGAACAGTAACAGCCACAACAATCATTATGAGTACAAATGCTGCACTTTTGTATGTTTTCCTACTGCCAGCAATTCTTTCAATCCGCTTCTTAAGTTCGCGGTAACCAGAGGACGCTCCCGATAAAAGATATATATCCGATAATCTGCCGGAATGTCTGGCGGCAGCATTTAACAGCATCTCACCATATTTCTGTCTCTCGCTTGCACTGCAATTTCTTATAACCGCTTCATCACAGAATAACTCGCAGTCCTCTTTGTGAAAATGTGCTGCCACCCACACAAGCGGATTAAACCAGTATATACATACACACAACATTCTCACTAACGCCCACCAGTTGTCTCTGTGTCTGTAGTGAGTCAGTTCATGGCTTATTATAAATTCATTATCCCCTACATTATTATTAACATAAACAGCTGGATGGACTACCCCATACAGACAAGCTGAATCCACAGCATTAGTATTATAAATGTTAATTCTATCTCTTTTGCCTGCTAACTTTCTTGATGACATAAGTCTGCCTGTAAATATAAGATTGCTCACAACTACAACAGCAAACATAACTACCATACCAGTCAGCCATATAATTCGTATATAATTTACAAGTTGCATATTCTTATCTGACCGCACATAACTTCCTATCTGTGCATTGCTATCTGACATCGCACTGCTTCCTGTCTGTATATTACCATCCACCTGTGCATTATTTGCTGCCTGCAGATTACCGTCCGACTGTGCACCGCTTCCTGCCTGCAAATCATCACCAATCTGTGAATCCGATACACTGTCCGATTTTTCCTGTACTTCGGTTGTGATGTCTCTGCTTTGAAGATTTATTACATTTTTAGTCAGATAATCTGTTACATTTACAACATTTCCAAATAACTGCACAGGTATTAAAAGACGCATTGCAACTAACGCCCACAATACACAGATTGCTCCGCTCTTTACTCTGCTGCCAAAAAATTTCCGCAAAATCATTACCACAACAATCATTATGCTTGATGTTATAACTACATTAATCAGCTTTCTCACCTGCCTTCTTCAAAATAGCCTGCAACTCATTAATCTCATCCTTACTAAGTTCGTTAGATTTGACAAGCGTGCTCATCATCATATTGACTGAACCCTTAAACACTCTATCAAGCAGACTCTTTGTCTCCGACAATGCCACATCTTCCTTCTTTACCAGCGGATAATATTCCCTTGCCCTGCCGCCTTCACTGTAAGCAATCAGCCCCTTATCCACCATTCTTCCAAGCATTGTGACAACCGTACTTTTGCTCCAGCCAGTCTCCTCTTCGAGCATGTGATACAACTGCATCATAGTATATGGCTGCTCCCATAGCTTCTCCATAATTGTCCATTCACTCTTATTTAAAGTCATCGTTTTCCCTCTCCTGTAGTTCTACATCTGTCAACCTAAAGATATCATTTTGTTTTACAAATGTCAACCTCTTTATTTTAAAAAACGGACTCTGGCAATAACCAGAATCCGCACAGTCCACATATTCATTATAAAAATATATATTATACAATAACATTTCGCTCTTCCCCGTCCATATATGCCCTGATATTAAGATATATCTCGTCCATCAGGCGGGTTCTCGCCTCGTATGTCGCCCATGCAACATGAGGGGTAACGATAAGCTTGTTGCTGTCCTTAATTGTAAGAAGAGGATTGTCCTTAGCAACCGGCTCAGTGGTTATTACATCAAGTCCTGCTGCTGCAATCACGCCTTCGTTAAGCGCTCTTACAAGGTCTGCGTCATTAACAATCGGGCCACGTCCAAGATTCAGAAGAACTGCGCTGCTCTTCATCTTCTTAAATGTCTCATAATTAAACAGATTTTCTGTATATTTGTTAAGCGGTGCGTGAATTGACACGATGTCCGATTTCTTCAAAAATTCATCAAGCTCATATCTTTCGTATGGCACATCATAGCTGTGACCGCTTGCTGAATAGTATATTACATTACAGCCAAAGTCTGCCGCAATCTTAGCAACGCCTCTTCCTATATTGCCAAGTCCGACAATTCCCCATGTCTTTCCTGCCAGTTCGTGAAACACATTTGCAAAATGTGAGAAGCAAGGCCACTCTGCATACTCGCCGCTCTTTACGAAATCATCATAATATCTCATCTTCTCGACAAGATAAAATGCAAGTGCAAATGTGTGCTGTATAACTGACTGTGTTGAATATCCAGCAACATTGGCAACCCTTATTCCATGCGCTTTGGCATATTCTATATCAATATTGTTGTAGCCTGTAGCTGCCTCTGCCACCATCTTAAGATTAGACGCGGCTGCCATGCACTCTGCGTTCATGTTAGTTTTATTAATAATAACGACATCAGGATTATGCTCTTTCATTCTTGCAACAGCTTCCTCATAAGAACTTAAGCTGTATGTCACAACTTCGCCAAGCCTGTTAAACTGCTCAAGCGAAATATCATCTCCGTATGTCATAGTTTCCAACATAAGTATCTTCATAATAATCCTCCGTTTCTGCACATTTTTGCATAATTATCGTACATTTTTAATAATTTCCCTGTACTGTTTATTTAGTTTCACAAGCTCCCTGTCTACATTTTTTAGTAAAAAAAGTCGTCCTGCACCTTTCATTTTCTTAAATGGTTTTACAGTCAGCCTGCTATGTATATCGACATTTCCGCTGTCATCATCTGCATAATTTCTGATTGCTATTAATACAGTCTGCATACAAACCTCCCAAATGACATTGAATACTACCGCATTATACATCTTAATTAAAGCAGATATTGTCGAACCACCGTCTGATTAAATATTTGCAACAAGTTCCTTCATAACCTTGACATTGTTAGCAATTGCGAGCTTTTCAAATGCCGGGTAATCCATTGTTGCACTGTCATCAGCCTTATCTGATATAGTTCTTAATATTACAAATGGAACTTTATTAAGGTAAGAAACCTGTGCTATCGCTGCTCCCTCCATCTCTGTACAGAAGCCATCGAAATTGCTGCTGATTCTCTCCTTAACACCCTTGTCTGATATGAACTGGTCGCCGCTTACAACTCTGCCGACATGAACTCCGATTTCCGGAACTGCATTTTTACAAGCCTCGCCAGCAAGTTTAATAAGTCTTTCGTCTGCTGCAAATGAAAGTGTATCCATTCTTGGAATCTGTCCTAAAGGATATCCAAATCCTGTCGCATCCATGTCATGATGAAGAACATCTGATGAAATAACAACATCTGCAATATCAATCTCTGCCTTAAGTGAACCTGCAATTCCTGTATTAATAATATAGTCAGCCTTAAAGTCATCGACAAGAATCTGTGTGCATGCCGCAGCATTAACCTTACCAATTCCGCTTCTTACAATAACAACATCTTTCCCGGCAAGCTTTCCTGCTTTAAATGTCATGCATGCCTTAGTTTCCTCGCGGGTAATCTCCATTACCTCAACAAGCTGCTCTACTTCTTCGTCCATTGCACCAATAATACCTATCATAAATCCTCCTTATATATCCATTTCAAACTGCATACATTATAATTGAACATTTGCAATAAAACAACTTATGCTTTTTCATATCTTCCAAAGGTGTTATAATATAGTCAGGTATGTATCAGAAGCTGTGTGAGCAAATGATAAATTAGCACAGAGCACGCTTGCGCTGCTTGTCGTTCGTAGCGGTACTAAGCTTGCTATAAGCAGATATCTGCGATATCTGTTTACAGCGCGCTAAGTGCCGACGACTCCAAAGCACTCTGTGCCACTTTATCATTTGCTCACACAGACACATACATCCCTCACCCAATTATATATAAGCAGAAAGATTAGTGTAAATAATATATTTTTACACTATGTGCCTAAAACAGCACAAGAATGGAGGATTAATATGAAATTCAAGACATCAGGGGTATGTTCACGTGCAATAGATTTTGATGTTGTTGATGGAAAGGTTGTTAATGTGCATTTCACTGGCGGATGTGCCGGCAATACTCAGGGCGTTGCTGCTCTTATCGAGGGCATGGACATTGACGAAGCTATCAAAAGAATGGACGGTATCAAATGTGGCTATAAGGACACATCATGTCCTGACCAGCTTGCTAAAGCCTTAAAGGAATATAAGAAAGATAATGAATAGTGTCGCGCGATTTAAAAGAGTTTATGTCGAGATAACAAGCAGCTGCAACCTGCACTGTTCTTTCTGTCAGGAAACTCTGAGAAAACCACATTTTATGAGTGTGAACGAATTCCGCACAGTGATTGAAAGAATCGGACATTATACTAATTACATTTATCTTCATGTTAAAGGTGAGCCGCTTCTGCATCCACAGCTTGGTGAAATTCTTAAGATATGTCAGGACGCTGATATGACAGTAAATCTTACTACCAATGCCACTCTTATTAAAGAGAAGCTTCCTGTTTTACTGGAGTATCCTGTGCATCAGATTAATGTGTCGCTTCACAGTGCTGACGATAACGACTGCATTGACATGGATTCTTATATTCATAATCTTTTTGAATCCTGCGAAACGCTTCTTGATAAGACTGACACTGAGATATCCCTAAGACTCTGGAATACTAAGAAAGAGCCTTTTCTGTTTGGTGAGAAGAACTGCACAATCAAGAGACATCTTTATATAAATGTTCAGTCTCCGTTTGAATGGCCTGATGTGAACAGCACTTATTGCAATGAGCGCGGATTCTGTCAGGGACTCCGCCAGCATATGGCTATTCTGTGTGACGGCACTGTCGTTCCGTGCTGTCTTGACGGTAATGGAGTGATGGCTCTTGGCAATATTCTTGATTCAACACTTGAGGAAATCCTTTCAAACCCACGAAGCGTTGCATTTATGGAAGGATTCAAGAAAAAGACTGCGGTCGAACCGCTCTGTATGCATTGCAGCTTTAAGGAAAGATTTGCTCATAAAATGTAATGATACATTTGAACAAATCGGACATTTTATTATATTTTCAGGAGAATGACCTATGAAAAAAATAGTACTTACCGGTGGTGGTACTGCCGGACATGTAACACCTAATATTGCCCTGCTTCCAAGCCTTAAGGAAGCCGGCTACGAGGTTTTCTATATCGGTTCATATACCGGTATTGAGAAAACTCTTATTGAAGATCTTGGAATTCCTTATTATGGTATTTCATCCGGCAAATTAAGAAGATACAGAAGTCTTAAGAATCTGTCTGATCCATTCCGTGTGCTTCATGGACTTTTTCAGGCTAAGAGACTTATGAAAAAAATCAAACCTGATATCGTATTTTCTAAGGGAGGCTTCGTGTCTGTACCTGTTGTTCTTGCCGCCGGAAGCCGTCATATTCCAGTAATTATCCACGAATCTGATATGACACCCGGCCTTGCCAACAAGATTGCTATGAGAAAAGCAACTAAAATATGCTGCAATTTCCCAGAGACACTCAAGTACCTTCCTGAAGGAAAAGCTGTTCTTACAGGTTCTCCTATCAGACAGGAGCTTTTGCTTGGCAATAAAGCAGCCGGACTTGACCTTTGCAACTTCACAACTGACAAACCTATTATTCTTGTTGTCGGCGGAAGTACTGGCGCTGTCCATGTAAATGAGGCTGTAAGAAGCATTTTACCTGAGCTTCTTAAGGATTTTCAGGTTGTTCACCTGTGTGGAAAAGGCAAGATGGACGAATCACTCAATGGAACTCCCGGCTATGTCCAGTTCGAGTACATAAGCGAGCAGATGCGTGACCTTTTCGCAATCAGTTCTATCGTTATCTCGCGTGCAGGTGCCAATGCCATATGTGAGCTGCTTGCTCTCAAGAAACCTAATCTTCTGATTCCGCTTTCTGCTAATGCAAGCCGCGGCGACCAGATTCTTAATGCCAATTCTTTCAAGGAGCATGGTTATTCAATGGTTCTTACAGAAGAGGATATGAATAAAGATACTTTACTTGCCGCTGTCCGCAAGCTTTACGCTGACAGACACCAGTACATCATTAATATGGAAAAAAGTGAGCAGCAGGATTCTATTGACAAAATTATGAATTTAATTAAAGATAATAGTAAATAATAATCCGGAGGTGATTTTATGGGCGCTGTTAAACATAGCCGTCAGCGTGACGCTATCAAAACATTTCTTATGTCACGCAAAGACCACCCAACTGCCGATGTTGTATACACATTTGTCAAAAATGATTTTCCAAGCATAAGTCTTGGCACAGTTTATAGAAACCTTTCTTTTCTTGTGGAGCATGGCGAAGCCGTCACTGTTCCATGTGAGGACGGATTTGTGCATTATGATGCCAACACTGCACCACATCTGCATTTTCAGTGCAGAAAGTGCAAATGTTTAATTGATATCACCAATCCATCTGATAATGAAATCCTTGAAAATCTCGGGGCTAATGTGGCATCACATTTTCCGGGCAAAATCGAGGCTGGTTCAGTATGCTTCTATGGATTATGTGAAAAATGTGCTTCGGAAAATTAATATTTTTATAAGTCAGCAAAGCAAAATAGGAATCATTCCTATTTTTGTTGACAAACTGATTTATTTCTGTTATATTCTAGTTACGAACTGATGAAACATTTTCAGAAGTTCCGATAAGTAAAGTTCAGGCTTATGCCTGTTATGTTTATAAACGAAAGGAGATTATTATTATGAAGTATGTATGTACAGTTTGTGGTTATGTTTATGAAGGAGAATCTCTTCCAGCAGATTTCGTCTGTCCAGTATGTAAGGCTCCAGCAAGTAAGTTTGCTGCACAGACAGGTGAGAGAGAATGGGCTGCTGAGCATGTTGTTGGTGTAGCTAAGGGTGTAAGCGAGGATATCGTTGCTGACCTCAGAGCTAACTTTGAAGGTGAATGTTCAGAAGTTGGTATGTACCTTGCTATGGCAAGAGTTGCTCACAGAGAGGGTTATCCAGAAATCGGTCTTTACTATGAGAAGGCTGCATGGGAAGAAGCTGAGCATGCTGCTAAATTCGCTGAACTCCTCGGCGAGGTTGTAACAGACAGCACTAAGAAGAATCTTGAGATGAGAGTTGAAGCTGAGAACGGCGCAACAGCAGGTAAGACTGACCTTGCTAAGAGAGCTAAGGCTGCTAACCTTGACGCAATCCATGATACAGTTCATGAGATGGCTCGTGACGAGGCTAGACATGGTAAGGCATTCGAGGGACTTCTTAAGAGATACTTTGGTTAATTCCAAATCCACATATTGTATGGATTATTCGAGGAACAGGTATTCATTTCCTGTTCCTCTTTTTTGCATTTCCAGACATTTATTTGTCCGAAAACTGTCCGAACATAATTGCTATAATATCGCTCTTCTCCTTGAATTCGACAACCTTAAATAGTATAATTTTGTTATGATTTATTGTGTAATTAAATATTGTAGTGAAGGAGATAAGAATTATGGTTTCATGGAACAATTTAGACACACTTGCATCTTTTAAGGAGTTAGCTGATGTTAAACCAGCATGTCTTACAGAAGTTATGTCTGGTGACAACGGTGCAGACCGTGTTAAGAAATACAGCGTACCAATGGCTGCAGGATTATCTTACAATTATGCTTCAAAGCAGGTTGATGAGGATGTGCTTTCTGCACTTGAAAAGCTTGCTGATGAGGCACAGCTTGCAGACAAATTCAAAGCTTTATATAACGGAGAAGTTGTCAATACTGGCGAGAAGAGACTTGTTCTTCATCATATGACAAGAGGTCAGTTAGGTGATGCAGTTGAAGCTGATGGTGTTGATAAGAGAACATTTTACAAGACACAGCAGGAAAGAATTGCTGAATTCGCTAACAAGGTACATAACGGTGAGATTACTAATGCAGCCGGTGAGAAGTTCACTACTGTTGTCCAGATTGGTATTGGCGGAAGCGACTTAGGACCAAGAGCTATGTACATAGCACTTGAGAACTGGGCTAAGAAGAACCATGCATTCAAGATGGAAGCTAAGTTCATCAGCAATGTTGATCCTGATGACGCAGCCGCAGTGCTTGCTTCTACTGATGTTGCACATTCTATATTCGTACTTGTTTCCAAGTCAGGTACAACACTTGAGACTCTTACTAACGAATCATTTGTTAAGGACGCTCTAAAGAAGGCCGGACTTGATCCTTCTAAGCACATGATTGCCGTAACAAGCGAGACTTCACCACTTGCCAAGAGTGATGACTATCTTGACGCATTTTTCATGGACGATTATATCGGCGGACGTTTTTCTTCAACTTCTTCAGTTGGCGGTGCAGTATTATCTCTCGCATTCGGACCTGAAGTATTTGCAGAATTCCTTGACGGTGCTGCAGAGGAGGACAAGTTATCAGCTAATCCTGATATGCGCAAGAACCCAGAGATGTTAGATGCCCTTATCGGTGTATACGAAAGAAATGTATTAGGTTATCCTTGTACAGCCGTTCTTCCATATTCACAGGCTTTAAGCCGTTTCCCTGCTCATCTTCAGCAGCTTGATATGGAATCTAACGGTAAGTCAGTAAACAGATTTGGTGAGCCAGTTACTTATCCTACAGGACCAGTTATCTTTGGTGAACCGGGAACTAACGGTCAGCATTCATTCTATCAGCTTCTTCATCAGGGAACTGACATTGTGCCATTACAGTTCATCGGATTTAAGAACAACCAGTTAGAAACAGATGTTACAATTCAGGACAGCACAAGCCAGCAGAAGCTTTGCGCAAATGTAGCTGCCCAGATAGTCGCATTTGCATGTGGAAAATCTGACGACAACCTTAACAAGAACTTTAAGGGTGGCAGACCTTCAAGCATCATTATCGGAGATAAGCTTACTCCTAAGACTCTCGGTGCCCTGCTTGCCCACTTCGAGAACAAGATTATGTTCCAGGGCTTCGTATGGAACATCAACAGCTTCGACCAGGAAGGCGTACAGCTGGGTAAAGTACTTGCAAAGAAAGTACTCGCCCATGATACAGACGGTGCTTTAAAGGTATATAGTGATTTACTTAATATATAATGAAAATGTCAGGGACTTAAGTTTCATTAAGTCCCTGACTATTATTTTTCTAACACACTTATTCTTTTTTCTAACAATTCTTTTCTAACAATTCTACAAAATCATTCTTTAAATGTTCTGGCAATAATGACTGCATACACATAGGCAGTCCTTAAAATCTCCATTATTATTCCCTCTTCTATAAACTTGTCCTTTAAACCCACTATTTCATTAATTTTCACAATTTAGTAGGTCTTTTTTACATCGTTAGTTGGTTTATAATGCTTCTTTTCTACTTAAATGCCTACTAATTCATCACATTTCACAATATTAGTAGGTCTTTTTCTTATATGTCTATAATGCTAGATGCTTTTTGCTGGCTAAAAAACCTACTATTCTTGCATAACTCATAAATTTAGTAGGCAATTTTCTTTAACCACCTTAATTCTCATCATATTTTTCCCTCAATAAACCTACTATTTCATCACATTTTACAATATTAGTAGGCTTTTCCCAAACATATACTCTGATTTCATGTTCCATTTGACACTAACTTGTCTGTATATACATTTTATCACACCCTAAAGGGTATAAAAATAGCAGAGACTTAAATTTCAAGTCTCTGCCTTTTTTCCAATATATTACTGTTCATTAAAAAGTGCTGTTGAAAGATATCTGTCACCTGAATCTGGAAGAAGTGCAACAATTGTCTTTCCTGCATTCTCTGGGCGGGCTGCAAGTATCTGTGCTGCCTTAAGTGCTGCACCTGAAGAGATACCAACAAGTATACCCTCGCTCTTTGCAAAGCTTCTACCCTCTACGAATGCATCTTCATTCTCGATTGCGATAACTTCATCATATATCTTAGTATTAAGTGTATCTGGAACAAATCCTGCACCAATACCCTGAATCTTATGTGGTCCTGCCTCGCCCTTTGAAAGAACCGGGCTTGTAGCTGGCTCTACAGCAACAATCTTTACATCCGGGTTCTGTGACTTAAGGTATTCACCAACACCTGTAACAGTTCCGCCTGTACCCACACCTGCAACAAATATATCAACATTTCCTTCTGTCTGCTCCCAGATTTCTGGACCTGTTGTAGCCTTATGAACTGCTGGGTTAGCTGGATTTACGAACTGGCCTAAGATTACTGAACCAGGATTCTGCTCCTTTAATTCCTCAGCCTTAGCTATAGCACCCTTCATACCCTTAGCGCCTTCTGTAAGAACAATCTCTGCACCATAAGCCTTCAGAAGATTTCTTCTCTCAACTGACATTGTATCAGGAAGAGTAAGAACTGCTCTGTATCCCTTAGCAACTGCAACTGCAGCAAGACCAATACCTGTATTACCAGATGTTGGCTCTATAATCATTGCTCCTGGCTTAAGCTCACCCTTCTTCTCAGCATCCTCAATCATAGCAAGGGCAACTCTGTCCTTAACTGAACCAGCCGGGTTAAGATACTCAAGCTTTGTAAGAAGTGTAACTCCTTCAATTCCTGCATTCTTAGCGTAACGGCTTGCGTTAAGAAGAGGTGTGTTTCCAATAAGTTCCAATGCACTGTTAATTACTTTACTCATGTTTTATCTTCCTCCTTATTATGAATGCATTTGCAAATATGCTTTTGCGTTCCTATTAACCTACTAACTTGATGTGTAAATGTGTTGTTGAATATAAAATACCACTATCAGTCTTCAATGTCAACACCATTTTCATGACGAGTTTTAACCATTGCATCATGTGTAATATCTTTAATAACTTCACTGGCAATTATAAGTCCTGCAACAGATGGTACAAATGCGGTTGACCCCGGAATATCGCGTCTTTCCGTACATTTATGGGCTGCTCCCGGAGGACATATGCAGTTAGTCCGGCAGCTTATTCCCATATCTTCAATAGGACGAACCGGCTTCTCCTTAGAATATACTACCTTAAGGTGCTTAACATTCCTCTTCTTTAATTCTCTTCTCATAACTTTGGCAAGCGGACATACCGATGTCTTATATATATCAGCAACCTCAAATTCCGCCGGATTAAGCTTATTACCAGCACCCATACTGCTTATAATCGGGGTTCCTGCTTCCTGACACGCCATTACAAGTGCTATCTTGGCTGTTACAGTATCAACCGCATCAACTACATAGTCATATTTTGAAAAATCAAACTGATCTTTAGTCTCCGGAAGGAAAAAACATTTGTGTACAGTAACCTCACAATTCGGATTAATATCATGAATTCTCTCTTTGCACACATCTGTCTTATACTGTCCTATTGTTTTTCTTGTTGCAATAATCTGCCTGTTAAGATTGGTAAGACACACCTTATCATCATCTATCACATCAATCGCACCTACTCCGCTTCTTACAAGTGCCTCCACTGTATATCCACCAACGCCGCCTACACCAAATACTGCGACACGGGAATTTTCTAATATATCCATAGCTTCTTTTCCAAACAGAAGCTCTGTTCTTGAAAACTGATTTAACATAGTTTGTCCTTTCTTTGCTTTTTGTATCTAAATTTTAATTCCTACTTATATGGTATGTCAATAATTATTAATTTTATATAAAATGCTTGCATTATCAAACCATTTGTTATATTATCATGTCATCAAGATGTAGTTTTTAATACTACATGTCATCATAGAAGGAGGGATTTATTATGACAACTTTTGCACCAGCACTTCATTTACAGAATGATAATATACACACTAAGATAAAGGCACAGATGATTATTAAAGACCCTGGCAGTTCGATAACACATTTTATCGGCATGCTCTGTGCAATTGCAGGATTATTCCCACTTATTCTTAAAGCAGCCTCTTATGGAACAACCGTTTCTGTTGTTTCAATGACTGTATTTATGGTAAGTATGATTCTTCTATATGCAGCAAGCACAACTTATCACACATTTGATATATCAAGTAATGTCAATATTGTGCTGAAAAGGCTTGATCACTGCATGATTCCTGTTCTTATCGCAGGCTCATACACTCCAGTCTGCCTAATTGTACTTCATAATATATATGGCTATGTTATGTTTGGAATTGTGTGGGGAATCGCCATTCTTGCTATCGCATTCAAGCTTCTCTGGGTAACTTGTCCTAAGTGGATATCTTCAGTTCTCTACATTGTAATGGGCTGGACATGTGTTATGGCTCTTCCTCAGATATATTCAGCACTTGCCGGAGCCGCTTTCTTCTGGCTTCTCGCCGGCGGAATCTTCTACACTGTTGGCGGCGTAATATATGCAGTTAAGATGCCTGCATTTAATGCAAATCATCCTAATTTCGGAACACATGAAATCTTTCATGTATTTGTTATGGCTGGAAGCCTCTGCCACTTCATACTGATGTATAACTTCGTTGCTATTATGTAATCACCACACACCCATAAAATATGTAAGCGGCGGATTCCCGCCGCCTTTATCTATATTAAGCACCTGCTTTGCCCTTTCAGGCGTTATCCCACTTATATAATGGAGACTGCCGGCTGTTTCTCCGCACACATTTCTTGTAAAATCATAAACAGGTGCTGATTTTACACGTATTGTCAACAATTACTCGCCGAGGTAATCCATAGGATTCACAGGAATACCGTCCTTTGTCATTGCAAAATATATTCCTGGGCCCTCTTCTTTATAGTATGCTGTTGGCTCGGCCACGGTACCAAGAAGCTGACCGGCTGTAACTGTATCTCCAATCTTAACATTCACATCTGAAAGCATACCAGTTGTCATCTCATATCCATTACCTGCTGCAACCCTTACAGTAAGTCCTGTTTCAGTATTCTCTGCAACATCAACAACTACACCTGATACCGCTGCACATACCTTAGTTCCGACATCTGAAGCAACTACCATACCAGGACTGCATTTGTACATGCCAAGAGTCTTAAAATACACAGTAGAATCCATATTATATCCAAGCGTAACAGTTCCGCTGACAGGCCAGTATATAAGCTCTCCCTGGTCAAATGTATACTTACTTATAGCATTTGCCATAACCTCAGCTTCAGTCATAGGCTTGACCGCCTGTTCCTCTGTCTCCGGCTCCTTTGTCTGCTCCGTAACCTCATCCTCAGTTCCATCACCATCATCAGACATGCTTGCTCTTGCGTTGGCATTAATAATATCATCATCACCAACAGTTGGTTCTTCCACTGGAATATCAGGGTCATCATCTGTCTTGATAGCCACATTTCCTTCAGTTTCATTCAGATTCACAAGATTATTGTTCTTAGATTTCCTAACATTCTGTGCTACTGAAAATATCCCAAACACAAGTGCAACAATAACTGCCAGCGTAATAACCGCTGACACAACCTTAACCTTGTCGGTTCCTCGCGTTCTTACATTCGCCATACTAACATCCTCCTATCATTTCGCAAAGCTTTGATGTTAATATGTTTTCCAAATTCGTAAAGTTTATACTGTTTTTAAATGTAAAAATCCCCGCACACAAAGTGCGGGGAAATATTCAATAATCTTCTGACAAATCCGATATTACATCTCAACAGGAGTCTTAGTAAGCTTCCAGATTTCTGTAGCATACTCTTCAATAGTTCTGTCTGATGAGAACTTACCTGCCTTGGCTGTATTAGTCATAACAGTCTTAGCCCAGCCGTTAGTATCTCTGTATCTTTCATCAATCTTTCTCTGAGCCTCTGCATATGAGCGGAAATCCTTAAGAATGAAGTAAGTATCTGCTCTTCTGCCTCCATCATTATTAAGAAGAGAGTTGTAGATATCTCTGAACATCTCTGTATCCTCTGGAGAATACTTTCCATTGATAAGTTCCATAAGAACATCTCTTATTTCCTGATCATTGTTAAAGATTTCCATAGGGTCATATCCGCCCTCGTTCTCGAAACGGATAACTTCATCAGAGCTTAGACCAAATATCTGTGCATTTTCAGCACCAACTTCATTAACGATTTCGACATTAGCTCCATCCATAGTACCAAGAGTAATTGCACCGTTAAGCATGAACTTCATGTTACCTGTACCTGAAGCCTCCTTAGAAGCTGTAGATATCTGCTCACTTACATCTGCTGCCGCAAATATAATCTCACCATTAGATACTCTGTAATTCTCAATGAATACAACCTTAATCTTTCCCTTAATAGAAGCATCATTATTAATAACGTTAGCTACATTATTGATAAGCTTGATTGTCTGCTTAGCAATCTTATATCCTGCTGCTGCCTTGGCACCAAAGATAAATGTTCTTGGAACCATGTCATAATCAGGATTTCTCTTAATCTGATTGTACAGATACATAACATGTAAGATATTAAGAAGCTGTCTCTTATATTCATGAAGTCTCTTAACCTGTACATCAAAGATAGAATTAGGATCAACATCAATACCATTATGTTCCTTGATATACTTAGCAAGGCGAACCTTATTCTTATACTTAATCTGCATGAAATCCTGATGTGCCTTAGGATCATCAACATAAAGCATAAGCTTCTCAAGCTGGCTTAAATCTGTAACCCAGCCATCTCCAATCTTATCTGTAATCCAGTCTGAAAGAAGCGGATTAGCATGCTTTAAGAATCTTCTCTGGGTAATACCATTAGTCTTATTGTTAAACTTCTCTGGCATCATCTCATAGAAATCTCTTAACTCCTGCTTCTTTAAGATTTCTGTGTGAAGCTTTGCAACACCATTAACAGAATATCCGGCAACAATTGCAAGATTAGCCATCTTAACCTGTCCGTCATAGATAATAGCCATCTTACGAACCTTCTCCTGGTCGCCAGGATATTTAGCCTTAATCTCTTCTACAAAACGACGGTTAATCTCTTCAACAATCTGGTAAATTCTTGGAAGAAGTCTTGAGAATAATTCAATAGGCCACTTCTCAAGTGCTTCAGCCATAATCGTATGATTAGTATATGCAACAGTCTTAGTTGTGATATCCCATGCCTCATCCCATTCAAGTCCATTCTCATCCATAAGGATACGCATAAGCTCTGCAACTGCTACAGTTGGATGTGTATCATTAAGCTGGAAAGTAACCTTCTTATAAAGATTCTTAACATCCCCGTTATTCATAGACTTATATCTGTCAACAGCTCTCTGTACACTTGCTGATACGAAGAAATACTGCTGCTTAAGTCTTAATTCCTTACCTGCATAATGGTTATCATTAGGATAAAGTACCTCAACAATATTCTTTGCAAGGTTCTCCTCCTCGATAGCCTTCTGGTAATCACCCTTATCGAAAGAGTTAAGGTTAAACGTATTAACAGGCTCTGCGTCCCAGATTCTAAGAGAGTTAACAGTATTATTGCCATATCCAAGAACCGGAATATCATATGGAACAGCGATTACAGAACGGTAATCTTCCTGAACGAACATATCTCTTCCAGTCTTCTCATCTCTGTAAGAACGTACATATCCACCAAATTTAACTTCATATCTGTATTCAGATCTCTTAATTTCAAATGGATTGCCATCCTTTAACCAGTTATCAGGAACCTCTACCTGATATCCGTCCTTAATCTCCTGCTTGAACATACCGTACTTATAACGGATACCACATCCATATGCAGGATATTCAAGAGTTGCTAAAGAATCCATGAAACATGCTGCAAGACGTCCAAGACCACCATTACCTAAAGCTGCATCCGGCTCCTGATCCTCGATAACATTAATATCAAGACCAAGCTCGTCAAGAGCTTCCTTAATCTCATCATAAGCACAGAGATTAATCATATTGTTACCAAGTGCACGTCCCATAAGGAACTCCATAGACATATAATAAACCATCTTAGGATCGTCCTTCTCATACTGCTTATGGGTAGCAATCCATTTATCAATAATAATATCCTTAACAGCATACGAAACTGCCTGGAAAACCTCCTGCTGATTAGCCTCTTCAATATTCTTTCTGTAAAGAGACTTGCAGTTACTGATTACATTCTTCTTGAATTCTTCCTTACTGAAATTCTGTGTTAAACTTGTCGCCATGTACTTAAAACTCCCTTCTGAATAAGGACGGCTCCCCAATACGCCGATAATACCTTGTAAAAATTATAATCCGCCCCACAATAGATGTTTTAATTATACATAATAATATTTACAAATGCAAACTTTATTATTCAATTGTCCTGCCACAAACTGATATATATTTTGTAACGATTAGTTTGTTTTATTTTATCTTCTTCTGAAAATCCATAATAAAGAATAATATCCTGATTAATAGTCTCGTATTTTGTTATCATTTCTTCACCACAAGCGCCGCCGCCAATATAGTCTGTATTCTCATTAATGATAAAATACATATAATCTTCCCCATCATCTTTTACAAGCAGTCTTATATTATCTATATCATCTTTTAACAAATCCTCTTGTGACATGAATCTTAATGCGATTTTATATTCATCACTATCCTTGTTTATTTCATAAAATCCATATAAATCAATTAAACGATTATATACATCTTTTAAACTTTTACCTTCCATGACTGCTCCTTTACATTTATCTTATTGACACCAGCTACCAATTTATAAATTTATTTTACAGTATTCCCGACATTTTTCAACATACTTTACATAAATAGTTTTTTTATACAAATGTATTTTCATAAAAAAGCTGTGCGCCAGCCCCAAAGACCAGCACACAGCTTCATATAACTTTTATTCAATTACCTGCATTAAGCAAGCTTCTCAACAGCAAGTGTAACCTTCTCACCATTGATATCCCACTCCTTCTCAAATCCTGCAGTCTTTCCAGTGATAATATCCTGTGCAAGAACTACAGTCTTAACCTGAGCGGCATTTCTGTTAACAATATCAGCTATCTTGTCGTTGCCTGATACATAGAGATTAATCTTATCCATAACCTCGAAACCAGCGTCCTTACGCATAGTCTGAACCTTAGAGATAACCTCTCTTACGAAACCTTCCTCGATAAGCTCTGGAGTAAGGTTAGTATCAAGAACAACTGTGATACCCTTGTCGCTGCTTGCAACAAATCCTTCCTTCTGAGTCATCTCGATAAGAACGTCGTCCTTAGAAAGCTCGATAGTCTGACCTTCAACATTTAACTCAAAGCTTCCTGACTCGTTAAGCTTATCCATAGTTGCGTTACCGTCAACCTCTGTAAGAGCTGTTCTGATTGCATTAAGAAGCTTTCCGTATTTTGGTCCGAGAGTCTTCATCTGTGGCTTGAATGAGTAAGATGTAAATGCTCTGACATCATCTGTGTATTCAACTTCCTTGACATTAAGCTCATCAGCAATAATAGCTGTGTAGAACTCATCAAGCTTCCAGTCTGCCTTAATAAACATCTTGCTGATTGGCTGACGGTTCTTGATATTAGTTGAATTACGGCATGCACGTCCGATAACAACTGCGTCTAATACATCATCCATAGTTTCCTCAAGCTTTTTGTCAATGAACTGCTCATTAACCTTAGGGAAGTCGCATAAATGTATTGAAATAGGCGCATTTTTATCAATGCTGCATACAAGATTTCTATAAATGCTTTCTGTCATGAATGGAACCATTGGTGCAGAAATCTTAGCAAGAGTTACAAGTGTTGTGTAAAGAGTCATGTAAGCATTTATCTTATCCTGCTCCATTCCCTTAGCCCAGAATCTTTCACGGCTTCTTCTTACATACCAGTTAGAAAGCTCATCTGTGAAGTCCTCAAGAGCTCTTGCAGTCTCTGTAATCTTGTAATTCTCAAGGTTAGTATCAACGAATTTAACCAAAGAATTAAGCTTTGATAATAACCATTTGTCCATAACTGAAAGCTTGTCATATTCAAGCTGATACTTAGTAGCATCAAAATTATCAATATTAGCATACAGTACAAAGAATGCATATGTGTTCCAGAATGTTCCCATGAACTTTCTCTGACCTTCTGAAACCCACTCATCCTTGAATCTGTTAGGAACCCAAGGAGCTGAATTCTCGTAGAAGTACCAACGGATTGCGTCAGCACCATGCTTCTGTAATGCGTCAAATGGGTCAACAGCGTTACCCTTTGATTTACTCATCTTCTGTCCATCTGCATCCTGAACATGTCCGAGAACGATAACATTCTCATATGGAGCTTTGTTAAAGAGCAGTGTTGAGATAGCAAGTAATGAGTAGAACCATCCTCTTGTCTGGTCAACAGCTTCAGATATGAACTTAGCTGGGAACTGCTGCTCGAATAATTCTTTATTCTCAAATGGATAGTGGTGCTGTGCAAATGGCATTGAACCTGAATCGAACCAGCAGTCGATAACTTCTGGAACTCTCTTCATTGTTCCCTGACACTTAGGACACTTACATGTAACTGCATCAACATATGGTCTGTGAAGCTCAATATTATCTGGACAATTGTCTGATTTTTCCTTGAGTTCTTCGATACTTCCGATAGACATCATCTCACCGCAGTCCTCACACTGCCAGATATTAAGAGGTGTACCCCAGTATCTGTTTCGTGAAATTCCCCAGTCCTGAACATTTTCAAGCCATGCTCCGAAACGTCCTGTACCGATTGTCTCTGGAATCCAGTTGATTGTCTTATTATTAGCAATTAAGTTAGCCTTAACTTCTGGGTCTGTCATCTTGATAAACCATGACTCTCTTGCATAGTAGATAAGTGGTGTATCACATCTCCAGCAATGAGGATATTCATGCTCTACCTTAGGTGCTGAGAAGAGGATTCCTCTGCCCTCAAGTTCCTTAAGAACCTCAACATCACAGTTGATAGCGCCTGCTTCCATCTCTTTCTTAGTTGGCTTAGCACGCATTCCTGCAAATGGAGTCTCAGGCTTCATAACACCAGCCTCGTCTACCATCTGAACAAATGGAGCGTCATATTTTCTACCAACTCTTGCATCGTCTTCACCAAATGCAGGTGCAATATGAACGATACCAGTACCATCTTCCATAGTTACATAATTATCGCAGTATACGAAAAAGGCTTTCTTGTGCTGCTTGTCAGCGGCATCCTTTGCACACTGGTAAAGTGGCTCATATTCCTTATATTCAAGGTCTTTACCCTTGTATTCTTCAATAATCTCATAAGCAGGTGTGCCTTCTTCTCTCTCGATTCCACCAAGAACCTTGTCAAGAAGTGCCTTTGCCATGATGTATGTGAATCCATCTGCTGCCTTAACTCTCGCATAAGTCTCATCTGGATTAACACAAAGAGCAATATTAGAGCAGAGTGTCCAAGGAGTTGTTGTCCATGCAAGGAAATATGCATCCTCTCCAACAATCTTGAATCTTACAACTGCTGTACGCTCTTTAAGAGTCTTGTAGCCCTGGGCAACCTCATGTGAAGAAAGAGGTGTACCACAACGAGGACAGTAAGGAACAATCTTGAAGCCCTTATAAAGAAGACCCTTATCCCAGATCTGCTTTAAAGCCCACCATTCAGACTCGATAAAGTTATTGTCATATGTTACATATGGGTTATCCATATCAGCCCAGAAACCAACAGTAGATGAGAAATCCTCCCACATACCCTTGTATTTCCATACAGATTCCTTACAATGCTTGATAAATGGCTCGATACCATATTCTTCAATCTGTTCCTTGCCATCAAGACCTAACATCTTCTCAACTTCAAGCTCAACAGGAAGTCCATGTGTATCCCATCCAGCCTTACGAGGAACCATGTAGCCTTTCATTGTTCTGTATCTTGGAATCATATCCTTAATAACTCTTGTAAGTACATGTCCAATATGTGGCTTACCATTAGCAGTTGGAGGTCCGTCATAGAATGTGTAAGTTGGGCCTTCCTTTCTGTTATCAATACTCTTCTGGAAGATATCATTGTCTTTCCAGAACTTTTCAACTTCTTTTTCTCTGTCTACGAACTTCATGTCCGCAGAAACTTTCTGATAAATCATTGCAGCTTCCTTTCTTGCCTTGTGGCTTATATTTTCTAGTACATTACGGGCATTCGTCATAAATCTGTCATACAAGCAAGCCTGATGGCTGCCTGCAGACTCATTTCTTACGAAAAAAGCCCCTCTGCCGTAATACAACAGAGGGGTAACATACTTATCCTAAAATCTGAATGATTACGACATACTATCATATGCGTCCCTGGCTTTAACCTGACGATGGGATTACCGTCCCCGCTTAGTCTCGTGATGATTTCAGCGAAGATGCTCAGAAGTGATGTTCAGATGGATAGTACTCGCACCGGCTCTCACCATCCCGGCTCGCTCATGCTTTTCACTCCAACCTACTGTCTTCGTCAATGCATTTGATTAGATTTTATATAATAAATGTTTAGTTGTCAAGCTGTCATAGTAAACATGTGCAAGTTTTTTATGCTAATTATACATATCTTCGATAGGAATTAACCTGACATTTAAAGCCACAGCATTATCCTTTACCCAATCGGTAAATCCACTTAATGAATACAGATGATATTCAGCAACCTTGTATCTCTTGTCGATTAAACCATCTCTGTCCATAAGTTCTTCAAGCTGTTTCTTATCCATTGGTGTATTCCTGAATTTACATTCACCAAGAATTGCCTTATTCTCTGTCGTATCCAGTCCAACAACATCAATATCCGTCTGCTCTTTCTTAGCCGGATTAGTACCAAACCACTTACCTGCCTGAAGAACTGTACAACTGAATTTATTAGAAAATGCGTTCATTAACAGATACTGTCTGCACATTTTCTCAAATATTTCGCCCATATACTCATGAAGCTTTGGTTTTACCTGACTTAAATAATACTGTTTTCCATTATCAATCTCAATTGCTGCAACTGCCCTCGGAATAAACTTATGCCAGAACATAAACATTCCATCTGACAATGAATACATGACTTTCTTCTTATTATTCTCTTCCGTGATTGCATATGTCTTTTCAATAATACGGGTTTCCAGCAAATGTTGAAGAATATTGTGGACAGACGCACTTTCCAGATTAGTTTTATCCTTTATCTCAACGGCTTTATTAGCTCCATTGGCAATTGCTGAAACAACATCATCATACACAGGTGCATTCCTGAACTCCTGGACTAACAGGTTTCTTGGTTCTTCATACATGAATCCCGACGGGTTAAAATACAAATCCGCAATATTATCATCAAGACTTTTGTCCGAATCAAACATAGAGATATATTTGGCAACTCCACCTGTGATTCCATAACAGATTGCTTTTTCCTCACACGAATAATCAGGTACAAACAATGCAGTTTCAAGATAATTAAACGGTTTTAAATCTATCTGCATAGTCCGCCTTCCGTATATCGGACTCTTACTGCTAAGCACTTCCTGTTCCATAAAGCTGATAGATGAACCAGACAGAATAAGAAAAATGTTTTTATTAAGCCAGTTCTTATCAATCTCAACCTGCAAAAGCGATAAAAATTCTTTATCTGCCTCCGCAAGATAAGGAAGTTCATCAATAACAAGTACAAGCTTTTTATCTCCAATATTGTTGGTAATAAAATTAAGTATGTCTTTTATATCTGTGAATCTTACCCCGTTAATTCCCGGCATAAAATAGTCAACAACAACTTCCCCAAATAACTCAATATTTCTTTCTGCACTACCCTTTATTGCCGTAAAAGCTATATGCTCTTTTCCTCTTATAAATTCATTGATAAGAGTTGTCTTTCCTATCCTTCGGCGGCCATATACAATGCACATCTGGAAAGAGTTCTTGCTGTATGCAGTTTCTAAGCTTTTCAATTCATTTTTTCTTCCAATAAATTTATCACACATATTACGACCTCCTGTTTTACTAAAATTAATTTTAGTAAAGTTATCTTTACTAAACCTATCTTTTCTAAAATCAGTATATCCCATAACATTTTAAAAATCAATTTATTTACTAAAAAAGTTGCAGCAACCTTAACCGTTACTGCAACTTACATTTACATTATTCTATTATGCTTCTGTCATCCTGTTCTTAGCCACAATTCTCATAATCAGATCTACGCTTCCGTCAATTCCATAAGTTGAACTGTTAATTGTGAGGTCGTAATTATCTGCTTCACCCCACTTCTTGCCTGTATAGAATGCGTATCTTTTAAGATGTGCCTTATCCTCTTTTGAAACATACTTCGCAGCCTGCTTATAAGTAAGCTTCTCTTTGCTTGTATGGTAAGTTCTCTGTATACGCAGCTTCTTAGGAGCTGTGATAAATATGCTTATATGAGGAATGTGGTTCTTAGTAAGAATATTATCCGCATATCTTCCCATGATAACATATGGTTCCTGCTTTGCTAAATCGACCAGCTTCTTAGATGTATTAAAGAACTGTACATCAGACCTTGAAAGACCATGGTACTTCTTAAAATCTCTCCACCACTGAGCCGGTGTTCTTGCTGTTTTATTCTGGAATAAAGCTCTGTCAGTTTCTTCATGTTCTTCATTACGCTGTAATATCTCGTTCATGATAGATACATCATAATAGCTGATTCTTAACTTATCAGCAAGCTTGAAACCAATATCTGTTCCGGCACAGCCATATGAACGGCCTATGCATATAATAAGATTGTCGTCCTTTCCAAATCTGTTTGCAAGATTGGACATATTAAGCTCTGCATGCTCCGGGTCAATAATATCATTTCCCTCTCTCGCTTCCTGCATAGCCATTGCTTCATCAAATATCTCACCATATTCATGCATTATTTCTTTATGAAGCTGAGGATTCTTTTTAGTGGTTCTTGCCATATTACTTATAAGTGCAAGCTCACTTCTAAGAACTGAAGAATCCGCACTGGATTTAAGCAAATCTCTTAAATCATTAATACATTTTTCCTTGTTTCCCTGATATACACGTCCCAGATTAGAACCTGTAGCTTTATATACTTTCTCGTCCAGTGCGTATATTCTGTTCGCAAGTTCAGTTATTTTATCATTATCTGCCATAATGCGCACCTCCTAATTATATAAAGAATAACAGTGTGTCAATCAGGAATACCGGAACAAGGCAGCACAGTGACCATACTATGTAACCGAAGAAACTTGGCATCTTGACACCATTCTCATCTGAAATCGACTTAACCATAAAGTTAGGCGCATTACCAATATAAGTCATAGCACCCATAAATACCGCGCCACATGATATTGCTGTAAGCATTTTTGCAGGAACAATTCCAAGAGCTGTTGTAAGTCCTGACACAAATCCCATTGAACCAGCCGTTGTAAGGAATACAAGGTAAGTTGGTGTATTATCAAGGAAACTTGAAAGTGCGCCCGTTACCCAGAACATCTGTGATGGATGTGTAAGTCCAAGCTCTGCGCCTGCGCTCTTTAAAATCATAAGAGCTGGCTGCATAGTAATAAATATACCTATGAAAAGTACAGCAACTTCCTGAATGGCTCCCCATGTGAAATGGTTCTTCTTTCTTATCTCTGGATTAGTTGTCTTGAATGATAAAAATGCGGCTAAAAGAATCATAACTACTTCAATAAGTGAAGTAATTGCAAGCTTAACCTCTCCAAATATAGGAATTGAGATTACCTCGCCGGCAGCATTCTGGAAAAATGGTACATCCGGAAGTACTCCGCTTAATATAACTGCTGCAACAATAATTACGATGAATATAATATTATGTAATCCCTCAAATCTTATAAGTGGCTCATTTTCCTTAATCTCCGGCATATAACCTGCTGCTATATCCTTCCTGTATGCTCTCTTGTCAAGAAAATAAAGCACTGTTAGAAGAATAATCATGTTAAGGAGCAGTATCGGAAAGAATCTTATACTCCAGAAGAAAGGAACACCTCTTGAAAATCCCATAAGAAGTGGTGGGTCACCGATAGGTGTAAGGCTTCCTCCCATATTAGATATAAGGAAAATGAAGAACACCATAATGTGAGCCTTATTTCTTCTCCATGAATTCATCTTAATAACAGGTCTTACAAGAAGCATTGATGCACCTGTCGTTCCAATCCAGCTTGAAAGAAGGGTTCCTATTCCAAGAAGAATAACATTTACTCTTGGTGAACCAACGAGGCTTCCCTCAACTGTTATGTTACCTGCTACGCAGAACAGACCAAAAAGCAGTACAATGAATGTAAGATAATCATTTACCAGACATTCAAGTACAGTCTCTGCTGCTGTTCCAGCACCATACTTAACTGCGAACGGAATTATGAAAAGCAGTGACCAGAATATTACAGCAAATGGTCTGTACTTTTCCCACCATTCTCCTTTTACAAGTGGAATTATGGCTATACACAAAAGCAGACATGCAAATGGTATACAAAACCATAAAGGCACATTCGTCAGCTCGGCTGCCAGTGCAACCATTGGACAAATATTAATACTCATAACTTAAGCCTCCGTAAAAAAACCTGTTCCACACACGGAACAGGTAATCTTAATATTAAATTATCTCTGCACATCAAAAGACGAATTCTTCATAAGTCTCTTAATGTGGTCAACACATGTGATATTAGTATCACCTCTGATAGCATGCTTCATTACTGAAGAAGCAACAGCGAAGTTAACAGTATCTTCAGGTGTCATATTGTCCATAAGGGCATAGATAAGTCCTGATGAAAATGCATCGCCGCCACCAACTCGGTCTACTATCTCAAAATTAATTGTCTTGCTCTCATAAGTCTCTCCGTTAGTATAATAGAAAGCCTTTAAAGAGTTGTTGCTTCCTGAGTGTACATATCTTACAGTTCTGGCAATAGCTTTCATGTGATACTGCTCGTCTATTGCCTTAAATACTCTGTCCATATCTTTGAAAGATGGGTCCATTGTAAGACCATCTTTAACATCTGTTCCATCTTCTCTGTATACATGAATAGGCTCAATTCCAATAAGTACGTCAACATAAGGAAGGTACTTGCTAAGAACATCTCTTGCAGTCTCAAATGACCAGAGAGTACTTCTCCAGTTAGGGTCGAAGCTGACAGTAAGTCCCATCTTCTTAGCTGCCTTAACTGCCATATCCATCATCTTACGGCAGTTGTAAGAAAGAGCTGGAGTGATACCGCTAATATGGAGCCAGTCATAATCCTTAAGAATCTCCTCGAAATCAACATCCTTATAGTCGTATTCTGCAAATGCAGAATCAGCTCTATCATATATTACCTGTGAAGGTCTGACAGAAACACCTTCTTCCAGATAATAAAGTCCCATTCTTCCTTCTGATCTTATAATGTGCTTGGTATGCACATCATTAGACTTAAGATAATTAATAGTTGACTTTCCAAGGTCTGAGTTAGGTAATACTGTAAAAAATGTTGAATCAACACCAAGGTTTGCAAGGGAAACCGCTACATTTGCCTCTGCTCCGCCATAATTAACTCTGAAATCATGTGTAGTTACAAGTTTTTCATAGTTAGGTGGTGATAGTCTCAACATCAATTCACCAATTGCTATAAATTTCATGTCTTCCTCCAACGTCATAATAGATTAAGGGTATCAAATACCCAGTTTTGCATATTCCAATGACATATTACACCACATTTGTACAAATTGCAAACTTGCATATTACTTTTTAATAAGATATAATTATTTTATTAATAAGTAAGGTTAAGGTACGTGTTTATGGATATATTTGAGTCTCTGAATTCTGTGCTTGTAGACTTGTTCAATGATATCTTGAACATTGAAGAAAGGGCTCTTATCACAGAAGAATTTAAGGATATTTCTGTTACAGATATGCATATTATTGAAGCTGTAGGAATTGAAGACCCTCGTACTATGTCCACAATTTCCAAGTCACTTGGTGTAACTATGGGAACTCTGACGGTCGGTATCAACGGACTTGTAAAGAAAGGATATGTTACAAGAAAGCGCGGCGAGAAAGACCGCCGTATAGTGTATGCCTCCCTGACAGATAAAGGAATTGCAGCTTACAGGCATCATGAGAATTTTCATAAAGACATGATTGAGAATATCACGAAGGATTTAACCAAGGAAGAAGCTGAGGTACTTACCAAGACATTTATACGGCTTGAAGACTTCTTCCACCAGCTTCCATAATAACTGCATTAATAAAGGAGGTATTTATGCCAGATAATAAGAATTTGCTCAATTTTGATGATTTAGCTGATGTATTCGCACAGCTTAATGATATTGAAGATGCGCCAGAAGAACTTACTGAGGAAGAGAAAGCCTCCCAGCGCAGATATGAAGAGATTATCAAGAAACATAAGAATAATAACTGATTATAATACAGCGAAACAGCCACCCTTGGGTTTCCCCGCGGGTGGCTGTTCCATCTTTATATGAAAGTGTTTGAAAGAAAAAAGCTTAGTTATTAGCTGTAATACCTGCTGTCTTATAGACAAATGTTACACTTCCGGCTTTGTCATCTGACTTGCCTAAGAATGAATTGTATTCCTGACCTGCCTTAACTACTGCCTTGATTGTATCAACGGCTGTCTGTGCGTCTGAGTCTACAAGCTTTGTGATAGGCTCGATTGCTTCACTGTTAAACTGTGCCATTCCATCCTTTAATGTAATTGCACCTTCGTTTAACTGTGTAACTCCATCTGCAAGTGTTCCTGAACTATCCTTTAATGTAGCTGTTCCATCTGCAAGCTGTGAAGCACCACTCTTTAATGTAGCATTATTAGCTGTAAGCTGTGAAAGTCCGCTCTGAAGGACTGCTGTTCCTTCCTTCTGAAGTTTTCCTGCATTAAGATTCAACGCATATAAGCTTGAGCAGAGAGTTCCTTCCTTGTAAGTTGAGAATGAACCAACTGATATGCTGAGTGTGTTAAGACCTGTACTTAATGTTCCAAGTCCTGCCTTAAGCTGCTTAGAACCAGCACTTAACTGTCCTGCACCTGTGCTTAACTGGTCAATTCCTGCTTTAAGCTGTGTTGCCCCAGAATTAGCTGACTTAATTCCCTCATTAAGTGAAGTCATACCATCAAAATATCCGGCATCTTCAAGAGATGATAATGTTGTATTGCAATTGTTATATGCCTGATAAGCCTGTGAAAGTCCGCTTGTCATTGTAACAATCTGCTCATCTGCCTTAGAACTTACTGTCGCTTCATCAAGCTGTCCGCCTGCTGCTGCACTTACAGTAGCAGCAACTACCTGCTTAACAGATGCATAGTTCTTTAATATATAACCTGTTGCTAAAGCGTACTGTGTCTTACTTGTTACATCAGGTGTCTGTGATATACCAGACTGTGCCATAGCTGCTGCTATTACTGCCTGCTGCTGTGGTGTTGCAGAATTAGGATTAATTCCCTGACTCATGCATGTTACTGCAAATGCTACTTTATAGAAACTTCCATAAGCTGTGCTATAACTTTCTGTTGCCTTTGTCTTTCCAGCTTCAAGATCAGTCTTTAACTTATTAGTTCCTGCTGCAAGCTGGTCAGAACCAGCTTCAAGTTTTGTAAGACCGCCTGATAATGTATCTACCCCAGTAACAAGCGCTCCAGCACCAGATAAAGCACTGTCAATTCCTGCATCAAGTGTTACAGCACCTGCTGCCAGATCACTTGCCCCTTTAGCTGCAGAAGCAACACTGCTGTCAAGATTGTTATCCTTAAGAGTATTGTAAAGAGTTCCGATTCCGTCAGCATATGTCTTCATGTTGTCATTAAGTGAAACTGAACCCTCATATGCACTTGCAGCGCCATCTGCGTATGCATATATACCATCCTTAAGAGAAGAAGCACCTGTATTTAACTGGTCAACACCATCAGTAAGTGCTGGAATTGCATCACTTAACTGCTGTGTTCCATCCTGTAATGTAACCGTTCCGTCTGCAAGCTGTGTTGCTGCATCATCTAATGAAGCAACAGTTTTCTTTAAATCATCTAAAGTAATGTCATCAGCATTCATATCTGAAAGAAGATTAGATGTTGCAACAGACATTGTCATATCAAGCGAGAAATTCTTAACATCTGCTGTTAATTCAAAATACTCAGGAATATCAAGGTCAAGTGACTTATCATTAAATTTAAGATTCATAGTATCCTTAAGTCCTGGCATTGTCATACCGACTGCTACAATATTATCACCGACCTTAGTAAGTTTACCATTAGTAACCTCAACATTTGAGAATACATCTGTTGGAAGCATCATGCCTGTAATCATTGTAAATGGTACGGTAACTGTCTGCTTCTTACCATTAATTGTTACAGTTTTCTTCTGATTATTAGTGTAATCAAAACGTATTGTAACCTTTCCGCTCTTTCCGGCCAGGTCTTCCGGCTTAATTTCCTTTCCATCAAGCTTGTAAGTAACCTTCATTGTCACTGGCGCATTTTCACTTGACTCAGTCTTATTAAGAGTCTCATTGCCGTTAGCGTCTGTAATTTTTTCGTTGACAGTGATGTGATTCTTGTTACCTGAAGCATCATTGAATACATAAACTGTTTCCTGTCTTGTGTTAGTTGCAAGTGTGCTCTTGTTAGACACTGCAAGCTCGTTAGTTATTGCCTGTGTAATCGTAGCCTCTGTACTGCCTGCTGCCATCTCTGTTGCATAAGCTGTATCTGTTCCTGTTGTTGCAGCTGTATTAGCACCGCAGCCAACAAGGCTTGCTGCTGTAAGAACTACACACATTAAAACTGAACTATATCTGAATAAATTCTTCTTTACCATAATAAATCCTCCTAATTTAATTCTGACTGTTCTTCTTTGGCTTGAAGCCTAAACTTGTATGAATAATCACCTTATCAAGCAATACAAAAAGTGATGGAAGAACAAATATAACAACAAACATACTGATTATTGCGCCTCGTGCCATAAGTGTACAAAGTGAAGCAATCATATCAACACTGGCTATCATACCTACACCAAATGTTGCTGCGAAGAAACCAAGTGCGCTGACAATAATAGATGGAATAGATGTTCCAAGTGCTATTGATATAGCCTCTTTCTTAGAGTTACCAGCGGCTCTTTCTCTCTTATATCTTGTAGTCATAAGAATTGCATAATCGACTGTCGCACCAAGCTGAATAGTTCCGATTACTACCGAAGATATAAATGGTATCGTTGTTCCTGTATAATATGGAATACCCATATTAACAAATATTGCAAATTCAATAGCAGCAACCAGAATAACCGGAAGAGATATTGACTTCAATACGAAGAAAATAATAAAGAATATCGCAACAATTGAAACTGCACTAACTGTCTTAAAATCCTTATCAGTAATAGTGATAAGATCCTTAGTACAAGGAGCTTCTCCAATTACCATAGATTTAGCATCATACTTCTTTGCAATTGCATCAACCTTATTAATCTGGTCATTGATTTCATCAGAAGCAATTGTGTAATTAGTTGATACCATCATAATCTGGTATTCATCACCCTTAAGCTCTGAAACAAGCGAATCAGGAAGCATTTCCGTAGGTATTTCTCCACCGAGTGCTGAATCAATACTTAATGCAAATGAAATTCCATCCAGATCATTTACCTCATTCATCATTGCATTAGAATCCTCTGCTGAAAGATTACTGTCTGCAAGAATCATATATATAGAATTAGTTCCGTCAAAGTTGTCGGCAAGCATCTTGTTAGCCTGCGAACAGTTAAGCTTATCTGGAAGTGTATCAGACAAATCATAGTAAACCTTAGTATTGTTATATCCGTAGATTGCCGGGCCAAGAAGCAGCACGAATATTATAAGGAATATCCATGAATGATTAACAATCCATCTTGCCGGTTTATCAAAATTCGGCATAATCTCTCTATGCATTGTTTTCTCAAGAGCCTTGTCAAATGTAAGAATAAGGGAAGGAAGTATTGTAACACAACCAATAACGCCCAATACAACACCCTTTGCCATAACAACACCAAGGTCAAGACCAAGTGTAAAGCTCATAAAGCAGAGTGCTATGAATCCTGCAACAGTTGTTATGGAAGAACCAACAACTGATGTTAGTGTATTCCCAATAGCAACCGCCATAGCTTCGTGATGATCATCCGGAGTTTCTTCCTTAGCTTCCTTGTAACTGTGCCATAAGAATATAGAATAATCCAAAGTTACACCAAGCTGAAGTACCGCAGCCAGTGCTTTCGTTATGTATGAAACCTCACCTAAGAAATAATTAGAACCAAGGTTATACACAATTGCCATACCTATACTTAGCATAAAGAATACTGGTACAAGGAATGAATCCATAAATATGGCAAGTACGATACATACAAGAACAACCGCTACAAGTACATAAAAAGGAGTCTCCTTTTCTGCCATTGTCTTAGTATCTGTAACTACAGCAGACATACCGGCAATATAGCACTGATTATCCGTAACATCTCTTACTTCCTGAATAGCCTTCATTGTATCGTCACTTGATGTTGTATCATCAAAGAATATTGCAAACAATGTAGCTCCTGAATCCTCATTTTCAAAATAAGAACGGAACTTATCAGGAAGAATTTCTGAAGGAACATCATCTCCTACTATTCCACTATAAGAGATAACTGACGCTACATGGTCAACCCCCTCAACTTTCTTTACCAACTTAGAAACATTTGACTTATTCATTCCGTCAACGACGACCATTGCATAAGCGCCCTTTCCGAAATCATCAAGCAAAATGTCCTGTCCCTGCATAGTGTCGATATCACTTGGCAGATAATACAGGATATCGTAATTAACCCTGGTATTAAAGTAACCAAGAACTGATGGAATCAACAGCAGGAAGCTAAGAACCAGAATTGGAATTCTTAACTTAACAACAACTTTTCCAAACTTTTTCATATAAATAACCACGCCTTTCTGTAAGATGCAAATGCCAACAACCCTTAGTCATATAAGTATTCATGTCTTTAACAAATATGACCGATAGTCATTTTCAATTTCAGTTGACATTATAGCACCTCAAAACACATAGTCAATAGAAAATTGACCAAAAGTCATTTTTTAATATTTATTTTATAATTGGATTGGTGTATAATGTTGACATAAGATGTGGTGTTGTAATTATTTTCAGGCACGCTTGCGCTGCTTGTCGCTCGCAGCGGACACTAAACTCGTTGCAGTTCCTGCAACTTGTTAAGTGCCGGCGGCTCCAAAGTACCTGCTAATAATTACAACACCACATCATATACGCATTTTAACTAATAAAATAGTATTATATAAAGGTGAGTGATTGATATGGGAAAGCTTGAAACTAACAAACAACAGAAACTTACTTCTCTGCTGAATACTGCATTTAATCTCTTTACTACCCAGGGGGTTGCGAAGACTTCTATTGCTGAGATTTCGCAGAAAGCTGGAATTGCTAAAGGTACATTTTATCTGTACTTTAAGGATAAGTATGATATAAGAAACCGTCTTATATCACATGAATCAAGTAAATTATTTAAGAATGCCGTCGCTGATTTAGAGGAATTTTCTAAAGAAAAGAACGAACAGTTAGGTTTCGAAGAAAAAATAATATTTATAATTAATCATATTGTAGATGAGCTGAATTCTAATCAGACTCTTCTCACATTTATATCAAAAAACCTTAGCTGGGGAATCTTCAAGGAAGCTCTCACAACTAAGGTTGCATCTGATGATATTAACTTTAAAGATGTATATTATGAAATGATTAACGCTGAGGATATCTCACTTGAAGAGCCTGAAATAATGCTCTTCCTTATTGTTGAGCTTGTAAGTTCAACTTGCTACAGCGCAATTCTTTATAAAGAACCTGCTGACATAGATACTATCAAGCCTTATCTTTTCAAGACAGTACGTGCAATCATCAAAGAGCACACTATCCGGTAGCTGCTTACGCTTTCCCTTCAAGCTCCTGGTATATATCCCTTTTTGACACACCCCTGTCCTTTGCCGCAGCTTTCATGGCTTCTTTCTTATCCATGCCCTGCGACATATACATCTGCACATGTTCTGCCACACTCATGTTTTCCCACTGCTTTCTTGCTTCAGCCTTTAACTGCTCACGGCTTTTACCGGCAATCACAAGCACATATTCACCTCTTGGCTCATTATTTTCATAATATTCACATGCAGATTCAAGCGTGAATTCCATAGAATTCTCATATCTCTTGGTAAGTTCCTTACATATAGTAATCTGTCTGTCACCGCCAAGCGTATCTTGTAGTTCCGCAAGTGTCTTAGTAAGTCTGTGCGGTGCTTCATATATAATCATAGTCCTTGTTTCACATGCTAACTCTGCAAGAACTTCTTTTCTCTCATTCTTATCCGCTGGTAAAAATGCTTCAAATGCAAATCTTCTTGTCTCGCGTCCTGACATTGTAAGCGCTGTTATGCATGCTGCCGGTCCCGGAAGTGAAGTAACCCTGATACCTGCTGCCCTGCATTGCTTTACAAGCTCCTCACCAGGATCCGATATTCCTGGAGTTCCTGCATCAGTAATTACAGCCACATCCATTCCACCTAATATTTTATCAACAAGAACCTTTGCCTTATCATACTTATTAAATTCATGATAGCTTGTCATAGGTGTCTTTATTTCAAAATGATTAAGCAGCTTAATACTGTTTCTTGTATCCTCTGCTGCAATCAGGTCTGCCTCTGAAAGCACACGCAAAACCCTGTAAGTAATATCCTCAAGATTACCAATAGGCGTTGCACACAGATACAGCATACCCGGTCCGTCTTTCTTTACATTTTTTTCATTATCCATAATAAACCTCTATCTATTCATACATTTTTAGAAGCGCATCAGTGTAGGTACCGTCCGTCTTGTATACAATAAGCGGTTCTTCAACAATAAGCTGGGAATTACCTCCCTTAACCGCTTCTATAAGCACCATATTGGCAGCCTTATTCACATAAGGATACACCAGCCTCATTCTCTTCGGCTCAAGATGATACTTTCTCATAGTGTCAAATATATCAACAAGTCTGTTCGGTCTGTGAACCATATACATTTTCCCTTTGGATTTAAGACAACGGCTTGCTTCCCTTATAACATCATCAAGACTACACAGAAGCTCATGCCTTGCAATTGCCTTGGCACTGTCCGGATTAACAATACCGTGATTTTCATTCATATATGGCGGATTGCTCGTCACAACATTAAAAGAAGCTTCCCCAAATATAGTGGAAGCTTCCTTAATATCACCCTTAACAACACTGATTCTGTCCTCAAGATGATTAAGCTCCACATTTCTTCTGGCAAGCTGTGCGCTTCCCTCCTGAATCTCAAGAGCACTATATGTGCTACCTGGATTCTTAGACTGCATAAGCACCGGAATAATACCATTACCGGTACCCATATCCAGCACCCTGTCCTTCTTCCCTGCCCTGGCATAAGTAGACAACAGCACTGCGTCCATTCCAAAACAAAAAATATCTGTATTCTGTATAAGCTTTAGTCCATCTCTCATCAAATCATCAATTCGTTCATTAATCATCACTAATATGGGCTTTTCCTTCTTTTCTTTCTAATTCTTCAAGTGCCTTAAGTTCCTTATCATCATCAATGCGGACCTTATCAAATCTTCTTTTTCTCTTAAAACGAAGCTCCTCAACCGGATATTCCTTAAGTTCCTTTTCGTCATTATCATGAGTTATTAATACCTTAACTCTCTGCCTTAAAACATTGACACTTGAAACCTCACCAACCAGTTTATCTGGTGTAGTAACAGAATCTCCCACATTAGGCAGATGACTATTTAATTCCTCATATGTATCCTGCTCATTCTTTAAACAACACATAAGTCTTCCACACACACCTGAAATCTTAGTTGGATTAAGTGACAGATTCTGCTCCTTAGCCATCTTAATAGATACCGGATTGAATTCTGGTAAAAATGTGGCACAACATAAAGGTCTTCCGCAGGAACCAATTCCACCAAGAATCTTAGTCTCATCCCTTACTCCAATCTGTCTTAATTCAATTCTTGTCTTAAATACTGCAGCAAGATCCTTAACAAGCTCTCTGAAATCAATTCTTCCATCAGCAGTAAAATAGAACAACACCTTATTATTGTCAAATGTATACTCAGCCTTAATAAGCTTCATGTCAAGATTATGCTTTGCAATCTTCTCAAGACATATCTTAAATGCTTCTTTTTCCTTTTCTCTATTTTTTAATTCTCTTTCATCATCTTCTGGTGTTGCAACCCTTATAATTGCCTTTAGAGGCTGGATAACCGCTGTATCTTCTACTTCTCTTTCACCTAGAACAACCTGTCCATATTCAACTCCCCTGGCAGTCTCAACAATAACATGCTGTCCTGTTTCAACTGAATATTTCCCAGGTGCAAAAAAATATATCTTTCCAACCTGTCTGAATCTAACTCCAACAACTTTAGTCATCTATACTCTCCATTCTATGAATTTTCCTTAATCGCCATAATAAGCAATTCAATAACCAGATCAAAATTAACATTTGCCTGAAGTCTCACCTTAACCCTGTCAATAGAATTAATAATATCCTGTAAACCTTCATATGACATAGTCTGTGCCTGACTCTTTATCAGTGTCATCTGGTCATTAAATATGAGCAGATTAGTATCATTCGTACTCTTAAACATAAGTACATCCCTGTACCACATAAGCATAAGGTCAAGGTAATCATCAATAGTCAGCTTATAATTGGTAACTCTTTTCACCGATGTCATAATATCAGCCGAATCCATATCCTTAGCATTCTTAATAACATCCATTACATCACGTCTTAACTCTGCAAACTCAGTAGATTCAACCATAGTCATTGCCCTGCCGATTCGTCCAGCTGCAAATCTTGCTGCAAATTTACACTCATAATCACCGATATTATCATAGTGGTCTTTAAGATATTTAATAACTACATCATCCTTAAGTGGCTTAAGATCAAGCACAACGCATCTTGACAGAATAGTCTGTAAGAAAACATCCGGATTATTAGCAAGAAGAATAACAATTCCATAAGCCGGTGGCTCTTCAATTGTCTTAAGCATTGCATTCTGTGCTGCAACAGTAAGCTTGTCTGCTTCATCAATAATGTATATCTTGTAAGGACTGCTGTAAGGCTTAATCTGCATATCCGATACAAGCTGGTCTCTTATATCATCAACACCAATACTTCCCGGCTTCTCATGTCCAACCCAGATAATATCCGGCTGGTTCCTGCCTGCTGCCTGCACACAGGAATGGCACACCCCACAAGGCTCAACACCGCCCGCCTCACACTGCAGTGTCTGTGCAAATGTGCTGGCAATAAGCTTCTTTCCTGAACCAAGTCCTCCGCTGATTACATAAGCATGAGATACCTTTCCCATAGATATTGCACTCTGCAAATGTTCTTTAATAGTCTCATATCCATATATATCTGAAAAATTACCCATACTTATTCCCCTTTTCATTACTTATCTGTAATATTATAACACATATTGCTCCTATGTTGAAATATCTAATAACAATCCCCTGATATCATCAATAGCTCCGACTATTGCAAGATGATCCTTTTCATCTTTTACCAGTTCTCTGGCAAGATTATCAAGATTCTCATCTACCATCTTAACAATTCCATACACCCTGTGTCTTCCTCTCCTGTCAAGAAAGTTCTCTCTTGAAAACTTGTGTGAACGGTTTACAACTTCATTTAGGAATCCCTTAACAAGCTCTCTGTACTTCTTCATATCTCTTATATCCATATGCTTTGCAATCTTTTCACCCTGCTCGGTAATTTCCTGCATCATATTTCCCAGTTTTTCCTGAAGGTCTTTCTCCTCAATATTGCTAATCAGTGTAAATTTAAAACTATCATCTGATTTTTCCTGTGCTTTAACCGGAGTGGTCTGATTAGCCGGTGCTATATCTTTAACCTTAATATCCATACATACCTCCTAATATGGCACTTTTAACTTCACTAATGCAATCCTCTAACTCTCCATTATTGCTAAACCTTCTTGTAATACCAGCCTTAGCAATATTCTCTTCTGAAAAATCCTCACTGTCTGCAAGAAATCTTCTGCACATTTCCTCATAGTGTGGATTATCCTGTTTCTGTTCTCTGTGGATAGCCCTTGTGAGTCTCAATCCATCTTCTACTTCAATGTATATCGGCATAATATGCTGTTTTCCATAGAATTCACAGAATTTATCATACGCTTCAAGCGTTCCTATAACCAGATACCTGTTACCACTGTTAAGGTCAATCTGTCCGTCATCAGCTGTAAAATACTTCCACACACCATACACAGTATTATATTCTCTCAATTCAACAATCCTGCCGCTCTCCTGCATCTTAACAGCTGTCTCATCATTTACAAAAAAATACTCAACCCCATCGGTCTCCCCGGCTCTCATTGGTCTTGTTGTATACAATATAACAGTATTAAGCTTCAGACTTTCATCTTCAATTAGGTTTTTATATATCTTATCCTTGCCGGACGCGCTTTTTCCCATAATAAATGCTATCTCAGGCATCTTATCTTTCCTTCCTTAAGACCGGGTACTTCCAGCCCGGCATTTATCGCACTCTTAATAATTCTGCATACATCACCGGTAATCCGCTCGCCTACATTAACAACAGGCATTCCCGGTGGGTATATAAGAACCGATGACATACTTATTCTACCACATATATCAGGTGAATTAACAGATAAATCTTCATATCCATTTTCATCCATTAAATCAATTGCATCTGCCGGACACATACATACTTCCGGCTTGTTGTTAATCGCATACCCTAAGCTTTCCCCTACATCATTTTCACTGTCTTTGCTTTCAACTTTCCAGCTTTCATCAATCTCCTTCAATGCACTAAGAAATCTGTCATAATACTCCTGTTTATCAGCAACTGAAGTCATTGCAATAACATATTTAAATGATGCCATCTCAAGCTGCACCTTATATTCATCCAATAACCTGTCATACAGGTACTTTCCATCATCACATATAAGAATAATCTTAGAAATATCATCACTGTCCATCAGCCTTATATTATTAAGTTTTGCGATATTTTCTCTTAAATTCTTAAGTCTGTTTATATATTCCTTAAAAATATAATCTCCCTGCCCTTCAATAATTCCCATACACCTGTCAATACTCGCCATAAGAATATATGAAGGGCTGGTTGTCTGATATATATTCCAAAATCTTTCCACTTTATCATAATCTACATAATTTCCAGAAATATGTAGAAGTGCAGTCTGTGTAAGTGCCGGTAATGTTTTATGAATACTGTTAATTACAATGTCAGCCCCAGCTTTTACTGCCGACTCTGGAAATTCCTCACTGAATTCAAAATGTGCCCCATGTGCTTCATCAACTATAAGTGGTATTCCTTTTTCATGCAGATAACTGGCAATCTCCCTTACCTCTGACACAACACCTTCATAAGTCGGAGAAGTTATAATAACCGCCTGTGCATCCCTATTATTTTCAACACATTTTCTAATCTGTTCCAATGAAACTCCACTGTATATTCCTGTATCATTATCAACCTCAGGTATAACATATACAGGCTCTAACTGTGCCATAATCAATGCATTATACACAGATACATGACAGTTTCTTGCAACGATAATCTTTCCTTTTCTTTTTGTTGCACCGCATATAGCTGATAATATTCCTGCTGTACTTCCATTTACAAGCATCAGTGTTTTATCTGCCCCATACAGTTTTGCTGCCCTGTCAGACGCATTTTTAATAATACCATCCGCATTATGCATATTATCAAATCCGTCAATCTCGGTAATATCAAGTTCTGAAGTACTTGCATATTCAGTATTGCGCTTTCCTCCTGGCATATGCATCGGCACATAACCAGCTTTTGAATACTCTTCAAGTTTTTCCAGAATATCTATATTTCCCATCAATACAACTCCATTATCTCTTATTCTGTAACCATAAGCTTTACTGTTACTTCATCATGGCTTCCAATTGCATCTGTAACTTCATACTTAATATTATAAGTACCTGTCTGGTCAAATGTATATCTTCCAACAGTCACAATCTTTGCAGTAATATCATTACCACAAGTATCAGTTGCAGTAACCCCTGTCATTACATCTATACTCTGACCAATCTTTGTCTGAATGTCCTTTGCCCCTTCTATCTTAGCACTATAAGCATTCCACGGATTATTCTCGTCAGGGTCTGTAGGATCCCAGCCGGCATATGCACTGTCCTCTGGAATCTTTATAGAATCCGGCTTACCAAGTGGTCCAGGATTAACTGCATCATCGTATATAGTTACACCTGTTCCCGATGGACAGTTATCATATATCCACTTTACATCCCTAACGCACATTCTAACGCATCCAAGAGAAGCATAATCACCAAGCTTATTGTACTGTCCATCCTCCAGATCACCCTTATTCATTGAATAATATGGAACAGAATGGAACAGATAACCTCCACTTATTCTGAATGCATAACGTCCATAAGTACCATCAACCATATATCCCCATTCGTACTTATCTGATGTTACATAATTCTCACCCACAATAGTTTCGTCGCCTGCTTTTCCACATGATGTTGCAAATGCTTTAACCGGTATAGTGTATTCTCCATTCTCATCAATTCCATACACTGTAGCACAGTTAGCAGCTCTGTTTACCTTAATAAAATATGGAAGATAAACACCTTCTGGCGCAATATATTCTTGTTCTTTTGATTCAGGCTCTTTATTATCAATCCACACAACTTCCCTTGCTGCAGTTGTCTCTTCTGTTGAAACAACTGTCTGTTCATCATTACTATCAGCCTGTTTTTTCTTATTGGAATGAGACAACATAATTCCAGCAGTTAATGCTCCTGCAATAGCAATCACAGCAACAGCAATAAAAATAACAAGTGGCAGATTTCTCCTGAACCATGACTTTCTTCTTTTCAAATATTTATAATTAATGTTTCCTTTTGACATAATATCCTCCTTTGTTTATTAAAAATATGTGTTTATAAATGTTATTAACGCAAAAAAAGCTGTTTCATCACGAAACAGCTTTAAGTGCCTAGAACCGGAATCGAACCAGTGACACGAGGATTTTCAGTCCTCTGCTCTACCGACTGAGCTATCTAGGCTTAGTAGCGGGGACAGGATTTGAACCTGTGACCTTCGGGTTATGAGCCCGACGAGCTTCCGAGCTGCTCTACCCCGCGGCATTCACTATATATATTATGTTAAACAGATGTATAATATACATCAAAGTGGGCGGAGAAGGATTCGAACCTTCGAAGGCAGTGCCAGCAGATTTACAGTCTGTCCCCTTTGGCCACTCGGGAATCCACCCATCTATTAAATTAATATTAATAATGCTCTCACATTATTAATATAGAGCCGACTGTCGGAGTCGAACCAACAACCTGCTGATTACAAATCAGCTGCTCTGCCATTGAGCCAAGTCGGCAAAATTGATGGGGCCTACAGGGCTCGAACCTGTGACCCTCTGCTTGTAAGGCAGATGCTCTCCCAGCTGAGCTAAGACCCCATATATAATTGTAAGCTGTTTCCAGCAAGTTATCATCTGGGAAATGATAACAGCGACCCGGATGGGGTTCGAACCCACGACCTCCGCCGTGACAGGGCGGCGCTCTAACCAGCTGAGCCACCAGGCCAATCGCTTTCGCAATTAAGAGATAAACTCTTTTGAAAGATTGCTCTTTCAAAACTGCACATTAAATATATCATATCATATCTGTCTTTGCAAATACTTTTTCATCCGATTACTCTTAAGAATAACTCTCTTT